>Ga0209097_10004711_pt1 | contig 9991 bp, 9 predicted proteins | sample AD_UKC052_MetaG_FD_184419 | JGI IMG/M metagenome (GOLD analysis project Ga0209097, IMG submission 184419) | Active sludge microbial communities of municipal wastewater-treating anaerobic digesters from USA - AD_UKC052_MetaG (SPAdes) (version 2) | ecosystem: Engineered > Bioreactor > Anaerobic >... | reverse complement strand
ACCCAACCATGCTACCAGTACGACAATAAGCAAAATAAATAAGATGTTTTGCTGCTTTTGGAACCGCAATGATTTTTCGATTTCTGATTTGGCATGCAACAGTTTTTTAGTATCATATTCCTTGTGTATGCGACCCGACAAATATTTGTAATTGCTGTTTAGGTACTTATCTGCAAGGAGCAGTTGATTGATGTATTTGAGTTGCGTTGGAAGGTCATTTTTACTTTTGTAATAGTCGATTGTGATTTCAAAACTTTCCCTGAGATTGGGGTATATGTAATTCTTCTCGGTAAATGCCTTGTTGACTCTTAGAAAATATTGCATCGCTTTTTCCGGCTGGTTCAAAGCCCAATAGTTTTTCCCTAAATAAAAATATGTTACTGTTTCACCGGCAAAATCTTTTGTCTTTATAAAGCTTGGCAATGTTTCGCTGAGCTTACCAATTGAAACGCTGTAATTCTTTTTAAAAAATTGGTTGATTCCTTCAGAGTTGACAAAACGTGGAATTGCCTCGTAATATTCCAGCCGAGAAGCTTCTTTTATTCCGAAGTCGTTTGTGGTGGTGCATAGGTCAAATTTTTCCAACCGATTGTAGCAGAGCGCCAATGAATGCAAAGAGGTGAGGTATGGAATATCGTCTTCGTTCTTGAAATAGTTGGCGGTTTCTTTAAAGAGCACTACAGCATCGTCGTAATAGCCCAGATAATATTTTATCTGCGCAATATTGTATTTGGTTTTATGCTCCAGGTATTTATCGTTTGTTCCTATCAGATGGTTATTGGCCATCAAGTAGTTGTCGAGCGCATTGTTGTAATCGGTCATGTCGTAGTATACAATCCCTTTTGTTAGATATGCTGAACCTACGAGGTCTTTTTCCTGAGTATGCTTGGCAGCGTAAATCATACTATCAGCATAATAGATTCTATTTTTCTTATCGGACTGGTGCAATATGATTTTATAGGCGTTCATGATGTGCCGCCAATTTTCCTCTGCCTTGGCCTTGTCAAGGTAAGCCTTGCTGTAAATTTTTGAAACATCACCTTGTTCATCATCTTCAAATCTTTCCAGAAAATACTCATACGACTTTCCTTTTAGGCTGTCAATAACGGCGTTCCCGTTTTGCTAACCATAAATTGAAAAACAAAGCATGGAAATGCAAAATGGGATAAAAAATCTTCTATCCATCATAAAAAATAAAATCTAAGAATGTGACATAATGCGAACTATTTCAAAAGTACATCATTAAGTCAACAACTGTTAAAATTTAGTGCAAAAATCGACGGTTTGCATTTTCGAAATTACACTACGGTTGCCCGATATGCAATATCGAAATCGCAAATTGCAAGGTTTGTTTTGGCAAAATCGGCCCTCTAGATTTGTCACTGAATTCAAGCAATGGATTGTTTATGAGGCAGTCCACATGTTCAAATCTCCCGGGCGAAATGAACTGAGAACCAAAAGTGATCAGTAACATTTTAACAGATTAAAAGCCATGAAAACACTAACCTTATGGACAATCATTTTAACTTTATTCGTGTCATGCAGCACAGAAAACGAAACGCTCGTTGCTGATGGCATCCAAACAAACATTACGAACAATGAAGTACTGCGTAAGACCGGAGTACATCCTGAAAACGGCGCCAATATTTACGATGCGGCCGGGCAGCTTTATTATGATATCAGCGATGCTTACCTTTTACAGGGAAATACATCTGTAACAACAAGTGGAACTATATCGCAGATTGAAAGCATTGCCAATTTGAACGAAGAGTATCTAACGTTACGTCCTGCGACTTACCTATCGCCGACGGCGGCGCGAATCGATTACATTTTGAGCAATCAGCAAGTAACCGCGTTAAACATCATTTCGAATTCCAGCATGACGGCAAACGCAAAATTAAGCCTGTCGGGATTTTTGACAGAGTTAATGAATTATAGCGATTTGCAGAAGGATTATGATTCGATCTACAAATTGATCGTCGATTATGAAACTGCAATCATTGAGTCGAACACCTTGACCGCTAATGATAAAAAGATCATTCTTACAACCACATCGGTTTCGCGTTACGGATTTTATTTTGCTTCAAAGCACAGGCGAAAACCACGCGACCGCGATTGGGATATTTCTTGGGGCCATATTATTGCTTCAACGGACGGAAGTGAGGAAAATACTGCCAGCGCCATCGTTAAGTCGGCTGTATGCGGAATTATAATCAATAAGTAAAGCAATACATGCATTTCGATCCACATAATTTATAAGCCTAAAAGTCGCTGCGTCAAATTACGCAGCGACTTCTTTTTAAGCACTTAAATGATTTACGATGAAAAATTATTCTCAAACCCTATTGCTGGAATTGAATCGTCAATTAGAACTTGTTCATGCGGAACATGAAGAACCGATTAAATATGCTGAACAAGCTATAAAAATTCTTATTTCGACTTTGGAACAGCTCAAAACATTTTTCATCAAATATGAGTTTCCGGGCAAAGATGATGAAATAGATTTCTTCAAACACGTCAAGCCACAGTTCGTCTATAAGCTGATTTACTACAATGAAATTTACAATATTGAAACCAACACGCCGTACGGCGGCGAAAAGATATTGCGCAAGTTCTATAACACGGAATTGGAAAAATTGAAAATGTATTTTGATGAAAACCTTGAGTTTTACCGTTATTACAGAACAGGAAACACTTGTCTTGACAAAAAGTATTTTTTAAGAGGGAAGCATGATATCAGGCTTACACTTGACAGCTTTTATTTTCAGGCAGATCACCGATTTACAACGTCACACGACTTCAAGGTCGCAAAAATTATGGCGAACGATTTAATCCAGGTTTTCCTTGAAGGTGAGACTCATAAGCTTGAAAAAAGGGCGATCCCAATGTCTGCCACTGATATAAATGCGAATAAGCAGAAATGGACCGGATCTAAAGTGGCATTGGTAGAACTGATATATGCGCTACATGCGGAAGGTGTTTTTAATAATGGTGCTTCGGGTTTAAAAGATGTGGCAGAATTTTTTGAATCGGCTTTGAATGTTGAGTTAGGGCAGTTTCATCGGGTTTTTTTGGAAATGCGGTTGCGGAAATCTGACAGGACGAAGTTTTTGAATTCTTTGAGAGAGACTTTGGTTAGGAGAATGGATGAGGTTGATGAACCCTGATTTAATTTATGTCTTTCTATAACTACAAAACAGAAAATTCTGTATCGTATTGAACGGTGTAATATGATCTTCGGTGATGCATTGTAATTTTTCAAAACCATTTTGGAATTCAGCTGTTAGTGCCGCTTCATTATATTGGGAAATATCGAGACCACTGCATTTCTTTGGCCCGTTTTCAGAAAATGTACCAATCGCTAGGTAGCCCGAAACTGACTGCCGTGCGATAGAAACGTACTGTTCGATTTGCGCTCTGGTCGTCAGGAAATGGAAAGCCGCACGGTCATGCCAAATGTCAAATGCAGCTTCGGGTAGAAATTCGGTTACGTCACTAACAATCCAATTCACTTTTTTTGCTTTTTCTCCCAGACGGGATTTTGCCTTTTCAAGGGCTTTTGCCGAAATGTCGAGGACAGTGATATTTTCATATCCCAGTTCGATCAGAAAGTCAACAAGGTTGCTGTCGCCGCCGCCAATATCAATGATTCTTGCCGATTTATCCAGGCCAAAAGACTGAATAAATTCTATTGATGTTTTTGGAACCTGCTGCGTCCAGCTTACCTGATCCGGGTTTTTGGTTTCGTAAACCGTTTCCCAATGTTTTTTATTCCCTGAAAACATAGTTATTTGGTTTTTATATAAATGTGAGCGCATAACCCAGCAGCGCACCGCCTAACACAATAAAAGCACTGTTGATTTTTCTATACCCAAATGTAAACATTATTGCACATAAGGCGATCAGCACCGATTTCCAGTCTGTGATGACTTCCTTACCCATGGCATAGCATATCGCAACAATTATTGCTACAGACGCTACATTTACTGCGTCTAAAAAAATAGAAAACCAGGCTGACTCCCGGGCTTTCCTGACCAACGGGTTGAGCAAGGCCACAAACAGAAACGATGGCAGGAATATGGCTATTGTTGACAGTATTGCTCCCGATAGGCCATTGATTTGATAACCTATGAAAGTAACCGACGAGAAAACAGGCCCCGGCGTAAACTGCCCGACAGCAATGGCATCAATGAGTTGCTGCCTTGTGAGCATCCCGGTGCTCACAAACTCGGTGTCGAGAAAGGCAAACAAGACATAGCCGCTTCCGTAAAGGATGGCTCCGATTTTTAAAAAGATCAAGAACAATTTGAGGTTTGAAACCGAAATTTCAGGAACTGCGGACCCGAGATATAAAAACGGAAAAAAAATCCCGGAAGCATTCACGCCTCGCGAACCGCCCAGTGTCGTCAAAAATACAGCGGTAAACCCAGCCCCGAATAAGAGCCAGATTTCACCATATCCCAATAGAGAGAGCAAAAGGGTAAGGCTTCCTATGCTCCATAACAGTGGTGTCTTTAGCGATTTTTTGGCAAGCGGATAAACAGCTCCCAGAATGATGGCAATTATGGCTGGCTTAATGCCATAAATAAATGGCTGTAACTGCGGCAATTGACCGTAATCCTTATAAAGCCATGCAAAAAATCCTGTAATGAGGACGGCAGGGAAGATAAAGCAAAACCCGGCAATGATTAGCCCTTTCCAGCCCGCTTTTTCATGTCCGATGTGGATGGCCATTTCGGTACTGTTTGGTCCGGGGATGAGGTTTGTGGCGCCGATAAGGTCGAGGAAGTGCTGTTCGCTTAGCCATTTTCTTTTGGCAACAACTTCCTCTCGCATCATAGCGATATGAGCAGCTGGGCCGCCGAAACCGATGGTGCCAAGCTTAAGAAATAGTAATGCGATTTCTCTTAAACAAGCCTTTTCATTCATTCTTTATAAACCTTTCATCAACTGACCATTTCCCGGCACCCTCAATTAAAAGGAATGTTGCGCCAACGAGCATAGCCCAATCGGTACGGCTGCCGTGGAGCATTTCCCAAAATCCATCATTGGCCAGTACTTCCGATTTTGTGGTAGCAAAGGCGACAAGCATTATGATGATTAGTGGAATTGATGCCAACCTTGTCAGCAAACCCACTAAAACCAGCACACCGCATATAATTTCAAAAAAGCCTACGAAGCTTCCTAAAAAATCAGGGGATGGAAGGCCAATTTTAGCGAATCTACCTGCACCTAATTTATCTGCAAAAAGGAATTTTTGAATTCCCTCTGAAAGAAAGACCGCGCCAACCATCAAGCGGATTAGTAATGTGGTTTTGGATTGGTCCGTATGGAGTAGTTTTTGGAACATATTAGCAGCGGATAGTATTTAAAAAATTAATTGTGTAATGCTATTCTGAAGTCAAATTTACGGTATTAATTAACTAGGCTAGAGACTTTACAAAGTATTTTTTCCTGAACCAAAACGCAAGATTGACCAGAGCAATCAATGCCGGAACTTCTACAAGCGGTCCGATCACACCTGCAAATGCTTGTCCGCTGTTGATACCGAATACACCAATAGCTACCGCAATGGCCAATTCGAAGTTGTTTCCTGTTGCCGTAAACGCTATCGCTGTTGATTTAGAATAATCGGCACCAAAATATTTCCCAATGAAGAAACTAACCACAAACATGATTGCAAAATAAATCACTAACGGAATAGCAATACGAACTACGTCCATAGGGATTTGTACAATTAATTCTCCTTTTAGGCTAAACATGATAACAATAGTAAATAACAGCGCTATCAGCGTAATGGGAGATATTACGGGAACGTATTTGGTTTGGAACCATTCTTCCCCTTTAAGTTTAATTAAGCCGTAGCGGGTGATAATTCCCAAAGCAAACGGAATCCCCAAGTAAATACCAACACTTTCTGCAATCTGGCTTATGCTAATATTTACTATAAATCCGTCGTAACCAAAATAAGGAGGTAAGATTGTGATGAATATATATGCATAGACGCTGTATAAAAATACCTGAAAAACGCTGTTCAGGGCAATAAGCCCGGCCTCATATTCACGGTTCCCGTCGGCAAGATCATTCCACACGACCACCATTGCAATACATCTTGCCAGTCCTATCAAAATTACTCCAATCATGTATTCTGGGTAACCTTTGAGAAAAAGCAAAGCCAGCGCAAACATCAAGATTGGGCCAACTATCCAATTAAGGAATAATGATGCGCCCAGTACTTTTGTATTTTTAAAGACTTCACCCATTTTGCTGTAATTGACTTTAGCCAATGGCGGGTACATCATTAATATCAGACCAATTGCCAGCGGAATATTCGTTGTGCCGCTTGAAAAAGAATTAATGAAACCACTGCTCGAAGGAAGAAAGTAACCTAATGCAACGCCGAGAAGCATTGCTGAAAAAATCCATAAGGTCAAATATCGGTCTAGAAAGCTTAGTTTTTTTCTTTCGACTACAGGAGCGCAGTTATTTGCAGACATATTACTTTTTTATTTGGGAAAAGATGTAAAACATTTCGGTTCCAATTTGTATGCTTCTTTCCTGGTATTTTTCTTTTTGTTGGGGAGTATTATCAAATGCTTTCGGATCGTCAAACGTTATCGGAATCCGTTTTTCGGCACCCGAAATAAATGGGCATCCTCCATCGGCCTGTGAGCAAGTCATTATCGCGGCAAATTCTTCCTCTGGGTTGAATTCATCATTGTAGAGTTTAGAAAATCCAATTACCGGATGCTCATTTTCGGCAAATTTGATAGCGTACACAGGATTCTTTCCTTCAGCTAGAATTTGGACGTTAAAACCTGTTTCCTTAAGTGTCTCTGCGACCATCGGGAAAAGTGCTGTAGCTTCTGTTCCTCCGGAATAACAAAACACGTTTTCAATGCCATAATTAGCAGCAGCAGTTTGCGCCCAAACTTGCGCAAGGTGACTACGTCTCGAATTGTGCGTACAAATTAGGTTTAGACGGACTTCTTGTTTCACCGAAACTTTAGATTGAATAAAGTCGATTAGTGGTTGCAGCACAGATTTTCGTTCACTGGTAATATTTTCGAAGTCGAAGCGACTGGTAGCTTTTTCAATTTCGGGGAGTAATATTGTTTGTGTCTCCATTTTCATTTAGGTTTAACAGCAGCCTCCGCCAGGAGTGCAACAAGAGGTTTCATTAGTAATTTCGGACAGGCTTACCTTTTGCTTTCCATCTGGAATGCCACAGTTTTCTTGTGCCAGGCAAGCCGTTTTTTTGTTGAGTATATAAAGTCGTTGCCATCAAACCCTAAATCGTATTTGCCAATTGTTCCTGATTGAAATTCAACCTCAATTTCCAGATCTTCCATTCCTAATACTTTTTCAGAAAGAGCGATAATATTGGCTAGCTTTTGGGGTTTCAGGCGGTGTTCATAATCGTTGGCATCCCAAAGTTGGAAGTTGGCCACTTTTTCATTGCGTACTGTTCCGCCACAGTCAATGAAATGCTTTGTTATTACTCCAACTTCTGTTACATGGAAATGCTCGGGAACTAAAGTGTTGTCCTCTAACTTAAAGTTAACAGCTTCTAGATTGGCTAAGCGACAATTCAAGAACTTAATGCAACAAATCTTAATCCTTAGATTTGTTGTCATATGGAGAATAAACTTTCACGATTACGTATTGAGGAACGCATCGTAATCCAGACCTTATTAAACGAAAAACGGTCGATTGCATATATTGCAATCCAACTTGGCAGAAACAGATCTTCTATCCATCGCGAGGTCAAAAAATGGGTAGTCAATCCCAAAGATATTTACGATGCCGAGCTCGCCCAATTTTGCGCTGAAGACGATTATCGCAACAAGAGAAACCTGGATAAAATCAATTCCCACCAAAGATTAAAAGACTATGTATATACAAGGTTAAAGGCAAAAGATTCGCCCGAGCAGATTGCAGGAAGGCTCAAGGAACTTTTTCCGAATGATCCGATAATGTCCATTTCATATGAAGCGATCTATCAGCATATCTATCGAAAAAGGCAATCAAAATTAGGAAAATATCTAATATCACTTCTGCCCTATTCTCATTCTAAAAGGCGTCAAAACCGGAAAACAGGCAAGAATAAAAATAGGATAAAGGACATTAAAAGAATTGACCTCCGGCCACCACACATCGAACTTCGAAAAGAAATCGGGCACTGGGAAAGCGACCTGGTAATCGGTCCGGAACACAAAAGCGCCATTGCCACAGTGGTCGAACGAAAGACAAGATTCGTTTACATTATTCCAATAAAATCAAAACATACTAAAATCGTAACAAAAGCAATCGCAATGACAATGAGAAAACTAAATCCTGAACTCAGAAAGACAATGACACACGATAACGGAACCGAAATGGCAAATCATAAATGGCTTACAAGCAAAACCGGAATGGATATCTATTTCGCAAACCCATATTCTTCGTGGGAGCGCGGAACAAACGAGAATACAAACGGTCTTATCAGACGATTCTTTCCCAAGGGAACTGACTTCTCAAAAGTGACCAAAAGACAGCTTCTACAGGCTCAAAATAACCTAAACAACAGGCCACACAAAGTACTTGGTTACAAAACGCCGAACGAAATGATGCAACTTGAAATTGCCAACGCAGAATATCAATTTTTTAACTAATTTAGACCTTTTAAAAATGACCTTTGTTGCATTAAGGTCTTGAATCCACCAATACCGTTAAATTTCAAAAATAAATAGAATTAATATCATCATTTATGAGCCGCATTACACTATACAAAAAGATAAAAATTTTTATTTTATTGTCTTTTTTTTCTACTGCAAATGCACAATACGTGTATACCTTTGCCGGAAGCACACAAGGTTTTGCTGACGGCACAGATAGCGCAGCACAATTTTTTGGACCTTCCGGCATCGCAGTAGATATAGCCGGAAATATTTATGTTGCGGATGATGACAATCACAGCATCCGGAAGATTACCACTTCAGGCGTCGTAAGTACATTGGCAGGAAATGGTACTCCGGGTTTTGCCGATGGAACAGGTACATCTGCCCAATTTAACAGCCCTCTTGGTGTTGCTTTAGATGTTGCCGGGAATATTTATGTCGCGGATGGTGATAACAATCGCATCCGGAAAATTACCCCTGCAGGAGTCGTAAGCACCTTTGCAGGGAGTGGTATTTATGGTTTTGCTGACGGCCCGGGAGCAACAGCGCGATTTAGTGATGTTTATGGCTTGACTGTAGATGCTGATGGGAATGTTTTTGTAGCCGATACATTTAATCATCGCATCCGGAAAATTACTGCTTCGGGTGTCGTGACCACGCTGGCAGGAAGTACACAAGGTTTTGCCGACGGCTCGGGAACAGTAGCGAAATTTAACAACCCGATTGGCGTCGCCGTAGATCCTACAGGAACAGTTTTTATAACGGATAGCGGCAATAGTCTTATCCGAAAAATTACTGCTTCGGGTGTCGTGACCACGCTGGCGGGAAGCATTCATGGTTTTGCCGACGGCCCGGCAACCGAAGCTCAATTTTTTAATCCTTGTGGCTTATATATCAATTCTGCTGGAACGATATTCGTAGGCGATTCACGGAACAATCGGATCCGTGAAATTACACCTGACGGTATCGTAAGTACCTTCGCGGGAAGTATCCCGGGCACTAACGATGGAGCGGTAAGCATGGCGCAATTTTACATGCCTTGGGGCTTGGCAGTCGATGGTGCAGGGACGATGTTTGTCACGGATCGCGGGAACAACCGCATCCGAAAAATTACCGGTACATTAAGCACTGCCCATCATCACCAAGATCAAGTATCGATTTACCCAAACCCTGCATCAGCAACAATCAACATTGAGTTTGATAATACTGCTGCTGCCATAGTGACGATTTGTGATATGAATGGCAGGGCTTTACAATCTAAATATGTTATCGATAAGAAATCTTCTATCTCTATAAATAATCTTGCTAATGGTATTTATTTGATAGAAATA
>Ga0209097_10004705_pt1 | contig 9997 bp, 7 predicted proteins | sample AD_UKC052_MetaG_FD_184419 | JGI IMG/M metagenome (GOLD analysis project Ga0209097, IMG submission 184419) | Active sludge microbial communities of municipal wastewater-treating anaerobic digesters from USA - AD_UKC052_MetaG (SPAdes) (version 2) | ecosystem: Engineered > Bioreactor > Anaerobic >... | reverse complement strand
AGACCATCAGCCCGCCGAAAAACCTTGTAGGCGCGGACTCGGCCGCGCTTCACTACGGCAATAAAGCGACGCCAAGTCGTCGCCTACCTTTGAACTATTTCAACGTAACAACTTTATAGCGCTAGCCACCGCCAGACGGTCGTTATGGCTTAAAAACAACATTTATCGACTATCGCTAAAAAGGTCATTAAAGCACCATCTAGCTGTCGCTTAACGTGAAAAGATGCTCCCGGATTCTCCAGCAGTGCGCAGACCTGAACTACCCTAAACTGTCACCAACAAGTGGAGCGAAACTGGCGTGGAAGAAATGAGTTGTGGGGTTTTGGAATTGGATGCGCAGTCGCCGGAGCACCTGTTGCTGCGTGTCCGCGACGGCGATGGCGGCGAAGTGACGACGGCGCGTCAACACATCGCCGAAGCGCTGCCGCCGTCGTTCGCTCGCAATCGCGGACTGCGTGATTTGACGTTCAACCTCGCCACCGCTGCCGCGCCTCCACGGCCTGCTGCGCCTTTAGCCGAAACCGATGCCGTGACCGCCGTCACAAACACTGCGTTGCTATCGGCGCTGCGTCACGTCGCGATTTTGCTTCGTGCGAACGACCTGAGTGCGTGTGCCCTTACTTCGATGAGCGAGACGGTCGCTGCCGCACTGGATCAGCTCGCGCCGTTCGTGGGGTTGGTTCGCGACCGGATTGACGGGCGCGACGTGCTGCGCGCTGCGGTCGCTGACGATGTCCACGAACCGGACGCGACACCACTCGTTTCGGTGCTGGTCGCGGGCCACAACCCGCGCTACCTCAATGCCGCGTTGCAAAGCGTCGAGAAGCAGACATGGCCGAACATCGAAATCGTCGTGTGCGACGACAATCCCGGCGCGGCCGTTGCCGACGTCGTGCATCGCTTCGCCGCGACCTCTCGTTGCCGCGTCCGGTACTTTAAGAATGAAACGCGCCTCGGCGTGCGCCGCAACTACGAACGTTGTCTGCGTGAATCGAGCGGCCGCTACATCAAGTTTCTCAACGACGACGACGTGCTCGACCCGCCGTGCATCGAGCGCATGGTGCGCGCGTTGGAGCGCTGCCCGAGCGCGCACTTAGCGACCTCGCACCGCCGTCGCATTGACGAGCGCGGCTCGCCGATGAGCGATCAACTCGCGACCGTACCGATCACCAAGACGGACATCTACGTCGACGGCCTGAGTCTCATCAACGCGCTCTTGATGCTCGGCCTAAATTTTGTCGGCGAACCGTCGACCGCGATGTTTCGGCGCAGCGCAGTCGAAGGCGGAGATGGCGAGCGTTTTCAATTTCTCGGCGAAATGGGACGTGGCATCGTCGACATGGTGATGTGGACGCAGCTCGCGCTACGCGGCGACGTAGTTTTTCTTGCTGATCGGCTCTCAAGTTTTCGCATCCACGGCGAGCAACAAACGGCCACCACCAACGTGTCGACGCTTGCACTCACCGCGATTCCCGCTTTGCGTGATCGTTGGCTCGCGTTTGATTTTTTTACGCGCATCCCGCCGAACGTGTTGCGCGTGCTGCCGCTGGCCGACACGGCCGATGGTCGCGATACTCAGGCCCAGCGCGATTGGCAGCTACTTCCGTTGAGCACGTTCTCGCCGCCCAACGCGAACGCGGAAGCGTTGCGAGCGCAGTGGCTCGCGAAAGAACATCCCTTTTTCGCGGAACGCTAGCTGTGACGCACTCTAGTAAACGCTCCGCGATCATGCAGAATTCGCAAGGTCAAAAACTGTCGCGCTGCTTGTGATTTCGAATCCATTTGTTCCGTTGCCTGCGATCGCGCTGCTTGTTGGCTCAATGCTCGCATTGTCTTCACCCGCTTCGCTTGCCCAGCACAGCGGACAAGCGGCAACTGCCAGCGCCGCAAGCACATTCCCGAGTAAACCCATCCGCATCATCGTTGGCTTCACACCCGGCGGCCCGACGGATCGCGTCGCGCGCGAAGTGGCGGTCAAGCTGCAAGAGGCCTGGGGCCAATCCGTCACCGTCGAGAACAAGCCTGGGGCCGGCTCGCGCATCGCGTTCGAACTCCTCTCGCGCAGTGAGCCCGACGGCCACACCTTGTTAGTCAGCGGTATTCAAACCGCGACCAATCAAGTGCTCTACAAAAAGTTAGGCTACGACGTGCTGCGTGACTTTGAACCCGTCACGCAACTTACCGCGAGTGTGTTGATCTTGGTGGTCAATCCTTCCTTGCCGCCGCGCAATCTGAGCACGTTGGTGACGTGGGCCAAGTTGCGCGCACAACCGTTGAGTTACGCCACCTCTGGTGTCGCCTCTGCGCCGCATTTCGCCGGCGCGCTGTTTGAGCAAACCGCACAGATTACGACCACGCACATTCCGTTTTCTGGCGCCGCACCCGCGCAGACCGCGGTCGTCGCGGGGCAAGTGGAGAGCGCGTTCGTCTCACCAATGTCGGCACTGACTTTGATTCAAGACGGCAAACTGCGCGCTCTCGCAGTCACCGGAAATCGACGCTTCGGCATGATGCCCGACGTGCCCACGATGGCCGAGGCAGGCATGCCCGCGTTCGAGGTCAGTTCGTGGCAGGGCATGGTTGCGCCCGGTGGAACACCCGCGCCGGTACTGCAAAAACTGCATCAAGAAATCGCGCGCATTCTCGCGCTTCCGGACGTGCGCGCGCGCCTGCAAGCGGTCGCAGCCGAACCCGTCGGCAGTAGCCCCGCCGAATTTCGCCGCTATATCGAATCCGAGATTCGCAAGTGGCAGCGCGTAGCGGATCGCGCCCAAATTTCAGTAGATTGACATGACAACTTCACGCAAATTTCGCCTCATGATCTTAAGCGTCGGCAGCCTCGTTGGCACCGGCGTACTCGAATCCATCGACCTGATCGGCCGTGACCGTTTCGAGATCATCGGCCTCAATTCAGACCCCAGCGCGATCAATAATTTTCGCTGCGATGTTTGCTATGTTTCTTCGCCAACCGCCGAGCGCGCCGCGTTGATCGCGCAGCTAGATGCACTCGCGGCACAGCATCCGCCTGACTTAGTGATTCCTGGGCGCGACGACGACGTGGTGGTGCTCGCACACTGGCGCGCGCAGCGCCCGGAGCTTGCCATCATGGTCGGTAGCGTCGCGATGGCAGAAATCATTCGCGACAAATGGGCGAGCTACGAATGGGCGCGCGCCAATGACTTGCCCTTCGCGCGCAGCGCCATTGACGCGCCCGCGCTCGCCGCGCTGCAAAGCGATGTCGGCTTGCCGTTGGTCGCAAAACCGCGCCTCGGTTTCGGCTCCAACGGCGTACGCATTTTGATGACCCCGGCGCACGTCAACGCCGCGCTCAACCGCCCCGACACCATCGTGCAAGAAGCGATTGACCCGTCGCCCACACTCGCGCCCGACGCGCTCGCCGAGGGCGTTCCGTTGTGGTTCGCGCCGGTGCAACCGGGCAGCCCGCTCGGCATCAGTTTGCTCGACGACGCGGGCTGTCGTTTCATCTCGACGACGTGTTCGCGCCACGTTCGCGGTTCCGCGATCGACACCATGTTGCTCGACGACGTCGCGCTCAAAGACGTGCTCATGCGCTACTCAGAGGTCGCGTGGCGCGACGGCTGGCGCGGGCTCTTCAGCATTCAAGCCCGGCGCAACGCAGCGGGTGAACACATCGTCATCGAACTCGCCGGTCGCTTCATGGGCGCCACCAGCGCGCTCGCCGTCCTAGGCGTGCCCGTCTTCGAGCGCGTCCTCGAAACCTATATCCCCGACTACCGCGCGACGCTGCCGCAGCGCCCAAATTTTCATCTTCGCGTCGTCAAACAAATAGCCTCGCGTGCGCTCGACACGCGAGACGAAGCTACGCTGCGCAGCACAGGCCAATGGCGTGCGCCGTAGCCGCATGCGACGTGCGAGGCGCTAATAGCTTTATGGCTGCAGAGACTGCTGGGCGGTCGTTTCAGGCACGAAAGCGCATTTATCGACTAACACGATAAATCGACTGAAAGCGCCAGCTGGCTGTCGTTAGGCGCGAAAAGCCATTGAACGCTCGTGCTACATTTCTGCGCGCACACAACACGCACGCTTTGTTTCCCATTCTTCAATTTGTAGTCCACGTGAAAACACACCTCTTTCGAGCGCTCAACGTCGCGCTCTCCGCTGCCGCCGTCTTGCTCGTCCACGCCCCCGCCGTCGCCCAAACTCCCGCGCGGCCCGACAAGATCATGACCATCAGCGAGCTTCGCGCGTGCATGAAAATGAAGCAAAGCAACGACGCCGCTGCGCTGGAGATCCAACGAGACCAAACCAACTACACGCGCGACAAAGACGCGCTCAAAGCCGAGCAGCTTGAGGTCAACAAAGGCAACGATGACATTCGCGCGCGCGGCGCCGCACTACGCGCCGAGAGCGACGCGATCAGCGCGCGCGTCAGCGAAATGTCCAACCTAGGCCAAACCGCCAAGACCGACGAAGAAAAAGCCGCGTACGAAGCCGAGCGTGTGAAGCTCCTCGCAAGAAACAGCGCCTACGAGAAAAACGTCGCCGAATTTAGCGTCGCGCAAAAGGCACAAATTGAACGCGTCAACGCCGTCAACGCCCGCATCGACGCCGTCAACGCGCGCAGCCACGGCATCAACGATCGCGTAGAGCCGCAACAGAAAAAGGCCGCCGCCTGGCGCGAGCAATGCGGCAACCGCCGCTTCCGCGAAGAAGACGAAGTCGTCATCAAGAAAGAGTTGGCCGCAGGCAAATAAGCGCAGCGGCGCGCTTCCCGCCGAAGGCGTTGTAAACCCGTAGGGTGCCGGTTCACCGCACCCAAATTGATACGAGCAAACGGGCTACTCCGGAGCCACCTAGCCGGGTCTCGGCCCGGCGGCCGAGTTACTTTTTGGCATTGCCCAAAAAGTAACCAAAAAGGCTAGCCCCGAACCCCGCTGTTCCCTGCGGTGCTCGCAACGGGCGGGACCCGCACAAATCGCCCGAAAGTTGCGCTGACGCGCAACCAGTGGGCTCATGGTGCGGGTCTACGACCGCCCGTCGCTCCGCTCCTCGGCGCGGGGTGAGGGGCGTTAACTTCAAATAATGATCGCTTCGCGATTGGGTTACGGAAACCCGGATGCGAGCATCCGGGCTACGCTGCTGCGGGCTTAGCCGTCCGAGATCGCGTCTTGCTTCATTCTCGGCTGGTGGGCGTTAACGGTCATGACTTCATAGCGAACGTTCACAAAAATCCCTGTGTCAGCGTGGCGCTCCTGCACAATTTTTAGCGACACGTCGAGGACATCGCCTGGTGCAATAGTGATGTCATGCGCGAAAAACCTATCGTAGAACGATTCATCCAAAACCGGAGCGGCGATCTTTACTCCTCGCCAATAGAACTCCCACTTACGATTGCCTCTCGCCAAGATCGCGCGCGATATTTCCAGCGTGGCGCTTTCGATGAGCTCGCGAACGCTTTCGTCATCGTCGTCTTCGGTGCGATACATCTCGAATTTTTCGCGAGGAATGGTGGGTGTGCCGCCATCGCTCCTGTTCGGGTCATCGACCAGAGTAAGTCCAGTGATTCGCACATCAGATGTTGCCGCGGCAAAAACTTTGCCAATTGCTGCACCGAATTTTTCGCTATTCTCCAACTGCTTTTTCGCCTCGTAAATCGTTCGCGGAACGACTATTTTCTGTTTGCCAGATTCGACGATCACAAGTTCTTCACTTACGGTGACCTTGACGGGCTCGTCGGCCTTTATGAACTTCTCGTATATGTGCGTTGAGATGATTCCGAAGATGATTGCCTGCGCTGCCTGACTCGTGAAAAGATTCTTGGCGGACGTGAAGATGGTTCTTACGGTCGCCTGAAAGCTTCCTTCCGATAACGCCTCAACCACAACTTCAACGCGATAGCCTGCATTTACCGCAGCGTTTGCCTCTCGAACGGCGTCGGCTAAGCCAACGAGAGCTGAAGCAAGCGAATAGGCGTTAATGTCCTTTGATTCAGACTCGAACCTAAGTGTGATGCGATCACTTCGATCTTTGACCTCGAGAACGTTCATTTGATCCACTTAAGATAGTTGACGCACCGATGTTAGCGAGTAGCCCGGATGCTCGCATCCGGGTTCCCGCAACCCAATCGCGAAGCGATCACTGTTCGCTCTTAACGCCCCGTCACCCCGCGCCGAGGAGCGGAGCAACGGGCGGTCGTAGACCCGCACCATGAGCCCACTGGTTGCGCGTTAGCGCAACTTTCGGGCGATTTGTGCGGGTCCCGCCCGTTGCGAGCACCACAGGAAACAAGCGGGGTTCGGGGCTAGCCTTTTGGGTACTTTTGGGCAATGCCAAAAGTACCTCGCCCAACGGGCGAAACGCAGCCGTGGCAAACGAACCCAATCATTCAATCGAACCCTTCGCTGCGCTCAGGGCGAACGGTGCTTAAGGGGCAAACGTTCGCGCCCATTCCAACTAGGTTGGTATCAATTTGGGTGCGGTGAACCGGCACCCTACCGGTTTACGAGTTCATGGTTCGACAGGCTCACCACGAACGGCGGCAGCGCCCCGCTCGGCAAACGGCTAGTGACTCTCCCGCGGCACAGGAGTCCCGGATTTCCCGATTAGGAAATCCAAGTCCGCGCCAGTGTCGGCGCCCATGACGTGATCGACATACAACCGCACGTAGCCACGGTCAAGCCACGGCTTTGGTGTCGTCCAACCTTCTTTGCGCCGCGCCAAATCCGCGTCCGACACTTCAAGTTTCAATGCGCGTCCAGCCGTGTCGAGCTCAACGTAATCACCCGTCTGCACAAACGCCAACGGGCCGCCTGCTGCGGCTTCTGGCGCAGCGTGCAACACGACAGTGCCGTACGCGGTGCCGCTCATGCGGGCGTCGCTTACGCGCACCATGTCGCTGATGCCTTTGCGCAATACTTTCGGCGGCAGCGGCATGTTGCCGACTTCGGCCATGCCGGGGTAGCCTTTCGGGCCGCAGTTTTTTAGCACCATCACGCTGTTTTCGTCGATGTCTAACGACTCGTCGTTGATGCGTGCGTGCAGCTCTTCAATCGTTTCGAACACGACGGCTTTGCCGCGATGTTGCAGCAGGTGCGCCGTGGCGGCGCTCGGTTTGATCACGGCACCGTTCGGTGCGAGATTGCCGCGCAGGATGGTGATGCCGGCGTTGGGCATGAACGGGTTGTTCAGTTCGCGGATCACGTTGCGGTCGAAGCATTCGGCGTCTTTGACGTTGTCCCAAATCGTCTTGCCGTTGGCGGTCATCGCGTCTTTGTGCAGATGGTCGCCGATCTCTTTGAGCACCGCGGGCAAGCCACCGGCGTAGTAGAAATCTTCCATCAAATACTTGCCGCTCGGCTGAATGTCCACGAGGTCCGGCATCTTCGAGCCCAACTCAAAATCGTCGAGCTTCAACGGCACGCCGATGCGTCCGGCCATCGCAAGGAGATGGACCACGGCATTGGTCGAGCCACCAATCGCCGCGAGCGTTTTGATGGCGTTTTCGAATGCTTTGCGCGTCAGGATGTGGCTCAAGCGAACGTCTTGTTTCACCATCTCAACGATGCGCCGCCCGGTGAGCTGCGCGAGGCGATAGCGCTGCGCGTCGACCGCGGGAATCGCAGCGTTGCCGGGCAGCGAGAGGCCGAGCGACTCGACCATCGAGGCCATCGTACTCGCCGTGCCCATCGTCATGCAATGGCCCTTGCTGCGGTGCATGCCAGCCTCGGCGTCCATGAATTCTTCGATCTTCATGTGGCCGCCGCGCACCTTTTCACTCATCTGCCACACGCCGGTGCCACTGCCGAGAATTTCTTTCTTGTAGCGACCATTGAGCATCGGTCCGCCCGAGAGACCGATGGTGGGCAAATCGCATGAGGCCGCGCCCATGATGAGCGAAGGCGTTGTTTTGTCGCAGCCCATGAGCAGCACAACGCCGTCCATCGGGTTGCCACGAATGCTTTCTTCAACGTCCATGCTGGCGAGGTTGCGCCACAACATCGCCGTGGGGCGCAACAGCACTTCGCCGAGCGACATCACCGGAAACTCCAGCGGCCAACCGCCGGCTTCCCACACGCCTTTTTTCACGAACTCCGCGATCTCGCGGAAGTGCGCGTTGCACGGGTTGAGTTCGCTCCATGTGTTGCAGATGCCGATGACCGGACGACCGTCGAACAAGTCGTTCGGATGTCCCTGATTTTTCATCCACGAGCGATGCGCGAAGCCGTCTTTATCGTGCTTGCCGAACCAAATCTGGCTGCGGCGTTTGAATTTCGGGTCGTTTAGATCGTCGTCGCGGTTGGCCAATTGGAACTCCTAGGTGTGCATGTGTTCTATGAATTAAGGCTAGCACTAAGCTCTGTCAGTTAGCCTTGTGGGTTACATCCTCTGAAATCCGACATGAACGCCGCCGCGATCACCGACACCCGTGCTGTTGCACACGACATGGCTGCCAATGCGCAGCGCGGGTTGTTGTGGGCGCTCGGTGTCTCGGCGATGCTGCATTTGGTGGTGATGACGGTGCAGGTCGGAGGCGATAGTTTCGGTTGGCGCGCACCGACCAGCGACGCTGCGAAAGACACCAGCGTTCGCATCAAGGCGCGCTTGGAAGCGCGCGAGGAGCCCACGCGTAGTGCAACGCCCGCGCCGACGCCGCTGCCGGAACAGCCGCGTCGTGAGGTAACGCGGCCGAACATCACCAGCGTCACCGTCGCTGCGCCGGAAATTCCGCGCGCAGAAGAACTCGATACCCCAAGACCCAAAGTTGAACCACCGCTGCCCGCGCCGCCGGTGGAGCGGCCTGTGCTCACGCCGCCGCCGGTCGCCAAAGTCGAGGTCAAGCCCGAGCCGAAGCCTGAGCCCACGCCGACGCCGAAAGAACCAGAATTGGTTAGACCGACGAAGGCCGAGCAGAAAGCGCCGATTCCGGTGCCCACGACGCAGCAACCCGTACCTCCGGTCGCGCCGATTCCGGTGGTCGAAGCGCCAGCACCGAAGCCCGAGGTAAAAGAGGCCGCGCCAGAGCCCAAAGCCATCACGCCGCCGCCCTTGGCGCAGCCCGCGTTGCCCGCTCCAGCCGCACCCGCGCCCGTACCGCAGCCGGTCGCTGCGACAGCAGAGCCCGCGAAGGCGGCTCCGGCGCCGGTCGCGCCGCCTGTGCCGCCGACGGCTGCGCCCGCCGCGCCGCCGGCACCCGTTACGCCCGTCGCAACACCAACGCCACCCGTGGCCGCGCCCCCAGCGCCTACTGCCGCCCCGGTGGCCCCGGCCGCGCCGGTGGCGCAGCAGGCCAAAGCCCCGCCGGCACCCGCAGCGCCTGTCCTGACGCAATCTGCGCCCGCAGCCACCAGCGCAGCACCACCCGCCGCCCCCGCAGCGGCTCCCGCGTCCGCACCAGCCTCGTCAGCGAGTGCGTCGTCCGCGTCGTCAGGCGCATCCGCGCCCACGGGCGCGTCTGCTGCATCGGGGTCTGCGAGTGCCTCCGGTGCCTCCGGCGCAACCGGTGCGCGCGCGGTGGTGACGCTGCCGTCGCCGCGCGCGGGTGACGGTGCGAACGCCGCTTCCACCGCAGGCGCTGGCAATGAAAAACTGCCTGCGTTCAACTTGCCGCCTGCGCGCGTTGATGGTTTTGATCCGTATAAATCACGCGCCGCAGTTGCACGCGACGCGGCGCGCGATTTGAACAGTCGCGGCCCATTGGTGCCACCTTCGGTTGCGCCGTCGCTGAGTGAGCGCGAGCGAATGGCCAAGAACGTTGACGAAAGTTGGCGTGCTGATTGCCAAGAGGTCAACAAAGCCGGCGTCAATCTGTTGATGATTCCGGTGCAGGTGCTCAATCAACTTCGCGACAAAGGCTGTCGATTTAGGTAGGCGGAGTTCGCTTGAATGGTTGGCGACGACTTGGCGTCGCGCGGTGGCTTAGATGGTAGGCGACGACTTGGCGTCGCTTGGGTGCCACGGAGAAGCGCGGCCAAGCCCGCGCCTACAAATCGCTTAAACGAACATTATTGCGCCCACT
>Ga0209097_10004698_pt1 | contig 10005 bp, 10 predicted proteins | sample AD_UKC052_MetaG_FD_184419 | JGI IMG/M metagenome (GOLD analysis project Ga0209097, IMG submission 184419) | Active sludge microbial communities of municipal wastewater-treating anaerobic digesters from USA - AD_UKC052_MetaG (SPAdes) (version 2) | ecosystem: Engineered > Bioreactor > Anaerobic >... | reverse complement strand
AAGCTGATTGTAAAAGAGGGCATGACCCCCGACAGTGTAGATAAACTTCTTTTTAACATTGCGCCTTTTATTGTAATGGTTATTGCCATGGTAGTAATGGCGCCCATAGCATTTGCAAAAGGCTTTCAGATATGGGACATCAATATTGGCGTGCTGTTTGTACTGGCCGTATCCTCCATTTCGGTGATAGGTATTTTAATGGCCGGATATTCGAGCAACAACAAGTATTCGCTGATGGGCGCTATGCGGAGTGGAGCACAAATTGTTAGTTACGAACTCTCCGCCGGTATGGCAGTGCTCACCATTGTAGTTTTATCGGGCGGGTTGAGAATTTCAACCATCATCGAATCGCAGCAAACCGGTTGGTGGATTTTTAAAGGACATATCCCCGCAATTGTTGCATTTGTTATTTTTATAATTGCTGTTACAGCCGAAACAAACCGGGCACCTTTTGATCTTGCAGAAGCGGAAAACGAACTTACCGGTGGGTTTCATACAGAATATTCAGGTATGAAGTTCGCGTTGTTTTTTCTGGCAGAATATGTAAACATTTTTGTGGTGTGTGCCATTGGCGCCACGCTTTTCCTTGGCGGATGGATGCCACTGCATTTTGGCAATTGGGAAGGTTTTAATCATATCATGGATTATATCCCTTCTTCGGTATGGTTTGTAGGGAAAACCTTTTTCCTCATTTTCGTCATCATGTGGTTCCGGTGGACCTTTCCAAGGTTACGCATTGACCAATTGCTTCAACTGGAATGGAAGTATCTTTTACCAATAAGTATGTTTAATTTATTGCTCGCCACGGTGGTAGCAATTAGCGGATGGCATTTTTAAAAATGAAATTATGGGCTTAGGTAATTATATAAAGGAGGTAGCCAGTGGTGTAAAATCGCTTTTAACTGGTATGAAAGTAACAGGGAGGCTGTTTCTCCGCCACCACAAGGACAAGCTTACCGAACAATACCCCAATAACAAGGCTACGCTTACCATGGCGGAGAGGTTCAGGGGTGAGGTGGTGATGAAGCATGATGAAAACAACGAACATGCCTGCACAGGATGCACCGCCTGCGAACTCGCCTGCCCCAATGCCACCATTAAAATCATTACCAGGTTTGATGTAACACCGGAAGGAAAGAAGAAAAAAGCACTCGACACTTTTGTTTACCACCTGCAATTATGCACCATGTGCAACCTGTGTATTGAGGCCTGCCCAACGGATGCCATTAAAATGGCGCAAACGTTCGAACATAGTGTTTTTGACCGAAGTCAGCTTATTAAGAAATTGAATCAGCCTGGTAGTAAGATCAGGGCTGGAGTGGAGTAGGTTGAGGTTAAGGTTGAGGTTGAGGTTAAGGTTGAGGTTAAGGTTAAGGTTGAGGTTAAGGTTGAGGTTGAGGTTAAGGTTGAGGTTGAGGTTGAGAAAACATATTAAACTTTATATACTTTGGAAATTTCGCAAATTATATTTTACCTGCTCGGCGCCTTTATATTAGGCATGGCCCTGCTTGCTGTTACAAGCGTAAAAATTTTCCGGTCCGCCATCTGGCTGTTGTTTTCGCTGATTGGCATTGCAGGCTTATACTTTTGGATGGAAATGGAATTTATTGCTGCCGTACAAATAATTGTGTATGTAGGTGGCATTGTGGTGCTGATCATCTTCTCCATCTTTCTTACCCAGGATTCAGCCGACGATATGGCAGCACCATCCATGGGCCGTAAAATTGCCGCGGCATTATCTGTACTATTTGGCCTTGCTTTTACCGGCAGCCTGATTTATAATCATGGATTTCAGCCTTCTACGCAGGTTTTTGATAACGAAGTAGCCAGGGTAGGCAGGCAAATGCTGAATACGGGTGAAGGCGGATTTATCCTTCCTTTTGAGGCAGTAAGTATGCTCTTGCTCGCCGCTATGGTTGGGTGTATTGTAATTGCCATGCGGAGCGAAAACAAGGTTAAGGTTGAGGGGGAATAGGTTAAGATTAAGGTTGAGGTTGAGGTTGAGGTTGAGGTTGAGGTTGAGGTTAAGGTTAAGGTTGAGGTTGAGCGAAGTTCCGGCGGGTCGAGCGGGGGATTTGCAGCGCGGCGAGTCCCGACGGATCGAGCGAGGTTGAGAAAGTTAAGGTTAAGAAACTGTATAATTATCGAAATGATACCAATTGAACACATTTTATTTATCAGTACCGGCCTTTTTTTTATAGGCATGTACGGGCTGTTTACCCGTCGCAATATGATTGCCATACTCATGAGTATTGAACTCATGCTGAATAGTGTAAACATCAACTTTGTGGCTTTCAATAAATACCTGTATCCCAATGCACTCGATGGGGTATTTTTTACCATTTTCATTATCACCATTGCCGCTGCAGAAGTGGCACTCGCCATTGCCATTGTAATCAACCTGTACCGCAGTCATCATTCTGTAGATATTGATTCGGCTACCGAACTAAAATATTGATCGTACGCTATGAACTACGCACAATTTACGCCACTTTTACTCGCCTTGCCGCTGCTGAGTTTCGCGGTGCTGGGTATCTGGGGCAGAAAATACCTTCAGAAAATATCCGGGCTGCTTGGCACATTGGTATTGGCCGTCATAACGTTTATTTCGTTATCCATTGCCTGGAATTATTTTTTTACCACCGGGCAACTCAATGGCAGTTACCAACCCATACTTGCGCTCAACATTCCCTGGCTGCAGTTTGGCTACAAGGATTTAAGCATTGATATTGGCTTATTGCTCGATCCCATCAGTGTGATGATGCTTGTGGTGGTTAGTGTGGTATCGCTGATGGTGCATATTTTCAGCCTTGGGTATATGAAAGGGGAGGAGCGATTTGCAACTTATTATGCCTTTCTTTCCCTGTTCACCTTTTCCATGCTGGGGCTGGTACTTTCGGCTAACCTTTTCCAGATCTATATCTTTTGGGAACTTGTGGGCGTATCTTCTTACCTGCTCATCGGTTTTTATTTTACAAGGCCATCAGCCGTTGCTGCGGCTAAAAAAGCATTCATCGTTACCCGTTTTGCCGATCTTGGTTTTCTTATAGGTATTCTCATCATCGGTATTCAGGGTGGTTCGCTCGATTTTTTGACCATCATCGAAAGGCTCACCAATCCTGGATCCGAAGCGTTTACAACGTTAACGGCCGCATCTTTTATGGGCGTATCCGCGCTTACCTGGGCCTTAACCTTAATCTTTATAGGTGGTGCCGGTAAATCAGCTATGTTTCCACTGCACATTTGGCTGCCCGATGCCATGGAAGGCCCTACACCTGTGAGCGCTCTTATACATGCAGCAACCATGGTGGTAGCCGGTGTTTTCCTGGTAGCAAGATTGTTCCCTGTTTTCCATTTTAATGATACTGCCTTAAATATAGTAGCCTGGGTTGGCGCAATTTCGGCGCTTTTTGCCGCCATTATTGCCTGCACACAAACCGATATAAAGCGCGTACTTGCTTACAGTACCATGTCGCAGATTGGTTACATGATGTTTGCGCTCGGCGTATCGGATTATGGTGGCGAAAACGGACTCGGATATTCCGCATCCATGTTCCATTTGTTTACCCATGCATTCTTTAAATCTCTGCTCTTTTTGGGTGCAGGTGCGGTAATACATGCTGTGCACAGCAACGATATGAGCGATATGGGAGGCCTGCGCAAAGCCATGCCAGTTACCCATATTACCTTTCTCGTGGCCTGTCTTGCCATTGCAGGCGTGCCGCCGTTTTCGGGCTTTTTTAGTAAAGAAGAAATATTGCTTGCCGCATGGAATGGCAACAAAGCCATCTATTTCATCGGGTTAATTACTGCCGCAATTACAGCTTTTTATATGTTCCGTTTGTACTTTAGTATTTTTTGGAATAAAGCTACAGACAGGCATGTGCATGGCGACGGGACATTCAGCATGAAACTTCCGTTGATTATTCTTGGCCTGTTGAGCGTTGCCGCTGGATTTATACCTTTCTCCCAATATGTAACCACGGATAGCAAAGCATTTGATACCCATCTTCACCTGGCCTTCTCGGTAGCGCCTGTATTGCTGGTAATAGCCGGCATTGCCCTTGCCTGGTCGTTTTATAAAACCGCCAATGATAAGGCGGCAAATTTCAGCCGGTCACTGGGAGCCTTTTACCAATCGGCGTATCGCAAGTTTTATATTGATGAAATTTATTTGTTCATCACCCGGAAGTTCATTTTTAAGATAATCGGAAAAAATGCAGCGCAGTTTGACCGTAGCGTGGTGGATGGCGGCGTAAACGGGGTTGGGCTGAGTACGCAAATGATTTCGGAGAAAATAAAGGGATTGCAAAGTGGCAGGCTTCAATCCTATGTACTGGTGTTTTTTGTTGGGGTAATGGTGCTTTCCATCCTGTTTGTTTGGTTGTGGTAATTTTAAAATGATTGTTTTATGAACCTGAACTGGCTGATTATAATTCCTTTGATTACGGTGCTCTGCATATTGGTAGCGCCTTCTAAACAGGCGCGATTGGTTGCCTTAGCCGGAAGTGCTATTCAACTGGTACTGGCAATATTCCTGCTGAACCTGTTTATGGATCAACCCGATGCATCGCTTTCCGGCGCCATGCTTTTTCAAACGGATTATACCTGGTATGCGCCACTCAATATTCATCACCATACCGGGGTGGATGGTATTTCGCTTTCCATGATTATGCTGACGGCCCTCGTGGTTTTGGCAGGCGTATTGGTTAGCTGGAATGTTACCAAAATGACCAAGGAGTTCTTCTCCCTGCTGTTATTGCTGAGTGCAGGCGCTTACGGGTTCTTTATTTCCCTCGACCTGTTTACCATGTTTTTCTTTCTGGAAGTAGCCGTGGTGCCCAAGTTTTTGCTGATTGGCATTTGGGGCAGTGGTAAAAAAGAATACAGCGCCACCAAGCTTGCGTTGATGCTGATGGGCGCTTCGGCGCTGGTATTTGTGGGCTTGATTGGTTTATATTTTAATAATGGTGAAACCACAAGCTTCAGCCTGATAGAACTGGCGGCAAACCCTGCCTCTCTTGAAGTACAAAAGTTCTTCTTCCCTTTTGCTTTTATTGGATTTGGCGTTTTTACCGCCTTGTTTCCTTTTCATACCTGGGTGCCCGATGGTCACTCTTCGGCGCCAACTGCCGCATCCATGTTTTTAGCCGGCATTAGTATGAAGCTTGGTGGCTACGGCTGCCTGCGGGTGGCAACCTACCTGATGCCCGATGCAGCACAACATTATGCACCCTGGATTATTTTACTGGCGGCTATCGCCATTTTATACGGCGCCTTTGCTACCATGATGCAAACCGACCTTAAATACATTAACGCGTATTCGTCGGTAAGCCATTGTGGATTTGTTTTATTGGGTATTGGCGTACTTACCAAAACCGGTATTGCCGGCGCTGTAATCCAAATGGTTTCTCATGGACTGATGACTGCCCTTTTCTTCGCCATGATTGGTATGGTGTATGAGCGTACACATACGCGTGATATTGGCAAAATGGGCGGACTGCTCAAATCCATTCCGTTTATTTCCACCCTGTTTGTAATTGTTGGGCTTTGCTCTTTAGGCCTCCCCGGATTCAGCGGTTTTGTAGCCGAAATGATGGTGTTTATGGGTGCCTGGGAAAACGGAAATACGTTGTACCGCGTTGCAACGATTGCGGCCACCGCCTCCATTGTGGTAACCGCCGTATATATTTTAAATGCTGTTGGAAAAGTAATTATGGGTCCTGTTGGGCATGAAAGTTTTGCTACCTATAAAGATGCACGTTGGAATGAAAAGACCGCTGCCATCCTGTTGGTCGCAGGCATTTTACTGATTGGCTTTGCGCCCTTTTTAATCAATAACCTGATTGCCCCGGGTACGGATGCGATTATGGAAAAACTCACCGCTATAAATAAGTAATAAGAAATAATTAATAAGGAATAAGAAAATGGGGTGGGGATTGAACATTGGGTTTGTTGCCGCGTCAATGCAAATATTAAATATTCAATTTAAAATATTAAATAATCAATGGAGATACTACAATTAATGCGCTCCGAATTACTGCTAACGGCTTTCATCCTGCTGCTGCTGATGGTGAAGCTGGCTGATTTGGATTGGAGCAACGAAACGATGATGATTGCGGTGAATCTTGCATTGGCAGGTTTGCTGGCAGTAGGTATTTTCCTTCCTGCCGAAGGCTCGCTGTTTGGCGATATGTTTATTACCAATGACCTGCTAAGGCTTGAAAAGAATATTCTTACACTTGGTACATTGGTAGTTTCGCTGCAGGCGGGTGGCTGGCTCAAAAAGCATGAACACTCTATGGAATTTTACCTGCTGCTGCTAACTTCGCTGCTTGGCATGTTCTTTATGCTTTCGGCCGGTAACCTGCTTATGTTTTACCTCGGTCTCGAAATGAGTACCCTGCCTATTGCAGCGCTCGCCAATTTTGATCTGAAGCTGCGTCGTTCTTCGGAGGCTGCCCTGAAAATGGTGATCTCTTCAGCCTTTGCCTCCGGTGTACTATTGTTCGGTATTTCGTGGATATACGGTACAACCGGTACCATTGGTTTTGCCACCCTTGCCACTGCGCTTACCGGCAACCCGTTACAAATTTTTGCTATTGTACTGCTTATTGCCGGTTTTGGTTTTAAAATATCAGCAGTGCCCTTTCACCTGTGGACAGCCGATGTGTATGAAGGCGCGCCGCTTCCGGTTACGGCCTACTTATCGGTGGTGTCTAAAGGCGCGGTGGTATTTGTGCTGGTTTCCGTGTTATACAAGGTTTTCGGCAGCATGGAAAATGTGTGGTACAATATCCTGTTTATTCTTGCCATTGCTACCATGGTGATTGGAAATTTATTCGCCTTACGTCAAACGCAGATAAAGCGATTCCTGGCGTTTTCTTCTATCGCCCAAATTGGTTTTATCCTGGTGGCCATCAGTGGCGCATCTGACACAGGTGCAACATCTACCATCTTTTTTATCCTTGTATATCTGTTTTCAAACCTTGCCGCCTTTGGCGTGGTGTCGCTTATCAGCAATGCTACCGGGAAAGAAAATATTGCAGATTATACTGGATTGCGGGTTTCCAATCCTGCGCTTGCCTGGATGCTGGCACTTGCCTTGTTTTCGCTGGCAGGTGTTCCGCCTATGGCCGGCTTCTTCGGCAAGTTTTTCCTGATCATCGCCGGTGCGGGAAAAGGCAACTGGCTTTTGATTATAATAGCCGCGCTCAACATGATTATTTCCATGGCCTACTATTTACGCATAGTGAAAGTAATGTTCATGGATAATAACGCGTCGCCTTTGCAAAAAGTGGAAATGGGCTGGCAGCCAAAGATTGCCATGGTGATATGCATTGGCGGTATTTTGGCAACAGGGATTGCAAGCGGGGCGTATGAGTATATTTTTTCGTTGGTAAGTCAATGATTATTTATGAATGATGATTTATGATTTATGATTGGGGTTTGCGTCAGCAAATAATAAATAATAAACAATAAATCCGGAACAATAAACCCGAAACCCGAAACCCGAAACCCAAAGCCCAAAACCCGCAACAACAAACAATAAATAAAAGAACATGGCTATAAATAAAAATCATCTGTTCGAAGACCTTGACGGTGTAAAATGCGCAGTAGTAGAAACCATGGCTTCACAGGCAAGAGTTGATTTTTTAAAACCACTGCTGGAATACAATGGATATACGGTTGTGGTGGTACCAAGTCCAGCACCAAAAGCTGCCCCAAAGCCTGCCGCAGCGGTTGTTGAAGGCGATGCAGCAGCGCCTGTTGCGCCTGCAGCACCTGAGCTCCCTTCTACTTTTACCATTGGCGTTACCAATGTTATGTTCAATGCCACCAATGCTATTTTCGGCCGGTTTTTAACTGCACCCGGCGGGCATGTGGTTACGCTCGCGTACTGGCATCAAAAGGAGGCTGTGCCGCATGATGATGTGCCTTATTATGAAAAATAAGTAGAGCATTCGTGAAGGGTGAATAAAAGGCATCTGGCTTATTTTATTGTTTTATTAGAAGATTGCAGGGCTAACGCCCCTTCGTCGAAACTTATTTGTTTATTCTAAAAAGATTGCAGGGCTAACGCCCCTTCGTCGAAACGTATTTGTCTATTCTATTAAGATTGCAGGGCTAACGCCCCTTCGTCGAAACATATTTGTCTATTCTATTAAGATTGCAGGGCTAACGCCCCTTCGTCGAAACGTATTTGTCTATTCTATTGAGATTACAAGGCTAACGCCCCTTCTTCGAAACTTATTTGTCTATTCTATTGAGATTGCAGGGCTAACGCCCCTTCTTCGAAACTTATTTGTGTATTCTATTAATATTGCAGGGCTAACGCCCTTTGTCGTAAGGTCATTGCATTTGGCTTAGTCCCCAAACAATAACGCTGGCAGCCAAGGTCTTTAGCTCCAACATCTTAGTAGCAGGAGCATCAATTCTCAAAAAAATAATAATAAGGGCGTAGCCCTGATATCTTAGTAGCTGCAATCAATTTCAGACATAACCATAGGGGCGTAGCCCTGACATCTTCCATTAGTGCGGTCAAATAGCAATGAAAATTTTTATAAGTAATTGAAAATCAAATATCATTTATTGAAAATCTAAAGGGCCAGACAAGTCTGGAATATTCATCAATCATCATTCCTTTAAGGTTGCAGGTAGTTCACGGTAGGTAAACCCTCGCCATTATAGTTGAATTGAACCCGCGTATGTATCCCGTTTCTTCCCAAATACAGTGCGTCGAGGGTATGCACACTTACCCTTACCCAGGCAAAGTTTTGCACGACCAATGTTTCATCAAAAGCATGCTGACTTGCCTGTTCTATGATGCTGCCAGGCTTGGCACCGTGCCCATATAAAGCCATTTGCTGTGGTGGTAATGTTGCTATTTTTTTCTTAGTCATTTCATCCAGATGATGAATATGGGCTTCTCCAAAAATCCTTAATTGAAGCGATTGTTTAGGGTGCCAGAAAAGCAAACATACTTCCGGCTGTTTTTTTATATGGGCTATTTTCCCCGAACGGATATCGGTATGAAAACAAAGTTCTTTGACGGTAATATCACTGCTACGTAAAACAACCGTTCGTGCATCTGGCAATCCATTGGCATTTACGGTGGCTATACTAAACAACTTGAAGGCATGTTTGGCATCTGCAGCACCCCGGGCTAGCAATTGCCAGATGGTAGCTTCCAACTTTTCGGAGTTTTGTAAATCTTCAGGGGAAAGAGGCATAAAAAAATCCTTTTTGCAGGAACAAAACATTGAGCATTCAGGAAAGTTCTTTGAAACTCTTTTTTTATTCATCATCCATTATTCCTCCCCCCGAAAAGCCGAAAGCGGCAACTCAAACTCCGGCATTACATTTTCACCTGATAAGGTCCCGGAAAAGCCTTCTACCAATTCTGGAGTGCTATTTTGTCGGTAAATCCAGGCTTTTTGTTGTATCGGATCAATCAGGAAACCAAGGAGCGCGCCATTTTCCATGTATTCCTCCATTTTTTCCTGTATTGGCTTAAGGGCATCGGAAGATGAACGGACTTCGATTACAAAATCCGGGCAGATTGGCGGAAATTTTTTACGCAAATCATTAGGAACCAATGCATATCGGGTTTCAGAAATCCAGGCTGCGTCGGGACTTCTGACAGCACTATTTGGTAATTTGAAAGCAGTATTTGAGCCGAAAACCCTTCCCCCATTTTTCATAGCCCACAGCTTTATATAAAATGCGGCGTTTACTTCATATTCTCCGGTATTTCCTCCTACAGGTGGCATAATCAGTATATTTCCGTGTTTATCCCTTTCAATGCGTTTTTCGTCCATTTGCGAGGCAAACTCGAAAAACTCATCGTCGGTCATACTCCACCTGTCCGGAAAATGCCACTCCGCCTTATCTACAAATAGCTTCATAATCCAGTTTTTCAGCCTTAAAGGTATAAAAAAATGGAAAACCGCTAACTATTCGCCACTATCTTAATGTAATTCGCCCGCTCATAAGCCGTTGGAT
>Ga0209097_10004697_pt1 | contig 10006 bp, 7 predicted proteins | sample AD_UKC052_MetaG_FD_184419 | JGI IMG/M metagenome (GOLD analysis project Ga0209097, IMG submission 184419) | Active sludge microbial communities of municipal wastewater-treating anaerobic digesters from USA - AD_UKC052_MetaG (SPAdes) (version 2) | ecosystem: Engineered > Bioreactor > Anaerobic >... | reverse complement strand
TGCTAGAGTTGGCGGAGTATTTGAAGAACGTTTCAGAAGCCTGTAAAATCAATGGTGTATCGAGGCAGCATTTTTATGACATCAAGAAAGCCTATGAGGAAGAAGGGCTGGATGGCCTTCGGGAGAAAAGCAGAAGCAAGCCCTGTATAAAGAATCGGGTAGCGCCGGAAGTTGAAGAATCCGTCATCAGGATGGCCTATGAATACCCCGCTTATGGACAGGCCCGGACATCGAATGAATTACGGAAGAAAGGGGTTTTAATTTCTTCTGGCGGTGTTCGTAGTATTTGGCTGCGCCACGGTCTGGAGACCTTTAAGAAGCGTTTAAGTTGTTTAGAGGAGAAAGCCGCCAGGGAAGGCATTGTTTATACAGAAGCGCAGTTATCGGCATTGGAAAACGCCAAGCGAGAGAGGGAGAGTTCTCCGGACGAGATCGAGACAGCGCATCCGGGGTATTTAATCAGCCAGGACACCTTTTATGTTGGTTACTTAAAAGGCGTCGGGAGGATCTATCAGCAGACCGTTGTGGACACCTACTCATCGGTTGCTTTTGCCAAGGTTTACACCGCCAAGGTTCCTGTAACGGCGGCAGATGCATTGAATGACAAGGTGCTTCCGTTCTTTGAGCAGCAGAGTATTCCCGTTTTACGGGTGCTGACGGATCGTGGGACAGAATACTGTGGTTCGCCGGACAAACACCCCTATGAACTTTATTTACAGCTCAATGAAATTGACCACACGAAGACCAAGGTCAGAAGTCCGCAGACCAATGGAATTTGTGAGCGGTTTCATCAGACGATTCTCAATGAGTTTTATCGGATTGCTTTTCGGAAAAAGATTTACGGCGACCTTGAAACCTTGCAAACTGATCTGGACGGGTATATGAATCATTACAATCATGCGCGGACGCATCAAGGGAAACGTTGTCAGGGTAAAACGCCGATGCAGACTTTCATTGACGGCAAGCAACTGTTTGCCCAGAAAAATTTGAATGACTTGGTAGCAGCTTAAAACCCGCGAACAATCCGGGGGAACTGGCCACTGTCAACTCAAGTATAGTTCAGGACACATCAGCGCATAACCGGCGTTGTTGACCAGAATATCAATCCTGCCCGCCCTGGCCATCACCTCCGCCACGAAGGCGTCGATAGACATCATATCCGTTACATCCAGTACTGCAACCTGCATCTTTTCATGCTGAAGCTCCGCAATACGATCCGGCCTGCGCGCCGTGGCGAAAACGCTGCATCCCCGGGACGCAAACTCGCGCGCCAGCGAAAATCCGATGCCTGACGAGCAACCGGAAATCAAAACAACAAAATTTTTATCCACAGTTTTTTTCCATCCTTCATCATGGGGCCAAGTCGATCCCATGCCTGTGATCCCCTACCTACACAAAGAAAAAGGCTTAAGCCTATACTGCCTAAGCCTTTGATTATTCTGGAGCCGATGGGCGGATTCGAACCGCCGACCTACTGATTACGAATCAGTTGCTCTACCAGCTGAGCTACATCGGCCTGCCTTGAAGAGATGTCGTATTTATATGAAGGGTTTTGCCTTGTCAACCTCAATCTGCGACCGAAAGACCGATCTGCCTTAATGATTGACTTTCGCCTTGTTTTCCTTTAGTTTCCAGGCGGATAGTAACCGACTATGGAAATCAGGATGATTCTATTTCTTTTAACCTTTTTATGTCTTTACGGCGGAATTAATTTTTATTTCTTTTTCCGGGCCAGAAGCGTTCTTCATTTCTCCGGCGCCCTGCAGGCCCTGCTGCTGGTCCTCCTCATTTTCCTGATCCTCGCGCCGGTCGTTGTCCGGACGCTGGAGTCGCTTCACTGTGAGCAGGCCGCTCGCTTTGTCGCCTGCACCGGCTATGTCTGGATGGCGTTTGTCTTTCTGTTTTTCTTTTTGAGCGTTTCCCTCGAGCTGGTCCGGTTCCTTCACAAGCTGATCGTTCCCGAAATCGGCACGATGGCGCTGAAGGCGGTGACGTTCGGCCTGTCCGTGCTTCTGTCCGCCGGACTGGTGGTTTACGGCTGCATCGACGCGCAGCGCGTCCGCGTCAGGACCCTGCAAATTCCTACAGAACAGATTCTCCCCGGAAAAGGAAAGATCCGCATCATCCAGATCTCCGACGTCCATGTGGGCATCATTATCCGCAACGACCGCCTTTCGCCCATGCTGGAGAAGGTCCGGGAGGCCAAACCCGACATGCTGGTTTCCACCGGCGACCTGCTCGACGGCGAACTGGACAACATCATGGCGGACGCGGAGCGCTTTGCCGCAATCGAAACGCCTGCCGGGAAATTTGCCGTTCTGGGCAATCATGAATATTACGCGGGCGTTTCGCGCTCCATTGAATTTACCGAAGCAGCCGGCTTTCAGATTCTGCGCGACGATGTGACGCAGGCGGCGGGACTTACGATTTTCGGTGAAGACGATATCACCGGCCGGAAGCCCGGCGCCACGCCGAAAAGCGCGGCGTTTCTGAAAGCGCTGGCCGAAAAGCAAAACGGCTTTGTTCTGCTTTTGAAGCACCAGCCGCATATTCGGGAAAAGGCCAATTTCAACTTGCAGCTTTCCGGCCACACGCACGGCGGCCAGCTTTTCCCCTTCGGCTTTATCGTAAAACTCTATTTCCCCAGAATTTACGGTTTGCATACTCTGGCGGAAAACAAGCTGCTGTACATCAGCCGCGGCACCGGCACCTGGGGGCCGCCCGTGCGCATTTTCGCCCCGCCGGAAATCACCGTCATCGATCTGATCGGCAAAAAACAATAAGGGGAAATGGAATGCCGGCGAAATAAAAACGCGGCCTGCCCGAAAGCACGACCGCGCTCATGTTGCTGATTTATATATTGTTTATTCCTTTACGGCATTGACTTTTCTGGCTAATCGGGAAATTTTACGTGAGGCGTTTTTCTTGTGAATCAGGCCTTTGGAAGCGGCTTTCGCCACCGCGGGAATCGCTGCTTTCAATGCTTTTTCCGAATTTTCCCTGTTTTTGCTCTCCACAGCCGCGATCACCGCTTTAACCTTGGTCTTGATCGCGGACTTGGCTGCGATATTGCGCGTGCGGCGGGCCTTGGCCTGACGATCGCGTTTTTCTGCTGATTTGTGTGTTGCCAAAAGGTTCTCCTCCTGAACTTCTTTTTTTGTAAGGTGCGGGTCTTTAACGCAATTATTTCAGGCTGTCAAGCGCAATTTTGGGAAGCGGATTGGAGGCAGGCCGCGAGACCGCCTCCATCCACAGCCGATCAATCTTCAAAGTACTCGTTTTTCATCTTCACGGTCAGGCCGTCCTGGTTGAGCAGGCGGTCGGACAAGCCTTGAATCTTGGGCAGTTCGTAGCCGAAGAAGTAGCGAAACGCGGCAAGCTTTCCCTGATAGAAATTCGTGTCGGCTTCGCCGGGCCCGCCGGCCAGCGCCCTTTGAGCTACGGTGGCTTGGCGCAGCCACTGCCAGGCAATCGCGATGATGCCGAAGAATTCCAGATAGACCGTGGCGTCGGCCAGAAACATCTCCGGGCCTTCCTTGGCGGCCACGCCGAACTGATGCATCGTTACTTTTTCCAGGAGCGCGACGGCTTCGGCCAGTTTGTCGGCAAACGGCTTCAATTCCGCGTCGTCCCGGGCCTCCTTGATGGCCTTGCGCGCTTCCGCCAGATACAATTGGGCGGCCTTGCCTTTTTTCATCGTCATCTTTCGGCCGAGCAGGTCCATTCCCTGAATGCCGGTCGTGCCCTCATGAATCGGGTGGATGCGCACGTCGCGGTATAGCTGTTCAAGGGGAAACTCCTCGCAGAAGCCGTAGCCGCCCAGAATCTGCAGACCCGCGGAGCAGGATAAAATGCCCATTTCCGACGGATAGGTTTTGGCGACCGGCGTCAGCAGCTCCAGAAGCAGGTTGTAGTTTTCACGCTCCTCGCCTTCGGTGACATGCTCCAGGTCCTCATAAATGCCGCACTGAAACAAGAGCGACAACGACCCTTCCACGACGGCTTTCTGGAACAGGAGCATGCGACGGATATCCGCGTGCTCGATGATCGGAATCTGCGGCGACAGCGGATCCTTGGAGGTCAGCCTCCGTCCCTGCGGTCTTTCCCTGGCGTATTCCAGGGAAGCATAGTAGGCGGCGGAGGAAATCACGGCCGCGGCCAGACCCACGTCGATGCGGGCGCCGTTCATCATCTGGAACATGTAGGCCAGCCCCTTGTTGGCTTCGCCGACCAGCCATCCGCGGCAGTCGTCGTTTTCGCCGAAGGCAAGCTGGGTGATGGGGGAGCCCCGGTAGCCGAGTTTGTGGTAAATGCCCGCGCAGTTGACGTCGTTGGGTTCGAGTGACCCATCGTCCCTGATGCGCTTCTTGGGAATGATGAAGAGCGAAATGCCCTTGATGCCGGGAGGCGCGTCCTTGAGACGAACCAGCGCCAGGTGAATCACATTGTCGCATCCGTCATGGTCTCCGGCGGAGATGAACAGCTTCTGGCCCTTGATTTTGTAGTAGCCCTGGTCGGTCGGCGTCGCCGTGGTGGTAAGATCGGTCAGCGATGAGCCGGCCTGCGGTTCGGTGAGCGCCATTGTGCCCTGCCATTCGCCCGCGGTCATTTTGGGCAGGTAGGTATCTTTCATTTCCTGCGTGCCGTAGGATGCAATCAGGCCGGCCGCGCCGTGCGTCAGACCGTGATAAACGGCGGCGGAATAGTTGGCCGCGCCGAAAATCGCCGTCGGCAGCATCACGCCGACGGTGAAGGGCATCTGCTGGCCGCCCAGCTCGTAGGGAAAGGTGGAGGCGATCCAGCCGCCGTCGCCCGCCGCGCGCATGATTTCGCGGACCTTGGGATGAACTTTGACTTCGCCGCCCACATATTCGGGCGCCTTGCGGTCCATTTCCTCGAACAGGGGTTTGAAGAGGTCTTTCCCCATCCGCATCGCCGTATCCAGAATCATATCGAATACTTCCCGGCTGTGGTCGGCAAAGCGGGGGTATTTCAAAAGGGACTCCACGTCATTGACTTCGTAAAGCAGGAATCGTAAGTTCCGGTCACTGATAAATTTTTCCGCCATAATCCATTCCTTCTATTTGACTCAAAGATAGGGAAGTCCAAAAAAATAGGGTCTCCCGATTTCGTGAAAAATCTCCGGAGCCTTTCAGCTCCGGAGATTCCGTTTACCCCGTAATATGTTTTTCTAAAGGAAAACCTTGTTTAGAACGTCAGATTCTCTACCACGCAGGCCACGCCCAAACCGCCGCCGCAGCAGGAGCTGAAGCAACCGTACTTACCGCCCTTCTTCATCAATTCGCGCATGGTGAAGATACAGATGCGCGCGCCGGAAGCGCCGTTGGGATGGCCGATGGAGATCGCGCCGCCGTTCGGGTTCCATTTGTTCCAATCCACTTTTTCACCGGTCTGTTTTTCCAGTTCCGCGGCCACCGCCAGATTCTGCACGGCAAAAGCTTCGTTGCACTCGATCACGTCCAACTGGCTCATCTTGATGCCTGCGCGTTTGAGCGCCATCGGAACCGCATAAGCGGGCGCAATCCCCATGATCTTGGGATCGACGCCGTAGTCGCCGCCGGACAGCCACTTGGCCCAGGGCTTGTATCCCAGTTGCAGGGCTTTCTCTTTGGTCATCATCAGCACGAATGCCGCTCCGTCGTTGCGGCCCGAGGCGTTGCCGGCAGTGACGGTGCCGTCTTTAATAAAAGCGGGCGGCAGTTTGGCCAGACCTTCCATCGTCGTATCGGGACGGGGAAATTCGTCCACGCTGAATTCCAGCGGCGGTTTTTTCTTTCCCTGGGGAACCATGACCGGCATGATGTCCTGGGCCAGGAAACCGGATTCCTGGGCCGCTTTCATTCTCATCTGGCTGCGGTAAGAAAATTCATCCTGTGCTTCACGGGAAATATTGTACATCTTCTGCAGAGCTTCAGCGGTGAGACCCATGTTCATGGTGGCCGGATCTCTGGTCGGGGAAAGGGCGGGAGCGATCGGAAGCGGGGGAATCATTTTAAAGGGTTCCTGCGACATGGAAAAACGGCACGGCGCCTGGCTGTAGGATTCATAACCGCCGGCGATCATGATGTCGGACTGACCGGCCAGAATTTTCCAGGCGGCGTGATTGATCGAATCAATCGCCGAACCGCACTGCATTTCAATATAAGAAGCCACGGTGCTCTCGGGCAAGCCGGAAGCCAGAGTAGGCCAGCGCGCGCCGTTGATGGCGGTGTTGGGTCCAATGGCCGAACCCATGAAAACGCCGTCCACCACGCCGCCTTTTTCAACAATTTTTGACCTTTCGACCAGCCCCTTGAGGGTCATGCCGGCCAGATCTTCACCCAGGATATTGCGCAGGGTTTTCCCTAAGGTGCCAAAGGCTGTTCTCATGCCATCCACAAATACTACTTCTCTGCTCATAAACCCTCCTTGTCCATTGTTCAATTTAAAAAAAACGATGCTTCGTCTTTTTGCACAACACCTGATATTCCCGCCGCCAAACGGCTCTTTGGAATTGATGAATGGGGCGTTATCACACCCAAATCCCCGCGTCAAGTGAATACAACACCCGTTGTAAATTATCCGGCTTATTTCTTCGCGGCGCCGGCTTTTTTCGCTATGAAGTACGCGTGCTCTTCGATGGAGATAAATCCGTTGCGGTCCTTGTCCATTTCCTTGAAAGCGGAGGCCATGGCGGCCATGTATTCTTCGGAGGTTACTTTGCCGTCTTGGTTTGCGTCCACATCAAAAATCTCCGCCACCCAGAACGCGACGCATTCATCGTCGCCGATTTTGCCGTTTTTGTCGGCGTCCAGCTTTTTCTTCGACTTGGTCTTTGTCTTGGCCTTGCTTTTGGCGGGTTCAAGCGCCTTGGGTCCGCACCAGTAAGCGATATATTCCTTGGCCAACAGCGCGCCGTCATCGTCCGTATCCATGTCGCCGAAAAACCGTTTCTCCGCCGCATTGAATTCCGCCGCCGTCAGCTTGCCGTCGCGGTCGGCATCCATGTCCTTGAACCGTCCCTGCCAGAAGGCCGCGTGCTCCGTAACGGTGACGACGCCATCGCCGTTCGCGTCCATCGCCGAATAAGCCGTCCGGATCATGGCGGGGCTCTTGACCTGAGCTGTTGCCGCGCCCGACATCAACAACAGAATTAATCCTGCTCCCAAAATAACGATTCCTTTTTTCATAACTTTCCTCCTTATGATTTTTCGCGATCGGCCCTCCCCGGATGCGGCCGCGCAGGCCTTCGCCGGGGCTTGCTCACGCGATGAATAATTCCTCGATCAGCGCATTCACCCGGTCCGCTTCCTCATGCTGGATCCAGTGCGAAACGCCGGGAAATTTAATGAGCCTGCCCTGCTTGCAATAGGCCATGCTCTGATCGGCCATCTCCGCAAGCATGGCGACATCGTCTTCTCCCCACATCAAAATCATGGGCATGACCACGTCAAAGCTTTGCAGCGGTTCGGGCTGCGTCTGAATCATGGCGCGGTACCAGTTGACCATCGCGGAAAAAGCGCCCGGCTGCGCGAACGCCTTGCGGTATTCTTCCAGTTCTTCAGGCGTAAAGGCGCCGGGACGGCTCGTGGTCGCAAGCAGGCGCACGGGCCAGGCATAATTATGGGCCGAGCCGAATTTTTCCACCGCGCCGGGCAGTTGAAAATAAAAGATGTACCAGCTCTTTTCCATCTGCCGCTGATTGGTAAAGAGATTTCTGGCCATGACCTTGGGATGGGGAACATTCAGAATGGCGAGCTTTCGGACGCGGTCGGGATATTTCAGCGCCACCCACCACGACACGGACGCCCCCCAGTCGTGGCCGACCAGCAGAATCTGTTTCCGTCCATAGGCGTCGACGAGTCCAATGATGTCCTTGGCCAGCTCATCAATATTATAGGCCGCAACGCCTGCAGGCTTGTCGCTTACATTATAGCCGCGCTGATCGGGCGCAACCACCAGATAGCCCCGGTCTGCAAAATACCCGATCTGTTTGCGCCAGGCATACCAGAATTCCGGGAAGCCATGGAGAAAAAGAACCATCGGGCCGTCGGCCGGCCCGGATTCCATAACGTGCAGTTTTATTCCGTTGGTTTCAATGTATCGCTCACGCAAATCCATTTCGGCCTCCTTTTATTGAGGGGATGAGACTGAAGACTATTGGATCATTTTGCGGGGCGCTTCGCACCCACTTTTTTTATCTTTTCCTTCAGCCTTCGGTCTTCCGTCTTCAGCCTTTTTTATACTTCCCAGGCGGCTTTCGCCCCCTCCGTCGTCGCTTCGATGATCCTTCGCGGAGCGGAGGCGTCGCCCACGACAAAATGACGGATGCTTTTTTTCGCCAGCATGTCCTTCAGCGCCGTGCGGGGCGTAACGCCGATGGCCACAATCACCTGGGAAACCGGCTCCAATCTCTTTTCCTCTCCCTTGACCTCGACGATCACCGCGTTTTCTTCTATCTTTTTCACCCGGGTTCCCAGCATCAGGGCAATCCCGGCCGCCCGAAGGCGCTTGTGCAGCATGTAGCCGTGCGCGGCCAGCGCCAGAACGGGGGACGCGGGCAGCATCTCCACGATGGTGATATTCCGGACGCCCTTTTCCAGCAGAAAATCGGCTGTTTCCATTCCCACCAGCCCGCCGCCGATGACCACCACCGGCTCTTTCGGCGCAACGGTCCCATCCAGAATCTGCCAGGCGTCGCAAACCACGGACGCATCGATGCCTTCGGCCGGACAGGCGGCTTTGCCGGCGCCGATCGCCAGAATGACGGCATCGGGTTTGCCCGCTTCAATCATCGCCTCGGTCACTTCGGCGCCGGTTTTGATCTCCACGCCTTTCTTTTTGCATTTTGCCGTGAGGGTCTGAATGTAGCGGCCGTAAACCTCTTTGTGGGGCGCTTTGGCGGCATAGCGTACATTTCCGCCCGTCTGGCTTTCCTGCTCAAAGAGGGTTACCTGATGGCCGAGGCGCGCGGCCTCGTAAGCGGCGGTCAGTCCGGCCGGCCCGCCGCCGACCACCCAGACCTTGCGGGGAACAGCCGCCGGACCCGCCGGATACATCAGTTCCTGACCGGTTTGCGGATTGATGGCGCAGCGAATCGGCAGCGCCTCCAGCGAGAGGCGCTCAATGCACCCCTGATTGCAGGCCAGACACTCCAGCGTGTCCTCGGGATGACCGGCCAGCGCGTTTTTGAGAAAATCCGGATCGGCCAGATGCTGGCGCGCCACGGCAATCATATCCGCATCGCCTCGGGCGATGACTTCATCCATAAAGTAAGGATCCGTGTAGCGCCCGACGGAAATCACCGGAACGCCCGCGGCCTCTTTCACCCTGCGCGCCAGGTGGGACTTGAAGCCGGGGGGGTATTCAACCGGCGCGCTTGGATTCGGGGTATCGATGTTCACGGCCGGGCTGCCGTGCGTGCCGAAGGAAACATTGATGATGTCCGCGCCGGCGTTCACCAGGTCGGGGAGGATGGTCTCCATGTCGGAGATCGTGTAGCCGTTTTTGATGCACTCTTCGCCGGAAATCCGGATGGAAACGGGGAAATCCGTGCCGACCTGACGGCGAACTTCCCTGAGGCATTCGATCATAAAGCGGGCCCGTCCACGAAAATCGCCGCCGTACCGATCCTTGCGCTGATTGCTGAGGGCCGAAAGAAACTGCATGAGGAGATAGCCGTGCGCTCCGTGAAGCTCGACGGCGTCAAATCCCGCCTTGCGCGCCCGCACGGCCGCGCTGCCGAAAGCGGCAATCGTTTCCTCGACTTCGGCAAGCGTCATCTCGCGCGGCGTTCCGAGAAAACCAAAGACATAACTGGGGATGGCCGAAGGCCCGACAGCCTTGTTTTTCTTCTGCAGGAGGTAATTTTCGCGGCCTGTATGGTGAAGCTGCATGGCGATTTTGCTTCCCTGGGCATGCACCACATCGGCAAGCTTGCTCAGGCCGGGAATGAACTTGTCATCCCAGACGCCGATGCATCGCGGGGAGGCGGAACCCAGCGGGT
>Ga0209097_10004696_pt1 | contig 10006 bp, 6 predicted proteins | sample AD_UKC052_MetaG_FD_184419 | JGI IMG/M metagenome (GOLD analysis project Ga0209097, IMG submission 184419) | Active sludge microbial communities of municipal wastewater-treating anaerobic digesters from USA - AD_UKC052_MetaG (SPAdes) (version 2) | ecosystem: Engineered > Bioreactor > Anaerobic >... | reverse complement strand
CGTTCCCCGGAAGACACGGCAGTTGCCACTGATAGTCATAGATGCTCACTCTAATATTTTATACTTCGCCGCGAACGTAGGCAATAGCGAATCCAGGGGCGGCATGGCAGCCACGGGCTGTCTGGCAGACGGGCCAGAATGTGCCCGAAGGGTTGACACAATCTGGCCTCGAAGATGCGAGCGAATCGGATGGGGATCTAGAATCTGTAGGATGCCTTGAGTTCCAGGGATGGGGCCCACTCGCCGTCGCTCCAGATGCCTTGCTCCATTTCGTCCGTGCGTGCGGCAATCGCCTTGCCGCTGAGGGTTACGTTGCCATAGGGGCCGGCCGTGACTGACATGGTCAGGCGGTGGGCGGCCTTGCCGAAGGCGCCTCCTGTACCAAGGGAGCCCGCGGTTGCGCGTATCGGCCCGCTGCCCGGGCGGGCACTCTGTGCCTGCATGACCTGCAGTTGCTGGGCAAGGCAACGGCTTTCGTCGTCGTCGTTGTTGTCGTCTTCGTCCTCATCGTCGTCTAGGTTGTCATTGCTCGAAATAGCCGACCAGGCGGTCTCGGCCACGACCGACAGTTTGAGGGTCTTCGATAGTTCCCAGATCAGCCCGGAGCTTGCCCCGGCTCTCCACGTCACATTCTCATCGGGCAGATTTGGCCGAAGGGTTGCCCCGGCTGTGACGCGGGCAGTGAAGGTCAATGAACCCGCCATAAGCGATGCGACCGAAGCGGCAGGCGTTTTCAGTGTCCATTTCGCTGAGGCGTCGGCAGTCTTGCGGTCCTTGGAAGGGTCTCTTGGCCGAACCGCGGATTGGGCAGAGGCAGCGAACTCAAGCGACTGTTGCTTGGACAGCGCCCATGTTGCGCCGGCCTTGCCTGTGTAGGTGGCATACGACTTGTGAGATGCTTCGGGGTATGCCCGTCCTTTGGCAGATAGGCTTGCGACGGCCTGCACGGCGCGAATCGGGCGCCACCGCAGGCTGATCATCGAGCTCCAGAAGTCCGCCGTCCACTTGGGCTGGCTGGGCATTTCCTTATGCCCCAGGCTCAGCTCGCCTCTGACGGATGGATTGCCATCGCCGGGAAGTGTCTTCCCTGCCTTGGCCGTCAGCTTCGCCTCGGTATAGTCCCGCACAGGGTTGTTCGGATAGCATCGAACAGAGAGCGCCATTTTTGTTTCGGGCTGCCAGGGGATGGCTTTCTTGTCTGCTCGACTGCCGGTGGACATGGATATCTGGTTCCACGACGCCTTGGGGTCGCCAGGGTCGATGCTGCCAGAGAGCGCGAGCGATCCCGAGTGGCGGAACTGCCGCCAGTCTTGGACGAGGTTGGCGCTGATCTTAAGCTCCAGTGCCCCTCCCGGTGTGTACTGGAGAGATGAGGACACTTGACCCACTCGGTAAGACGCGCTTGCTTTCAGCTCCGAATCGACATCGGACTTGGCTTTCAGCTCTAGGCTGACCGCCCCGGTGCCCGCCGGCACAGGCGCGGAAGCCCGGGGGGCGGAGGCTGAGGCGCACACGGCGCTCGCCAAGGTACATGACAAGGCCGCCGCCGCGGCAAGTGCCAGTATGCGCAGGGACAACGGTCGCCGGGCGGCGGCATGAATACGGTTTCCGGTCGCCATGGTTCATCCTCCCCAGCGATAGATTGGCCGCGGTCATTCCCATCGGCATATACAGATCATACCATGCAAGGTGATGGCTGTAAATGACTGCGATGGAAATCACCCCTTCGGGGGAGGGAACCGCTGGATATCGGGGCTCGACCTCCGCAGGCCTGCGGGAGCCTAGCCCGAAGTCTCAGGATTTGCGGGCGAACTTCTTCAGCAGAATCTGCTTGAGATCCGGGCCTGCAGTCTGCTCCAGCTCATAGCCCACGCGCACCGCCGGTTTGTCGATCTTCAGGACTCTTCTAAGGTCGATCGGCGTGCCGATGACAATGACTTCAGCATCGGAATTCTCTATGGTCTTCTCCAGTTCCTGGACCTGCTTCCTGCTGTATCCCATCGCCGGAAGCAGAGGTTCGCGGTGATGGAAGCGGCTCAGGGTATCCACGATACTGCCTACGGCGAAAGGCCTCGGGTCAACGAGGGATGCCGCTCCGAACTGGTGGGCTGCGACTATTCCCGCGCCGTAGCCCATGCCGCCGTGGGTGAGCGTCGGGCCGTCCTCCACTACCAGAACCCGTCTGCCGCGGATCATGCCCGGATTATCCACGCTGACAGGCGATGCCGCGTCAATGATGATCGCCTTCGGATTGACGGCGGCAACGTTCTTGCGTACAGCCTCGACATCCTCGGGTTTCGCGGTGTCGACCTTGTTGATTATCACGATGTCCGCCATGCGCACGTTGGTCTCGCCGGGATGGTATGACACTTCGTGGCCGGACCGGTGCGGGTCGGCCAGGGTGATCATGAGGTCCGGCACGTAGAAGGGGAAGTCGTTGTTGCCGCCGTCCCACAAGATCACATCCGCTTCCTTCTCCGCGGCCTCAAGGATCTTGCCGTAGTCGACGCCGGCGTACACAATCACGCCGCGGTCGATGTGGGGTTCATACTCCTCGCGCTCCTCGATGGTGCACTCGTGCAGATCGAGGTCGTCATATGTAGCGAAGCGCTGGACTGCCTGTTTGGCAAGGTCGCCATATGGCATCGGATGCCTGATCGCCACGACCTTCAGGCCTGCGTCGATCAGCGCCCGGCTCACGTAGCGAGTGGTCTGGCTCTTGCCGACGCCTGTGCGGACAGCGCAGATCGCAACTACCGGCGCCTTGGACTTGATCATGGTCGTGGTGGGCCCCATCATCCTGAAGTCGGCGCCGGCCGCGTTGACGATCGAGGCCTTGTGCATGACGTCGACGTGCGCAATGTCGCTGTATGCGAAGACCACTTGCTCCACTCGGTGCTCATGGATGAGCTTGACAATATCCTCTTCAGGGAAGATCGGTATCCCTTCGGGGTAAAGACCGCCGGCGAGCACTGCCGGGTATTTCCGTCCGGCAATATCGGGTATCTGGGTAGCTGTGAAAGCAACCACGTCGTACTTCTCGTTATCTCGGAAGTAGACGTTGAAGTTGTGGAAGTCGCGCCCCGCTGCGCCCATGATTATGACCTTGATCCTCTTCAAGAAGCAACCCACCCTTTCCCAATTATCAAGCACGAATGCTGCGCTCCGACAGTGTAGGTACGCTTATCGTACACACTTCACAGGCTGACCATCCATTTGCGCCGCGCTGAGCCACGCGTCCAATACACACGGGCGCATCAATATGCATGGATGCATATCGCGTCTGTCACCTATTCTACTACCAGATGCCCAATTCCTCCACAGGTACTTGAAGAGGCGCCCTTGTGGGCGCCTCGTAGATCAACTTGGTGATTAAGCCAGGCTCGTCAGAGCGCTGCCGGGGGCTGATGCGCAGGCGGAGGATTCGTGGGCGGTACCATGACAGCGGTTTCAACGTCGGCCTCGCCGCCATCCAGATCGTGCAGGCCATCAGCGTCGCTGGCGCCGTATCGGGCTAGAGCCACCGCCAGCACCTCGTCCATGTGCGAAACTTCAACGAAAGTGATGTCGGCCCGCACGTTCTCCGGAATCTCCTCCAGGTCCTTGCGGTTGTCTTCAGGGACGATGATTGTCGCGATTCCGGCCCTGTGCGCTGCAAGCACCTTCTCCTTGAGCCCGCCTACGGGCAGGACGCGCCCGCGAAGCGTAATCTCCCCGGTCATGGCCACATCATGCCTGACCGATACACCTGAAAGGGCCGACGCCAGCGCGGTCGCCATGGTTATCCCGGCCGACGGACCGTCTTTTGGAATGGCGCCTTCCGGGACGTGGATGTGCACGTCCATCTTCTCGTAGAAGTCATCGGGTATGCCCAGATCGCGCGCCCTGGACCTGACGTAGGTGTAACCGGCCTGCGCGGATTCGCGCATGACCTCTCCGAGCTTGCCGGTGAGGATCAGCTTGCCGCCGCCCTTCATCGCCGACACTTCAATAGACATGGTATCGCCGCCGGTTTCGGTCCAGGCAACTCCGGTGGCGACACCCACTTTGTCGTCCTGCTCAGCCACGCCGTAGCGGAATTGGGGAATGCCCAGGTGTTTCTGAAGGTCGGCCTGGCTCACAACGAACGGGCCGCTTGCCCCTGCTACGACCTCGCGGGCCAGTTTGCGGCAGACTGAGCCGATCTGCCGCTCCAGGTTGCGTACCCCCGACTCCCTGGTGTATGAGCGGATGATCTCCCTGATTACGTCATCGTCCATTCGCACGTGCCCTTCGGCCAGCCCGTTCTCGCGGATCTGCTTGGGAATGAGGAACCTGGACGCTATGTGGAGCTTGTCTTCCTCAGTGTAGCCCGGTATGCTGATTATCTCCATCCTGTCCTGCAACGGGCGGGGTATGGAGTAGAGGTTGTTGGCTGTTGTAATGAACAACACCTGGGACAGGTCGACTGTGACCTCCATATAGTGGTCGCCGAACTCGCGGTTCTGCTCCGGATCAAGAACCTCGAGCAGAGCCGACGACGGGTCGCCCCGGAAATCCGACGACATCTTGTCCACTTCGTCCAGCAATATGACCGGGTTCATGCTGCCCGCCTGTTTCATCAGCTGAACTATCTTGCCGGGCATAGCGCCTACATAAGTACGCCTGTGTCCTCTGATCTCAGCCTCGTCTCGCACGCCTCCCAGCGAGAACCGGACGAACTTGCGGTCTAGAGCGCGGGCAATCGACTTGCCAAGAGAGGTCTTCCCCACTCCGGGCGGCCCCACCAAGCAAAGGATGGGCCCGCGGAGTCTGTCCGACAGCTGCCTTACGGCCAGGAATTCCAAGATGCGCTCCTTGACCTTCTCCAGGCCCCAGTGGTCCTCGTCCAGAACCTGCTCGGCCCGGCTTATGTCAAGGCAGTCGTCGGTGAGAACGCCCCACGGTATACCCAGAACCCAGTCGAGGTAATTGCGGACCACAACCGTTTCTGCGGACATCGGCGGCATGCTTTCGAGCTTGTCCAGTTCGCGCTGGGCCTTCTCGCGAACGTCCGGCGGCAGCATTGACTTTTCGATCTTTTCCCGGAGTTCGCCCATTTCCGACGACCTCTCGTCGCGGTCGCCCAACTCCTTCTGGATTGCCCGCATCTGTTCCCTCAGATAGTACTCTTTCTGAGTCCTCTCCATCTGCCTGCGCACTCGCGCATTGATCTTGCGCTCCAGTTCCAAAATCTCCAACTCGCTGCGGAGCGCCACCGACAGACGCTCTAGGCGCTCACGGGCGTCCAGCGATTCCAGGAGCGCCTGCTTCTCCTCCACCCGCATCTGCAAATGAGCTGCGATTTCGTCAGCGAGGTCGCCGGGCCGATCCACATCGCCCATGCCCACTATGATTTCGGGCGGCAGTCGCTTGGATAGCTTTACGTATTCTTCGAACTCGTGGAGCGCATTGCGCGCGAGAGCCGCAAGTTCCGGCTCGCGCCGCTCGTCAGCCGATTCTATCTGGACCTTCACCAGGTAGCACGGATCGTCGTCAATGTAATCGAGAATCCGCGCGCGCTCCTTGCCCTCCACCACCACTCTGACGGTGCCGTCGGGCAGCCGAACTAGTTGTTTAATCTCGGAGACAGTGCCCATCTCGAATATGTCGGAAGGAGACGGGTCATTGACCCTCGCAGCCTTCTGAGCAGCAAGGAGCACTAGTCTATCTCCGGACATTGCTTCATCTAGAGCGGCGATCGACTTATCCCGCCCCACTTCGAGGGGGATAGTCATGTTTGGAAAGACCAGAACTCCGCGAAGCGGCAATAACGAAAGCACTCGCTTCGGGTTGGTTCTTCCTTTAGATAATCCGTTTTCCGCTCTGGCCACGGGTTTCTGCACCTCCTGCCTGCAGCTTACCTATTCTCCTTGGCTCGGTGCTTTCCTTCAAGAAAAGAGCCTCGGAGCAAGCAAACCATGGCAGAGCTGGGCGCACAAAAATGACGCCTCAATTCGAGGCGCCGTCTCGGAGCTTGCCGGAAAACGCCGTTCTACGGCGAAGCGGACCTGGCCGCGACCACTTCCTGCGGCACAGCGGCAATACCGGGCTGTTCTGCGGAAGCGTCGGGCACGGCTCTGACCAGCTCCAACGCCTCATCGATATCGTCCACGGCGATTACCTGACATCCCTCAACCTGCTCAAATCTGTCCTGCCAGTTCTCTCTGGGGATGAGCACCCTGCCCGCCCCGGCACTGACAGCGGCGGCAACTTTGGCGACCACCCCACCCACCGGCTTCACCCGACCGTGAACCGATATCTCGCCTGTCATCGCCAGCCTGTTATCGATCGGGACATCGCGGATCGCCGAGAGGACTGCAACGGCCATGGCGAGCCCTGCAGAGGGCCCGTCTACAGGAGCGCCCCCGGGGAAGTTGACATGAATGTGGTAGTCGGACGCCTCGATCTGGAACCTGACCCGAAGAACCGTGCACACATTATCTACAGAGCTCCGCGCCATGCTGCGCCGGCGCAACACGCGTCCTCCGTCTCCCTGCTCTTCCTCTTCCACGACGCCCGTAACCATGAAGGACCCCCGCCCCGGCTGCGCGCGAACGGCCGTCGCCTCTACTTCGATAACCGACCCCATCCCAGGGCCCCACACGGCGAGGCCGTTCACCACTCCCACCTGCGGGGAATCGCCCACGCGCTTTTCCGGACGGGGCGAGTACTGGCCGCTCTCCACAACCCACTCCATGTCGCGGCGGAGCACGGTCTTGCGCCCCTCAGTTACGGCAACGCCCATGGCCAGCTGAACCATGTTGACCGCGTCTCGCCCGTTCTGAGCGTATTTGCGGACAATACCGATCACGCCGTCTTCAAAGTCCATGTTCACCCTGTCCAGGGCGCGCGAGGCGATTGTGCCTACCTCATCTGGAGAGAGCGACCGGAAGTAGACCTCCAGGCATCTGGACCTGATTGCCGGAGGAATGTCGCGACTCGGGCGGGTAGTGGCGCCGACCATGCGGAAATCCGCCGGCAGGCCGTTCCGGAATATGTCATGTATGTGCTGCGGTACGTTGGCATCGTCCGGGCTGTAGTATGCGGACTCGAGGAACACCTTGCGGTCTTCCAGGACTTTGAGGAGCTTGTTCATCTGTATCGAGTGCAGCTCGCCGATTTCGTCGATGAACAACACTCCGCCATGGGCGCGCGTCACCGCGCCCGGCTTGGGCTGCGGAATCCCAGCGATGCCCAAGGGTCCCGCGCCCTGGTAGATGGGGTCGTGCACCGACCCTATGAGCGGATCGGCTATTCCCCTGTCATCGAAACGAGCAGTATTGGCGTCTATCTCCACAAACACCGCGTCCGGCCTGAACGGCGAGAGGTTGCTCTTCTTGGCCTCTTCCAGCACGACACGGGCAGCGGCGGTCTTGCCCACGCCGGGCGGTCCGTACAAGATCACGTGCTGCGGATTCGGCCCGCACAGAGCGGCGCGCAGGGCGAGCAACGCGTCCTGCTGCCCGATTACGTCTTCGAAGCATTTGGGCCTGGTCAGTTCAGTGAGGGGTTTCGTCAGGCAGATGGCGCGCATCTCGCGCAGCTTATCCATCTCGCGGCGAGACTCGCGTCCCACGGCGCTTTTCGAGCCTTGCTGAGCCTTGAGTAGGTTCCAGAAGTAGAGGCCGATCACGACCGCAAAGAACAAGTTAATCAAGCCTAGCACGCCAACGCTGCTCACCGCCGCTCCCTCCTGTCCGCGCTGCCCAGGGTGTATCATACCCTCGGGAGAAGCAACTATCCCGGCGAGGCATGAGCGCTCGCCGGGACATGACGGTGGCAATCCGTTGATCGAACGGCCTAGATCAGGCCGTTTCTTCTTTTTTCCGAGCAGGCTTCTTGTCCGACAGCATCAGAGTGGGCGTGCCCTGCCCGTCCACGGCTTCGCGGGTCACCACGACCTTCTGGATCTCGCTTCGGCTGGGAATCTCGTACATCAGGTCCAGCATGAGCTTCTCCATGATCGACCTGAGCCCGCGGGCGCCGCCGCCGCGCACGATGGCCTTCTTAGCCACGGCAATCAAAGCGTCGCGGGTAAACTCGAGGCTCACGCCGTCCAGCTCGAAGAGCCTTTCATACTGCCTAACCAAAGCGCTCTTGGGTTCAGTGAGGATGCGCACCAGGGCATCTTCGTCCAGAGCGTCGAGCGGAACCACAACTGGGAGCCTGCCCACAAACTCCGGGATCAAACCGTACTTCAGCAGATCCTCCGGCATTATCTGCCGCAGGATATCGCCGATCCTACGGTCGACCTTCGGCCTCACTTCAGCTCCGAACCCCAGTGTCTTGCGGCCGATGCGGTTCTCAATGATCTTGTCGATCCCTTCGAACGCGCCCCCGCAGATGAACAAGATGTTCGTCGTGTCGAGCTGTATGAACTCCTGATGCGGATGCTTCCGCCCGCCCTGCGGCGGAACGCTGGCGACAGTGCCCTCCAAGATCTTGAGCAACGCCTGCTGCACGCCTTCGCCTGAAACGTCGCGGGTGATCGACGGGTTCTCCGATTTGCGGGCGATCTTGTCTACTTCGTCGATGTAGACGATGCCGCGTTCGGCTCGCTCAATGTCGTAGTCGGCGTTCTGAATCAGCTTGAGCAGTATGTTTTCCACATCCTCGCCGACGTAGCCGGCTTCCGTGAGCGATGTGGCGTCGGCTATGGCGAAAGGCACATTCAGGATCTTGGCGAGCGTTTGGGCCAGGAGCGTCTTGCCGCATCCGGTGGGACCGAGCAACATGACATTGCTCTTCTGCAGCTCAACATCGTCCATGCGTGAACTCGCGTTGATCCTCTTATAGTGGTTGTATACCGCTACCGACAAGGTCTTCTTGGCGTCGTCCTGCCCGATTACGTACTCGTCAAGAACGGCCCTGATCTCATGGGGTTTGGGGATTTCCGTGATATCGACCCCAGACGGGCCTCCCGTCTCTTCGTCTATTATCTCGTTGCACAGCTCAATACACTCATCGCAGATATACACCCCGGGCCCTGCGATGAGCTTCTTCACCTGCTCCTGGGCTTTGCCGCAGAACGAGCACTTGAGCTGGCTTTTGTCGTCAGTGTACTTGAACATGTGACCACCTCTCGGCTAGGGCTTGCCGGCCTTGCCCTCGAAGATGTTGTCGATGATGCCGTAGTCCTTGGCCTCCTGGGCGGACATGTAGTAGTCGCGCTCGGTATCCTGCTCAATGCGGTCAACAGGCTGCCCTGTGTGGCGCGCAAGAATCTCGTGGGTTATCTTCTTGATTCGCAGGATCTCTCTTGCCTGGATCTCGATGTCAGTGGCCTGGCCGGACGTGCCGCCGGCCGGCTGGTGTATCATGACACGCGAATACGGAAGGGCATAACGCTTGCCCTTCGCGCCGGCTGCCAAGAGCACAGCTGCCATGCTGGCCGCAAGACCCACACACACCGTAGAGACCTGAGGCTTCACGTACTGCATCGTATCGTAGATCGCAAGCCCGCTCGTCACGGACCCGCCCGGGCTATTGACGTAAAGGTTGATGTCCTTATCAGGATCCTCGCCCTGAAGAAACAGCATCTGCGCAATGACCAGGTTCGCCATGCTATCGTCGATGGGGCCCCCAATGAAGACGATCCTGTCTTTGAGAAGCCTGGAATATATGTCATAGGCCCGCTCACCGCGACTGGTCTGTTCCACAACTATGGGTATCAAGGTCATCGCCATCACCTCCCGCAAGCAACATTCGTTCCGATTCGCGTCTACCGCAGCCCTCGCCGCAATCCACGTTATTCTTGTGCTTCTCCTTCAGAATCATGCGCGGAAGGCTCGTCGGCATCGGATTCGCCACCCTCAGGCTCATCAGCCTTCGGCGCCTCGGCCTCGGCTTCACCCTCCGTGTCGGCCTCGCACTCGTCGCATCGCGCGCTCTCAGGGTCGGCATCGCACGAGCGGCCCAGAAGCGCCAGGACTCTCGCCTCGACCAGCATCTCAGTTGCCGCGCGGCGCGCATCCGGATCCGATAT
>Ga0209097_10004691_pt1 | contig 10017 bp, 8 predicted proteins | sample AD_UKC052_MetaG_FD_184419 | JGI IMG/M metagenome (GOLD analysis project Ga0209097, IMG submission 184419) | Active sludge microbial communities of municipal wastewater-treating anaerobic digesters from USA - AD_UKC052_MetaG (SPAdes) (version 2) | ecosystem: Engineered > Bioreactor > Anaerobic >... | reverse complement strand
TTCTAAAGGTTGAATTCCACGAATTAATATCGCATGAGGAATTCCTTCCGGAGCAGTAACTACATTAAATAAATGATGCATTCCGTAACATAAATATATGTAGGCTATTCCACCCGTTTGATACATGGTTTCTGTGCGAGCAGTTCTTCTTCCCCCAAAAGCATGACTCGCTTGATCAATTTCTCCCGCATAAGCTTCGGTTTCACTGATAATTCCGCTACAATAGTTTCCATTTATTTGGGTGCAAATCACTTTGCCTAACAGAAATTCCGCTTGCTTAACTACATCCTCGCCTAAATACCAATCACGCGTTAATTGGGTGTATTCCATCGAATTAATCCTGTTTCAGTTTCTTTCAAAATTCCTTCATCAATCCATTCACGAATAGCTTCTAAAATCACAGCTGGATTATCGGGAAGCTGCTCAATAATTTGTTCGGGTGATTGTTCTTCCACTGCCAATAACTGCTGAATTTTCAACAACATCCGATCCTTCCACGCTTCATATTTTCCTGCTTTCGCCTGCTCTAAACACACATCACATTGTCCACAACGTAATGCATCTTTTTCTCCAAAATAATCCACTAAATATTTCGAACGACATGTTTGAGTTTCCTTCACATAGCGCATCATAGCTTGCATACGAGTGAGTGCAGCTGTTCTTCTTTCTTCGTAACGTTTAAGCGAAATGGGGATTCGATCGGGATGTTGGCGGGCAAGCGTGAAATAAATTTGTGATTCGTTAATAGCCGGATAATAACTGATCATGCCCGATTTATCTAGGTAATTCAGCATTTCAATTAAGCGCGCAATAGGTACTTGAATGCGTTCTGCTAATTCTTGTTCTCGTATTTGCACATATTCCTGAAACAAGCCACCGTAGGAGCGAAGCAGCGTTTTTAAAACAGCTTCGTAAGTAGGATTTTGGAATTCGAAATAATAGATTTCTTGTTGGTTGACAGGAATAAAAATGCGCGATGGCTGATAGAAATTTTCCTGCAAACTAATCAAGCCTTCTCGTTCGAGAAATCGAAGTGCAGAATAACATTCTACCGGATGATGTTTGTATCGTTTGGCGAATAATCCCAAGTCGAATGCGAATGTTTGGTCTTGTCCCGAACCAACCGGCAATTGCAGGTAATTACCTAACCAATTGTACATGGCTTTGATGGTGTCGAAACCGGGGAAAGCATAATTAAATCGATCTTCAAAATCACGCTCATCACCTTCGTCGCTAAGCAAAACGGCAAAGGCTTTTTCACCATCACGCCCCGCTCGTCCTGCTTCTTGAAAATATGCTTCAGGTGAATCGGGCATTTCAAGATGTATCACGCTACGCACATCGGGTTTATCGATGCCCATTCCAAAAGCATTCGTACACACCATTACCCGAACACGACCTTCGATCCATTGTAGCTGGCGATAATTACGCGTTGCACCATCCAAACCTGCATGATAATAAGAAGCTGAAATTCCCGCCTGTAGTAGCATTTCGGAGATTTCCTTGCAGCGTTTTCGGTTACGAACATACACGACCGAACTACCTGAAACATGCTGTAAAATTCGCAGTAATTGAGTTGTTTTATCTTCGGTAAATCGTACGATATACGCCAGATTAGAACGGGTAAAACTCTTCTTAAATCGTTTGGAATTCTTGAATTGTAGCTGCTTCTCAATATCATCACATACTTCGGGAGTAGCAGTAGCAGTGAGTGCTATGATTGGAATATCCGGTAAAAGTTCGCGTATTTGAGCAATTTCGGTATAGCTCGGACGAAAATCATATCCCCATTGGGAAATACAATGCGCTTCATCCACAGCGATCATCCCAATATTCAAATTGGGCAAGACTTCACGAAAACGCTCACTCTTTAAGCGTTCGGGCGAAACATAGAGAAATTGCATTTGTCCCGACTGACAGCGATCGATGAGCATATCAATCTCAAGCGCTTTCATAGAAGATGAAATCATTCCAGCTTGAATGCCTTTCTTTTCCAGATTTTCCACTTGATCTTTCATCAGAGCAATCAAAGGAGAGATAACAATACAAAGCTTTTCGAGGCACAGTGCTGGAACTTGAAAGCAGATCGACTTTCCACCACCAGTTGGCAATAGCGCAAGTGTATCGTGCCCGTCGATAACAGATTGTACTATTTCTTCCTGAAGCGGACGAAAGGTGTTAAATCCCCAAAATCGCTCAAGTATCTCGCGTGGCTTTCCCATCAGGACCAAATTTACTTGATTCCTGCTTTATTCAATATGTATTGTGCACGCCAACGAATAGAACCCATGGGAACGGGAATTAATTCATATCCTAATTCTGTATAAACGGCTTCTAAGGCTTTATGAACTTTAATGGCAGCTGCAAAATCCTCTTTCCGCTCCGCATCGCGATGAAAAATAGCTTCCCAAGGTGGTGTGATGAAGACCTGTGTTTCGTATTTAAAATCCTGACACAATTGCCAAACATCTTCGGGTGTTTCTTTTTTTTCTTTGCGTAAAAATCCAGCAATATCAGGCAATCCACGGTCGTAAAACCACAAGCCATTTTCACCTGCAGCATATTGATCGATACGACCTTGTAAAACCTGAGCCGAAAAAGCTGCAATGTCTAACCAAGGAACAGCCGAGCCTCCTGAAGCAATTTCGTCTTGTATGATTTGTCGCGCTACTTCGTGGAAAACCGCATATTCCATTCGCTCCAATTCTTGGATAATACTTGATTTCCCGAATCCGGGTCCGCCTGTGAGGAGAATGCGTTTGGTCACCGTTTGCAAAGTAAATGCAGTTGACCGCCTTTTCCTATTGGTTTGCAGGCTTTTTAGAAGAAAGATTTTTGGAGGTATTTTTTTGTCGGAAAGGATATAAATGTTCTAGTCTTAGCAACTCATTATCAAGCTACAAGAGTGTATTTCAATTTGATTATTACATGAAAAATGCATGTGATTGAGCGATACTGTACTAAATGTGTTTTTTCAATCTACCAATTAGCACCATACCTTTTTACTAGTCAAAATCACCCCAAAAACAATCGTTATGAAAAGACTTTTCTTTCTTATTTGTCTGTGTATTGGGAGTGAAATTTCACTTCAAGCACAAGTGGATTCTTCCGGTAAAAAGCCAATTACTTGGACCAAAGAACTACGCGAAGTGACCATTCGAGATGTTCGTAAGCCTGATACATTAATTCAATCGCCTACTTGGATGATTCGAGATTTTCATTTTCGGGGAGATAGTTTAGTACTTCTTACTTGGGAGAAAAATCCTGATAAATGCACCATACGTTTATTTGATCGAAATGGAAAGGAATTGGCTTCACACAAACTTGCGGATAAGCCGCTGGGATTCAATAAAGACGTGTACGATAAACTGTATCTCGAGTGCAAATCTGCCACTTATCGCTTGGATTTTTATTCCGGAGCTATTTATCTGCAAGCCATGGAAGAGAAGTTTTATTACAGTGCTATTCGTCCGACTGTTGCTGCAAACGACGAGTTATTCTTTGTCAGTAGTTTTCATCCTCAACGTCCCGATTTTGTGTTTTTGAAAACCGAACGAATGAGTCGTGAAACCGATACATTGCTTGAAGTTCGTGATCAACATTTATATGATTTATATTATTCAGAATATAAATTCTTGCCTTTTAAAACTCAGTGTGCAATCAAGCGCTTAAGTCGAGAAACCGGACAAAGTAAATACGATATAGCAGCTCAATTTTCAGGATTCACTCAATCGCTGTGGTGGCGCACTTTGTATTCACCTTTGATACACACTGATTCGGCTATTTATGTATATGATCATTATCGGGATAGTGTTTTTTGTTTTACCGAAGATGGTGCATTAGATCAAAAACTGGAGATGAAGTTTCATAAAGATAAAACCTATAAGAAGCAGCTCATTCAGGATGAAGTAACGAAGGAATTGTATGCTTTACACATGCACGGCGGAACCTATACTTTAGCGCCAGTTTCTTATGTGGATGCATCCGAAGGAAATGAAATTCCTTTGTATTACAAGTATGTAGAACATATTCGAATTCGGAATAACGAAGTGTTTTACGTGTATCGACCGTTTGAATCTTCGCAAAATAGTTTTCTCTATACCGAGCAATTACCGCTCAGGCAGTTGGCTGGAAGATGATTCGAATGCTTGTATATTTGGGCAATGGAGATTTTGATTCCTTGCATTGTTGCCCTACTTGCCTCGATACTCACGTTTTTTAGTGGTTTCGGTTTAGGCACTTTGCTTTTACCTGCATTTGCTTTTTTTGTCCCGGTGCAGGATGCCATTTTATTGACAGCATTGGTTCACATGCTGAACAATCTGTTTAAGCTGATATTGATTGGCAAACACGTAGCCTTCGATTTAGCACTTAAGTTTTCTTTGTTTACCATTCCAGCTTCATTTCTGGGCAGTTATGCTTTGGATTATTTGGAAGATATCAAACCCATTTACGCCTACATGTTGGGTAGCGAATTACATGAAATTACCTTTGTAAACGTATTGATTGGCTTGTTAATGCTCGTATTTGCTGGTTTCGAAGTGATACCGCGTTGGAAAGCATTTCAATTCCCAACTAAATTACTTCCTGTAGGTGCCGTTTTATCAGGATTTTTTGGTGGATTAAGTGGTCACCAAGGTGCTTTGAGAAGTGCTTTTTTAGTCCGTGCAGGACTGAGCAAAGAAGCATTTATTGCAACCGGAATCGTGATTGCATTGGTGATTGATGCAACTCGAATACCGTATTATTTGTATTCATTCGGGCAGAGTTCAGCAAATAATCAAACATTACTGTGGATTTTACCTACGTTTTGTGCCTTTGTAGGAGCTTATGCTGGAAGCAAATTGCTCAAGAAAGTGCAAATAGGATTTGTTCAAACAACAGTCGCTATTCTGCTGATTGTTATTGCATTACTCTTGATTTTCGGTGTCTTGTAATTAAGCCGATAAAATATTCCAGCGGATGATTTTATTCCGGTGAAGCATGTATTTCATCGAAACCTTCAACACACCCAATCCATAAATCGACGAACGTTTGAAGTTGATGGATGATGCTTCTTCGAAATATTTAGTCGGACAAGTGATTTCGGCTATTTCGAAACCTTTGTTGAAGATTTGAGCAATCATTTCATTGTCGAAAATGAAATCATCCGAATTGTGGCTAAAATCTAAACTACGCAGCACTTCACCCGAAAACGCACGAAAACCGGTATGGTATTCCGACAATTTCTGGTTCATCAATAAATTCTGACTGAGTGTTAGAAAGCGGTTTGCTACATATTTATACATAGGCATTCCACCTTTGAGCGCACCTTTTCCGAGAATTCGTGATCCAAACACTACAGGATACAAACCATTAGCAATGATTGCGACCATCGAATGGATGAGTAGGGGAGTATATTGATAGTCGGGGTGAAGCATTACGACGACATCAGCATTCAATTCGAGTGCTTTAGCGTAGCAAGTTTTCTGATTTCCGCCGTATCCTTTGTTTTGTTCGTGACGAATGATGTGTTGAATACCAAGTTTTCGACCTAATTCGGAGGTGTTATCCTTGCTATGATCATCTACCAAAACCACTTCATCTACAATCTCAAATGGAATCTCCGAATAGGTTTTTTCCAGTGTTAATGCAGCATTGTAGGCGGGTAAAACCACCACGACTTTCTTCCCGTTAAACATGCCGCGAAATTAGTAATCTTTTCAGCATCTGTTTATCAACTATATTTCTAACACTATGTTTCAAACTTTTATCTGAAATAATTTGTAGGCAACCTACCTTTTCGTATAATCGCAACCAATAGTTATACATCCAATACCTGAAAATGGGAGGATACAAAAAAATAGAAATCGAATATATTCTGAAGTCATCACCGGGCGTGTTGTTCTCTTTTCTGACGGAGCCTAGTGGATTATCGGAGTGGTTTTGTGACGATGTGAATATTCGTAGCAGTGTTTACACATTTGTTTGGAATAAGGATTCTGAACAAAAGGCGAAACTGGTTAGCTTTAAGGAGAACGTTTTTGTTAAGTATCATTGGCTTGATGAGCCAGATGAAACTTATTTTGAATTTCGAATTGAAGTCGACGACATAACCGGAGAAACGGCTATGACCATTACCGACTTTTGTGAAGAAGACGATGAAGATGAAACCGTGCTTAGCTGGAATTCAGCCATGCAACGTTTGCATCGTGTGATTGGTTCTTGATGCCTATCTTTGTGGCTTGATTGTATCGATCCTTGAAGCGAATCGACTCCTTTGTATTTAAATCTTATATCGGTCCGTTCATCCTGACCTTTTTCATCGCGCTTTTCATTTTGCTTATGCAATTTGTTTGGAAGTACGTAGATGATTTGGTCGGTAAAGGGCTTGAGTGGTTTATCATTTTCAAGTTGCTTGGCTTGGTTGCTATAACGATGATATCGTTAGCATTGCCGCTTGCAGTCTTGCTTTCTTCTTTAATGACGTTTGGTAATTTGGGTGAATACATGGAACTAACAGCCATGAAATCATCTGGAATTTCGCTTCAACGGGCTATGCGCTCGGTACTCATTTTCGCTCTTTTCTTGAGTATATCGGCATTTTACTTTTCTAATAATATTCTGCCGCTTGCCAATCTGAAAATGAAAACGCTTTTGCAGGATATCTCCAACAAGCGTCCCGAACTCAATATCAAACCGGGTATTTTCAATAGCGATATTCAGAATTACGTGATTCGTATTGGAAAGAAAAGTAACGACGGGAAAAAACTAGAACAAATCATGATTTACGATCATTCTAACCGTATGGGGAACGATCGTGTTATCATTGCTGAACGAGGAAATATGGGTCTTTCGGTCGATAAACGTTACCTCGAACTTACGCTCGTTAACGGTCATACATATACAGAAGCCGAACCTGGACGTAAACAAAAAGGACGTTATCCATTTCTAAGGGAGAATTTTCAAGAAGATTTGATTCGATTCGATTTGTCGATTTTCGAACTAACTAAGACTGACGAGAATGTTTACAAACGTAATTATCAGATGCTTAACATTACTCAGTTGATGTTATCGGCTGATACCTTGAAAGAAGCACTCGCACAAGAGAAACACTTCTTGCCCGGAGTTTTGTTGCATGGACCTTTTTTCGATACTACGCGTTCATATAGTACAGTTTGGACAGATCCCAAATTAGTAAAGCGAAACCGCTCTAAAGCTGATACAACGAAAGCTCAAACAACGACTAGCAAAGACACGCTTCATGATAGTACAACACATCGGATAGCATTGCGAACTGAAACAGCTCGATTGATGGCAAGAGGCAGAATCGATTCGGTGCAAATTCTGAATGAGCGAGGAATTCAGAAACCTGCTTTTTTATCTGATGAACCGAGGATTCTCACGAATAATGTTCCGTTGAAATCTAAAACTCAGGTACTGGATAATTTCTCGAAAAACGATAAGATTAAAATTTTGGATGGAGCCATGAATAACTTACGTTCCAACAAAAGCACGATCGATTATTCGATGCAGAATTTTGAGCAAGATCAGGAACGCATCAACCGCCATGAAATCGAATGGCATAGGAAGTTTACCTTATCGTTTGCCTGTTTAATTCTCTTCCTCATTGGTGCTCCTTTAGGTGCCATTGTTCGAAAAGGTGGATTGGGAATGCCAGTTATATTTTCCCTGATATTCTTCGTGCTCTACCACATGATTTCTATTACCGGTGAAAAACTAGCTCGGGAAGGCGTCCTTACTGCTTTCTGGGGAATGTGGCTTTCATCAGCGATATTGTTACCCATTGGTATTTTTCTGAGTTACAAAGCCACCACCGATTCAGCTCTATTCGATGCCGACGCCTACAAACGATTTTGGAATCGATTCGTGATGAAGAACAAAACTAAGTCTTTGGACATCCAAGAATGAACGTGCTGCAACTCTGCACCAAACCTTTGTTTGCACCCTTCGACGGTGGTAAAATTGCCATGTTTTCGATTGCGAACGGACTACATCAAGCCAAGCATACCGTAACTCAATGGATGATTTCCACACCAACTCATCCATTCCCAGCTAGTATTCCCAAAGATTATCCATTTACTATTCAGCATCATTTTACCGATACACGAGTAAAACCTTGGGATGCATTCATCAACCTATTTCAAGGAAATTCATATAATCTGAGTCGGTTTAACGATGCAGCAGCAATTCAGCAGCAAGTTGCTTGGTTGAAACAAAATCCGGTTGATATCATTCAGGCTGAAAGTATTTACGCCCTCACAGGTATTGCTGATTTACGCAAAGCCAGTAAAGCACAAATCATTTTACGGGCTCATAATGTGGAATTTCTCATTTGGGAACGGATGGCAAATCAAGCCCAAAATCCCCTCAAAAAGGCTTATCTACACATGCTTTCCAGAAGATTGAAAAAGGAAGAATTGGATTTGTGTAATGCTTGTGATGGGATTGTGGTGATGTCGGATGTGGATGCTGAAGTATTTAGAAAATTGGGTGTTCATGTTCCTATTGAAGTTATTGGGATAGCAACCGATTTAAGTCCGTTGACATCACAAACGGGATTAGAAAAGAAGCAACTCTTTCATTTGGGAGCAATGGATTGGCTGCCGAATCGGGAAGGTGTTGAATGGTTTATTCATCAGGTTTGGCCTAGTTTACATGCAGCATTACCCGATTGGAAATTGGTTTTAGCTGGGAAGAATATGCCGAGTGAATATGAAGAAATGCAAGCAGCTGGAATTGAAGTGAAGCAAGCTCCCGATGCTGCTGAGTTCATGCAATCGGAGGGAATTATGATAGTTCCTTTGTTAAGTGGAAGCGGAATTCGGGTGAAGATTATAGAAGGTTTGGCACTTGGGCGTATCATATTAACTACACCAACAGGCTTAGAAGGTATTCCTGCGGAGGATGGAAAACACCTCTTTGTTGCTCATAAACCAGCTGATTTTCTGACACATCTGTCACAACTACTCACATCACCTAATCTAGCTAAGCGCATTTCGGAAAATGCCCTTACCTTTGCCAACGAACATTTCCGATCTGAGGTGCTGACCCAACGGCTTCTTCAGTTTTATGAAAAAATAAGTACTCGGGTTTGAAGATACTTGTTGCCTTATCACGCTTTCCGTTTCCTACCGACAAAGGAGATAAGCTTCGTGCCTGGCACCAGCTGCTCGGCTTGGCTAGCGAACACGAGGTTCATGTATTTTGTACCAGCGACGAATCTGTTACTGATGAATCGCTCGAAAAGGCTAAATCGGTTTTTGCTTCTGTGCGCGTTTTTCAATTAAAACGTATTCCAGTTTTAGCCCGACTTGCCAAGAATTTCTTCCAAAGTAAACCGTATCAAGTTGCTTATTTCTCTGATGCCGATGCAATTCGTCAGTTTCAGGAATGGTATCAGCAACTTAAGCCTGTTGTGGTTTATTGTCAGTTAGCTCGCATGGCTGAATTTGTGAAATCGCTTCAAGGTTGTCGCAAGATTCTGGATTATCAAGATGCATTTTCCATCGGTTTGCAAAGAAGAATGAATCACGATGCCTGGTGGAAACGTATGATGATTTCTTCCGAAAGTAGCCGATTGAGTCGCTATGAAACCGAGATTTTCGATCTGTTCGACATTCGTACGATGATTTCATCACAGGATGCACTCTTGATCAATCATCCTCAAAGAGCCGAAATACGTATCATTCCTAATGGTGTTGATACAGACTTCTATAAACCTGAACCACGTGCCCGAACACTCGATTTACTCTTCACCGGTAATATGCAATACGAGCCGAATGTGAATTGTGTGGTGTATATGGTGAACCAAGTTTTACCGCTATTAAATCAGGAGTTTCCTCACATTCAGTTTGTTGCAGCGGGAAAAAATCCAAGTCGTGAATTGAAACAACTCAACTCGCGTCATTTGCAACTTACCGGTTGGGTGAACGATTTACGTAGCTATTATCAGCAAACACGCTTGTTTGTTGCTCCTATGCAAATTGGAATAGGCATGCAGAACAAGATTTTGGA
>Ga0209097_10004689_pt1 | contig 10019 bp, 8 predicted proteins | sample AD_UKC052_MetaG_FD_184419 | JGI IMG/M metagenome (GOLD analysis project Ga0209097, IMG submission 184419) | Active sludge microbial communities of municipal wastewater-treating anaerobic digesters from USA - AD_UKC052_MetaG (SPAdes) (version 2) | ecosystem: Engineered > Bioreactor > Anaerobic >... | reverse complement strand
TACCACAGCCAATCCAAATGTGAAGGGTCATGTTTGGCGCAGCGGGTATACTCAGAATACAAGCAATGTACTGTGCGCCAGTTCTACATTTGGTACCGGTCGTGTGTTTATGCTGGGTGACAGTTCACCAACCGACGACGGAACGGGTGGACCTGGAAATACACTTTACAATGGTTGGAGTGCATACAGTCATGCCACTTTGCTCACCAATGCGAGTCTTTGGGTAGCAAAGGTTCAATAACAATTACCTGATTCAAATGAAAAAAGGCGCTCAAACGGGCGCCTTTTTCTTTTGCAGGGTTACAAAACCTCATCGGTTCCTGATTTCTTTGCAGCCGCGATGAAAGACAAACGAATTGGCATTTTAGGGGGAGGACAATTGGGATTGATGATGGCCCAGGCATGTGCAGACTGGCATCTGGAGCCGGTTTTCCTTGAACCCGATCCGGAAGCGGCTGTTTTGCCTTATGGAAAAGTTGTTCAGGGAAGTTTCCGGGATAACGATACCGTTCGTTCGTTTGGTGCTGATTTCGATGTGATTTCCTATGAAATTGAGGATGTCAATCTGGACGCCATCAAGGAACTGGAAGCAGGAGGGAAGCAGGTGTATCCTCAGCCATCGGTTCTGGAAATCATTAAGAATAAAAAAAGACAAAAGTATTTTCTGGTGGAGAATGGGTTTCCAACTTCTCCGTTTGTGGATTTTTTACCTTCTGACTTGTCCCTGTATTCCGATTTTCTGCCGGCTTTCTGGAAACAGGATGAAGGAGGATACGATGGAAAAGGCGTGATGCGGGTCGGGTCACCGTCCGATTTTTCACGGCTTCCGGATTCTCCCGGCTTTCTGGAAAAAGGAGTCTCGATTCAAAAAGAAATTGCGGTGATCGTGGCCCGAAATGCATCCGGTGAGGTAAAAACGTTTCCGTCCGTTGAAATGGTGTTTCATCCGGAAGCCAATCTGGTGGAGTACCTTCAGTGTCCGGCGCAGATTTCAACCGAAAACAACCGGACCTGTGAGGAATTAGCCATCCAACTGATTTCCCGCCTCAACATGATCGGGTTGCTGGCGGTAGAGTTTTTCATCGATGAAAACGGACAGGTCCTCGTAAACGAAATGGCGCCCCGTCCGCATAATTCGGGTCACCATACCATTGAGGCCAATCTTACTTCGCAGTTTTCTCAGTACTGGCGGGCCATCCTGAATCTGCCTTTGGGTGATCCCCGGCAGATTCATCCGTTTGCGGCCATGATCAACCTGATCGGGGAGGAGGGTTACAACGGAAAGCCAGTGTATCAGGGACTTGAAGAGGTTCTATCGCAAAGTGGAGTGTTTGTACACATCTATGGAAAAGCACAGACAAGGCCGTATCGGAAAATGGGACACGTAACCGTTGTTGCCGATTCTTTGGCAGACTTGCAACAAAAGGTTTCTTTTGTAAAAAATCATTTGAAAGTCATCGCATGACAGGAGACGTACAGGTAGCCATCATTATGGGCAGCATTTCCGATATGGAAATTATGGAGCAAGCTGCTGAAACCCTGAAATCAATGGGTATTAAATATGAATTAACCATCGTGTCGGCACACCGGACACCCAAGCGGATGTTCGATTTCGCCATTGCCGCAGCCGATCGTGGTGTGAAAGTAATCATTGCCGGAGCGGGTGGAGCTGCACATTTGCCAGGAATGGTGGCCTCATTGACCAGCCTTCCGGTGATTGGAGTTCCCATCAAATCAAAAAACTCCATCGACGGATGGGATTCCATTTTGTCGATTCTGCAAATGCCAACCGGAGTTCCTGTGGCCACTGTGGCTTTGGACAATGCAACAAACGCTGCCGTTCTGGCCGCCCAGATATTGGCCCTTTCCGAGCCCTTGGTTCAGGCCAAACTGAAGCAGCACAAAGAAAGTCTGCGGATGAAAGTGGAGGAAAGCATCAAGAAGATGCAGGACAAGGATTATATGAACGATTGAGGCGAGTTAAGAGTGATGAGTGAAAAGTTAAGAGTTTAAGATTCAGAATCTTTTTACTCATTATTGCTTTAGATCGCTTTTATCACCTTTCTATTTTCAAATTCTATTTTACTCCTTTTAAGGCCCCAAGCCCAATTATTTCCCACTACTGTTTCGTTTTTAACTTTCAGAAGAAAGCCATCATACTAAAAGAATCATGACCGATACTTCGATTCAAAAAACTGCCCTGCATGCAGTACACCAATCTTTAGGCGCTAAAATGGTGCCGTTCGCGGGATTTGATATGCCCGTTCGTTACAGTTCCGATCTGGATGAACACCACACCGTCCGCAAGGCCGTGGGTGTTTTTGATGTGAGCCACATGGGCGAATTCTGGATTATGGGACCCAATGCACTGGAACTCATTCAGTGGGTTACCTCCAATGACGCAGCCAAACTCACACCCGGAAAAATTCAGTATTCCTGCCTGCCCAATGGAAAGGGCGGAATCGTGGATGATCTCCTCGTGTATTGCATCGGACCGGAAGAATACATGCTGGTGGTGAATGCTTCCAACATTGAAAAGGACTGGAACTGGATCCAATCCCAAAACCGGTTTGGAGCGAAAATGGAGAATTTCTCCGACAACATTTCTCTTCTGGCAGTTCAGGGTCCTCTGGCCAAACAAGTGATTCAGAAACTCACCGATGTGGATCTGAACCCGATTGCGTACTACAATTTCACGAAAGGTACCGTCGCCGGAATCGAAAATGTGATCATTTCCAATACGGGTTACACAGGTGCAGGTGGATTCGAGTTATATGTGCCGAACGACAAAGTAGAAACCTTATGGAAAGCCCTGTTTGAAGCCGGTGTTCCGGAAGGAATCAAACCAATCGGCCTCGGTGCCCGCGATACCCTCCGTTTGGAAATGGGCTTCTGTCTCTATGGAAATGACATCGACGACACCACTTCACCCATCGAAGCGGGACTTGGCTGGATCACCAAATTCACCAAGGATTTTGTGGACGGTGAGTATCTGAAGAATCAAAAAGAAGAAGGAACCCGTCGCAAACTGGTGGGTTTTGAACTGACAGACAAAGGCATTGCCCGGGGACATTATCTGGTAAAAGATGCGGATGGGAATGAAATCGGTGTGGTTACATCCGGTACGATGTCGCCATCGTCCGGAAAAAGCATTGGGCTGGCATACGTTCCGGTAAGTCATTCAAAACCAGGAAGTCAGATTTTTATTGACGTACGCGGTCGGAATCTGGCGGCAGAAGTCGTATCTTTGCCGTTCTACAAGTCGTAAATCGCTCTTTTTCAATATTTTACTGGCTAATGCCGAAGATAGACGTTTGCCTGACGCCTGAACTTCTTCCACTTTTTAAGCTGGATGATAAAATCGTGGTCGTCATCGATATCCTTCGTGCCACTTCCTGTATGGTTACAGGTTTTGCACATGGAATTTCTGAAATCAAGCCAGTTGCTACGCTGGAAGAATCAGCCACCTACGGTCTTATGGGCTACATAACGGCTGCAGAACGTAATGGTTTGAAAATGGAAGGATTTGATCTTGACAATTCGCCATTCAGCTATATGGACCCGGTTTTGTATGGAAAGAAAATCTGTGTGACCACCACCAACGGAACCAAAGCGATCCTTCAGTCGGCACATGCTAAAAAGGTGATCATTGGTTCTTTCCTGAATCTGAAAACCGTTGCCGATTATCTTTTCATTCGCGGACTGGACGTTGTTCTACTTTGTGCCGGCTGGAAAGGCCAGGTGAATGCGGAGGATACCTTGTTCGCAGGTGCACTTGTCAGCCATTTAAAAGAGAGCTTTGCTGTTGGGAATGACAGTGCACTGATGGCACGTGATTTATTCGAATTACAGAAGGGGCGAATGCTGGATTTCCTCCGGGAGTCTTCCCATTTTCAAAGACTGAACCGGTTGAATATTCATAAAGATATTGAGTTCTGCCTCCAAAACAGCATTTATGAATGTCTTCCAAGACTGGAGAAAAACGTCATTCTTGCACATTGATTCTTACCACCACTACTCATACCCAACCTGAATGTCGAACGAGGATCTCCACGAGTTTTACGAAAACTACCACACTAATCACCTCAAACATGCCATCAATGAATTTCCTTTCCGGAAAGCCTACTGGGACAGCCGGATAAAGAATTTTCTCCCCGCTTCAAAATCTTCGGTGTTTCTGGATCTGGGATGTGGCAATGGTGATTTTCTCCTTTATCTCAAGAATAATGGATTTGAGAACATCACTGGTGTGGAGTATTCCGGTGAGATGAAGGAGATCTCGGAGAAATCGGTAAAGGGAATCCGGGTGGTGTATTCCGATGCCACGACCTTTCTTAAGGAATCCAATCAGACATTTGATTTTATCCTTTGCGCTCATCTTCTGGAGCATTTCGAAAAGACCAAAGTCCTCGAAACATTTAAGCTGGTAAAAGAGAAACTCAATCCTGGCGGGCAGTTTGTAGTGATGACACCCAATTTTGCTTCTCCATTCGGGATTCCCATCGCATTTGGAGATTTTACCCATATCACACATTTCAGTGGTCCATCCATGGCTCAACTCGCCGGACTAAGTAATCTGGAAATCCGCCACATCGGAGGCAATGGACCGGTGGCATTTGGGTTTGGGGGCTGGCTTCGTAGTTTCTTGTGGAGGTTCATTCTGAAGCCAATCGGGAAACGGATTTTTTCAAACAATTCCCGAAAGTATGGTGATGTGGTGGACCCGGAACTGATCGCAGTTTTTACAAAGAAGGCATGATCACAATCGGCATTATTATTATTACAGTTATTGCATCCTATGCGGCATGGAACGATTCTGCTGCATTTGAGAAGTACACCTTCAAACCGTATTCGGTTGTAAAATACAAAGAGTATTTTCGGTTTATTTCAAGTGGGTTCCTTCATCTGGACGGCAACCATTTGTTTTTCAACATGTTGACCCTTTATTTTTTCGGGCCTTCACTGGAAGCGGCTTTCAATGCCTATTCGGGAGGAAATGGCTGGATGATTTACCTGGGATTGTATATTTCCGCTCTGGTTGTTTCAGAAATCGGCACTTTTCAGAAACACTTGAATAACAGCCGGTATAGTTCTTTGGGAGCATCAGGTGCTGTATCAGCCGTGGTGTTTGCCGGAATCTGGATGTACCCGGAAATGAGAATCTGGGGTTTCATACCGGGCTTCGTTTATGGTGCCATTTATTTGATTTACACCGCCCATGCATCGAAAAATGACTATTCAGGAACAATCAATCACGATGCCCACTTTTATGGTTCAGTCTGGGGAATATTATTTTGTCTTGTGGTATATCCCGCTTCCCTTTCAGATTTCCTGCATTATCTGGTGAACTTCAGGATGTTTGATTTCTTCTGATCAGAAAAAAGGCAGGTCTGTCATGCGACCAATCCGGTACAAAAGTTTCAGGCTGAAAAGAGTGTTTTTCTCCTTTTGAGAAAAGAAGTTTTCCTGACCCATTGAAAAACCAATCATCTTGTATGATCCAGTGGCCAGGATTTCAAAACCCGGTTTGATCCGGTAGGTCACTCCTCCAATCACATTAAAGTCCAGAAGGTCAATGGCATCGTTTCCAACATCATCATATTCCACAGGAATTTCCAGTGTATCTGACGGGATCGATCTGACGGCCTTAAATTTGATCCTGGAATAAATCCTCAATGAGATGGATGTCCCGGCAAGAAAGTGAAGTTTCTTTTCAGGTTTTTCAGCAGGTATCGAAAACAATAACGGAAAAACCAGATAGTTCATTCTTCCGTCTCCACTCACTTTGTCTTCATAGTACCGTCCGTCGGGAAGTTTACCAGATTTGAAATTGCTGATTGAATATCCCCGCATCTGAAACTCCATTCCACTCCAGAAAGGAAACTGCTGATTCAAAGAATATTGAAACAGAAAACCACCTTCTGCTTTCAGTTTGAAGGGAAATTGAAGGGGGGATTGAGAATTCTGGTATTGACTCAAAGTTGGTCCGGCAGAAAGGTACAATGGTGCATCTTCCCAATTGGTGATGATTTCCGGAACTTCCTCGTCATCCTGCCCAAACCCAAAGAATGGTACACAAAACAGGAGAATTACCAGGAAACAAATTCGGTTGGCCATGGATGTAAAAAAAAAATGAGCGATTTCAAGCGGATCTGCTTGTTTTCAATTCACAGCACAAAAATTCAAATTACTTTCGCCCCATCCTAAAAAACTGTTCTGCATTGAAAAAACACCAGGAAAAATACCAGATTCTTCAGGCCAAAAATGAAGAAGCTCTTTTGGGTGGCGGCGTTGCCCGTCAGGATGCCCAGCATAAAAAAGGAAAACTTACCGCCCGTGAGCGAATTGATCTACTGATCGATCCGGGTACGTTTCAGGAAATCGGGAAATTTGTCATGCACCGGGCTAAAGACTTTGGAATGGACAAAGAATACTATCTCGGGGACGGTGTGGTGACAGGATACGGAAAAGTAAACGGCCGCCTTGTCTATGTTTTCTCTCAGGATTTCACTGTTTTCGGAGGAGCACTTTCGGAAACACATGCGGAGAAAATCGTGAAGGTCATGCAACTGGCCATGAAAAATGGAGCTCCGGTTATTGGTCTCAATGACAGTGGGGGAGCCCGGATTCAGGAGGGTGTTGTTTCTCTGGCCGGGTATGCGGATATTTTTTATCTCAACACTTTGGCATCCGGAGTGGTGCCTCAGATATCAGCCATCATGGGACCTTGTGCCGGAGGAGCAGTTTACTCACCCGCCATTACCGATTTTATACTGATGGTTGAAAATACCAGCTACATGTTTGTAACCGGTCCGAAAGTGGTGGAAACTGTAACAAACGAAGTGGTGACTTCTGAAGAACTGGGCGGTGCGTCCACCCATAGTTCCAAGAGTGGAGTTGCCCATCTCACTGCTCCCAATGAAGTGGCCTGTATCGAGCAGATCAAGTCATTGCTTGGTTACATGCCACAGAACTGCGAATCAGAATCTCCGAGAGCGCCTTATTCTCCAGGGTCAGAAAGCCGACCTGCGCTTGATGACATTATTCCGGAGAATCCCAATCAGCCATATGACATCAAAGAGGTGATAACCAGTATTGTGGATGAAGAGAGTTTCTTTGAAGTTCATGGTCAATATGCTGAAAACATTGTCGTTGGATTTGCCCGTCTTGCCGGTCGTAGCATTGGTGTAGTTGGTAATCAGCCTTTGGTTTTGGCCGGAGTTCTTGATATCAATGCCAGTAAAAAAGCAGCCCGGTTTGTCCGTTTTTGCGATTGTTTCAACATCCCATTGCTTGTGCTGGAAGATGTGCCAGGATTTCTTCCCGGAACCGACCAGGAATGGAACGCCATCATAACAAATGGTGCGAAACTCTTGTATGCTTTCTCAGAAGCTACGGTTCCAAGAGTGACACTTATCACCAGGAAAGCCTACGGAGGTGCGTATGATGTGATGAACTCCAAACACATAGGAGCGGATATGAATTTCGCCTGGCCGATGGCGGAAATTGCTGTTATGGGAGCAAAGGGAGCTTCAGAAATCATTTTCAAAAAGGAAATCAGCCAGTCGGAAAATCCGGAGAAGACACTTCAGGAGAAAATTGATGAGTACAACCGAAAGTTTGCCACACCATACCGTGCCGCTCATCGTGGGTATGTGGATGAAGTGATCATGCCATCTCAATCGCGTGAGAAGTTGATTTATGCCTTTGAAATGCTGGAAAATAAAGCAGACACTTTACCTAGAAAAAAACACGGTAATATTCCTCTCTAAGGAAACCGAACTAGAGTAATTCACCATAATAAAGTTTAGGGAAGGGGTTGGCTGAGAATAAGAAGCCGCTTGCTTCCCTTTTTTTTTGTTTTCATCCGGAAACCATAGAGATTCTTTGAATATTTTTTTATTCTTGCACATCGGATTTGGATGTAAACCCAATTGTAAGTTCCCTGATCAGTATTATTCTGAGCATCTCAGATTTCAGTGCAGGAAGGATAGTCAGTTTGGATCAGATTCGATACCATCCGACTAATCGTAAACTAAATTCCCTGAAATTTGAAATCAGCACTACCCTTATTTTTTGTCCGGATCTTTTTCTGGATGGCTCTTTGTTTTTCGTTTGAGGTCTACGGACAGAATCCAACGGGACTGGAAATCAAAGTGGCAACAGATAAGATTAAAGTCGATGGCGAGCTGGATGAACAGACCTGGGCTGTCGCATCCAGGGCTTCCCAGTTTGTACGGCAGTTTCCGTTTGATACCGGGATGGCAGTTAACCAGACGGAAGTGATGATGTCGTATGATGAAAAAAATCTGTACATCGCGGCTGTATGTTTTGAGAATCCGGATGAAAAGCAGGTTGTCTGGAATCTTCGAAGGGATTTCGCACTGAAAACCAATGACAATTTCTCGGTCGTGATTGATCCGTATCTGGATGGAACCAATGGATTCAATTTTGCAGTCACACCACTTGGGACCCAAAGAGAAGCTCTGATTGTCAGCGGCGATCAGTCGTTTACGTTATGGGACAACCGCTGGTTTTCGCATGTTCACAAAAAGCATGACCGGTGGATTGTGGAAATGGCGATTCCATTTTCAACTCTTCGCTTTACCTCAGGTCTGCAAAACTGGCGTATCAATTTTTCCAGGACAGATGTGTCAGGAAATGAAGTGACAACCTGGGTCCGGATTCCAAGAAATTACCCTTTGACGGTTCTGAGTTTATCGGCACCGCTCATCTGGGACAAGCCGGTTCAGAAAACAGGAACCAATGTCTCCGTCATTCCGTATGTTGGTGTCAATGCCAGTAAGAACCACTATCCACAGGATCAGCCGGCCAAACATGCCATTGAATTTGGAGGAGATGCGAAAGTGGCTGTGACATCATCGCTCAATCTCGACCTGACCATCAACCCGGATTTCAGCAATGTGGAAGTGGACAGACAGGTAGCCAATCTGAGTCGCTTTGAAATCTTTTTTCCGGAGCAACGACAGTTTTTTAATGAGAACTCCGATCTGTTCAGCCAGTCTGGATTCACCCGTATCCGGCCTTTTTTTTCCAGGAGGATAGGGTTGGTGAAAAATCCGAATGCTCCGGGATATTTGCAGACCCGGATTTTATACGGTGCCCGGCTGAGTGGTAAACTGAATCCCAATCTTCGGATTGGAGTACTCAATGTGCAGACAGCTGACGATGCTTCTACCGAATCAAAAGGAACCAACTTTTCGGTCCTTACTTTCCAGCAGAAAGTTTTCGGAAGAAGCAACATTGCCGGAATGCTGGTGAACAAACAGATTTTCCGGAATGACAGCGGAGATTTTTCCTTAAGAAAGAATGTGTACAACCGGGTGCTGGGACTGGACTACAATCTTCTTTCAAAAAACAACCGGTGGACCGGCAAGTTTTTCATTCATCAATCATTTGAAAATCAAAAGCGTACTGATCAGTTTGCACATGCAGCCTATCTGATGTACAATGTGCCGGAGTTTTCAATGGTCTGGAACCATGAGTGGGTAGGGAAGGGATACAATCCGGAATTGGGCTATCTGCAAAGACCAAAGGGATATTTCCGGATTGAACCTCAGTTTGATTACCGGATATATTTGAAAAATTCCCCAATCAATTATGTTGCATTGACTCTTTACAACGACCACTACTGGGATCAGAAAGGAAAAGCGAGTGACCGGTTGTTCCAGTATTCCACCACCTTGTCGTTTAAGTCAACAGCTGCCGTTACCCTAAATCTGAACAGGGCCTATACCCGGTTGTATAACGGAGGATTTGATCCAACCAATACCGGGTCGAAAATGCTGGATTCCAATTCTGTGTACCGGTATAATTATGGCAGTCTGAATTTTCTTACCAATACCCGACGAAGATTATCTGCTTCGATGAATAACCAGTTTGGACAGTATTTCAATGGTTGGCTTTTTGTTTCGGATGGGTACATCAGCTACAGAACAGGATCATGGGCGAACTGGTACCTCAATTTTACCCTCAACCAGTTTTATTTTCCAGATCCC
>Ga0209097_10004688_pt1 | contig 10019 bp, 5 predicted proteins | sample AD_UKC052_MetaG_FD_184419 | JGI IMG/M metagenome (GOLD analysis project Ga0209097, IMG submission 184419) | Active sludge microbial communities of municipal wastewater-treating anaerobic digesters from USA - AD_UKC052_MetaG (SPAdes) (version 2) | ecosystem: Engineered > Bioreactor > Anaerobic >... | reverse complement strand
TAAAGGGCATAATCGTCGCGAGGAACAGCATAGCGATCAGAAAAATGATCAACGATGTTTTTCCGAACAATTCGTGGTAGAGGCTTCGCGCGATCCCGTCGATCGTATCTTTGGGCGCGGTATACATACGGCAGGAGACGATTTTGGTCATATCCAGCATCTCGGTTTTTGAATGGTGTTTGACGAGAACTTTGTTCAAGGCGGCGTCGTCCACCCATTGATCCTTGATCTGCTCATACCCCTTCGTTTTTTGGTAAAAACTCTTGCGGATGACGATGAAGGCGCCGTGTACCGCGCTTCTTACAAATCGGAAGTCTCCGATTTTGAACAACGGCAGCGTGGCCAGCGGGAGTACGGGTATGATGGGCAACAGAACACGATCGAGAAAGGAGGTTGGTATCTGCTTCGGGCATCCGGAGAGAACATCCGCGTTCGTTAGGGTCAGGAGAGCGTTTATCCGCCACAACGCATCCGGGGTTAACCGGGTATCCGCGTCCATATAGAGCAGGATCGGATGGTTCGCTCTCATTGAAAGTTGATGGCACGCCCAGTTCTTTCCCACCCACCCCTTTGGTTTTTCCGGCGCGCGCAGCAACCGAACCCGATGATCGGCGAATCCTTCAACCTTATGATAGGTTGAATCGGTCGAACCATCGTCCATCACGATCACTTCAAAAGAAGGATAATCGTTTTGCAGGATAGACCGAAGGCAATCCTCGATATTATGTTCCTCATTTCGGGCGGGAATAAGGACAGATAGGCTGCGCGCTGGTTTCCGCCTGTCTTTGTTAGCTCTATTCAAAACGCGGTTGTATCGCGTGTAAGTCAGTAGGTTCAAGGAAACATAAATTAAAAAACCTACTGATAGCCAAAATAATACCCAATGAACCATCGCGGCATCACCTTTCCAACCGTTTTCCTTCTCGACCGATTCTACTACCCCGTTATTTCCCGTTGAACAATGCGATCCGGTCGAAATTGAACGACCCGCGATACAGCTCAACGCGGGCGAAAGGCCACGAGGGGGTCGTCGCGAACCGATATGAAAAGAGCTCGCCGCTATCGTGTATCAGCGTAAAATCATCGCCTGTCTTTTTAGCCGTGAAGGAATGCCAAGCGTTGGACAAATAGAGCTTCTTAGAAAACACCGTTTCGAAATCCGCCTTACCCGGCAACGCGACAGAAAGCGACAGATGCCCGTTTTCGTAGGCGACCAGCAGACGGTCGAAATCGCGCTTCGGGTTCCCGGGGTCGTAGTTCCGGAATAAAACCCAGTGAGGGTCCACTTTGTGCTCCCAATCGATGAAGTACCGGAGCTCCAGTTCGAAATCGCGATCTCCCGTCACCGGAAGGTTCCGCGCTTCGAAAACGACGGCGCCGGTTTGGGCGGTGTTGATTTTTAACGCGCGGCCGAACTGCCAATCGACAACGGCTAACGGTTTCTGATAATCCAGATAGAAAAAGCGATCGGTAAAACTATCCAGCAAGGTTTTTCCGCACGCGTCGTTACTGCCATGCGTTCCGTCGTCGTTGTTCGGCAGGGCTTTCACCGTAAACGGCCCGACCGGGTAGGCGGAAAAGTCTTGATAAAAGAAGGCCGTCCGGTAGGCGAATCCCGACAACACCACAAACGTCAAACAAAGAAACCAAAGCGTTTTTTTCATCCTTCATCCTCCTGAGTCCGATACAGTTTATTAACTTTGAAACCGGGAAATCATCGCAAAAACCGGCTTATCTGGCGCTGCTCACACCCAGCGCCCATTATAGCATAAAAAGAGGGTGAGCACGCTCACCCTTCAATTTTACACTGCTCTTCTTTTGGCTATCGCCTTAATAGGCAAAGGCATTCTGGTCAGAAGGCGAGGAGATGTCCTGGAGTATTCGAGTACGCTTCGAACGTGTCTTTTTCCCAAAGAGATTGCCGCGCTCGCTGCAAACTTCTTTCATCCTTTTTTTAACCGGAGGTGTACGGTGCAGGCGTCTTTTTCTAAGGTCGACTTCGCGAAAGTTAGGTCATTGAATTCTATGTACGAATATGCTATACTGTCCTTGGCGGTCTCCTTCTTTGTGTTTGTGGTGAACATATTGTAACATGGAGGCCGCCTTTTTCTACCTTGCTTCTTCAACTTTTTTGGTGTTGAATCATTTTTTGTCTATAATTAGACGAGATTTGTTCTTCTTATGAACATTCTGTACTTAAAATCGTTGATTTTAGTGCAAAGGGTAGGTGAACTAAGATTCGTAAATTTTCTATGTATTTCATTTTTGCGCTCTGCATTGGAACACTCGGGGCTTGTTCTGCATCGTTTATTGACGAGGTTACCGGTTCTTTGTATAAAGAATTTTTGTTAACTCTGGAAGAAGGATTTATTTCCGAAACAGCTCTTTATGCCTATCTTCAGGAACCTCTGATGGTTCAAGGATATTTCAATTTTGGATTTCGCGAAAAAGGAATGTTGTTTGGTATTTCGGTTGGAAAAAAAACCGCAAACAATACAAAGAATAAAATCGCAAAAGAATTTTCACAAGGTCTTGCTTCAAGGAATATAATTATCCCGATTTTGTTGGAATATTACCAAGAAACCGGGTTACCCGACGCTTTATTAGAAGATTATCTTCTTTTTCAAATCATATATGAAGTAGAGTTTAAAGTAAGCAAAACCTTCAGAATTTCCCCTTTCGAGAGTAAAAATTACGTAGGATGCGTATACATAGTGAGTGAAGCGGATGTCAGCTTAAGCGAAAGCGTGGATGATACCGCGTTTATCAGAAACCTTCTTCAAGATATTAAAGCTTTCTCTATGAAAGACAAGCAACCGTACACCCTTCAACTTTTCGAATATTCATTAGCAAATGCAGAGCGACTTGGATTTTCATACGCGCAACAATGGCAGATGCTTCTGTATTCTGCTGCGATACATCTGAACTCAGGTAGTATGATAAAAGCAAAGGAGTGTTTTGCTTTTTTTCCCGAAAATCTCTTGAACTTATGGAATTGCGGAGTATTTGATGATGAAGATTTTCTTCTTATTGGCGACCTGTACATTATCTTCGGAAACCAAACCAAAGCTTTCTCCAGTTGGACTTACGGTTTACAGCTTAATCCTCAAAATAAAACCATAAAAGAACGTATTAAAAAATACCGGCAGTAAATATACGATACCCTTTTTTACTATACCGAATGTAATCGAAAGGAGAAAATTCATGAAAAAACTTTGCATTACTATACCGCTTCTTATTTTGATTTATGCGACGTGTTTATGTCAAATACCAGCCAATTTCAAGATGTTAAACGGGGATATAATTCCGTGTACAATCCTGACGCCAACTGTGAATTTGGTCACAGATTATGGGGAATTCCAATTTGAAACGAAATACATAAAATCCATTCAGTTCCCTGAACCCGGTAGAGGCACAACCACTTTGAAAACTATCTTTGGAGAATATTTCCGAGGATTCATCACAGATGAAATCATCAGACTCCAAGCCTATGGAGTGAGTATGGATGTACGTAAGGCGAAGGTTTTTGCGATCGAATTATTGAATAATGAACAAGCCGATGAAACCTACAAAGTGACGGTAACCTTAAGAAACGGCGATGGTTTTTATGCGAACACCGTCCAAAGCGCCATTAACGTGCAGACTTCCTATAGCCAAGTTCTATTACCTTTCGAAGGAATACTCGAGATCAATTTCGAAGGCTTCGGAAACGTTTTAACGAGAATTCTTATGAAAGATGGCGGAGTAATGCAGGGAATTATAAAGGATGAGTTTATCCCTTTAAGTGTGCTGAGTGCTAAGGAGATCGAAATCGTTCCCGATATGCTGAAATCGATCCATTTAAAAAGAGTGCCTCTACAAACCTCGCAAGTAGCTGAAGAAAGCATAAGAATTTCTTCCGGTACAGCGGGTGATGTTTTCAAAACCTCTCAGAATGCAGAAATGGTTCTTGTTACAAGCGGTTCTTTCCAAATGGGAAACATCCGAAATGAGAACGAAGGAACGGCAGATGAAAAACCGATTCATGTCGTTACCTTGACTTATGATTTTTGGATAGGGAAATACGAAGTGGTATACGAAGATTATAATACTTCCTTTGTTGGTGCCTCGCTACAAATTCCAGCCGTAAGTGTAACTTGGATGGAAGCGATTCGCTACTGCAACTGGCTTAGCGAAAAAGAAGGGCTTAAGAAAGCGTATGATGATGCTGGTAATTTGCTGGATGCAAATGGGAATCCAACGAGAGACATCACGAAAGTATCGGGGTATCGGTTGCCGACCGAAGCGGAATGGGAGTATGCGGCACGCGGCGGGCGAAACTCGAAAGGGTACAAATATTCCGGAAGCGACAATCCGGATGAAGTGGCATGGTACATAAACAATTCGGGAAATAAAGTTCAGGAAATTGGAAAAAAGAAAGCGAACGAACTCGGATTGTTCGATATGAGCGGGAATGTAAGCGAATGGTGTTACGACTGGTTTGGCGATTACTCTTCAGAGGCGCAAACAAATCCAATAGGACCTAGTAACGGTACTAATCGAGTATACCGCGGAGGTAGCTGGTACGTAAGATCCCAGTATAGCCGGGTCGCTTTTCGCAGTAGTTATCCGCCTTCAAGCAAATACACCCATCATGGGATCCGCTTAGTAAGAACGGTTTTTTAGGTTTCGCGCATAAAGAGAAAGAAATTTTCTATCTCTTTAAATGTTCGATTTAGTTTCAGAGGAAGCGAAATAAAAAAATCGCGCTTCTTATAAGAGGTCGAAAGACCTTATTGCGATTTTGATTATTTTCTATATTTCCTATTTGTGCTTTCGATGATTTTTAATCCTATTTTTATTACTTAATAAGATATTCTTTTTTTCGAAATGAATCTATTGTTTTAGTAAAAATAAAAAGAGATTTTGGTTACTGACTTTCAATGAAGCCGTTTCGAAATCCTATTACCGTTTTTTCATCGGAGTGGTAATCCGATAGCGGCGGTTCCACAGATAATCTGGAGTAAGATATTATTAAGCCCGAAAAAATAGAAATTGCATATTTCCGTAAAAGCGGCTAATCATGACCCTTTTGAACAGCCCCTTGCGGAATGAGAACGATAGAATGCACTTCGTTTACATAGTTCTAATTATTTTGAATAGACAATTTCCTTTTTTTTAATATTAGAAATCTTGCTTCTTAACAAAAATCTTGATCAGATAGGGATTAGGACCAGAAATTCTTAAATTAAACGTACCCTTTCGCCAGATTTCTTCCGAAGTGCCTGCCAATTCCGTTGCATCGATAAGGGTTTCGCCTTTGGGTCCACCGAACGTTTTAGGAAGGACGGAAGGAGTAAGGACTATTACATCCGACCAATTTGCATCGTCTGAGATTTCTAATTTAAAAACATTTGTACTTGAGTCGCGTATGTACCGGTCGTAAGGAAAAATCTTCCAGTCGATTTTCCACGGAACCTCATCGATCGTAATTTTATAATCTTTATAATACTTATATCTGGAAACCGCCTTTCCGGTATAGTATCCCTGATAGTACTCGTCAGATGCGGTTTGCGCATCTCCTATTATTGTCCTGTCGAAATCATCGACCAAGACTCCCGTGATTGTTTGTATTTTTATCCACCCCGATTCTTTCATCGCCTCTCTTGTGTTAAAACTCTTTTCTAAATCGAGAAAGAAAAGTGTGCGCAAAGTCGTTTGCATTTGCATCGGAATTTCCTCCCAACCGGTCGGCTTTTGAGTGTTCCACTTCTTAAACAACCCGTATTTATTTTCTAAAGCCATCATGTACAGATCTTGAAAAATCCCGAGGTAGTCTACGCGGAAGGGTTCTTCGGAGATCGTCGCGAATCCATTCATGATTAATACTGAATTCCAGAGTACATAAAACAATTTCCCCGGTTTTGGAACGGGCAACCAAATGTAAGCAAGTATGTTTCCCTCCTCGTCTTTTCCTTTCCAATCGTAAGAGAGAGATACTTTTTTACCTTCGAGATTTTGTTTTGTAAAGAGAAGGGAGTCGGCTTTTTCTTCTTCCTCGAATAAGGATAGGTTGACGCCGATTAAGGAAACTTTTATTTTTTTCTGAAAAGGGTTTATTAAATCTATTTCAAGCGTTTTGGCATCGATGACATTTGTTACAATACCTTCTTCGGGAGTAAAAACCGGCTTTAGCTTCGAAAGAGCCGTATCCCAATAGTAACCGTCAAACGGAAGAAGCATGTAATTGACCGCGAAAATTGTAGAAAGAAGCAGAAATAAAGAACAAAGCGCACCAAATTTCTTGTTTTTCATCAAGCACCACCTTTACTTTCCAAGCCCGACTTGGATATTTATGTCTTCTACGGTTATTCTGGGTTTTTGAGGTTCGACGAATTTTATCGACGGAGTGATAAAAATGCTGACGCTTCGAGTATCTGAAAACTCATTTTCATTTCTAAAAAATTTGCCGATAAAAGGTAAATCCCCAAGAAAAGGAATTTTTTGTAACGAAACGGAGCGGGTTTGTCCTTCTAAACCGCCGATTACAAGAGTTTCTTCGTTCCTAAGGATAACTTCAGTTTTTACACTTCTAGTTTCTTCCGCATAATCTGAGTCGGTTAGAAGATCGGGTATCTGGTTGCTAACGGAGACTTCTACTTTTAACTGAATAGAATTATCCGACCGTACACTAGGAGTTATTGTTAGATTATATCCCGGTGTAAAATTCACTTTTTCGGTTCCGATTATTGTACCGGATGCATCTTTCGTTGGCACTAACCAAGTTAAAGAATTTCCAATTTTTATCTCGGCTGTTTTCCCGCTAATAGTAGATAGATATGGGGATGTTTTTTGCATGGCATCGATATTAGTTTTATTGTTCTTAGAAGTGAGATTAATTTGTAAATTTTTCGTTATATTTTCGAGTATTTTCGAAAAATTCGCTAAATCTAACAAATTTGCACTTAGACTTATTCCATCTTGGGTAGAGATGTTTAGTAAAGGAGATGCTGATAAAGTGATGTTTGCCGCAGTCCGATAATCGTCCAACAATTTATCATCGATAACAATTACTCTTATTTCCACCATCGGCGGAGTTTGTTTCACGACTTCCAATAGATTACCCATCAAACTTTCCAACTTCGAATCAGAAATTCCCGTAAAAACAACAAACCCTTTTTCCGGATCTGTGTACCCTTCCCCTCCGAATATTGAGCTTTTTATTAAGTTTAACGCTTCTTCATAACCGTAATCAGCGCGTAGTACTCGAATTTTTTCCATGCCTGTTTCGTGTTTTGAACCTGGAGGAATTAAGATAGTAAGAGAGTTCTCGCCGGTTTTAAATTCTTCGACAGTATAACGATATAATCTTTCAAGGATTTTCAACCAGTCTTCCCATAGTATATTGCTCAATTGCATATCACAGGTTTCTTCCAAGACCGTTCCTGAAGCCGCAGATAAGAATATATTTTTCACAGGGTTCGATTGGTTTGCGATTAGCTTTGTTATATCCACAACCTTTTGCCCCGAAGCTTGTACATTAAAGGTTTTTTCATCTTCGTTAAAAATTACAGGCAAATATGCGAGATTAATAGAATCAAAACAAAGCGTTGTCAATTCTTCTTTTCCTCGTAATTCGAAGTAAGAATTGCGAGAGGCGTCTTCGAAAAGAGTGATTTGAACATCCGGGAATTTAGATCTCGCTAATTCTAACATTTCGATAGCACTTAACTTTTTATTATTTATCGAATTTTGAAAAGGATACGCGGTTTTGGTAAAGGAAAAGCGTTTCGTAGGAATTGGTTTTTGAGGAAGCGATTCGACTTCAGAGATAGCCGATTCCACTTCAGACTTCTTTCCGATTAGCAAAAAAACTTGCGAACTGGTTAAAAAGCTGAGGGTTACATTAGGATAATTCGCACGAAGTAACTGCGTGATATCTTCGATACTCCATTCCGAAAGCACACTTTCTGAAATGCTTCGATAATCCAAAGTACGGGCATACGGTTGTTCTATACCTTCCGTGTTTTCGATTAATTCGAAGCTTCTCAGAATGATCTTCGCGTTGTCCGTTCTTTCTTTTTGACCCTTAATTAAAAATTTTCTTACTTTGACTGTTGGGTTCGAAAGATCAAGAATTTCCAGTTCGTTTTCTTTGAAATAGAGAGCTAAAACTTTTTCTATCGTTGCGAAATCGATTCCTTGAGATATGTACAAAATAGAACTATCTTCGATGAAATCCATACTGAGAGTATTCAAAAAATCTTTGGTTTTCAATATCTGCTCTTCAGTACCCGTTATGAAGTAGCCACCAACATCGAACCTTTCGATTTTTACCCCTGGGATTTTAACCGAAAGTAATTTTTCTAACTCTATTTGAGTAAGAGAAGTGATATTGATCCTTACTAATTCCGTTAAGACTTCTTCTTCGATTTTCGGTTTGTTTCGTCCGATCAAATAATCTGTATCCAATTCACTTAGTTCATTTATGAATAATTGAACATATTTTTCTGGACCAAAAACCTTGTAAATATTTAAACTGCTTATGTATTGCTTCTGGACATTGTATTGCTTATAAAAGTTTTCCCAAATTGCCTGAATGTCTTGATCCGAAAGGTAATCAAAGAAAACGAACATAGAGTATAGTGTTTCGGTTTGTTTGTCTAAGGTCTCTATTTCGGACTTCACGTTCTTCAATACTTCAGCGTCTTTGTATCGGACGATCACTTGATTAAGCGACGGAAACAATTCTACTTTTATGCCTTCATATTTCGTTTGAAGCTTTTTCACGATTTCATAAGCACCCAAAGTCCCGTCGGTTCCGCTCTGGCTTTCCTGAGTCATTTCTTCGACTATTATGTTATACGGGCCGTTTGCGACAATATCGAAGTAAAAATTCCCTTTCTTTCCGTAAAGAGTAGTTGTGTCACTTTTATACCCGATAATGTTTATTATGCTTTCAACCAATGTACCATCCGGGTTTTTTAAAGTGACAATAAAGTTGCCACTACCCTGATGGTTCCAGGTTATTTTTGTCTGTTCAGTGGAAAGTGTAAAGGGCGCGGAATTCTTACCTACTTGTTCGGAAATCGTGGTGATCACTCTTCCGGTGATCAGTTGCGCTTGTTTGCTTTCTCCTAAATTGAAAAAAGCCGGACTGACGTTAATTACTTCTACTTTTTCGTTGTATTGATTCCATACGTCTTCGAGTTCTTTCAAGTAACTCACTAATGTATCCAAATCCTGGGGTTTTCCTTTAAACACGACAATTGGAGAGAAGGAGTCATCAATTTCGACAGTGGGGAATTTTTTCCTCAGACCATTCGGACTCTCCGTATTCAATAGTGCTGCTTTCATATTTTCCGGAAAGAGGCCTGAAAATGGAAACATCCGAATTTCCGATTGAAGCGGCGGGACGAGCAGTCCCCAGTCGTCGGCGATCCGCTTGGCCGTCGTCACTTCGTAATTGGAGCCAAGAATGGTCACTTCGTCCGATTTTCCGTCATAGCTTTTCAAACTCTGCAACTCTTCGTCCGTCCATTCGAAGGTGGGTTTCGCCGTGATCGTCTGCGCGCTCATTCCATCGGAGTTCACGATCGCTTTCGGGAAGGTGCGGTTCAAAGCGAGCGCGAAGATCTTCCCGGCCCCGTCTTTGACCATAAATCGCTCCATCTTTTCATTTCCGCGGGCTTTGCGGTCTTTGATGTACTCGTTCAGGTATTGCGCGAGTTTTTTAACCTGCGCCTCCTCTCCGTAGAAATAAACCGTAGAGATGGATTCTTGTATCTCGAACCGCATGGTGTCCAGTCGCGGCAGGCTTTCGTTCGGAGAGTAGATGTCTTTCACCGTTTTCGTGTAAAAGTTCATGAAGGCGCGGAGTTCGTCGGTTGATAGCGGGGTATAAACGAGTTTCTGAGAGAATTCGGATAGGGTTTGCGTCGCCGTGGATGTCGTGCCTGATTGCGCTCCCGCCTGATCCATCCCTTCGAAAAACCCCATGAAGTATTCAAATTTCTCTTGCAGGTTCGGATTCCCATAGA
>Ga0209097_10004682_pt1 | contig 10026 bp, 8 predicted proteins | sample AD_UKC052_MetaG_FD_184419 | JGI IMG/M metagenome (GOLD analysis project Ga0209097, IMG submission 184419) | Active sludge microbial communities of municipal wastewater-treating anaerobic digesters from USA - AD_UKC052_MetaG (SPAdes) (version 2) | ecosystem: Engineered > Bioreactor > Anaerobic >... | reverse complement strand
TGGTATTGCCTTTAAAAAAAAAATATGAAAGAGAACCCAACATACAGTTTAAAAGAATTACTTCTTTATTTCCTAAAATTAGGTACAATTGGTTTTGGTGGTCCAGTAGCATTAGTTGGCTATATGCACCAAGATTTAGTCGAAAATAGAAAATGGATTTCAGAAGAAGAATATAAAGAAGGTTTAGCTTTAGCACAATTAGCACCAGGCCCATTAGCGGCGCAATTGGCAATTTACCTTGGATTTGTACATTATAGTTTTTTAGGAGCAACGTTGATAGGAGTTGCCTTTGTTTTACCTTCTTTTATAATGGTGGTGCTTTTAGGAATCGTTTATAAATTATATGGAGGATTGTCTTGGATACAAGCAGTTTTTTATGGCGTAGGTGCGGCTGTTATTGGTATTATTGTAATGAGTTCCTATAAGCTGACGATAAAATCTATCGGTAAATTCAATTTAACCTCTTTTAAAACGAATTGGTTATTGTGGCTGTTTTTTATAGTTGCCATAGTCGTAACATTGGTTACGCAACAGGAACAAGTTTTATTATTTGTATTGGCTGGGATTATATATATGTTTGTCAAAGCACCACCAAAATGGTTTAATGGTAAAACTGCCAATTCTATTGTTTTATTACAAGTTGGTTTTTGGAGCTATGACAATTCTACCCTGATGAAAATTGCCCTCTTTTTTACCAAAGCGGGAGCATTTGTATTTGGTAGTGGACTGGCAATTGTACCCTTTTTACATTCAGGAGTCGTAGTAGAAAACCAATGGTTGACAGAACATCAATTTGTTGATGCGGTTGCTGTGGCAATGATTACACCTGGTCCCGTTGTTATTACTGTGGGCTTTATTGGTTATTTAGTTGCTGGTTTCCCGGGTGCTTTGGTTGCTGCTTTAGCCACATTTTTACCCTGTTATTTATTTACAATCGCTTTGGCTCCATCCTTTAAGAAAATAGCGCAAAATAAATCTATCAAAGCTTTTGTAGATGGGATTACTGCGGCGGTTGTTGGGGCATTAGTCGGAGCTGTTGGTGTAATTGCATCCAGAAGTATTTTGGATATTCCAACAACACTAATAGCTATTGCAACAATTTTTGCTTTACTTTATATCAAGAAAATTCAAGAACCTTATATTATTGCTGTTGCAGCAGTTGTAGGGGTTGTTATAAAATTAGTATTATGAACAGAAAAGATTTCTTAAAATCCAGCACCTTATTTGGAGCCGCAGCATTAGTGCTTCCTACTACGAATACTTTTGCTAACAATTTAGCAGACAATTCTATTGATAAATTGGTTGATGCCAATGGGAATTATATTCATCAAACATTACCATATAGCGAAAATTTTCTTGAGCCTTATATGGATGCTGAAACTTTACATCTACACTATACTTTTCATCACGGTGGAGCAGTAAAAGGAGCAAACAAAGATTTGCAAATGATAAAAAAAGCTTTGGACGAAAACAATTTGGAAACAGTTGATTTTTGGACAAAAAAGCTATCCTATCATTTTTCGTCTCATATTTTGCATTCCATATTTTGGACAAATCTTACTAATAAAAGTAACTTACCAAAAGGAGATTTACTGAAACGAATTGAGAAAAGCTTTGGTAGTTTCGACAGATTAAAAGTATTGATTGCAGCAACTGCCAAAAATGTTGATGGCAATGGTTGGGGTATTGTAGCTTACCAACCTTATAGTGATAGTCTGGTAGTTTTACAATGTGAAAACCACGAAAAACTAACACAATGGGGTGCAATTCCAATATTGGTTATTGATGTTTGGGAACACGCCTATTATTTGAAATACAAAAACAAACGTACTGATTTTGTGGATGCACTATTCAATATCATCAATTGGGATAATGTGGCATTACGATTGAATGATGCGTTGAAATTGACATCATAAAATTTTGAAATCCCCTCCTTTGGAGGGGTGCCCGAAGGGCGGGGTGGTTACTATTGTACTTTTAATACAATTACGTCAATGGTAGCGCAGACCAAGTGTTTGTTTGCTTCATAGACTGTCCTGAGCGCAGTCGAAGGGCTAATTCCGTTTTCAATAGCGAGAATATCTTTTTTCGTTCGGTTGTAAAAAGGATGTTTTACATTTCAAAAGCCACTACTTTGACAACGTTCTAAAAAAAACACCCCTTAAATCCATAAGAAATAAGGGGTGCTTTAACTGAATTAATAACCTACAATTGATACTTCAACAAAGCAGCAACAACCTCATAATACTCTTTTTCAATTTCCAAATAGGAGTTAAAAGTAGTGTTATAATAGTTCAATTCCACAAAATATTCCAAAACCGAAATTTGCCCAGCGGCTAAAGCTTTATCCAATAACTTTATAGGTTCAACAGATTGGTTTATTTTTTCGTAATCACTCAAAATACTTTTCAAACTTTCATAGCGGCCATAAAGCTGTTTGATTTCATAATAATGTTCATTCGTATGGTCAGTCAAGGCAGTTTCAGCAAAGGTCATTTTCGCTTTTTCAAGTTTGACCCTGTTTTTACTTTCCCAAAGTGGCAAAGAAATCCCGGTATGAATTCCGTTATAGGTTTGTCCCAAAATACCTTGATAATGATACCCAACTTCCATTTTTGGTAATGACAATGCCTTGCTGACAGCTATTTGTTTTTGGGCAATCACTTTATCCTGTTCAAGTGTTTTTTTAATGTAATCTTGCGCTTCAATTTCTTTTTCCAAAGTTTCAAAATCAGCAATCACAGGAACATCAAAATAAGATCCATCATTAAAAACCAAAGCATTCCCACCGTTTAAACTAGTAAGTTGTTCATTGAGCTTGGTAATAAAAGAAGCATTTTCTAAAAACTGTTTCTTGATTTCCAACAATTGAATTTTCGCTTTGTTGACATCCAGAATAGTACCATCCCCGCTTGCCAGTTTCTTATTAAAATGAGCCAACCATTTCTCGGTAGCTTCTTGCCTTTTGGTCAAAGGAACTTGCAATTTGTTTCGGTACACCAATTCAATGCAAATCTTTTTGGCTTCCAAAAGTAAGGCTTGGTTGGCGGCTTTCAAGTGTAAATCGGCTTGAATATCCAATTGGTTGGCTAACGTATTTTTCTTCCCATAAACCGAAGGAAAATCGAAAGATTGTGTAATGGTAAAATCGGTCTGATTACCGGCATTGGCAGGACTTCCTTTTAAATAATCATATTCAACCGTTGGATTATACAAAGAATTACCTGTTCTATGCTGTACTTTCTGTGCGCTCCAATACTGCGTATTGGCTTGTATCGTCTTGTTGTTTTTGGCAATTTCGGATAAGACTTTATCTATACTAGATTGAGCAAATCCCAAACCAAATGATAGCATTGCAAAACCAATTAATAATTTAGTTTTCATTTATTACTTTTTTTCGATTAGATAAATAATACACTACCGGAACAATAAAAATGTTCAATAATGTGGAAGTCAACAGGCCTCCTAAAATAACTTTCGCCATTGGACTTTGAATTTCGTTACCCGGTAAATCGCTGGCTAGTGCCAAGGGTATTAAAGCCAATCCCGCGGTTAAAGCCGTCATCAAAATAGGACTTAATCGATCCTTTGAACCTTGAATAACGGTTTCATAAAGCGACAATCCTTCTTTTTCCAACGTTTCGTAATGAGAAACCAACAAAATTCCGTTTCGGGTGGCAACGCCAAACAAAGTGATGAAACCGATAATGGCAGGAATACTCAAAATACCACTGGTAAAATAAATGCTGAATACACCACCAATTAAAGCCAACGGAAGATTAATCAAAATGATGGAAGCCGTTTTGACCTTTTTGAATTCCTGATACAGAATTAAGAATATAATCAATAACGAAATAAGTGAAGTTAAAACCAAAGTTTTGGAAGCTTCGGCTTCGGCTTCAAATTGTCCACCATATTCAATATGATAATCTTCAGGTAATTTTACTTTTTCATTAATGATTTTCTGAATATCAGCTACCACACTTTTTTGGTCACGCCCAGTTACATTGGCAGAAACAAAGGTTTTACGTTGCACATTCTCGCGATTGATGGTATTGGGACCAGAAGCGCTTACTATATCGGCTACATAATACAAGGGTATTTTTTTGCCGTCATAAGTATCAATCATTGCATTTTTGATGTTCTCGATTTTACCTTTGTTGGCATCATCAAAACGAAGCATCAAATCAAAAGTCTTGTTGCCTTCATAAATCTCTGATACTTTTTCTCCTGCAAATGCTACATCAACAAACTCATTAAACTGGCCAATGGTAATTCCGTATTGGTTCAAAACTGCACGTTTGGCCTTAATCTGAATTTGCGGAATTTCAACTTGTTGCTCCACACTCAAATCAACCAATCCCTCTATATTCTGGATTTCATTTTTGATTTCGTTGGATAAGGTAAAGAGTTTATTCAGGTCGTTGCCAAAAATCTTGATGGCTATGTTGGCTCGTGTTCCCGAGAGCATATGGTCAATTCGGTGTCCTATGGGTTGACCAATTGTGATATTAACTCCTGAAATTCCTGCTAATTTCTCCCGAACATCAGCCATAAATTCAGCTCTGCTTCTTTCTTCAAGTGTAAAAGGAGCATCAATTTCGGCAGCATTTACACCTTGTGCGTGTTCATCTAGTTCGGCTCTTCCCGTTCTTCTCGTGGTGATTTTTATTTCGGGTACGGATAGCAATGCTTTTTCAACCTGAGTGCCTATCTTGTTACTTTCCTCCAGGGATATTCCGGGCAAACTAACGGCACTGACCACCAAGGAACCTTCGTTGAATTCAGGCAAAAAGCTTCTTCCCAATTGGCTCAAAGCCAATAAAGCAATCAAAAACAAAACTCCTGCAATGACAAGTACTGTTTTTTTCATTTCCATTGCGCGGTTCAAAGCATTGGAATACACTTTTTGCAAACGTTCCACCAACCAACTTTCCTTGTGCTGTTTTAAAAGCATTTTGTCGTTAGTCAATAAATAACTGGCCAAAACTGGCGTCAGTGTAATGGAAACGATTAAAGAGGCAAACAACGCTACAATGAAAGCGATACCAAGCGGTGCCAATAATTTGCCTTCCATTCCTGATAAAAAGAACAATGGTAAAAACGCAACGATGATAATAAAGGTGGCATTAATAACCGAACTCCTGATTTCAAAGGAACCATCAAAAATAACAGTCAGTTTGTCTTTTTGTTCCGCTTTGGGTTTTAGTGCATTTTCTTTTAGTCGTTTAAAAACATTTTCCACATCAATAATGGCATCATCCACCAAATCACCAATGGCAATTGCCATACCTCCTAAACTCATCGTGTTGATGGTAAAACCCAGATATTTCAAGGTCAAAATGGCAACAATTAATGAAATAGGAATAGCCAATAAGGAGATAAAAGTAGCCCTCCAATTCATCAAGAATAAAAACAGAATGATAATGACAAATGCAGTTCCTTCCAATAAAGTTTTTTGAATATTGTTGATGGAAGCATTAATGAAATCAGCCTGACGGAAGATTTTGGTATTAATGTGAACATCTTTGGGCAAGTTCTTTTGAATGTCAGCAATAGAAGCATCAATAGTTTTGGTGAGTTCCAACGTATTGGTTGCGGGTTGCTTCATTACGGTCATAATCACGGCAGGTTCCCCTTTTAACGAACCATCACCAATTTTTAAAGAAGCACCAATTTTTATTTCGGCAACATCTTCAATTTTGATTGGATTTCCATTCTGCATTTTTATCACAGATTTGCCTAAAGCTTCAATTTCGTTGGTTCTACCAATTCCTTTAACAATATATTCGTTGTTGTATTCGTTCATAAATCCACCAGACGAATTACCATTGGCTTCTTCACTAGCCTTTAATAATTCGCTAAGCGAAACATTGTAATAATTCATCTTTTGGGGAGAAGCCAATATTTGGTATTGCTTGTATTCTCCGCCAATGACAACTACTTGTGATACACCACCCGTTGCCAATAATCGGGGTCTAATAGTCCAATCGGCAATAGTTCTTAAATCAATTTGGGAAGTCTTGTCTGCCGTTACACTGACCAACATAATTTCTCCCATAATGGAAGATTGGGGTCCCATTGTGGGATTTCCAACACCTTGTGGCAGTTTTTCGGCTACTGCGGTAATTTTCTCATTTACAATTTGTCTTGCTTTGTATATGTCAGTATTCCATTCAAATTCAACCCATACAATAGAAATTCCAGCAGAGGAAGAAGAACGAACTCGTCTCACATTGGTAGCACCATTTACAGAAGTTTCAATAGGAAATGTAACCAGTTTTTCCACTTCTTCAGGAGCCATTCCGTGCGCTTCAGTAAGCACAACAACCGTTGGAGCCGTTAAATCTGGAAACACGTCAACTTCCATTTTAGAAGAGATAACACTTCCAAAAATCAACAACAAAACCGATGCTATCACTACAAAAAATCGATTGTGCAGCGAGAATTTAATTATTTTATTTAGCATAAGTTACAGATTAATGTTCGTGTCCGTGAGCAGGTAAAGCACCTGATGCACTGGATAGTTTAATTTGATAACCACCTTTGGTAACCACTCTTTCATTTTCAGAAATACCTTCAAGAACTTGTACGTTCAAGCCATCACTGGCACCCAATTTCACTTCTCTTTTTTGAAAACTTTCACCACCGGTTTGGACATACACGTAGAAAATTCCTTGCTCTTCAATAAGAGAGGAAACAGGAACTACTAAAGCATCAACAATAGTAGAAGATTTTAGATAAATCTCAATTATAGAACCCGAAACCAATTGACCTGCATTGTCAATTTCAAAAGTGACAGGTATAAATGGTGTGGATGCTGATGCACTTTTCCCATAAGAAATAATTCTTCCGTTCAAGGCAGCAGTATTGTAAACTACATCGCTTTGAGGTGTTTTAAAATTGGCAGAGCTAATGCTTGATAATCTGCTAAAGTAATTCTGGGACACATTGGCTTGTACAATCAATTTCTTGTTTTTTGAAATCGTGGCCAATGGTGTTCCCGATGGCACATATTGCCCTTCAGTGACCAATACATTTTTAACAAAACCCGACATTGGAGACGGCACATTTAGACCTTTAGAACCATAATTTTTGGAAACAGTGGCATAGGCAGTTTGTGCGTTTTCAAATTGTAGTTTTACTTGTTGGTGTTCTTTCTCGGAAACGATTTTATCTGCTACCAATAATTTGGAACGCTCATAGTCTGCTTTGGCTTTCAAATAAATAGCTTTAGCCTCTTTTACCGAAGCATCTATATTACTTTCAGTCATATCGCCACCGCTAATGGTAAAAAGTGAACTTCCTGAATTTACAGCCGAACCCACAATAGTATTTTTACCTGTAAACACAACGACACCACTGGCTTTAGCAGTTACAATCATTTCATCCCCCGGAGCCGAAAGAATTTGGCCACTTGTTTTGATAATGTCATTGAATGTTTGTCTTTGGATAGCTTTATTGGCAAATTCCACTTTCCAGGCTTGTTCCTTCAAATAAGAAATAGCGCCGCTTTCTGCTGCTTCTGGTTGTTTTGCTAAAGCCGTTTTCATATCTGGATAAACCACCACATTTTCAATCGTGATTTTATCGGTGAAGTTTTTGGTTACAATATCAAAAACCAAAGTTCCTGTTCCTGCCGTTTTTGGGCTTAAAGCCAAACGAAATATACCAGGAGAACTTGGAGCATCCACAGCATTTTTGATGCCTTGATTTCCAACAATCAAACTGACAGTAATTTTAGCATCAGTCAAAGCTTTGAAATTTTCACCCAAAACAGTAAAGTGGGCAGCAAACTTTGAAGTTTCACCAACCACCAAAGGTTTAAACTCGACAAACAATTCTGAATTTTCGGTGTAAAGTGTATAAGCCAATGGTTCTAATGCCGAACTTTCCTTTACTTCCTCTTTTTTGTTGCAACTTGTAAACCCAATCAAGAATAGGCCAAGCAGCATTATTTTTTGCATTATTTTCATATAGTATAATTATTAATTTGATGCCTGTAATTACAACAATTACAGGCATTAAAATAGATTAATGGTCGTGTTTTTCTCCATTCTCGTGTTCGTGACCGTGTGCTTCTTGTGGAGCTACGCTATCTTTCCCAACTGTAAATTCTTCTTGGGCAACTGTATCAGTTTCGTGATTTGGATGCTCTGCACCGTCTGCGTGTTGATGCGTTCCATCGGTGTGGTCGTGTCCTTGTTCTTCGGTTTTTTTACCATTGCAAGCAGTAAATAGCATTCCTGCAACTGCCATTGAAAGCAATAATTTTTTACTCATCTTTTAAGATTTTGTTTTTTGAAATCGTGAATCTTCGATTTCATTGATTTTGTTTTTAGAAAGTTGTATATATGAAAATAACTTATAGCCAAAAAAAGGCAATAAGTGTCCTGTAATTCAAAGATTGAATAGTTTAGCTAAAGAGTGTGGGAGGCCCACGAAATTGTAAAGAGAGTAAATGGGGAGAAATAAAAATCAGCGGTTCTTTGTTCCGAACTACATCTTTTTTAGTATAAAATCCTTCAGTGTTTAAATAAGGTAAACGGTTATTTAAAACAATTATCTGATGGGGTACTTCTTTGACAATACTAACCACATCTTCTATGTGACTATTTGAAAAACTGTCTGAAGTATGATTAAAATGGGAGAATAAGTAAGGCAACCTATTTTCATCCGATTGTTCCTCGTGATGGTGATGGTGTTTGCCATTGTGGGTATGTTCTATAATATGCGTATGTGGAAACAAACTGTGCCCAAACTGAAGGATACAGGCTGCATAAAGAAAATAAATATAGAGTTGCTTCTTTATCATCTTTGCAAAAGTAAGTAATTTTTTTTTAAAGAAAATCACATTAAATACAAGTATGTTGTACATTTCAGTTGCCACTCCTTTGCCAAAGACTGAAGATTTTAGAAAATACAGAATATTAATTTCTGCATCGGGAAATAATTCAATTTACTTTTTAGGCACAAAAACCAGTCGTTTCAACATTGTTTTTAATTTTTTCCCTGGTCTAAAAAGTATCGAAGTACTTGTGATATTTTGGGCTTTTACCGCTTCGGGGGTAGCACTACTATCCCCTTTGATACTAACCTGAAACGAGCCCAAATTTCCCAAACGGACAATTTTCCCTTGTTCTAAAGAATTGGAAACCTCTGTCACCAGACTCATAATTACAAGATAACAATCGGCTGGAGTTGCGGAACAACTGAAAGAAACTTGTTCTGCCAATTCTTCCAAATCAATTTCGCCAAAATTACTGGCGCGAGGGTAATATTTCATAGGAGCCGAAGCATCGTTAGGATTTATTTTTCCCGAAGGTGAAAAAGGTATGGCCATGCTAAAATAGATTAGAGTTATACTATTGGGGTTGTTGTTACTGACAAAGATACGGAATAAAACTGCTGAACAAACAAAACTACGGCGGTAGATTGAACAACCTACGGCCGTAGTTTACCTCAAACTACCGCGGTAGTTTGACAGGCTCAACAAGTGCTGTCCAAGCTTTGGTTAGTATGAGGTTATAGAAGCTACAAGTCTGGGGATGACACGCTCTATGCGACAGGAATTTTATTAAAGATTACTTTTTTTTAAAAAAAATAACGCCAAATGAGGAAAACCGTAAAACAGTACAATTTCATTTGTTTAAATTTGGAAAATTAGAACCAAAAAGGCGCTTTATAAGCCAATTTAGTTTATAGTACTAATTTTACAACCTGTCCAAAATTTGAATAGGTTATATTGTTAAAAATATTTAGATTTACATACTGGTTTTTTTTTTACAAAAAATCAATCCGTAAATGAAATTACATATTAAACTATACCATTATTAATGTCAACAAAGTTTTTCACTAATCAAGATTCAAATACCTTACTTACTAAATTCAAAGGAATCTTTGAACACAATACCGACATTGAAAACTTTGATGCACTAGTTGGTTATTTTAGGGCTTCGGGCTATTTCAAAGTTAGACCTTTTTTAAATAATGTTCCTTTTATCAGGATCCTGGTTGGTATCGATG
>Ga0209097_10004681_pt1 | contig 10026 bp, 1 predicted proteins | sample AD_UKC052_MetaG_FD_184419 | JGI IMG/M metagenome (GOLD analysis project Ga0209097, IMG submission 184419) | Active sludge microbial communities of municipal wastewater-treating anaerobic digesters from USA - AD_UKC052_MetaG (SPAdes) (version 2) | ecosystem: Engineered > Bioreactor > Anaerobic >... | reverse complement strand
GCCCTCGCCCTCGCCCTCGCCCTCGCCTTCGCCTTCACCTTCGCCCTCACCCTCGCCTTCGCCTTCACCCTCGCCCTCGCCCTCGCCTTCACCTTCACCTTCACCTTCGCCCTCGCCTTCGCCCTCGCCTTCACCCTCGCCTTCGCCTTCGCCTTCGCCTTCGCCCTCACCTTCACCCGGCATGATTCCCGTGATATCGGCGTACTCGTCGCCGAAATACAGCGAGTAGTACAGGCCGCACGCTCCCGGCTCTGTCACGCCCTCGCAATCCGGATCCTGGTCCACGACCACCGGGCCGCTTCCGTACCAGGTGGATACGTGATGGCCCGCGGCGATGATGGCCGCTTCCGCATCCGGGAGATTCATTCCTCGGACATCCACGCAGTCGCACGTGGGCGTTTCGCCCTCGCCCTCGCCTTCGCCTTCACCCTCGCCCGGTTCCACGTACCAGGGCTCGATTTCCGTGCTCAAGCCGCAGGGATACAGCACATTGGACGACATGACGCGCATCGGCTCGGGACTGCCCGACGCGGGCGCCGGGGCATAGATCGCGGCCATGGGAAACTCCGAGCTGCCGAAGGGCTCATTCGCCGCCGCTGCATACAGGTGCTCATCCATAGGAGATACCAGCACCGCGCTCGGCGCGGCGGGCGTGGGCAGATCCGGCGTCTGCGGGAACAGACGCGTTACGTATTCCAATCGCCCGCTCTCGGGAAAGCGGTTCATGAGTCCCACGAATCCGAGAGTCGGCAAACTGTCGGCCGCCGTGTACACAATCTTCGAGCCATCGGAAGTAAAACAGGCGTCGAGGCAGTCGCCTAGGGCCATCTCGCGCGCGTACTTGCCGTACGCCATGTTCCAGGTGAGCAGTCCTGACTCGAGGTCACGGTTGTAAACGATCAACTCGTTGTCGTTCTCGCAACCGATGATGAGGTGCCGGTCGTCGGGCGAGATGCGCAGCATGCCCAGGAAGCCGAAGGCCTGTCTGTAGGTGGTCTTGTAGGTCAGTCCGCCCGTGCTTTCATCGCGCTCGAAGAGGACGACTTTGCCTTGCGGAACGTTATTCTCGTACGCCCCGGAGGGACAGGCCACGTAGAGATATCTCGAATCTCCGCTAAGGGCCATCTGGTCGGCATGGTACAGCATCTCTGGACCGCCATCCTGCCGGCTCTCGACGAAGGTTAGCAGGCCCGTGGCCGGATCGCGCGCATAGACATGGAGCTCGCCTATCGCATTCCCCGTACCCCAGTAGGGTTCCTGGCCGTCCAGCGTCATGTAGACGGTATTGCCATCCGGCGCGGCTACGATGAAGAGCGGATACTTGGGACTGGCCCCATACTGGAGCACCACGGGACAAGTCTGAGCCAGGCTGATGCAGCCGGTTGTAATGTCACGACTGAAGACCGAAATCCCTTCATAACCGCTCGCCACGTAGATTTGCAGACCGTCCGGCGAGGTGACGACGTGCCGAGGATAGCGCAGCGCTTCCACGCCATCGTCATCATAGAAGGTTTGCCGCCACCTCAACGACCCATCCGAGGGATCCCGCTTGAAGATCACCAACGCGCTGTCGTCCGAAGCCACCGCGTAGAGCTGCCGGCCGTCCGGCGGCATGGCCATGGCCAGATGCCCGGAGAGTCCCAGGGCGCCGCCAATGCCCGCGCGCAACTGCTCGGCCGGCGTGACCTCGCCCGCTTTGGCGCCGAGCCGGAAGTGTACGATCGCGTCATCGGCTGCTGATCCGATGTAGACCGACTGCTCGTCCGGCGAGCAAGCGATGGCGCGCGGCTCATCCAGTCCGCCCACGCCGTCTACGCCGTCCAGGAACGACTGTTCCCATGTCAGGCCTCCGGTGGTGGCATCCACGCTGAACACCAGCAACGCGGACGGTTCCTTGCGGGCATTCGGATTGCCGCCCGACACGGTGCTGTGGGTCGCGTTGCCCGTGAGAAACAACGTGGTGCCGTCCAGGGATAGGCCCATTTCTGTCAGGACGCTGAATCCCGGATACGTCTCGCCGGTCGGCAGGCCGGTGTCGTACTGGAACGTGCTCACGTAGGCGAGTTCGCCGGTCTCCGCGTTGCGCGAGAAGATGCCGATGGCATCCGTCCAGTCGGTCATGACGTACACGTAAGCGCCATCCCCGGACACACAGATATCGTGGAATCCGCCCAACTTCGAAGCGGATCCGTCCAGCAGATAGGAGCTGAATTCCAGAAGTCCGGTTTCCGAGCTCCGATTCAGCACAAGGATGCCCTCGCCCGGCGTGTACCCCTGACACGCGACGTAGAGGTGCTTGCCATCCGCCGAGAATGCCATGTCATACAGGGCGACCGGATAGGCGGCGTCCGAGAACTGCTGCACGGGCGTGAGTAGGCCCGTGGCGGAATCGCGGTCGAACACGTTCACCGTGTCGTATCCGCCGGAACGCCCGCTGCACACGTACAGGTTCTTACCGTCGGGAGACAACGCCATAAAGTCCGGATAGGTCATGCCTGTTAGCCCGTCATCCCCGCCTCTCAGCACCTGGATCTCGGCCAGTGCGCCGCTGACCGCGTCGCGCGCATAGACGAACACGGCCTTGCCGGTGTGGGCAACCACATAGACGTACGCGCCGTCCGACGAGATACAGATATCGTAGGGATTCTCCTCGATAGTTAACTTCGGGCCGGCCTTTCCCGCGCCGGAGCCGCCCATGGCTATGGCGTTCTCGAAGGTCAGCACGCCGGTCGCTTCATCGCGGCTGAAGCAACTGACCATATCGTCCTCGCTGGCCAACGCGTACGCGTGCCGGCCATCCGGCGACACGATCAGGCCGTACAGTCCGTTCATACCTTTGGCGCGGTGATGCGCAGCGGTCAGCGCCCACTCATGCTCGGGATACACGTATGCCTCGGGTTCCACCGTTTCCGGTTCCCAACGCACCCGATCCACCCAGCCACAGTCTTCACCCTGCGGAGCGTTCGAGCTCTTCCGGTAGATCCAACGGAGGATCACCTCGCCATGGCCAATCGAGTAGCTTCGCTCTTCCCAGTCGGTCTCGCCGGAAATGGAATCCTGCCGTTGTGAGCCCAGGTAGAAATCCAGCGTGCTCCATGGCTCGCTCGAGGCCTTCCAGAGGAAGGAAATCGTTCCGGGGCCGGTGACCGTCGTGTTGAATGCCGTGGTCTGGCTGTTGTTGATCGGGCCGCTGCGGACGGCGGAGCCGCCCACTTGATACGCATGCGACTGGCCGTACCACTGCGTCGAACTGGTGGTTCCCCGATCCCATTCCAGATCGCAGTTGTCCAAGGCCTCGCAGAACGTCACTTCCGGCATTTCCTGCCAACGCACGTGGTCCACCCAACCGCTGTTGGGATACCCCAGCGTGCCCCAGTCGAACCGCCATATCAGCTTGTGCGTGCCGGGACTGAGAAACACCGCCTTCTCCGCCCAATCGGTATCACCAATGATGCGGCTCAACAGCGTACTGCCCGAACTCCCGCCGAAAACGCTTAGGTAATTCATGCTGTTGGAGGCCGTCGGCGCGGACCATACCTTCCAGTCGAATTCGAGCAGCCCAGGGCCCGTGACCGTCGTCGAAAGCGACGAACTCTCAAAGCGCTCGACCGCGCCGCTCTGTGCGGCGGCACCGGCTTCACGGAACACGCCGGTCTGGCCGAACCACACGGCGCCACCGGTTCCCGAACTCGTCCACGTCAGGTCGCAGTTGTCCAGCGCCTCGCACAACGTCGCCTCGGACGCCGGCTCCCAGCGCACATGGTCCACCCAACCGCGGTTCGGGCCGGCGCCCGATGACCAACGGAAGGTCCAGCGCAACTCCTGTATACCAGGTCCCAAATAGTAAGTCTTCTCGATCCAATCGGTCATGCCCGAAATGCTGTCCCGCGACGTGCCGTTTGCGAAAAACTCCAGGCGGTCATAGGTGCTTGTGTTGACCTTCCAGTCGAAAACGAGCCTCCCGGGGCCGGTTGCTGTCGTCGTGAGCGTCGTCTCCTCGAGGCGCGCGACGATGCCGGACTGCGCCACGGAGCCGCCCTCGCGCGTGGCGTCCGTCTGGCTCGCCCACACCGCCGCGCCGCTGCTGCTCCAGGTCAAGTCACAGTTGTCGAGCGCGGCGCACAGCTCGCCCGCATTGAACGGCGGCCCGAGACTGATCACGAGCGCCACGGCGGCGCCTGGGACTACCCGCGCCTCGGCAGCCGGATCCTGACGGATGACCTGTCCCGCGGGAACCGTCTCGTGGTACTGCTCGGTCACGTCGCCGACGGTTAGGGTCGCGCCCACGATGGCGGCAGAGGCCTCCGTCTGGGTCATGCCCACCACGTTGGGAACCGTTACAAGCTCACCCTCACCCTCACCCTCGCCTTCGCCCTCGCCCTCGCCCTCACCCTCGCCTTCGCCCTCGCCTTCACCCTCGCCTTCACCCCCCAGGAGGCAGTTGTCGTAGTCCAACTGACACAAGCCGTCCCATTCGGTGTTGCAGCAGTAGGGATCGGCTGCGATGACCTGTAGATAGCACTCGTCGTCGTCAGGATACGGCGACAGGGCATCGCAAGGCGGCTCGCCCTCGCCTTCACCTTCGCCCTCACCTTCACCTTCGCCCTCACCTTCACCTTCGCCCTCACCTTCACCCTCGCCTTCGCCTTCGCCTTCGCCTTCGCCCTCGCCCTCGCCTTCACCTTCGCCTTCGCCTTCGCCGCCGGTGTCCTCCACGCCGTGCATGTAGAAGTCCACGGTGCCAAACGGGGCGGCCACCACGACCTCCGAGGAGAACCCCGTAGCCGGGTCGAAATCGCCGGAAAGCCGCCGATTCCAGGTCCGAGCGCCGTCGGCATGTCCTCTTACGAGGAGGGAGTAGGTGTTGGGCTCGGATCCCGTCAACTCGATCCGGTACGCGCCCGACTCGAGTTGCGGCAGCGTGGCCCGCTGCGAACCATCCTCGTTCACGATCAGGGACGCGCCGGGAATCTCCGAATCCAGCTCGCCGGTGCCCGGATTGCGGCCGAGGTGCCTTTCCTCGGGATCATACACGTGGAGATCCAGCGCAACTCCTGCCTTGCCAGCGGCTTCCAACGTGACGTCCAGCTCCGGTGCGGCATCGGAGGGCAGCGCGGGCGCCAACAACGTAAGGACGGCCATGGAGGTCACCATGGGGGCGAAGAATCGCTCGAAGCCATTCGTGGCCTCCGTGTTTAGCCAGTAGCCGTCCCGCTGCTGCAGGTTGATGAGGTTCTGCGCGATGAGACTGTGCCAGACGACAGGCCCGGTCTCTCTGGGTACGGTACGTCGGCCCGCCACGGTCAGCGCATTGGCGAGATTGAGGCAGTAGGTGTAGTAGTAATCCATGCCCAGCGTTCGATAGCCAGCGCCGATATTGCTCTGGGGGTGACCGTACTGGAAGATCTTGGCGCCCAACCAGGAAAGCGCCCCCTGAACCTGCGTCGAGTCCAAGCCCCGGCCGCAAAGCAGGTTCATCAAGAGGCCCGAAGCGGTGGGACGGCCATGGTTGGTCAGCATGAGAGGCCCAAAGGGATTCACCGAGTCCGTACTCTCAAAGAACCCCGTATCCCAGAACTTCTGGTTCCAGTCCAGCATGCTCAAGGCCGGCTGTGTCCAGGTCAGGGGATGCAAGTTGCTGGTCGCGGCAGGACCTACCACGCGGAAGGCCTCGTCCAAGGCGCTCAGCGCCCACACCGAGGAGGTCATGTTGATCTCGCTGGGCCGATTACTGATGGGACGACCCCAACCGCCCAGAATGCTGGCCCAAACCTCCTCGTTATTGGCCGGGAACGTCAGGTCGGGGTAGTTGCTGTGCGTCCTCTGCGTAGCCAAGAGATACAGGGCCGCCTTGGCAATCTGCTCGTGATACGCGGGATCCTTGCTGGCGATCATCGCCAACATGGTCAGCGCCGTCTCCTCGGTCCACCGCGTTGCAGCAACCCCGTCCGAGAATACGATGATATTGTCGCCGAACTGGCCACTTTCGTATTGCTGCCCGGCGAGGAACTCGAGGGCGCGCGCCACATGCTTGTCATCCTTGTCCAATCCCGATTTCAGCATGGCCAGGGTGGCCATCGCCGTCGTGCCCACCAGGATCTGGTCATTCATGGGATAGGCGTCCTGCCGCCAGCTACCGTCCGCGCGCTGCGTCTCTTGGAGATAACACAGGCCGCGCTTGATGGCGCGTTCCACATCCCCAGGCATACTCGCAACCGGCAGCTCCGGAATGACGGACGCGAGGCGCCCCATCTTGTTCACCGTGATCAAAAGGCCGGGGTCGTCGGGATTGTCCTCGAGCCTCCGCGACTTGAAGCACGGATCCACGTACACCCACCGGTCGGTAGGCCTCGCGGGGATTCCATAGCTATCCGTGAAGGTGAAATGCACGGGATAGGCTCCGGAATTCGAGACATCCACGTTCAGCGTATTGGCCTCCGCTTTGGAAAGCATCACCGGTGCGCCGCCGCAGGCATCCCTGCCCAGCGCGCCGGAATCCACGTAGGCCGGTCCCCGGGCTAGCAGAGACCGAGGGGGATCGGGATCCAGAAGCCGGATTTCCGGCTGCGCATCCGGCAAGGCCACCATGTAGCCCGTTGCGGTAACGTTGGCGCCTCCCGAATCATAGGTGTAGACCACCGGGAAGACGCCCTTTCGGATCTCGCTCCCCCACCCGCCATAGACGGCGCCCAGGGAAGCGCCGCCACAGCCGTCGCGGACCTCGCCCGCCGGCGGCGCCGTCAGGCCGCTCAGACAGGGATTGAACGTAACCAGACTGGGCACGTAGATGTAGGGTCCCATGGGCATTTCCACGGTCACCGTTCGCTCCACGGGATCGGCCGCATTGCCCTTGCTGTCGGACACGTTGTACTCCAGCCTGTAGACCCCCGGAGTCGACGACACGGTTCCCGTGATGGCAACACTCTCGGTGAGGTTGCCGTCACAATCATCCCAGGCGACGACGCCGGGCAGCGTGGGGACGGGATCCCCGGAACAGAGCTGCAGCGTTATGGCCGGATCGCCGATCAGAATGACCTTGGGCGGCGTCGTGTCGTTGTCGCACGGCTCCGGCAGGGGATCGGCTGCACCCTCGGCGGAGAAGTCGAATTCGACATCCGGGCCCATGATCAGGATGCCCTCAACCAGGCCGGTTAACGTGTTGATCACAGGCGAACCGGAATTGCCCTTGTAGCTGTCCAGGTTGGCCGTGAACCGATGCGTGTTGCCGGGATCCTTCACGACGGTATTGGGACCGAAGGAGTACTTGCGCGTCAGACCCTGGGGATGGCCTATCGTCCCGACAGGCGTACCCGCCTCGATGCTACCTTCTCGCCGGATGGCCAGCGGCCACACGCAGGGCATTTCGCTGGGGCGATCCAACTGGATGAGGCAGTGGTCTATGCCCTGCGCCTGCTGAAATCGGCGCACCTTGATCCTCTTGCCCCAGTAAACGTGGGTTTTGGGAAAGACATGCCGATACTGACTCGGATCGGGACCATCTTGGACGAAGCCAAACACAATGGCGTAGTTGGCAAGATCCGCTTTGCTCAGGATGCAGTGGGCAGCCGTAGCCACGAGTCTCGTGCCAACCAGGAAGCCCGTGCACAGTTCCCGGCCCGGCACCAGCGGCAGACCGTACTGGTCGCCAAAGGGCTCGTCGGAACAGGCGTATATGTCCTCGTGGTTGAAGACGAGGGAGTCCGGCTGGTAGATGACGCCCGGCGTCGTGTAGTCGCGCACGTCTACGAGTTCCCACGTCTCGCCCTCATCGTGGGTTTCCAGCATCTCGATGGGAACGAAGGTGCACACCGCATCGCCCCAACTGGCGTGAAGCGGATTCGTGAGTTCATAGTGGTCCAAGACATCGTAATCGCCGTAGAAGACCTTCTCACCGCTATCGTCGTAAGTAGCGCCCGGCATGGGAGACTCGATTGGGCGTTCCGGGGGAGACGCGGCGTTTTCGTCCGCGTGGACATCAATCTGTTCCATCGCCGCGTGCAGGTCGGGAAGCATGCTGTCGGTGGACGCGACAGCCACCTCGGCCACGCTATAGGAAGGAGCCTCGTCGGCCAAGGCTCCAAGGGCTATCACGGCAATGGCCATGAGGATCAACGGCCTTGCTCCACAGTGTTTCGTCCCGACATTTGGTAGAGAAGACTGCCGTAGGTACATGGAACTTCCTTTCGTTCGCCTTGGCCACGCGGATCACCTTACACGACGGTCCCACAAGCCGGATGACGGGAACTGCCGGCGGGGCCGGCATCTCCTGAGGCCCCCAGCCCCTGGAAAGCGGAATACGGGATGGACCGACGGGTCCACCGCCCGACAAGGCTGAGATAGGCTGCAACGCGGCAGTTCTCTCAACGCTCTCCTTGTGCCCACTACTGCAACCGACTGCACAGTCTGTCCCCAGAGCCTTTCGCCAGCAGCACCAAAACCGATCTCATCGCGAATCTAGTTTGCCTGACACATCCTTGGGTGTCAAGACCCATGCAGGCCGGTATGGCATCGTCCCCGCGCCAAGCCGGCAGGCTATGAAGGCCGCCCCGGAACAGTACTGCCTGGCCAATGCCCGGCAACTGGGGGGGCCTGCGGGGTCTTTCGAGGCTACGATGAATGGGCCATTGTACGAGGCTGTGGAGCGGGACTACTATGGGATCGTGCCTTGATTCTCGACACCGCGAAAGGAAATGAACGATGCTTGGACTTGTGCTGACGCTGTTGGCCTCTGCCGCCGGTGGTGAAGGCGTCTTCGGCGCTGAACTCATCTTCGACCCCAATCCGAAACACAACCATGGTTCCAGTGTGGTGCAGACGCCCGATGGTGATCTGCTCGCGTGTTGGTTCCATGGATCGGGCGAACGAACAGCCGATGATGTCCTCATCCAGGGAGCCCGTAAACGGGCAGGATCATCGGCATGGAGTGAACCGTTCCTGATGGCGGATACACCGGACCTGCCCGACTGCAATCCGGTGCTCTTCGTGGATCCGCGGCACACGCTCTGGCTCTTCTGGATCACGGTACAGAGTAACGAATGGGGATCGTCGCTTCTCAAGTACCGAACGGCAACGCAGTACACCTCCGATGGCCCGCCGGAGTGGAGTTGGCAAGAGGTCATTCATTGCCGGCCGATGAATCTCGAGCCGCTGTTTGGCGACCTCCTGGCCAAGGCAGAGCCGGTTTTGGCACCGCTGCTCGGAGCCAATCCTGAGTTGGCGGATGCCGTGGCGGGACTCAAAGCCGCCCTGAACGACAAGTTGATGCGCCGTCTCGGTTGGATGACGCGGGTGCATCCCATCATGACGTCGGGCAACCGACTGCTGCTGGGGCTGTATTCGGACGTGTTCAACTGTTCGTTAGCGGTCGCGACGGAGGACTGGGGTGCCACATGGCGTTTCAGTGAACCCATTCTGACCATCCAGTTGGGCAACATCCAGCCGAGTTTCGTGCCGAAGCGCGACGGCGCCATCGTCGCGATGATGCGCGACAACGGATTGCCGAAGCGCGTCCGGAAATCCGAATCGCACGATGCCGGCATCACCTGGGGTCCGGTGGAACTCATGGAGATTCCGAATCCGGGTTCGAGCGTGGAGTGCGTGGCCCTCGCCAATGGCCATTGGGTACTGGTATGCAACGACACGCTGGACGGGCGGCACGTGTTGAGCGCCTATCTCTCCGAGGATGACGGGGCCTCGTGGCCGTGGAGTCGTCGGATCGAGGATATGGAGAAGGACCGGGGATCGGCCTCGTATCCGTCGGTCATCGAGGATCGAGACGGGCTTGTTCATTGCACCTACTCGTTCACGTCGGCAGCATTCCGTGGATCCTCGATCAAGCATGCATGGTTCGACGAGGTGTGGATCCGCCAGTAGCGCATGGCGCACCGCCCTGCCGGGCGATCGAGTAGGAGGGGGAGAAGCTTCTCCCCCGTCCTCTCACACCACCGTACGTACGGTTCCGTATACGGCGGTTCGTAAATTGCCTTGAAGTGTGCGTAGTTGATCCAGCAGTGTCACGAGTCCAAG
>Ga0209097_10004670_pt1 | contig 10044 bp, 4 predicted proteins | sample AD_UKC052_MetaG_FD_184419 | JGI IMG/M metagenome (GOLD analysis project Ga0209097, IMG submission 184419) | Active sludge microbial communities of municipal wastewater-treating anaerobic digesters from USA - AD_UKC052_MetaG (SPAdes) (version 2) | ecosystem: Engineered > Bioreactor > Anaerobic >... | reverse complement strand
GGCCCCAACCGCCTGCGCCAGAAGCCGCCACGGCCCGCCTGGCGGCGCTTCCTCGACCAGTTCGCCAATCTGCTCATCCTGGTCCTGCTGGGTGCGGCCGCGCTGGCCGGCGCCCTCGGCGAGGTGAAGGACGCAGCCGTGATCGGGGTCGTCGTGCTTCTCAACGCGACCCTCGGCTACATCCAGGAGAACCGCGCCGAGCGGGCGCTGGCCGCCCTCCATGACATGCTCGCCCCCACCGCCCGGGTGCGCCGCAACGGTGAAGTGGAGGTGGTTGATGCCGCCACGCTGGTCACCGGCGACCTGCTCCTGCTGGAAGCCGGCGAACGGGTCACGGCCGACGCGCGGGTGCTCGATGCCCATTCCGCCGAAGTGGCCGAGGCGACCCTCACCGGAGAATCCGCCCCCGTCGCCAAGACGCCGGCAGCCGTGGCCGCCGACGCCCCCCTGGCCGAGCACCAGGGCATGATCTTCATGAACACCGTGGTCACCCGGGGCCGCCTGGAAGCGGTGGTCACCGCCACCGGCATGGACACCGAGATGGGCCGCCTGGCCAACCTGCTCGGTGACACCAGCGAGCCGGCCACGCCCCTGCAGGCCCAGCTCGACACCCTGGGCAAGCGCCTGGCCCTGATCGCCGGCGTGGTGGTGGCCCTGATGTTCGGTGCCGGCCTGGCCCGGGGCGACGACCTCATGGACACCGCCCTTACCGCCATCGCCCTGGCGGTCGCGGCCATCCCCGAAGGCCTGCCCGCCGTGGTCACCGTCACCCTGGCGCTGGGCATGCACCGCATGGCCGGGCGCAATGCCATCGTCAAGAAGCTGGCCTCGGTGGAAACCCTGGGCTGCACCACGGTGATCTGCTCCGACAAGACCGGCACCCTGACCCTCAACCAGATGACCGCCCGCGCCCTGATCTTCGGTGGCCGCCAGTACGCGGTGAGCGGCGAAGGCTACAGCGGCGACGGCCGGATCAATGCGCCCGATGGTTCAGCCCTGCCCGAGCTCTCCGCAGTGCTGCGCCCCGCCGCCCTGTGCGCCGACGCGCGCATCGTCGACGGCCAGCTCATCGGCGACCCCACCGAGGGCGCCCTGCTGGCCCTGGCCATCCGGGGTGGCGTCGACCCGAACCAGCTGATGGCCGCCTTCCCCCGCATCGCCGAGATCCCCTTCGACTCGGACAACAAGTTCATGGCCACCTTCCACCGGGAAGGCGAGCAGGTGCGCATGTGGGTCAAGGGTGCCCCCGACGTGCTGCTGGCCCGGGCCACCCGCGTCCAGGCGGACACCGGGGAAGCCCCCCTCGACGCTACCGCCCGCGACGCCCTCCGCGCGGCCAATGAAACCCTCGCCGGCCAGGCCCTGCGGGTGCTGGCCCTGGCCGGGCGCCGCATTCCCGCCGCCGACTTCGACCCCACCGGCGACCTGCAGGTCTGGACCCATGACCTCACCCTGACCGCCCTGGTGGGCATCATCGACCCGCCCCGCCCGGAGGCACGGGAGGCCATCCGCATCTGCCGCGCCGCCGGCGTGCAGGTGAAGATGATCACCGGCGACCACCGGGCCACCGCCGCCGCCATTGCCGCCGAGCTGGGCCTCGTCGGCCGCGCCCACGAAGGCCGCGAGCTGGACGGCCTGAGCCCCGTCGAACTGCAGCGCCTGGTGGAAGGTGCCGCCGTGTTCGCCCGGGTCACTCCGGAACACAAGACGCGCATCGTCGAGGCCCTGCAGGCCGGCGGCCACGTGGTCGCCATGACCGGCGACGGGGTCAACGACGCCCCGGCCCTGAAGGCCGCCGACATCGGCGTGGCCATGGCCATCACCGGCACCGAGGTGAGCCGGGAGGCCGCCACCATGGTGCTGGCCGACGACAACTTCGCTACCATCGTGCGGGCCATCGAGGAAGGCCGCACCATCTACGACAACATCGTCAAGTTCGTGCGCTTCCAGCTATCCACCAACATCGGCGCGATCCTCACCGTGCTCGGCGCCCCCTTCCTGGGCTTCGCCACGCCCTTCACCGCCATCCAGATCCTGTGGGTCAACATCATCATGGACGGCCCCCCGGCCATGACCCTCGGCGTCGAACCCGCCCGCCCCGGCATCATGCAGCAGCCCCCCCGGGCCGCCAGCGCCGCCATCCTGTCCTGGGAGCGCCTGTGGCGCATCGGCCTGTACGGGCTGACCATGGCCGCCGGCACCCTCGGCATCTACGCCTGGGGCCTGGCCCGGGGCGGCCCGCTGCTCGCCGGCACCCTGGCCTTCACCACCTTCGTGCTGTTCCAGTTCTTCAACATCTTCAACGCCCGCGTCGAGCACGGCAGCGCCTTCAACGCCCAGTTCTTCAGCAACGGCAAGCTGTGGGCCGCCCTGCTGGCAGTGGTCGGGCTGCAGGTACTGGTAGTCCACTGGGGTCCGGCCCAGGCCCTCTTCGACACCGTGGACCTGCAGCCCGGCGAATGGGGCATGGCCGCACTGGTCGCCTCCAGCACCCTGCTCCTCGACGAAGCCCGCAAGCTCATCCTGCGCCTTGGCGCCCGCTCCCCGGAGGAAGGACGATGACGCCCATCCGGCACATCCTGGCCGCCACCGATCTCTCCCCGCCCGCCCGCCACGCCGTGAATCGGGGGTTCCAACTGGCCGCCGCCAGCGGCGCCCGCTACACCGTGCTCCATGCCCTGCACCTGGGGCCCCTGGACACCCTGCGCGGCCTGCTGGGCGATGGATCGGCACAGATCACCCAAGGTCTCGAGGCCGAAGCCCGGGAGGCCCTTGCGGGGCAGCTCGCCGACCCCGCCCACCATCAGGGCGTGGCGGCGAGTCAGCAGGTCCGCTGTGGCTCGCCCACCGACGTGATCACCGCCAACGCCGATGCCGTCGACGCCGACCTGCTGGTGGTCGGCGCCCGTGGCGAAGCCTTCCTGCGCCACGCATTGCTCGGCTCCACGGCATCCCGCCTGCTGCGCAAGAGCACCGCGCGACCGGTGCTGATGGTCAAACTGGCCCCCCAGCAGCCCTACCGTCGCGTGCTCGTGCCTGTGGATTTTTCACCCGCATCGGCCGAGGCCCTGCGTCTGGCCCGCCGGCTCATGCCTGGCGCCCACCTCATCCTGATGCACGTCTTCCACGTGCCCTTTGAAGGCCGGCTCAGCTATGCCGGCGTCGACGAAGCCGCGATCCACACCTACCGGCGCAGACGGCGCGAAGACGCCCTGCAGCACCTCCACGCCCTTGCCGCCGGCGCCGGGGTCGCACCCGGCTGCTACTCGGTGCTCGTGCCCCACGGCGACCCCGCCCAGCAGATCATCGCCCACGAGCAGGAACACAGCGCCGACCTCATCCTGATCGGCAAGCACGGCACCGAACTGACCGAAGAGTTGCTCCTCGGCAGCGTCACCCGGCGCGTCCTGAGTGAATCCCGGAGCGACGTACTGGTCATCCCCGACCCGCGTCGCGCCGAGAACGCACACCTCTAGACCTGGCGTGCCCATCCGCGCCGGCTGGCCCGGGCTTCCGGTCCCGGTGTAACCTGTTCGCCTTTGTCCGGCAAAGGCATCGGCATGCCAACAGGGCACCCGAGGCCCGTCACGCCGCCGTGCTCCGCCGCCCTGACCACCCAAGCAGTACGCCCCTCCCCCGCATGCTCGACGACATAAAAAAGACCCTCTGGGCAACCGCCGACAAGCTGCGCGCCAACATGGACGCAGCCGAATACAAGCACCTGGTGCTGGGCCTCATCTTCCTCAAATACGTCTCCGACACCTTTGCCGCCCGGCGTGCCGAGCTGACCGGCCGCTTCAAGGACGAAGCCGACGATTACTTCCTGCACGAGTGCGACGACCAGATGCTCGCCGACGAGCTGGAAGACCGGGACTACTACAGGGAGGTCAACGTCTTCTGGGTGCCCGAGGCCGCCCGCTGGGAGCAGCTGCGCGCCGCCGCCAAGCAGACCGACATCGGCAAGCGCATCGACGAAGCGCTCACCGTCATCGAGCAAGAGAACCCCAAGCTCAAGGGCATCCTCGACAAGCGCTACGGCCGCGCCCAGTTGCCCGACGGCAAGCTCGGCGAGCTGGTGGATCTGGTGTCCACCATCGGCTTTGGCGACGACCCGGGCGCCGCCCGCGACGTGCTCGGCCAGGTGTACGAATACTTCCTCGGCCAGTTCGCCAGCGCCGAAGGCAAGAAGGGCGGCCAGTTCTACACCCCCGCCAGCATCGTCAAGACCCTGGTCGCCGTGCTCGCCCCCCATCACGGCAAGGTCTACGACCCCTGCTGTGGCTCCGGCGGCATGTTCGTGCAGTCCGAAAAGTTCATCGAGGCCCACGGCGGCAAGCTGGGCGACGTGTCCATCTACGGGCAGGAATCCAACCCCACCACCTGGCGCCTCGCGGCGATGAACCTCGCTATCCGCGGCATCGACTTCAACCTGGGCAAGGAGCCCGCCGACACCTTCACCCGCAACCAGCACCCCGATCTGCGGGCCGACTTCATCCTCGCCAACCCGCCCTTCAACATCAGCGACTGGTGGCACGGCAGCCTGGAGGGCGACCCCCGCTGGCTGTATGGCGACCCACCCCAGGGCAATGCCAACTACGCTTGGCTCCAGCACATGCTGCACCACCTCGGCCCGGTTGGCCGCGCCGGCATCGTGCTCGCCAACGGCAGCATGAGCTCCAGCCAGAACAACGAAGGCCAGATCCGCGCCGCGATGGTGGAGGCCGACGTGGTGGAGGTGATGATCGCCCTGCCCGGCCAGCTCTTCTTCAACACCCAGATCCCCGCCTGCCTGTGGTTCCTGGCCAAAAAGAAGACCGCCCGCCCCGGCGAGGTGCTGTTCATCGACGCCCGCAAGCTCGGCCGCATGATCAGCCGGGTGCAGGCCGAGCTGACCGACGACGTGATCGACCGCATCGCCGCCACCGTCGCCGCCTGGCGCGGTGAAGCAGGCGACTACGCCGACCAGCCCGGCTACTGCCGCAGCGTCGCGCTCGCCGAGATTGCCGGGCACGGCCATGTGCTCACCCCCGGCCGCTACGTGGGCGCCGAGGCGGTGGAGGACGACGACGAAGCGTTCGCCGACAAGATGCGCTCGCTCACCGAGAAGCTCGGCGAGCAGATGGCGAAGGGTGCGGAGCTGGATGCCCTGATCCGCCAGAAGCTGGGAGGGCTGGGCTATGAGTTCTGACCGCCCACCCCAAACCATGACCACCCCAACCCTCACCGTAGGTCGGGTTAGCCCACAGGGCGTAACCCGACAGGACGCCGGCGCCGAAGCGGCAGCCGATGTCGGGTTACGCGAAGCTAACCCGACCTACGGGGTAGGAAAAAAGGTGACACTCGAGAGCATTTGCTCCCTTATTGCCGACTGCCCTCACTCAACACCGTTTTGGACTGCCAGTGGCTACTTAGTTATTCGCAATCAAAACATCAAGAACGGCCAGCTAGATCTTTCTGAAAAAAGTTACACGGATCACAAGCATTACCTAATCCGAATTAGAAGAGCGAGACCTCAATACGGAGACCTTATTTTTACGCGTGAAGCGCCTATGGGAGAGGTGTGCATGGTGCCAGAGGATCTCGAGTGTTGCGTTGGACAGCGCCAAGTATTGCTTCGTCCAGACCCAGAGAAGGTGCACCCTCGATACCTCCTCTATGCGATTCAATCCCCAGAGGTTCAGCATGAAATCTCTTGGAGCGAAGGAACAGGATCAACCGTCAGCAATGTGAGAATTCCGGTTCTAAAAAGTCTCAAGATTCCGGTTCGTTCAATTACTGAGCAAGTTCAAGCCGCGTCTCTGCTTGGTGCCCTCGACGACCGCATCGCCCTCCTGCACGAAACCAACGCCACCCTCGAATCCATCGCCCAGGCGCTGTTTAAGTCCTGGTTCGTCGACTTCGACCCCGTCCGCGCCAGGCAGCAAGGGCTCGCCCCGGAAGGGATGGACGAGGCGACGGCAATGCTGTTTCCGGATGGGTTCGAGGAGTCGGAGCTGGGGTTGGTGCCGAAGGAGTGGAGGTTGATCCCTCTGTCGGAAGCCTTCGAGATCAATCCGAGCCGAAAGCTGAAGAGGGGCGAAACGGCCCCCTACCTCGACATGGCGAGCGTCAGCACGCAGGGACACATCGTCGGAGCTCCGATAGAGCGGGAGTTCGGCTCAGGTACCAAATTCGTCAATGGCGATACGCTCCTGGCGCGGATCACGCCCTGCCTCGAGAATGGCAAGACCGCTTACGTCGATTGCTTACCGGACGGCCAGACAGGCTGGGGTTCGACCGAATTCGTTGTCCTCAGGCCTCAGCCGCCTTTGCCGTCGTACTACGCTTACCTTCTTTGCCGGCACGGGGCCTTCCGTGATTTCGCCATCCAAAGCATGTCCGGCACCAGTGGCCGTCAGCGCATCCAGAACGATGTGCTCGGCCGCTATCCTATCGCCGTCCCGCCACCAGCCTTGGCCGACGCCTTCGGACAGGTGGTTAGTGGGCTTCAGTCGACGATCGCAGCCAACCACGCCACCGCCCAAACCCTCGCCACCCTCCGCGACACCCTGCTCCCCCGCCTGATCTCCGGTCAGCTTCGCCTGCCCGGCAATGCACCAGAAGAGTTCGAGGTCATTGCGAAGCCACGCGCTTGTTGCGTACGAACTGGAACTTAACTGAATGACTATTCCAGGAACCCAGTACTCTCTGTTCGAATCCGTTGAGGCAATCCCGGTCGAGCAGCCAGCCCAGGAGCCTGTTGGTCGGCGGTTCAGCGATTACATCGTCTACGTCGATGAAAGCGGTGACCACTCCTTGGCCAGCATCGACCAAGGCTATCCTGTGTTCGTGTTGGCACTGTGCGTTTTCCACAAGCGACACTACGCAGAGAAGATCATCCCTGCCGTCCAGAAGCTGAAGTTCAACTACTTCGGTCACGATAGTGTGGTCTTGCATGAGAACGAGATTCGGAAGCAGAAAGGGGACTTCGCCTTCCTGAGCCACCGCCCCACACGCGATGAGTTCATGGACCGCCTGTCGTCGGTGATGGACGCCAGCAACTTCATCCTGATCTCCTGCGTCGTCGACAAGGTTCGCTTGAGCCGCAACGAGGGGGCCAACTCAAATCCATACCACATCGCACTCGGAGTTTGCCTGGAGGCCCTGCGCGAGTTCCTGGCTGAGAAGAAACAGGACGACTTCAAAACGCACGTCTTGGTGGAGTGCCGCGGCAAGAAGGAGGATGCTGAGCTGGAACTGGAGTTCAGGCGCATTTGCGACGGTGACAACCCCGGCAACCGGGCGTTGCCGTTTGACATCGTTTTCGCCGACAAGAGAACCAACCTCGCTGGATTGCAGCTGGCAGATCTGGTAGCCCGCCCCATAGGTATTAACTACCTTCGTCCGGACCAGGGCAACAAGGCGTTCGAGATGCTGAAGAAAAAGTTCTTCTGCGATGGGGGAAGAAGCAAGGTTGGCTGTGGTTTCGAGAATGTTGGGCTGAAGATTTACCCACCCCAGAAAGCGAAAAGCCCCGGTGAACCCACCGAGGCTACGACGCCGACCGGGAACCCCCAATCCACTTAGGATTCAATTTTAGTTTAAACGGGCAGAAAAAACGCGAAAAAATTCACGGACAGAACGATGACCGAAGACCAGCTCGAACACGAAGCCCTCGGCTGGCTGGCCGAGGTGGGTTACACGCCGCTCCGCGGGCCGGAGCTGGCCCCGGACGGCGAGCGCCCGGAGCGCAGCAGCTACCAGCAGGTGCTGCTGGTGGAGCGCCTGCGTGCGGCCATCGCCCGCCTGAACCCGCAGCTCACCACGACTGCCCGGGAAGACGCGCTGCAACAGGTGCGGGACCTGGGCATCCCCGCGCTGCTGTCGGCCAACCGGCAGCTTCACCAGCTGCTGGTCACCGGGGTGCCCGTCGAGGTGCAGCGTGGCGGCGAAACCCTGGGCGACTTCGCCCGGCTGATCGACTGGGCTGAACCGTCGAACAACGAGTGGCTGGCGATCAACCAGTTCACCGTGAAGGGGCCGCACCACACCCGCCGGCCGGACATCGTGCTCTTCGTGAATGGCCTGCCCCTGGTGGTCATCGAGCTGAAGAACCCGGCCGACGTGAACGCCGACATCTGGAAGGCCTTCGAGCAGCTCCAGACCTACAAGGCGCAGACGCCGGACCTGTTCCAGTACAACGAGGTGCTGGTGATCTCCGACGGCTCGGATGCCCGCATGGGCTCGTTATCGGCCGACGCGGAGCGCTTCATGCAGTGGCGCACCATCGATGGCGTCAGGCTCGACCCGCTGGGCGAGTTCAACGAGCTGGAGACCCTGATCCGCGGCGTGCTCGCCCCGGCGATGTTGCTCGACTACCTGCGCTACTTCGTGCTCTTCGAGGACGATGGCGGGCTGGTCAAGAAGATCGCCGGCTACCACCAGTTCCACGCGGTGCGCGCGGCGATCCAGCAGGTGATTGCGGCATCCCGCCCCGGTGGCGCCACGGCCACCAAGGGCAGGGGTGGCGTGGTGTGGCACACCCAGGGCAGCGGCAAGAGCATCACGATGACCTGCTTCGCCGCCCGGGTGATGCAGGACACGGCGATGGAGAACCCCACCATCGTCGTCATCACCGACCGCAACGACCTGGACGGCCAGCTCTTCGGCGTGTTCTCGCTGGCCCAGGATCTGCTGCGGGAGCAGCCGGTACAGGCGGGCACCCGGCAGGATCTGCGCCGGCTGCTGGCCAAGCGCCCGTCCGGCGGCATCGTGTTCGCAACGATCCAGAAGTTCATGCCGGGCGAGGACGAGGACGTCTTTCCGCTGCTCTCCGACCGGCACAACATCGTGGTCATCGCCGACGAGGCCCACCGCACCCAGTACGGCTTTGAGGCCCGGCTCAAGACCTTCAAACCCGGGGCCAGCGCCAACGACACCGAGGGCCGGCTGGCCGCCGAGCCCCGGGCGGCCTATGTCGTCGGCTACGCCCAGCACCTGCGCGACGCGCTGCCCAACGCCACCTTCGTGGCCTTCACCGGCACGCCCGTATCCAGCGAGGACCGGGACACCCGCGCGGTGTTCGGCGACTACATCCACATCTACGACATGCAGCAGGCCAAGGAGGATGGCGCCACGGTGGCGATCTACTTCGAGTCGCGGCTCGCCAGGCTGTCGCTGAAGACCGACGAACTGCCACACATCGACGACGAGGTGGATGAGCTGGCCGAGGACGAGGAGGAAAGCCAGCAGGCCCGCCTGAAGAGCAAGTGGGCGGCGCTGGAGAAGGTCGTCGGCGCCGAGCCCCGCATCGCCAGCGTGGCGGCCGATCTGGTGGCCCACTTCGAGGAGCGCAACAAGGCCCAGACAGGCAAGGCGATGGTGGTGGCGATGAGCCGCGACATCTGCGTGCATCTCTACAACGAGATCGTCCGGATCAAGCCCGAATGGCACGACGAAAACCCCGAGAAGGGCGCGATCAAGATCGTGATGACCGGCTCCGCCAGCGACAAGGCGCTGCTGCGCCCCCACCTCTACAGCAAGCAGGTCAAGAAGCGGCTTGAGAAACGCTTCAAGGACCCGACCGATCCGCTGCGGCTGGTGATCGTGCGGGACATGTGGCTGACCGGCTTCGACGCGCCCTGCGTGCACACCCTGTACGTGGACAAGCCCATGAAGGGCCACAACCTGATGCAGGCCATCGCCCGGGTGAATCGCGTCTTCAAGGACAAGCAGGGCGGGCTGGTGGTGGACTACATCGGCATCGCCAACGAGCTGAAGTCGGCACTGAAGGACTACACCGCCAGCAAGGGCCGCGGCAGCCCGACGGTGGATGCGGCCGAGGCCTACGCCGTGCTGGAAGAGAAGCTCGACATCCTGCGCGGGCTGCTCCACGGCTTCGACTACTCGGATTTTCTGAGTGCCGGCCATCCGGCAACGCAGGGCCGCCCCCAAGTTGCCGCTTCCCCTCGGGGGACGGGGGCTGCGGAGCAGCCACCAAGGGGCATCCATACCTGCCTGGCCGGCGCAGCCAACCACGTGCTGGGCATCAAGGACGGCAAGAAG
>Ga0209097_10004668_pt1 | contig 10047 bp, 9 predicted proteins | sample AD_UKC052_MetaG_FD_184419 | JGI IMG/M metagenome (GOLD analysis project Ga0209097, IMG submission 184419) | Active sludge microbial communities of municipal wastewater-treating anaerobic digesters from USA - AD_UKC052_MetaG (SPAdes) (version 2) | ecosystem: Engineered > Bioreactor > Anaerobic >... | reverse complement strand
CTCGCAGAACCCGTTGTGGCGCAGGTCTCCCAGCCTCCCGCGGACGTCTCCGCCATGGACGGTTACGCCGTCCGCCATGCCGACATGAAGCTCGGTGCAACGCTGAAAGTCACCGCCGAATCCCGCGCCGGCGTCCCTTTCGCCGGAAGCCTCGCCCCCGGCGAAGCCATCCGCATCTTCACCGGCGCCCACATCCCCAAAGGCGCAGACCATATCCTGATCCAGGAAGACGCGAAGCGCGAAGGCGACCACGTCACCGTCACCTTCGAACAGCCCCGCCCCGAAAACATCCGCCGCACGGGCCTCGACTTCGCACGCGGCGCAACGCTGGTCCCCGCCGGCAGGGTGATGAGCGAAGGCGCGATCTCGCTCGCCGCAGCCGGCAATGTGGCAAAGGTCGTCGTCGCGAAATCCCCGCGCATCGGCGTACTCGCCAACGGCGATGAACTCGTGCCCCCGGGAACCGAGCTGGCGCCGGGCCAGGTCGTCAACTCGATCCAGCCCGCCCTGCTCGCCATCATCAGCCGCTGGGGCGCGATCCCGGTTGACCTCGGCCTCTCGCGCGACACGGAAGAAGACGTCCGCAAGCGCCTGTCCGCGCCGTGCGATATCATCGTCTCCATCGGTGGCGCTTCCGTCGGCGACTATGACGTCGTCCGATCCGCTTTTGCGGCAGAAGGCTTCGCGCCCATTTTCGAGAAGGTCGCCGTCAAGCCCGGCAAACCCACCTGGTTCTCCGCGAACCCCGCCACGCTCGCCCTCGGCCTTCCCGGCAATCCCGCAGCCGCGATGGTGACCTCGCAACTTTTCCTTCGCCCGCTGATCGATGCGCTCACCAGCGCCCCGCCATCGGCAGCACCAGCACAACGCGCCCACACGGTCAGCGCCATCCCCAAGGCGGGAAACCGCGAGGAATATCTCCGCGCCATCCTTACGCTTGATGCCAACGGCCGCGCCAATGTTCAGGCGGCCGAGAACCAGGACTCCTCCCTGCTCTCGCCCTTTCTCACCGCCAACGCCCTTATCCGCCGTCCGCCCAACACCCCGGCGGCCGCAAGCGGCGACCTCGTCGATATCGTGATGCTGCGATGATCTGGTGCGGGCGGCCGGGGTCGAACCGGCACGGGCCTTGCGGCCCAACAGATTTTAAGTCTGGTGCGTCTACCAGTTCCGCCACGCCCGCTTCAGCCTGTGTTCACGCCCATTGTGGCAGAAAAGGCAAGCCTGCCGGGCGGTTTTGCCTGAACGGCGGGAGGACGCTAGGATCGCTTATGAGTCTTCGAACCCTCTCCGTCGCCGCCGTTTTCGCATTCGCGGCGTTTCCCGCCACGGCGCAGGAAATTACGATCGCCAGCGCCCCCATCGAAATGGTGGCCGACCTTGCCGAGGTGCTGGGCCGCGCCCACGCCGTGCGGACGATTTGCAATGGCGACAATGACTCCACCTGGCGGAACTACATGCTCAACCTGATGGCCATCGAAGCCCCCTCCGGCGCCCGCCGCGCGGCGCTGACCGACGCGTTCAATCGGGGCTATCGCGGCCAGAACCGTGAAACCTCGTCCTGCACCGACCAGATGCCGGCGATTGAAGCTGGAATCGCCCGGCGCGGCCGCGAACTCGCGGATGCGATCGCCCGCAGCTATCTGAATTAGGCAAAATTGCCTCTACAGTCGGCTTGGCAATCATATCGTAAATTTCTTCTGCCATATCGGTAAGGTCCCGAAAGGATCGCGCCGATCGAACACCAAGCCGCCCCGCCCCCGGCAACCGCCACGCCCTCGCCCCGCCGGGCCAGCGCGTTCGGCAGCGCGCACGCAATCATTGGCGCCTTCTTTTCCGGAAAGCTGAGGAAGCGCTTCTACGCCGACGTTCGCCAGTTCAGCGAAGCCGCGGACGCGACCCATCAGGTTGCTTCCGGATACATGTGCCTTGCGGCTGCGGTGGGCTGGACGGCCAGCTTCTTCGCCGTGCTCGCGATGAACCCGGCCCATATCGAGGCGCATGTCATCGCCGCGATCAATACCGCTGCGTGCCTGCAGGGATTCCTGCAGATCCGCCGCCATCGCGATCCGCGTATCGTGATGGACTGGCTGTTGTGCCTTCACCTGCTATCGATCGCGATAATATCGTACCGCCACGCGGGCGTGGTCGCGCCTGTCGCTGCATCACTCCCGGTGGCGGTGGGCATCACATCGCTCTATGCGCGCGAACACATGCGGATGCCGATCCTGCTGTTCGCACTGGCGATTGTCGGATTTTGCGTTCTCACAGCTACGGGGATGATCGGCATCCCCTCCGCTTATCCGCGCCAGACGCATGCGCTGATGACGTTCTGCACGATGCTGTTCTCTTCCGTCGCGTTTGGCGGCATCGCATGGATATCCAACATCGCGCGGGATTATTCCGTCAGCAGGCTTGAAGAAGCAAACCAGCTCATTGTCGAGAATGCATCGCGCAGCCGGGTCGCGCTCGAAGCGGCGCGGGTCGGGCTATGGGATGTGCCGGACGTGACCCTGCGCAAATTCCACGTCTCCGAGAGCTTCCAGAGCGTCACGGGCTATGACGCTACCGAGTTCAACGACGTATTCGGCGACCTCCGGAAATTCGTTCACCCGGAAGACGTGACGCCGCTGCGCGAGGCTTTCGCGGTGGGCCAAAGCCGCATGTCACGCCTGCGTATCGATTTTCGCCTCAAGACGAAAGCGCGCGGCTATCGCTGGTTCTCGGCCCGCGCCCGCTATTCGCAGAATCCCGACGGCACGACGCGGATCTCTGGATCGCTGCAGGACATCAACTTTATCAAGTCGGCCGAAGAAGCCCTGCGCTCCGGCCGTGATCGCGCGCGCGAGGCGAACAAGGCAAAGTCCGACTTCATCGCGATGATGAGTCACGAAGTCCGTACGCCCCTCAACGCGATCCTGGGATCAGTCGAGGTTCTCAAGCGCCGCGGGCACGACCGTCAAACCGCTGAACTGATCGACCTGATCGACGACGCGGGACGCGGCCTACTGACCATCGTCAGCGACCTGCTTGATGTGTCGAAGATCGACGCAGGCAAACTCGATATTGTGCAGACGTCCACCGACGTCTCTGCACTGGTCACCCGCACCGTCGATTTCTGGCGCGCGCAGGCGTCCAACAAGGGTCTCACGCTTCGGGTGGATTGCAGCAATGCGCAGGACGGCCCGTTGATGATCGATGCCGGGCGCGTGCGCCAGATCGTCGGAAACCTGATGTCGAATGCGATCAAGTTTACCGACGCGGGAACAGTGACAGCGCGCCTTTCCACATACGCTGCCCGCAATGGGCGCGTCGAGATCGCGCTCAGCGTGATTGATACGGGCCCCGGCGTGCCGGACGCATTGGGCGAAACGATTTTCGCCCCGTTCGAGCAGGCGCCCAGCAATGCCAGCCGTGGGGGCACGGGCCTTGGCCTGTTCATTTCGCGGCGTCTTGCGCGCATGATGGGCGGCGACCTGACGCTGGAGCCCGCGCGATCGAGCGGCGCGCATTTCCGACTGTCGATGGTCGCCGACCGTGCAGACGCAGTGGTTGAACAAGCCGTCGGCCCGGCCGCCGAACCGGTGTGGCAGGGACGACGTATCCTTTGCGTCGACGACAATGAAAACAACCGCCGCATCGCGGAGCTGCTGCTCGGCAAGTTCGGCATCGACATAACGTCGTGTGCGTCCGGCGATGAAGCGCTGGACATATGCGCGATCCAGAAATTCGACGTCATCCTGATGGATATCGTCATGCCCGAGATGGACGGCATGGAAACGCTTCGCCGCCTGCGTGGCGATGCCGAGTGCCCCAACCGCGAGACGCCCGCCATTGCGCTGACGGCCAAGCAAGCGCCTGAAGACCTGGCCGCCTATGCCGCCGCCGGCTTTGAAGGTTCTGCTGGCAAACCGATCAACGTGCGCGAACTGGCGATGGCCATCGCGCCCTTCATGGCCGAAGCGCCAAGCGTTGCAGCTTAGGGGATCATGCAGGCGATCAGCCGGGCCCCACGTGTGGCCACGGCGCGCTGCAGGGCGTCATTGAACTGCGCACACGTCGATACCGCTTCCGCGCCGACGCCCAGTCCTTCAGACAGCTTCACCCAGTCGATCTCGGGCGATCCAAGGCTGAGCATCCCGTTTGCGGATGGCCCGGGATTTCCTGCGCCGGTGCGCGCCAGTTCGATCTTGAGAATGCGATAGGCGTTGTTGACGAACACAATCGTCAGCACGTCGAGCTTCTCGCGCGCCATCGTCCACAGCGACTGGATTGTGTACATGCCAGCGCCATCGCCCGCGAGGCAGACTGTCTTCACATCCGGCCGCGCCACAGCTGCGCCGACGGCCACCGGCATGCCCTGCCCGATCGCGCCGCCCGTATGCCCCAGCCATTCGTGACGCGCGCCTGCCGCCATCGTCTGATAGATCGGCAGCCCCGAGCTTACCCCGTCATCCGAGATCAGCGCGCCTTCCGGCAAATAGGCGGCGAGCGACTGGCCGATCGTATGGGGATTGAACTTGTCGCCGCTGCCGGGCTCCGGGCGCGACCATGCCGCGATTGACGACGGCGCTGGCGCATCCAGCCAGTCGACCAGCTTGCGGATCGCATCAAGGCTGTCCGTATCCGGCCCGCCAAGATTGATCGTCCGCGCGCCGGCGGGCGTGAAAGCGCCCGGCGTGTTGGGGTATGCGAAGAAAGCGACCGGCGGCTTCGTGCCTGCAAGTATCAGCAGGTCCGTCCCCGCGAGCGACTTGACAGCCATCTCTGCGAAGTAAGGCAGGCGGGGCGCATCATACAGGCCCCCGCCCCGCACATGCCGCGCCATGAACGTGTCGGTGAAAACACGAACGCCCTGTGCTTCCATCCGGCGCAGCGTCTCGGCGCCACTCGCGTGCAGCGCCGTGCCGTTGACAAGGATAGCTGGCCGCTTGGCTTTGATGACGGCGCGTCCCGCCTGCTCGATGAGATCGTCATCCGCGATCTTGAGTCCCGCCCGCTTGCCTGCCGCTGCGCGTGATGCGCCTGCGGTCCAGGCGGTGTCGGCCGGCATGATCAGCGACACCGGCCCCGGCGGCGGGCCGTAGCTGTTCTCGAACGCTTCCACCGCCAGTCTGCCCGCATCTTCCACCCGATCGACCGATTTCAGCCAGCGCGAATTGGGCCCGGCAAGACCCGCAATGTCCGACGCCAGCGGCGCGTCATAGGCGCGATGCGTCACGGCATGATCGCCGATCAGATTGACCATCGGCACATAAGCGCGCCGCGCGTTGTGGATGTTGGCGCCCGCATTGAGATATCCCGGCCCGAGGTGCAGCAGGGTCAACGCAGGCACGCCGGCCATCCGTGCAAAGCCATCCGCCGCGCCCGTCGCCACGCCCTCGAACAGGCAGAGGATCGACCTGATGCGCGGCTCGCGGTCCAGCGCGGTGACAAGATGCATCTCGCTGGTTCCGGGATTTGCAAAGCACGCCGCAACGCCACAATCAGCCAGCGACGCGATGATCGCTTCTGCTCCGGTCATTCCAGATGTCATGACTGCCTCCATACGGGTTCAGCCTAGCGGGCGGCCCGGAGCGGCGCAAAGAAAAGCCGGTCCCGACGAGCGGGACCGGCTGTTTGGGCGCGCGTCGGGGGACGGAGATGTCATACTCTCCGCGCGCGTAAGGCCGGGACCCTGCCCTTGGGGAGGCTGCTGGTTCCCATTTCGAGCGGCGCTGCGGTCAAGCACGCCGCCTCCCTGACACCCGATAAACGGTAGCGGAAATGCGATCCGTCGCTGGAATCTGCAAAAAGCTCGCGCCACATGATCTTGCGGCGCCAGGCCATAAGAGCCTAGCCGCGCGGCAACGCCTCACTGTCTTCTTCCTGCTCGAACAGGTCAGCGCCGCAGCGCTTGCAATGGGCGGCGTCGCGATCGTGCATCTGCAAGCGGCAATCCGGGCATGGCCGCCGCATCTTATCGCCGATGGCAATGGCCCGGATCAGCTGCAGGAACAGGGTCACGCCGAGCACCATGATCCCGATCGTGATCACCCGCCCCATCGTGTCCGGCAGGGTGATGTCGCCGAGGCCCACCGTCGTCAGCGTGCCGACGGTGAAATAGAGCGCGTCGAGATAGTTCTTGATGTCCGGGTTGTGAGTGACCTGCGTGACAAACACGAGCGCCGTGACGAGGAAGATGAACACGGCAAGGTTCACGACCTTCGCGATGACGAAGCCATTGCGATGCAGCCATGTCGACATGCCATGTTCGCGATGCAGATACTCGAAAGCGCGCAGCAACCGCACGACACGCAGCACGCGCAGGAAGACGAGGTTCTGCAGGAAGATCGGCAAAAGCAGTGTCGCGACAACGACAAGATCGGCGATGTTCGACCAGCGCGTGAAGAAGCGCCATTTGTGCCGCTCGATGTAAAAGCGCGCGAGAAAGTCGAGCGTGATCACCGCGGCGATGAGGATATCGACCCAGAGCCAGATGCCCGTCGCCGCCTGTACGCCGTCATGCCATGACACCAGCGGATGGACGAGAAACACCGCGATGGTGACGAGGTCGAAGACCAGCATCGACCAGCGGAACATCGACGGCCAGCGTCCATGGCCTGAGTAAAGCCAGAACAGCGCCCGGTTCAGACCCTTGCGATGCTCGACCATGTCAGGCGTGCGGGAGGGTTTCGACAAACCGCACGGGCTCGCCCCTGCCCGGCGCGAGCAGTGCGCCTTCCATCATCACCAGCGTGCCGCGAACGAACGTCGCGATAGGCCAGGATTTCGCTTCCATGCCATCAAACGGCGTCCAGCCGCAGCGCGATGCCGACCATTCATGGGTGATGGTCTTGCGTGCGTGGAGATCGACGACGGTGAAATCGGCATCATAGCCGAGGGCGATACGGCCCTTCCCGGCGATGCCGAACACACGTTGCGGGCCAGCGCTGGTCAGCTCGATGAAGCGTTCCAGGCTCAGCTTTCCATCGGCCACATGCGTCAGCATGACGGGCACCAGCGTCTGGACGCCGGGCATGCCCGATGGCGACGCGGGATAGGGCCGTGATTTTTCTTCCTTCGTGTGCGGCGCGTGATCCGAGCCGAGAACGTCCGGCACGCCCTGATTGACGGCTTTCCACAGCGCGTCGCGATGATGCGCATCGCGGATAGGCGGGTTCATCTGGGCATAGCCCTTGAGGCGCACATAATCCTCGGGCCCGACCAGCGTCAGGTGCTGCGGCGTCACTTCGCAGGTGGCGATGTCCTTGTTGTCGGCCAGCATCTCCATCTCCTCGCCCGTCGTGACGTGAAGAACGTGGATACGCTTGCCGGTCTTGCGCGCGAGCCGGATCAGGCGGCGGGTGGACGAGATCGCGGCTTCCGCGTCGCGAACGACCGGGTGCGAGGTCCAGTCGCCCTGCACCGCCAGCTTGCGGCGATCAGCGAGGCGGTATTCGTCTTCCGAGTGGAAAGCGGCGCGGCGCGAGATCGCGTTGAGCACCCGCTCGACGCCCTCATCATCCTCGACCAGCAACTGGCCCGTGGAGGCGCCCATGAAAACCTTCACGCCGCAGACGCCCGGCATGCGCTCCATGATCGGCAGCAGGTCGGTGTTGTCGTGCGTCGCGCCGGCATAGAAGGCATGGTCGGTGTGCATCCGGCCTTTGGCGCGGGCGAGTTTGTCTTCCATCATCTCGGGCGTGATGGTCGACGGATCGGTGTTGGGCATCTCGAAGACCGCCGTCACGCCACCGAGCACTGCAGCCCGCGATCCGCTTTCAAGATCTTCCTTCCATTCGAGGCCAGGCTCACGGAAGTGGACCTGGCTGTCGATCACGCCAGGCAACACGTGAAGCCCGTGCGCCTCGAACACTTCGCCCGCCTGTGTGGCGTCAAACGATCCAAGGCCGGCGATGCGGCCGCCGGTGACGGCGACGTCCATCACGGCGATGCCGCCAGGCGTGGCGACGCTTCCGCCTTTGAGAATGAGATCGAATGTGGGAGGCATCGGCCAGCTCCATCAGGTCTGGCGCTGTCCTAGACCCGTGGGCCGGATTTTCCAAGCATTGCGAGCCGCAGGCGCAAACATCTGCTGGAATCAGAAGGGCGGCTCTGTAAAGCCGCCCTTCCGCACCACCCGCGCCTTTGCCGGCGTCTATCAGAACACATGCTCGCGGGAGGAAAGGCGAAAGCCTCTCCCGCATTGCGATCAGGTGTCCAGTTCATCTTGATACATGTCGCCCATCAGGGGGCCTTCAGCTGAGCTAAGCACCTTGGCTATGTAGATCAGCAACACGGCGGCGATCACCGCCCAGTGCAGCGCAGGCGTTTGCGCCGCTTCCACCATCCACTCCCACATGTCTCGCTTGTCTCCCGCGACTTGTGATGAACATAACGCGTGCGAATTAACGAAGCCTCTCGCAAAACTTTCACAGAGGTAACCACGCGAAATTTTTGGGATTGCGAGACGGGTTTTTTCACCCTGAGTCCGCGCTTGGCGGATGCGTTCTGCACATAACGAACGTAGATGCGATTCTGCGGTTCCGCTTGCAGGCGAAACTATTTCGATGGCAGGTGCTGGCTTATGGGAAAGAGCGGATCGAACAACCGCAAGTCTTCACAGCCGCCGGGCTCTCCGCGCGCGTGGCAACGCATGCTTTCGGGTCGCCGGCTCGATCTGCTTGACCCCTCGCCACTCGATATCGAGATCGAGGATATCGCGCATGGCCTCGCCCGCGTTGCGCGCTGGAACGGCCAGACAAAAGGCGAGCACGCTTTTTCCGTGGCGCAGCATTCTGTTCTGGTTGAAGCGGTCGTCGGCCAGCTCTGGCCCACCACATCGCCGGCTGATCTGCTCGGCGCCCTGCTCCACGATGCGCCCGAGTATGTGATTGGCGACATGATCTCGCCGTTCAAGACCGCGCTCGGCGTCGACTACCGCCAGTTCGAGGCGCGGCTGGAAGCAGCTATCAGACTCCGCTTTGGCCTTACCCCGCACATGAGCGAGGAGATCAAGGCGCGCGTGAAACAGGCCGACCAGTTCTCCGCCTTCTATGAGGCCACCCGGCTGGCCGGCTTTGATATCGACGAGGCTCTTCAGTTCTTCGGCGCTCCGCCGCCCGGCCCCGCTCCCGACATGACGCCCATGTCGCCGATCGAAGCCCAGGCGCTTTTCCTGAGGCGCTTCGAGGCTCTGATCGCAGAGGTCGATGCGGACCGGATAAAAGGCTAGTCTGGCGTCATGACGATCTGGATCTGCTCCCTCGCAGCCGCACCCGAGATGGCCCAGAAGCTGAAGCCGTCGCGGGTGGTTAGCCTGCTGAGTCCTTACGATTCCTTTCCAACCTTCACCGGGCTTGGAAAAGACCTGCATTTGCAGGTCGCCATCCACGATATCGCCGCAGATATCGGCGATTGGCAGGCCCCGGCGCAGACCGATGCGGAGCGCGTGATCCGCTTCGTGGAAGGCTGGGACAAGGCCGCCCCGCTGCTGATCCACTGCTGGGCGGGGATTTCCCGCTCGACCGCCAGCGCCTTCATCACGGCCTGCGTCCACAATCCGAAAGCGGACGAAGAAGAGATCGCCTGGGCGATCCGCGATGCGTCCCCAACCGCATCGCCGAACGTGCGGCTGGTGGCTCATGCGGACGCCTTGCTCGGGCGCGGCGGCAGGATGTCGAAGGCCGTAGAAGCGATCGGGCGCGGGGATGTATCTGACGAGGCGCGGGCTTTCTCGATCCCGTCTTCATTCGGCAGCAATCCATGACGACGCCGATTGCTGTTGGCCTGTCGGCCGTGATCGTGGCTGCGGATGCCAACGCGCCTTATGCACTGGCGACACGGCACGCAGATGGCGCAACCGGCCTGCCGCACGGACGCTTTGATCCTGCCGGCCATCGTACATTCGAGCTGGGCCTGCGCGAATGGGTTCGGGCGCAGACAGGTTTCGAGCCCGGCTATGTCGAACAGCTCTACACCTTCGGAGACCTTGGCCGCGAACTGCCGCTGGCCGAGCTTGATGATGCGCCTACCGACGCGAGGCTTATCTCCGTGGGCTATCTC
>Ga0209097_10004662_pt1 | contig 10054 bp, 11 predicted proteins | sample AD_UKC052_MetaG_FD_184419 | JGI IMG/M metagenome (GOLD analysis project Ga0209097, IMG submission 184419) | Active sludge microbial communities of municipal wastewater-treating anaerobic digesters from USA - AD_UKC052_MetaG (SPAdes) (version 2) | ecosystem: Engineered > Bioreactor > Anaerobic >... | reverse complement strand
CACCACGGCGATGGCCACCGGCGTGGCGGCATAGATCAGCGCGATGTTGGCCGACGAGGTGGTCTGCCCGCCGATGTAGACGAAGGCGCCGCAGATCCACATGCCCAGGCCGCCTAGCACCAGCAGCTGCTTCCATTCGGCCGCCAGCCAGGGCTGGCCGGCGCGGCGCAGTGCAGCCCAGGCCAGCGGCAGCATCAGCGCAAAGGCCAGGCTCCAGCGGCCCAGCGCCAGCACGTGCGGCGAGATCACGCCGGCCGCGGCGCGTGCGATCAGGTAGTTGCTCGACCAGGCCAGCGGCACCAGCCACAGCAGGATGCGGGCGATGCGCTGGCGCCGTTCGGCCTGGGCGTCGGGTTCTGAGGGGGCGGAAGCGGTCAAGTCGACGGGGCGGGTCTGCGGCGCGCGATTGTCGCCGCCGTGCTACCTTGCGGCCCCACCCGACCTCACCCAACCCTGACCAGGAGACGCCCCATGTTCCACACCGCCATCGCCGGCAGCCTGCCCAAGCCCGCCTGGCTGGCCGAGACCGGCAAGCTGTGGCCGAAATGGCAGGCCGAGGGCGACGCCCTGGCCCGCGCCAAGGCCGACGCCACGCTGCTGTGGATCAAGCTGCAGGAAGACGCCGGGCTGGACGTGATCGGCGACGGCGAGCAGAGCCGCCAGCACTTCGTGCACGGCTTCCTGGAGCAGGTGGACGGCATCGACTTCGCCAACAAGGTGGAGATCGGCATCCGCAACGACCGCTACAAGGCCATGGTGCCGCAGGTGGTTGCGCCGCTGCGCCTGAAGGGCCGGGTGCATGCCACCGAGGCCCGCCTGCTGCGCGCCCACACGGCGAAGCAGATCAAGTTCACCCTGCCCGGGCCCATGACCATCGTCGACACGGTGGCCAACCGCCACTATGCCGACCGGGTGGCGATGGCCTTCGCCTTTGCCGAGCTGCTGAACCAGGAAGCGCTGGCACTGCAGGCCGACGGCGTGGACATCGTGCAGTTCGACGAGCCGGCCTTCAACGTCTACCTGGACGAGGCCGCCACCTGGGGCGTGCAGGCGCTGGAGCGGGCGGCGCAGGGCCTGACCTGCAAGACGGCGGTGCACATCTGCTACGGCTACGGCATCGAGGCCAACATCGCCTGGAAGAAGACGCTGGGCGACCAGTGGCGCCAGTACGAGACGGTGTTCCCGGCGCTGGCGGCCAGCCGCATCGACCAGGTCAGCCTGGAATGCATCCACAGCCAGGTGCCGCCCGAGCTGATGGCGCTGCTGACCGGCAAGGAAGTGATGGTGGGCGTGATCGACGTGGCCAGCGACGTGGTGGAGACGGCCGAGGACGTGGCCGACACCATCGGCCGGGCGCTGCAGTTCGTGCCGCGCAACCGGCTGATCGCCTGCACCAACTGCGGCCTGGCGCCGATGCAGCGCGCCGTGGCCGAAGCCAAGCTGCGCGCCCTGGCCGACGGCGCCGCGCTGGCGCGCCAGCGCTACGCCTGAGCCGGCCGGCCGGCCGGCCGACGCTCATTTCATCAGCTTGTCGAGCTTGGCCACGCGGGCGGCCGACATGGCGATCCAGCCCGCCAGGCTCAGCCCGCCCAGCAGGCCGAAGAACCACAGCAGCAGCGGCGCGGCCTGGTCGGCACTGCCGCGGCCCAGCATCCAGCTGAGGAAGAAGAAGAACACCGACACGGCGAACAGGCCGATCAGGTTGTTGATGCGGCGGTCGGCCGTCTCTTCGGGGGTGCGGGGGGGCATGCGCGGCGCCTGGCTGTGGGTTGCGGAGGCCTGATTCTCAACCAGGCGCCAGCGCCGGGTAGGCCGTGCCGCGGAAGTCCACCGGCGGCGGTGCGCCACGGCGCTGCGCCTTGGCGCGGGCCAGCGCATGGTCCATGTCGGCCGGATGCACCTGCACCGGCTTGCCCAGCGCCCGCGCGGCCAGCAGCTCGTCGCGCGCGATGTCGCCGCCGCCGATGGCCACGAAGCGGTCGCTGACGCTGACGATGGCCTGCGACGTGGGCGACAGCCGCCCGGTGGCCGCGTCCAGCCCGCCCCAGGTGGCGTCGCGCACCAGGAAAACCCGGTCCACGCAGGGCGACAGCGGCACCTGTCCGTCGCGTGCCAGGGTCGACACGATGCCCAGCGTGGCAAAGCCCTGCTGGCGCGCCAGCGCATACACCGCGCCCAGCCCTTCGGCGGTGCCGCCGATGTTGACCAGCACCCGGGCCGGGCTTTCCGCGGCCAGGATGCGCCCGGCCAGCGCCAGCATGGCTGCCGAATCCTGGTAGCCGGCACCGGAATAGCCCTCGAGGGTGAGCACCTGCTTGCCGGTGGCCCGCACATGGGCCTGGATGGCTGGCAGGTCGGCCTCCTGCACGGCCGGCGCGCCGGTGCAGGCCGGCGCAGCGGCGGCCAGCGTGGTGGTGGCCAGCAGCAGGGTGCTGGTGATGCAGGTCAGCAGGTGCAGCGGGTGGGGCATGGGGCGGGGCGCGGGGCGCGCTGGTGTGCGGCGACAGCCGGCAGTGTGATGCAGCGCACGGCGGTCTGCACGGGGCGTCCGCCAGCCGAGGGAGATGGGTGCCTGCGCATCCGCTGTTCAGCCGAGTGGGCACGCCCCGGCCGGCCGAAGAATGGGGCAGCGCGCCGCAGGCTGTCGGATGGCGGTGCGCCGACCCGGGTTGGTCGCGCCCGCAACGGCCTGCCGACCCGATCTGCCACACACCAGCCGAAGGGGCCGCCATGCATGCCCATGTCCCAACCACCAGCCCGGCCGCGCCAGGCCCGTCGCATGTGTTGCGCTTCGATTCCCTGTTCCACCCCGGCCGCGGCGTGGCCGTGCCCTGCGACCCCAGCGGCCAGGTCGACCTGGACACGCTGACCGAGCGCCTTCGCAACGCCTACCTGGGCGCCCGCGCGATGGTGGGCCGCGAGTACGCCTGCCCGCGGGTGCAGCCGGCGCACTGACCCGCAGGCCAGGCCGGTCAGCCGGCGTCCGGGCGCGGCCGGTCCAGCGGCTGGGTGCCCTCGCGGATGCGCTTGAGGTAGCGCTCGGTGAAGTCGATGCGCAGTTCCACGAACAGCGGCAGATGGTCCGACATCTGCCAGCTGCGCCAGCGCTGGCTGTAGTAGGCCTTGCGCTGGGCCGGCGTGGCCGGCCACTGGCCATTGGCCTGGCCCAGCGGATGGTAGGTCTCGGCCTCGCTGTCGGTGAACACGGCCTTGTAGACGTTCAGCACACCCGCGTTGTTCTCGCTGGCCCCGAGCTGCAACTCGTCCTTGCGCGGCAGGAAGGCGATCTGGTCATAGTGCTTGTCGCCGCCCATGTTGCTGGCCCAGCGCAGCGCGTTGTTGTCCTGGGTCAGGTCGGCCGGCAGCACGAACTTGTGCTTACGCAGCGCCTTCATCGTGGCGTCGTCGGGGCTCACCACGTTCATGTCGCCCAGCAGGATGTAGTTCTGGCCGTCCTCCAGCGCGCGCTTGCGGATGAAGCCGGCCACCGCGTCGATCTCGGCCACCCGGCGCGCATAGCCGGCGCCAGAGGTGTCGCCATAGTAGGTGTGCACCGTGCACAGGTTGAAGCTGAACCAGCCCGACTGGAAGCGCACCAGGAACGGGCTGCGCGCCGGCTGCTCGACACCACCCACCAGCTGCGACCTGGGCAGCACGATCTCGCCGGCGATGTGCTTGAACTGCACCTTGTTGGCGTCGTAGACGAACACCATGCGCTCGCCGTTGCCTGACGGGCCTTCGGTCACGTCGGTGGCGATGTAGCGCCAGTTCGGCCCCATCAGGTCCATCAGCTTCTCGAACGGCCGCATGTCGTCGTTGACCTCCTGCACGGCCACCAGGTCGAAGGCGCTGAGGACCTCGGCGATGTAGTGGAACGACTCCGGCAGCCGCGGCCCGTGGCCGAACTTGTTGGAGTCGAAGTCACGCAGGTTCCAGGTGGCCAGCAGCAGCGTTTCGCTGGCGGTGCGGCGCGGCACCGTCCGGGCGATCAGCCTGCGCAGTGCGCCCAGGTGGTCGATGGCACGGGCGCGGTCGGCAGCCCCCCAGTACTTCAGCGGCCAGTACATCGGCATGGCGGGTTCCTTCAGCGTGGGTGGTGCGGGCGCCCCCGGGCGGCAAGGCAGCCGTCAGGCCGGCGGAGGGCGGCGGGGCGTGAAGATGGCGTAGTTGCCGTTGGCCTGCGCCACCAGCACGCCGCCGAGGACGATGCGCGATTCCAGGTTGGCAATGGTCTTGCCGCGGTTGACCAGGGTGGTCAGGCAGGTCAGCTCGCCTTGGGCGATCGGCTTGAAGTAGTTGATCTTGATCTCGATGGTGGCGCAGATCTCGCCCGCGCCGAGCGTGGGGTACAGCGCGGCGCCCATGCCGGTGTCGGCCATCGCATAGACCACCGCGCCATGCACCACCTGGTGCGGGTTGAGGTGCTGCGGCGCCACCATCAGGCGCAGCCGGCTGTGGCCAGGGCCGGTCTCGTCGGTGTGCAGCGCGATCAGGTCGGCGAACGGGTGGAGGTGGGGCTGGGCCATCGGTGCGTCAGGCGGGCAGGTCAACGTTCAGTCTAGCGCCGCGGGCTGGGCCGACCCGTCGCGGATCCAGCGGCCGCACCATTGCCGTTCGCAGGGGATGCAGTCGCCGTCCATGTCCATGCCCGGGGCTCGGGCACCGTGGGTGGGCGGCGCGGCCTGCAGCGTCAGTGCGGCGCAGCACGTGGCCACCAGCACCAGCAGGCGGCCTCGCAAGTCAAGCCGCCGTGCGGGCATACAGCACGCTGTCGATCAGGCAGCCGTCCTTGGTGACGCTGTGGCGCAGCACGCCTTCGCGCACGAAGCCGGCCTTCTCGAGCACCCGCATCGAGGCTGGGTTCCAGGCGAACACCGTGGCCTGCAGCCGCGCAAAGGCGCCCGAGTCCAGCAGCTGGCCGGCCAGGGCCTGGGCGGCGGCGGTGGCGATGCCGCGGCCCCAGAACGCCTGGCCCAGCCAGTAGCCGAAATCGGCGCCGGCGCAGGTGATGCCGCTGCCGGCGATGGCACCGATGCCGCCCACGGCCTCGCCGTCGACGCTGATGGCCAGGTGCACGCTGCGGCCGGGCTGCGCGCACAGCGCCAGCCAGCCGTCGGCGTCCTGCGCGGTGTAGGGGTGCGGAAAGCTGTGGGTGAGGTTGCGCCACACCTGGCGGTTGTCGGCATGCCGCACCAGGCTGTCGCGGTCGGCGGGGCGCCAGGGGCGCAGCACGCAGCCTGGCAGGGAGGTGGCGGTGTCCATGGCATTGCAGTGTGCCTTGGCGGTGCGGCGGGCCGGCGCTGGGCCACGGCCGCCCGTCACCGGCCCCTCACTGGCCCGCCGGCGGCTGCCAGAGTTCGACCTTGTTGCCTTCCGGGTCGATCACCCAGGCGAACACGCCGTATTCGGAGTCGTCGATCTTGTCGAGCACGGTGCAGCCCTCGGCCTTCAGGGCTGCGGCCAGCGCCCGGGCGTCTTCCACCCGGTAATTCACCATGAAGCTGGACGTGCCGGGCGCGAACGGGTTGCCGTCGGCCGGCCCGACAGACCAGATGGTGGTGCCGCCGGTGGGCGTGCCGTCGCCATCGGCCCAGCGGAACGCCGTGCCGCCCCAGGGTTGCACGTCGATGCCCAGATGCCGCCGGTACCAGGCCTGCAGGGCGGGGGCGTCCTTCGCCTGGAAGAAGATGCCGCCGATGCCAGTCACGCGTTTCATCGCTTGCTCCTGTGGTGGGCGGGCAGTGCGGTGGCTGCCGCGCTGCCAGGTCAGGGTGCAGCCATCATGCACGGGTCGGCCCCGGGCATCAACCGGGCTGGCGCCGCAGCCTGGCCAGCAAGCCTGCCACCAGTTGCTCCAGCACGGCGGTGTCCACCTCGGCCAGGGGCTTGATGCAAAGGCCGCCATTGCCATCTTGTGCTTGCCCAGCCATGCCAGCTGCTTGGGCTGGTCGTCGCCCTCGGCCATGCTGGACTGGCCGGGCAGGGTGTTGGGTGCGCACTGGCTGGTGGCCATGACAAGGTGCTCCTGCGGAGCGGCGTGGAGCGGCGGGTCGGGCGGTGTGTCCCTGCCGTGCCCTAGCATCCACGCCGGACTGCACCCCATTCTGGAGACACGCCGATGAGCGACATGCACCTGATCCCCCTGCCTCGCCTGCAGGCGGCCATGCACCTGGTGGTGCGCGGCTTCGGCAGCAGTGCCGACGAAGTGGCCGCGGTGGCCGGCAACCTGATCGAGGCCAACCTCACCGGCCATGATTCGCACGGCATCGGCATGCTGCCGCGCTATGCCGATGCCTACCTGCAGGGCGGCCTGAAGCCCAATGCCGCCGTCAGCACCGAGCTGGACGCCGGCGCGCTGCTGCGGCTGAACGGCAACCGCGGCTTCGGCCAGGTGATCGGCGCGCAGGCGATGGCGCTGGGCATCGAACGCGCCAAGTCCCTGGGCACCTGCGTGGTGGCGCTGGGCAACAGCCACCACCTGGGCCGCATCGGCGCCTGGGCCGAGCAGGCGGCTGCGGCCGGCCTGGTGTCGATGCACTTCGTCAACGTGATCTCGCGCGGCATCGTGGCGCCGTTTGGCGGCGGCGATGCGCGCTTCGGCACCAACCCGTTCTGCGCCGGTGTGCCGCTGACCGGTCGGCCGCCGGTGATCCTCGATTTCGCCACCAGCATGATCGCCCAGGGCAAGACCCGGGTGGCGATGAACAAGGGCGAGCTGGTCGACGACGGCTGCCTGATCGACGACCACGGCCGCCCCACGCGCGAGCCGCGCTTCACCGTGGTGCCGCCGTTCGGCGCGCTGCTCACCTTCGGCGGCCACAAGGGCTTCGGCATGGCGCTGATGTGCGAGCTGCTGGGCGGCGCGCTGGCCGCCGGCATGACGCAGCGGGATGCCGACGCCAGCCAGCGCCGCGTGCTCAACGGCATGTTCAGCGTGCTGGTCGACCCCGCCGCCCTGGCCGACCGCGCCGGCTTCGAGGCCGAGGCGCTGGCCTTAATCGACTGGGTGCGCGCCTCGCCGCCACGCGAGGGCTTCGACAACGTGCTGATCGCCGGCGAGCCCGAGCGCGCCCACCGCGCCCGCCGCACGGCCGAGGGCGTGCCGGTGGATGCCACCACCTGGCAGGAGATCCTGGCCGCTGCCGGCAAGCTGGGCGTGGACGCGGCTGCTGTGCAGGCCACGGCGCTGGGCGGATGAGCGTCGTGCATGTTCTGCACCGCGGGCGCCGCGCGGTGGTGCTGGCGCTGGCCGTGGCGGCCGGCGCCGCCGCCGCGCAGCTGGCCAGCGACGAGGACGTGCCCTTCATCACCACGCCCGACCGGGTGACGCTGGCCATGCTGCAGTTGGCCGCCGTGGGCCCGGCCGACACGCTGGTCGACCTGGGCTCGGGGGACGGCCGCATCGTCATCACCGCGGCCAGGCGCTTCGGCGCCCGCGGCCTGGGCGTGGACATCGTGCCCGACTTGGTGGCGCGCAGCCAGGCCAGCGCGGCCCGGGCCGGTGTGGCCGACCGGGCCACGTTCCGCGTGCAGGATCTGTTCGACACCAACCTGGCCGGCTTCAGCGTCATCACGATGTACCTGCTGCCCGAAGTCAACCTGAAGCTGCGCCCGCGCCTGCTGGCGCTGCCCGCGGGCACGCGCATCGTCTCGCACGATTGGGACATGGGCGACTGGGTGCCCGACCGCACGCTGACGCTGGACGTGCCCGAGAAGGCCATCGGCCGCGAGAAGCGCAGTCGGCTGCACCTGTGGGTGGTGCCGGCCCGGCTGCAGGGGCTGTGGTGCGGGGCAGGGGGCGTGGCGCTGCAGGTTCAGCAGCGGTTCCAGGCGGTGCAGGCCACGCTGCGGCTGGGAGCGGAGGAGCAGGCGCTGGCCGGCCGCATCGACGGTGCCCGCCTGGCGCTGCTGGGGCCCGGAAACGGTGCCGAGTGGGCCGCCGAGGCCGAGCCGGGTGGTGGGCTGCGCATCGTGGCGGCCGTGCCGGGCGGCGTGCTGCAGGTTGGCCAGCGGCTGCGGCCTGCGGGCGAGGGCAGTTGCCCGGTGGGGTGACGCGGTGCTGCAACGGGCAGCGATTCGCGTCAGATGAATGGACGGACGGCCTGGGTCAGGTTTGCACCCTGGCCTGCCCAGGCACATGCGCAGGAGGCTGATGGCAATCGCGGGCAGACGCGTTGCGACGCGGTCGTTTTCGCGGGCGTGGCTCGGATGGCACGGCTCCCAGTCCACACCCGCATCCAGTGCGGGCTGATGGGTCGTCTTTGGACGGGCCGGCGGCTGTTCAGGCGGGCAGTGCGCAGCGACGGCGCAGTGCCACCCTTGGTGCGAAGCAGATGAATCCGATGCCGCTGAGGAGCAGCGCCCAGCTGGCGGGTTCAGGGACCGGGACGGCAAAGCCTGTCTCGGTCAGGCTGAACACCGTGCCGCGGTTGCCGGTACCGCCATTCTGGGTCGAGCCGTAGAGCGTGCCTGACGGATCCGCGAGCAGGCCGGCATAGCTGTTGGCGCCGTTGCTGCCGTCGAAGGTGGCGAGGGTGGTGATGGTGCCGCCGCTGAGGCTGAACACCGTGCCCTTGTTGCTGCCGCCGCCGGCTGTGGTTGTTCCGTAGAGCGTGCCAGCCGCATCTGCGATGAGGCTGGCAAATGGATTGGCTCCATTGCTACCGTTGAAGCTGGCGAGGGTGGTGATGGTCTCGCCGCTCAAGCTGAATACCGTGCCCTTGTTGCCGGCGCCGCCCAAGAGTGTGGTGCCATACATCGTGCCCGACTCATCCATGATGAGACTAGCCACGGGCGTTTGCCCGTTGGCGCCGTCGAAGCTGGCGAGAGTGCTGAAGGTGCCGCTGCCAGTCAGCTTGAACACCGTGCCCTTGTCGTTGGAACCGCCGGCCGAGGTTGTGCCGTAGAGCGCACCCGACGCATCCGCAATCAGACCGCCAAAGGGACTGGCGCCGTTGGTGCCGCCAAAGCTCACGAGCGTGGTGAGGGTGCCAGTGCTGGTCAGGCTGAACACCGTGCCCAGATTGTTTGCCCCGCCCTCCAGCGTGGTGCCATAGAGCGTTCCGGCAGCATCCGCGACAAGGCCGGGAATGGGAACGCCGCCGTTGCCACCGTTGAAACTGGCAAGGGTTGTGAAAACGCCGCTGCTGGTGAGGCGAAAGACCGTGCCTTGATTGCTGGCACCGCCATATCGGGTGGTGCCGTAGAACGTGCCCGAGCCATCGGCGAGGAGACCACCAAACGGATAGACCCCGTTGGCGCCGCCGAAGCTGACAAGCGTGGTTAGCGTTCCGTTGCTGGTGAGGCTGAACACCGTGCCAAGATTGGTCGGGCCGCTGTCGCTTCCTGTGCCGTAAAGCGTGCCTGACGCATCGCGGATGAGCGTGCCCAGCGGATTTGCCCCGTTGGTGCCGTTGAAGTTGACCAGGGTGTTGAGGGTGGCGGCATGCGCCGGCACATGGACGAGGCTGAGGCAGAGCGATGAAAGAGCCGAGCCTGCGATCAGCTTTTTGAGGGTATGCGACACGCTGATGTCTCCGAATTGGTTGGTGAACGCGCGTCGGCCGGAAAGCGAAACGTGTGCCATCCTTTGGAATCAACGGTTTACCTGCGCTCCCCCGAGTCATCAGAAAGCCTTTGTAAGTTTCTCCGACAGGGTGCTGGCGCCCGAAGGGCTCAGCACGGTTGTCGACCGTGCGCGGCCGGTTCGCGCCGGCCACCGCGGCACCGTCCTAGCCCGCGTTCACCCGCTGTCGCACCATGTCGATGTGCCCGCGCAGCGAATACAGCTCGTCGGCATAGCTCAGCGGCACGGTGACGCGGCCCAGGTGGGCCTCGATCTCGGCCAGTTCGGCGCGCAGTTCATCGGCCGGGCGTTGGCCCACCGCTTCGTCGACCGCCCGCAGCTGGGCATACCAGCGGAACACCCGGCGGCGGATGCGGAACTCGTAGACCGGCGGCAGCACCCGCGCCAGCGGGATCAGCACCGCCACGATGGCCAGCAGCGCCAGCCACATGCGGTCGGCCAGGTTCGCCACCCAGAACGGCAGGAAGC
>Ga0209097_10004655_pt1 | contig 10060 bp, 9 predicted proteins | sample AD_UKC052_MetaG_FD_184419 | JGI IMG/M metagenome (GOLD analysis project Ga0209097, IMG submission 184419) | Active sludge microbial communities of municipal wastewater-treating anaerobic digesters from USA - AD_UKC052_MetaG (SPAdes) (version 2) | ecosystem: Engineered > Bioreactor > Anaerobic >... | reverse complement strand
CTTTCTTCATCAGGCCGCATATCCACATGTATTTCGGAACAAGGCCCGCAGGGACCTGTATCCCCCATTTCCCAGAAATTATCCTTTTTATTGCCGAAAACAATTTGCTCATCGGGCAGTATTTTTTTCCATTCGCCAAGGGCAATACTTGATGGAGGTAAATTTTCTGATTTATCCCCCTCGAAAACAGAGGCATAAAGTCTGTCTTTTGGTATTTTATACACTTCTGTAAGCAGTTCCCAGCTCCAGGATATAGCTTCCTGCTTAAAATAATCGCCAAAACTCCAGTTTCCCAGCATTTCAAACATGGTATGGTGGTAATGGTCAACCCCCACTTCCTCCAGGTCGTTGTGCTTGCCGCTTACCCGCAGGCATTTTTGCGTATCTGCAATACGGGGGTTAGGTGCCTGTTTGGTGCCTAAGAAATAGTCCTTAAACTGATTCATACCAGCGTTGGTAAACATCAGGGTAGGATCATCCTTCACAACAATGGGTGCACTTGGAACTATTGCGTGGCCTTTGGAGGCAAAAAAATCGAGAAAAGCTTGTCGGATTGCAGCAGCAGTCATCATCGTTTTAAAAAAAACCCTTACAGGGTATTAATTTGTTATAAATAATGTGCGGTAAAAATTACATTTACCGCCGGTTTGCGGGGTGCAAAGGTAACCATTTACCTTTGGCTTACTTTAAAATGGTTGTTTGTATAGCACCTATTTTCACCCAAAAGCTGCTGTTAATCAGGTTGAAATTGCTCTTTGTGCCTGTAAATGCTCATTTGATTTGAAAAAAATAAAATATTTCTACAATACGCATACCCTGCGGTATGAAAAGCTGATAACGCCGCTAAGGGTAAGGCTTTTGCGGATTTTTGGATTTATTGCCGCCACTTTGGTTTCGGCTTTTATTATTTTATCGTTAGGGCAAAAATATTTTCCGAGTTCCACGGAATTAGCGCTTCGCCAGGAAAATGCCAACCTCAGGTATTCTTATAAGGTACTGAATGCCCAAATAAATGACCTGGAAAAACGGATGGTGTCACTGGAAAAACGCGATAACCAGGTGTACCGGTCCATTTTTGAAAGCGATCCCATACCAGACAGTGCCAGGGCAAAAATGATTGCAAGGCTTGAAGAACTCAAGAAAATTACCGGAATGGACCAGGAAGCCATGGTATTATCGGCGAGTCAGGCGCTCGACCGGCTGCATAACCGCATCAACTTCCAGGGTAAATCTTTTGAAAAAATAACGGAACTGATTGAAAAGAAGGAAGACCTTTTGGCTGCCATTCCTGCCATTCAACCGGTTAGCAACCAGGAACTGGAAAGGGTAGCTTCCGGTTTTGGTTACCGGATTGATCCGGTGTATAAAATACCGAAAATGCATGCCGGGCTAGATTTTACAGCTAATACAGGTACCCCGATTTACGCCACAGCCGATGGCCGGGTAACCGAATCGGGTTTTAACACCGGGGGCTACGGCAACCATGTAGTGGTGGACCATGGGTTTGGCTACGAAACCCTTTATGCGCACATGGTAAGGATAAAAGCAAGAAGAGGTCAGCAGGTAAAGCGCGGCGAAGTAATTGGCTGGGTTGGAAGCACCGGCAAAAGCACCGGCCCGCACCTGCACTACGAAGTGCATAAAAATGGCAGCCCCCTTGATCCTGTATACTTTTTTTACAATGACCTTACCCCGGAACAATACGACAGGCTGCTTAAACTTGCAGCTACAAGGAACCAGAGTTTTGATTGAGACTAAAGCCACACGGCTATTTTTTCATACCCCTATACCTCAGCAATGCCTCGAGGTAATAATAATCGGCATAAACAATGGGCGTATTTACTTCGGAGCCTGCCGGTTTGTGGCCAACAGAATGTTTGAGAATAAAATGATTATTGGTTCCTGCTTCGGCTGTGTATTCAGGAGAGGACAGGCTGACAAGAATCTTTTCAGCAAAATCAATATATTTCTTTTTATTGGCTTTACTGAAATTTGCCAGTTCAAGCAAAGCCGATGATGTAATGGCTGCTGCGGATGCATCCCTCTCTTCGTTGGGTAAATTGGGGGCATTAAAGTCCCAGTAAAATATTTTATCCTTTGGTAAATTGGGATGATTCATCATAAAAGCAGCAATTCCTTCGGCCTGTCTCAGGTACTTCGGGTCCCTGGTTTCGCGGTACATCATGGTATAACCATATAACCCCCATGCCTGTCCCCTTGCCCACGCTGAGGTATCATTTGCACCCTGGGCTGTCTTTTTTCTGAATATACTGCCATCGGGGTTATAGCAAACTACGTGATATGAACTGAAATCGCTTCTGAAATGGTTTTTAATGGTGTTATCGGCATGGGTTACCGAAAGGTTGTAAAACTTTTTATCCCCGGATTGCCTTGCAGCCCAGAACAAAAACTCCAGGTTCATCATATTATCAATTATAACAGGATAATTGCAGTTATCATGCTTTTCCCACGATTTTATCAGGCCAATCTGTGGATTGAACCTGGTAGAAAGTGATGCAGCCCCGGTGAGCATGGGTTCAATATATTTTTGATTGCCGGTTAACCTGTAGCCATTTCCAAACGGACAGTACAGCATAAAACCCAAATCATGTGTTCCCTTGTTAAACTTTTGCTGTTCTACAGCCATTGTCCAGGTATCTGCAGCCTCCCGCCACTTATTATCCCTGGTATATTCAAATAAATACCAGAGCGAACCACCAAAAAATCCACTGCACCACCAGCTTGCAGCACGGTTATCGGGGCTGCCATCGGGTTTGGTTGATTGGGGAAATTTGGTAACATCGGTATGGGCAGCAAGCATACCCTGGTATTGCTTTGCAGCTAATTGAAAGGCTTTGTCAACATCCACAACAGGGCGATTTTTCTGAGCATACCCAAAAATACAACCAACAAAAAGCAGCATAAGCGAACCAGGAAGACGTAACATCATATTTATGATTGAACGGTGATAGATTTTTTTCATCCAGCGAACCTTTAAGGAATAAAAACAAAAGTAAAGCGTTGACTTTCAAAACGCAATAGTTATTCCGCATTGGAAACCCTGATATACAATGCAGCCTGGAAAAAGTAAAAGAAACAGGGCATTGCAGCCCTTAACAGATAGTTTTGCGCCAATCAGTTCATTGGCACAATCCATTCAACAAAATCCCCCTGAACCAATGCATTTTTTCCCAATAAGGGTGTTGCGGTAAGTTCTGTCCACCTCAATCTTCCTTTATTGGTATAAGGAATTAACCGAACCTGCTTTTTGCTTCGCTCCACCCTGATTTCCATAAAACTTTGAAAATAAGGCGCTTTGTTATAATCAAAAGCGGCCGATAACCATTCGGGTGAAACCGGCCAGCCATTAAATTTTTTGGTGTACCACCATACCGGGTATTTGTACCATGCAGTCAGATTATCTATTTTTTTTACCAATGGACCACGGGAAGGGTAAAATGCATAATCCTTTACCGGCATTTCATCAGGGTTTGACATGGCAGCACCAATACTTAAATAAGCTCCGCCCCCACCGTTTACAAAATGGTGCATGGTGTGACCGTCGTTGTTTTGTTGGCCTTCAACATAATATTCCAGGTCGTGGGTATCGCCCGCCATTACCAGCGGCACTTTGTACCTGCGCAATAATTGGTGAAGTTCTTCAAATTTCGGGTTCATTTTACCCTGGTACTCGCCAATTGCATAAAAAGGATGGCCAAGCAATACCATCACAAACTTTTCCTTTGAGGCTTCCAGCACATTTTGCAACCAGGTCATTTGCAGGGTATCAATCTGCCTTTCCACACCGGTTTCAAGGGTAATCAGCACAAAGTTTCCGTTACTTACCTGGAAAAAAGGGGCTTTCTGATGCCCTGTGGGTACCTCATACTCGCTTCGCCAGAATTCGGTTTTGGAAATCATTTCTTCAATTTTAATATCTGTGGTTGAAGATATTTTAAGGTCGGCGCGAATACGTGTACGCAGGGCATTCCGGGCGGCTGAAGGTTCAAAAAAAGTTGCCACAAAACCATCAAGCGCATCATACCAGTCGTGGTTGCCGGGAATAGCATAAACTGGCTTTTCCACTCCTTTAAAAGGCATCCAGAACTTTTTTTCATAATCTTTCAATGCGCCTGAAGGATAAACAATATCGCTGCTGATTACCAGGAACCTTACATCGGGTTTGTTGGTCACCTTAATAATCTGATCCTTTAAAATCAGTTGCGAAGCATCGCCCTCACCGGGGTCGCCCACTACTACAAATGAAAAATTTGCAGTATCAGCCAGTCCATCCTGGGTAATATTAAAAGCCAAAGGATTTGAAATATTCTCCTCCGAAGCTTCAATCATGGCCATACGCCAGGTATCGGCCCTCATAGCTGCCCAGCGGTCCCAAACTCCGGAAGCCCAGTTTTCCGTATCAAAATACCAGCTCATGCCCAACACCGGCATAATGGCTGCCAGCAGTGCCGACCAGGGTAATCCAATCCGAAGGCCGGTGCGAAAAGCGGTGCGAAATGAATAACCTGCTTTACGGAATTGGATGGCAGTTCGAATTCTTTTGGTAAGAAACAGTTGCATCAATTTTTCTATCCATTTTAACAGGCCCTTTCTTTCCACCGGAACCATCACCCAACTCCACAAATGGTTGTCAATCCATCCCGATATTTTTTTAAAACCCATGCGCACCGGCCAGATAATGGCATAGGCAATGATAAAAGCAACTATAGCATCGCCTATTAATGCTACCAGCGGCGAAAGGATGCCGATTGCAGTACGGTCGAGGCCCATACGGCCCAGATGGATAAAGAAAAGCAGCACCAGGAACAGGAATATCCATTGCCGGTCATATGGGGCACGGGTGGCCTCATCATCCTCAATGGCCTGCGCCAATGCCGGCAGTTTTTCATATTTTTCAAGTCCCATATCCCGGACAATATCCTCGCTTACCTGGTCCAGCGTTCCAATTTTGGCTGCCAGTAAACTTAGCCCAACACCAATCATACGTGCACCCATTATGGTGGCAAGCACCCATTGAATGCCTTTTCCTGTAAAAAAGAAAATGCCGATCACCAGAAAAAGGTTACCCAGAGCTGCCAAAAGATCGAAACTGATTTTTTTGCCCGAAGGCTTTTGTTTCAGGTAATTTCGAAAATACCTGAATGATTCAACCAGGAAAATGGCAGCAATTATATAAGGAACTGACTCTGTAATCAGCAATTTTGAATTAATGAGAATAGCCCCGATAAGCATACTGAAAGCGCCGCTGTACATAGCCGTTCTGCGCGATGCAGTGGTATTTCTCCGGAACCCATGATAAACTTCAATTAGCCCAGTCCACACGGTAAGCGCGCCAATTTGCGAAGCCACCTCTACACCTGGCCATACAGGAGATAAAAAGGCCAGGCCGGCAAGCGCCATACAAAGGATGGAAAGTACACGGGTTTGGAACCTGATATCGGATCGGGTGCTCATGAAATTGGATTAATCGGCTAAAAATAATCATATAAAGAACCTGAAATGAAAATGAATGCAGGAAATACAGATAAATATTTTCAATCTGCACAAGGCCTTATTGCCATTACCTTTGCCCGCTTATGGGCCAAAAGAAACTCATCCGTTTTGCAGCAATAAAAACGTTTCCCAATGTACTGCAGCACCCCGAAGACATGGCAGGAAAATGGGGTACTTTTTTTGAAAAACCACAGCCGCTTACCCTTGAGCTTGCCTGTGGTAAGGGCGAATATTCCGTTGGTCTTGGGCGGATGCATCCTGAAAAAAACTTTCTTGGCATTGACATTAAAGGTAACCGCCTGTACATTGGCGCAAAAAAAGCATTGGAAGAACCCCTGCCAAATGTGGGGTTTATGCGGGCGCAGATTGATGCCATTGAAACCTATTTTGCCCCCGGCGAAGTAAATGAAATCTGGCTCACTTTCCCCGATCCCCAATTGAGAAAAAGCCGGGCCAAAAAGCGGCTTACCCACCCAAAATTTTTAAGAAAGTACCAGCAGTTTTTATTACCAGGCAGTTCTGTTAACCTGAAAACCGATTCCCCCGTTTTATACACATTCACTAAAAAAGTAATTGAACTTTATGGCTGCTCAATAGTTAAAGATTATAATGATGTGTATGTACAGGCAGGCGAACCTGAGTTATTGCAGATAAAAACGCACTACGAAGGGCTTGATATTGCCCAAAGCGGAAAGATTTTTTACCTGCAATTCCGGTTACCGGATAATGGACCATTTCCCATGCACGATGAACAGTTAAAACAATGGGTAGTTGAAACAGAATCTGATTGAAGGGGTTGATTTTTATTATAACGAGGATGGATATATTGTGCTGACCGAACAATTCCACCTTGACCGCGGCTACTGCTGTGGTAACGGATGCAGGCATTGCCCTTTTGATTACGATGGGGTACCTGAACCCCGAAGGAGTGAAATAATCTGGGCTAAAATTCCAAATGAAAAAATTCCAAATTCCAAAACCTGAACCGGAATTTGGAATTTGGAATTTGAATCCTGGAATTTACCCCGCCCTAAATTCCATCAAGGCTAAATGGCAGCGTCCGGATCCTTTTTCCGGTCAGGTCAAAAATGGCATTAGCCAACGCAGGAGCAAACGGAGGAAGTCCTGGTTCACCTACCCCACCTGCTTTTTCATCGTTTTCCATGATAGCCACCTGTATATCAGTTACATCGCCAAGTAAAGGCATATTGTATTCGTTGAAGTTTTTTTCAACTGCCTTACCATCGCTAAAAGTAGTTTGGTGAACCACCGCCGCACCATAGGCCATCTGTACACTACCTTCAACCTGCGCCCTGATTATATCTGGGTTTACATACCATCCGCAGTCAATCGCGGCAAAAACCTTATCTATCCTAACTCCCCCTTCCGGTTTTTTACTCACTTTAACCACATGCCCCGAAAAACTGTCGAAACAATGGGTAAGGGCCAGGCCGAAGCCCTCTCCCTTTTTACGGTTGGCCCAACCACTCATTGCCACAAGTTTGTCGAGCATTTTCTTTATCCGGTCACTTTTCAAATGGTCTTTCCGGAAAACTACCGGATCTTTTCCGGCAGCCATCGCCAATTCATCTATAAAGCTTTCGTAGGCAAAAGTATTGGTACTGCTGTACACCGAGCGCCACCACATTACCGGAATAGGTGATTCTGTTGGAACATCGGAAAAATGGTACGAAGGGATACTTTCAAGATAGTTTTCTACAAGTCCCTCGGTTAGGCTGCTGTTTGCCTTAGCCTTATCAAAGGTTTTCGAACTCTGCAGGTCCATGTTTTGCGCTGCCATCCTTCCTCGTAGTGCTTCAATCTTTCCATCCTTAATTAATGCGCTCATCCTGAACATGGCTCCCGGCCTGAACGGTCCCTGTGTCATATCATCTTCACGGCTCCATATTACTTTTACAGGCGCCTTTATTTCCTTTGAAATGGCCACCGCCTCTGTGGTATAATCAAGAAATGCCTTACGGCCAAATCCGCCGCCAAGAAAGGTCATATTCACTTCAACGGCTTCGGGTTTCAACCCAAAAGTTCTGGCCAAATCTCCCTGCACCCAATCGGGTGCCTGTATGGGTCCCCACACTTCAAGCTTCGTATCCTGCCAGTGCGCGGCACAGCAAAGCGGTTCCATACAACTATGCGATTCATAAGGGGTACTGTAATCGGCTTCAACTTTAATACCCGCACCACTCCAGGCCGCATTAAAATCTCCTGCCGATTTAAATTTATTCCCTTCTTTTCCGAGATCTTCCTTCATTTGCCTGTATAAATCGGCCGTACTATGGTGGGCAAAACCACTATCATCCCATTCAATTTTAAGCACTTTTCGTGCCTGAATGCAGGCCCAGGTATTGGTGGCAACCACGGCTACCCCTTCGCGCTCAAAGGCAAAAACCGGCATTATTACCTTAAATACAAGCTTTACACCAGGCACGGCAAGTGCTGCCGCCGGGTCAAAACTTTTTACCTTACCATGAAAACGCGGATTTCGTTCTACCATGGCAATCAGCATGCCCGGTTTCATTAAATCCTGCCCAAAAATGGCTGTACCATTTATTTTAGGTGGATTGTCCTGCCGGGGTAATGGCTTTCCAATCAGCTTATAGTTCTTACGGTCCTTCAGTTTTATTTCTTTCGGCGGGGTAATTTTGGCAGCATCTTCTACCAGGTCGCCATAGCCGAGTTTTTTACCGGATGGTTTATGAAAAACCTGTGCATCAAGGGCATAACATTCTGTTTTAGGCACTTTCCAGCGGTTGGCTGCAGCTTCAATCAGCATTTCACGGGCAGTAGCGCCGGTTTTCAATAATTCCTGGTAAGCACCCCTGATGGTACTGCTTCCCCCGGTAATCTGACTGCCGTATTTACCCTGCGCGCCCCTTGTAAATTCAATCCTTACTTTATTCAGGTCTACTTCCAGTTCTTCGGCAATAATCTGCGGTACCGATTGAAAAGACCCCTGCCCCATTTCGGAGCGGTGGTTATATAATACAATGTTGCCATTTTTATCAATAGAAATCCAGGCCGTAAGGTCAATTCCTTTTGCCTCGGCACCCTCACCGGTTAAAAATTCGGCAACAGAGCCTTCATTACCCAGTGCTTTAAAATAGTAGCCCACAGTAAGTGCAGCGGTAGTAAGGCTTCCGATTTTTACAAAACGGCGGCGACTCAGTTTATTTTGTTCAGATGCAGTTTGCATGTTCCGGCTTTTAGATGGTTATTTATTTTGTGCCATAAGTACGGCAGCACGCTTAACGGCTTTTTGAATACGGGTATAGGTGCCGCAGCGGCAAATTAATCCCTGCATAGCCACGGTTATATCATCATCTGTTGGATTGGGATTGGTTCGCAACAGGGCAGCAGCTGCCATCATTTGTCCGCTCTGGCAAAAACCACATTGCGGAACCTGTTCTTCTATCCATGCCCGCTGTACCGGGTGACTGCTATCGGGTGAAAGACCCTCAATGGTGGTTATTTTAGCACGGGCCGCAGCAGAAACCACCACTGAACAGGACCTTACCGGTGAACCATTAAAATGAACGGTACAACTGCCGCATTGGGCTATTCCGCAACCATATTTGGTGCCGGTAAGCCCAATTACATCGCGTAACACCCAAAGCAGCGGCGTGTTGGCTTCGGCTTCCACCGGGTAAGTTTTCCCGTTGATTGATAAATTGTAAGTTGGCATATCGTTGTATTTCTGTTGGGTAAATGTAATACAATCCCCAGGCTATTTCAGCAAAAAAGGTTCAATGGATGTAAAAAAATCCTTTCGGTCAATTTTCTATATTTGTGCGGATATCTTACGATTGTCAGCATCACACATGGAAAATAAAACCAAACAACAATACGGCCAAAGTTTTTTTGAGGATGTGTGGGATGTAGTGCGCCAGATACCCAAAGGCCGGGTGACCAGCTATGGAGCTATTGCCAACTACCTCGGCACGCGCATGAGCGCGCGCATGGTGGGCTGGGCCATGAATGCGGCACATGCAATTGGAGATGTTCCTGCCCAGCGTGTAGTAAACCGAAACGGTATATTGAGTGGGAAAGCGCATTTTGGCAGTCCCGAACGTATGCAGGAGTTACTCGAAGCCGATGGGGTGGAAATCAGGAATGATACCGTGGTTGATTTCAAAACACTGTTTTGGGACCCCGCCACCGAACTCGGCCTGTAATGCCTAGCTGTAATATGGGCTTATCATCAGGTATACCACCGGGCCGGTTACCGCCACATAAAACCAAAGCGGCCAGGTAATTTTTGCGAGCTTTTTGTGTTTTTCATATTCTCCCGTAAGACCCCGGTAAGCGGTAAAAAGAATAAAAGGAAGAATAATGGCTGCTAAAAAAACGTGGGTAATCAGGATGAAATAATAAAGGATCTTAATGGCGCCCTCCCCGCCAAACCGGGTGCTTCCTGACAGCAGGTGATGGGTAATATACGATAAAAGGAACAGGATACTCAGTAACAACGCGGTCATCATCAGGTTTTTATGCAACCGGAATTTACTGCTTTTTACCGCCACCAATGCTG
>Ga0209097_10004652_pt1 | contig 10063 bp, 9 predicted proteins | sample AD_UKC052_MetaG_FD_184419 | JGI IMG/M metagenome (GOLD analysis project Ga0209097, IMG submission 184419) | Active sludge microbial communities of municipal wastewater-treating anaerobic digesters from USA - AD_UKC052_MetaG (SPAdes) (version 2) | ecosystem: Engineered > Bioreactor > Anaerobic >... | reverse complement strand
GCCGCCTTGAGCACTTCCAGGGTGTCGATACCGATCTTGTGGAAGATCACCGACAGTTCGTTCATCAGGGCGATGTTGAGATCGCGCTGGGTGTTCTCGATCACCTTGGCGGCCTCGGCCACCTTGATGGAGCTGGCCGGATATACCCCTGCGGTGATCACCGATGAGTAGGTGTCGGCGACGAAACTGAGTGTCTCGGGCGTGTCGCCGGAGACGACCTTCATGATCTTGGTGACGGTGCGTTCCTTGTCGCCCGGGTTGATTCGCTCGGGGGAGTAGCCCACATTGAAGTCCTGCTTCCACTTGAGGCCCGAGAACTTCTCGAGGATGGGAATACACACTTCCTCGGTGGCGCCTGGGTATACGGTGGATTCGTACACCACGATGGCGCCCCTCTTCATGTACTTGCCGACGCTCTCACTCGACTTGACCAGCGGGGTGAAGTCGGGCTGGTGGGCCTCATCGACCGGGGTCGGCACTGCGACGATGATGAAGTCGGCTTCGGCGATCACCTTGGGGTCGGTGCTGCAGGTGAGGTGCACGGCGGCCTTGAGGTCATCGCTGCTCACTTCACCGGTTGGGTCGACGTGGCGGGCGTAGGCGTCCACCTTCTCCTGGTGCAGGTCGAAACCGACGGTCTTTTGCTTCTTGCCGAACTCGACGGCGAGTGGAAGGCCTACGTAGCCGAGGCCGATTACTGCGACTACCATTTTGCTGATACCCCTTCAGTGTGAAAAAAATCAGTGTCTATTGGCTATCAGATCGCACAATCTCGGCATATATACACCTCGCCATGCTTCGTCTCCTAGCCTTAGTAAAGCTCCATTTCCTTGATACACACCGACAACACCCACCCCCAAAGCAGCAGACGCTGCGTCGAGGTAAGACAAAGCCTTTCTCATACGAAATGCGTCACCAAACACTTTTTCATCGACTTCGATCTCAAAGCCGGCCCCAGACTCTAAAGCTCGACTAAGAGTCTCACTAAGCCTACTTAATGAAACATCACTTTTCACGTAGTAGTTAGGCTGATAGACCGACAGATCAAAGCCAAGCTCTTTCCACCTATCTCTTTCTGGAGACCTCCAAAATGGGATCCAAAGATACTTCAGTGGACTCGAAAAACCTAACTCTCTAAACCTCTTCCTAGCGAAACTCATACTTGGAGCTAGAATAGCCTTTGTATTCGACAAAGACTCATCCACCCAATAAAAACCCACAAAATTGAGTCGATCATACTTTGCTGACAGCCATTTATGGAGAAATACCTCAACAAGCCAATTAACCGCTTTCAACTTATCGTCATCGTCAAGAATCACGAAAGCGCCGTCAGAAGGAAGGTGAAATCTCCCGCCGACAACCGGTTCGGGCAATCCGACCCACACATCAACGCTCTTCTCACGAGCGTTACGAGCAGCAGAATTTAAGCTATCCAACACCCCATTGACTCGAAACCACCGATCCAGCAACTCAACCCAATCTCTGTCGTCCGCAGGACCATTCGCCGGCCTTTTAGGACTCGGATGAGCCAACGCTTTCCTGTCGTCAGTCCTAGTCTCCAAGATAACAAAAGAGCGAAAGAATATTCGATTCCTTCTCTCGACTCCATCACAACGCAATAGCTTTGAGAACGCGGAAACATCCCAATTCGGCCGCGAACCGTTTCCAGCATAAACGAGTACGAAGTCGTTAAACGCCCCCTGGCTGCGAGAGACCTCAGCAACACAGGGAAACGAGAAAATACAAAGCAACCAAATAAAGCCAAAACACCTAAGCATTCTTTCGTCTACCGACCAGGGCAACCAAAAGTCTTCCCAAGAAAACTATCAGCTTACGCTGCCTAAAAATACGCGCAGGCTGTCTTAAAAGGCGAAAAAGCCATTCCAGCCCAAGGGACTGAAATACTGCGGGGGCTCTTGGGACAGCCCCTGCCCACACGTCAAATGAACCTCCGACACCCATGAATACACCTCTATTCAATCGCGCCCTCATCTGATTGATCCATCGCTCTTGCTTAGGGCTACCAAGAGCAACGAGGACCACCTTTGCCCCCGAGCTCTCGATCAACTCTGCCATGAGCGAAAAATCACTAAGCCTTTGGTCGTAGCCATTAATTCGAGAAACAACAACTTGATAGCTCATTAAATCATTAAGATAATTAGCCGCAGCTTGAGACACATCATCTGACGCACCAATCAGAAATACTTTATCCTTATTATTAGCGAGCCCCTTCACCAAATCCAAGGCAAAATCACATCCTGCCACACGCTCTATAAGCTTTGAACCAAACAACCTAGAGTACGCAACCACCCCTATTCCGTCTGGCAACAAAAGACTTGCAGACTCTAGAAAAATCCGAGTCTCTGAGTCTGCCTCTACTGTTATGCACTTCTCTGGGTTAACTGCCGCAACAACAGAAACTGAATCTTTTGCTATCAGATCCCTTACCAGATAGTCAATCTTGTCGCGGGAGATCTCGTCAACATAAGTGGACAACACAGGGAGACGACGAACCCCATCCACTCTAGAACTGGAATGACCTGTCATACTCTCCATAACTCGCTCCAATAACAAACCAAAGCAGATATAAGTACGCTGCAGTGAACATTACATTACCACCGAACATAGCAATGTAAAGTGCAGCCAGAACGCCAAGACATGTTGCGCGGACAACCGGCAAAGACTTAAGAGAAAATAGAGCCTGTCTAAAGATTGCTGCCCAACAACCGACGACGATCGCCCCCAAAACGGGACCAAATTCAACCAAGAGCGCGACATAGTCATTATGCGCAATCGGCCCCTCCTCATCAAACCCGGCCCGAATACCTTCCATATTAACGGCCTGTCCGATTCCACTACCAAAAATTCGATAGTTCTGCCACCAATCTGCAATCAGAAGCGTCCAGTGCATAACCCTCCACTCAAATGACGAAGGGGTTGCTTTTCCTGTTGTTTCTGAAACGGTTCCGCCACTAAATGTCTCGAGAACCCGAGCTCCCGTGGGCGTAAAAAAAATAACAATTAGAGCAAATATAAATATCGCTCCAAGCGCAAAAGCACCGCGTGCTACACGCTGCCTCTTAAAGAAAACCAGATACAGCCAAAACCCCACAACACCTATTGTCAAGACATTCTTAATCGTCGCAGAATAAACAAGGAAAAAGACAAGCAAGAAAAATATAGCGCCTGTAAAAAACCACTCTCTGCTTCTTATTCTTGACCCTAGAAACAAACCAAAAGCACACAACGCAGCGACCATCACACTGTTTGCTGTAATATTGGGAGAAAGAAATCCGCTAGGACGGATCACCCCCCCAATTACAGGGGCAAAACCAAAAACAACGCTTAACAGGCCGTTAAAAGCATGAATACTCCCTGCTGCTACAACAACGGCCAAAACTGAGTAAGAGCCAAGAACTCTTGAACAGTAGTAAGCAACAAAAAAAAACGGAATTGTGCTTACAGTTCTAAACGCCAGTCCAACTCCTCGCTCAAAATCCAATCCATTCTTGAGAACAACGATCGCAGAGAATACGGAAGTCAATACAAGCATGAGCTGAAAAAAAAACTGTCGCCGAGTCAGCCCGCTAGCAGAATTCAAGTAAAGACGATAACCAAGAAATCCGATATAGCATACAACCGCAAATAAGGGGGCCGCCAAAAGCACAGGAATGGCACCCAAGAACCCTACATAAATAAGAGTGCAGGTAAGTCCCAAATAAGACTTACGCATCACCGCACACCCCATCGTAAACTTCGCGAAGGCTCTTCAACGCAGAACTATCTGAAGGTAGATTTAGCAACGCCACTTGCTGCAGATCCTCCCTATTGCGGGAGATGGCAAATTCACTCACGATTCTCGCCGCGAAATTTGCCACATCAAAATTATCGAAAACAGCGCAACCCGGAACGCCCTTGCACAGCAGATCTACATCACCAACGTTTGTCGAAATTACTCTTAAACCACTCGCCAGTGCTTCCTTCACGGAATTCGGCGATCCTTCAAACTCAGAAACCACGACGAGAAAGTCAGCGGAATTAAAATAATCAGCGACATCGTCTCGCGGGACATTGACCATCAGCAACTGCTTAGCCGAAACGGCCCTAGATTGCACAGCTTCTAGCACTTCCACAAACCGATCGTAACGCTTCGATTTTCTATGCAAATCATTAGCCGATACAAAAAGGAGAACACAATCTTCCTTCCGAAAACCCAATTTGCCTCTAACACTCTCCCTCAACTCATCATCGTAAATAAGCTTTAACGTAACGCTGTTAGGTATAAGTCGATCTCCTTCTTTCATGCAATTTATGAACTTAGGAGACTTAAAAATAGCAGCCTTACTCAGCCTATGTACGATCTGCTCAAAAAATGATGAGATACGAGTATTTACGCCGATAATGTTTCGGCCAACATCGTTCAAAAAAGAAACAACCAGTCTATTTCTTTGCCCAGCAAGGATACAAATAAGCCCACAAAAAACATGGTGCGCATGCACTACATCGTACGAACTCGCCCGACGCATCAAATCCCACCAAGCACGCGCATACTTCCTCCATCCCCTTCCCTCCGGGATCACGTAAACATCGACTTCAAGTCCAGATCGCTCTAAGAGCTCTATCTGCTCTTTGATAAAAATGCCCTTGATCGGCTTTGCTTCGGATGGATAAGCGTTAGTTACGTGCATCACGCGCATTATTCACCTCTAACGCAAACTTGCTAACTGCATCAAGCGCATCACGTCCTGTCTCGATTAGATCGTGCGGCAACTCGACATCAAACAACAGATCATCTCGACATAGCAACATCCTCAACTCATCACCTGTGGAGATGCATCGCCATGGCTGCTCAACTTGATTATAAAATCTCTTCGTTTTAGCATGCTTTGCAATAGATGCAACGGGGATTCCCAAAGCCGTGGCACATATTCCCACGTGAAGCTTTGTAGTCAAAACGAACGCGCACTCCCCTATCGCACGAAGGAATTCGTCGCAATCATTCTGATAAACGATCAGATCGCGTTCCGTTACACCCAATTGAGAACGAGTCTCTCCCACCGAAGAAATGGAAGACTTTGACTCGCAGTCGACGAGAAATCTGATGGGAAGTCCAGTTCTCAGTATCAAGTCCCGACAAGCAGACAGAAAAAGTGACTTCTTCTCTTCATCAACCCCCTGAAAATCCGCATGAATCCCTAGAAATTTCGGACTAGATTTATAGCGATCCTTTTCTTCCGATACATACGCAAGAGCTAGATCAGGAACGACATGAGCGTTCCCTGTGCTAACTCCATAGTGACTCAAACTCTCTTGAGACTCTTTGTCTCTTACCAGCAAAGGACTGGCGATCGACAAAACGCCACCAACTACATTCCTAAAAAAAGGGAGTTTAATTCGCCCCAAACCAACGCCAAACACAGAGACCTTCCCGGATCTATAGGCTTCACGCAATGCTCGGCCGTGCCGAAGAAAATTACGAATCTCCCAACGGAGGCCCCCACTATGCGGAGGCATAAGGTAGCCTCCACCACAAAAAATAGCAGCATCAATGTTCTCATTCGAACCTAGCTTCTCAATGCCGCCTAGCCCTCGAAGAAAAGCATCTTCCATGTCCTCAGGCATATTGCAGTATCTGAGACCATCAACTCCAACAACAGCGCCGGCTCTCTCAGCAACTATTTTCCATAGCAAAACATCACCAAAATTCTTCGCGAAATATGAAGCATGCAACAAAACTGTTTTCACTTTATTCCCTCAATTTCTGATCGTCGAGAAGATGTATGAACGCCCAATCCAAATAAGACTAAAAAACACGGAAAGCATTATCAACGAAGCAAAGTACCGTAAATACAACTCGACGGATGAGATTGAAACAGATAGCAAAAACTGAAAGCCCATGCATAATGCGTAAAACAACAACATACCTACAAGAAGCCTTAGCGCTGGATAGTGATCAGAAGCTCTCGCTAGAACAACCCACGATAGAGCAAAATGAATGACAACCGCAAGGGAAACTAGCCATACAGTTTCCGTCAAACCAATAAAAGAACCGACAAGCGCGCCACACACCACACAGATCGCGTACAGCGCTTGCAACCCGACACGCTGCTTCATAAGAGCAAGAGACTTGTACACTGGATCAAAGCTCTTGTATGCAATACGAAAGGGCATGATCACCCCGAGTACGGACACCAACCCAGCCATTTCAGACCAATCGCTTCCAAACAATATCGCGACAAATTCTTGAGAAAAAAAATAGAAATGTGCAGCCAATGGACATGCCATAAACCAAAGCCACGATATCATTACTTCATGCAATTGCAATACACGACTTCTATCGTTCTGAATCTTAGAAAGCATTGGAAACGAGACATTGCTCAAAGCCTGACCCATAAGATTCGCGGGCGCCACGAGAACTTGGAAAGAACGAGCATATAATCCAGCAGCAAGCGGACCTAAAAGCTTACTTATTATTAATGTGTCCGCCTGAGTTGCCACATGGTTCAGCAACCGAGCAGCTGAAAACAAGACACCAAAGCCTGCCAGATCTCTTAGCGCCTGGAGCGGTGGCCAGCCAGTAATAGCTATGCGAACTCCAGCTCTAAGGGTCATCGCGCGCACTAGATTTTGAATCAACAACCCGAAAACCAAGGATGCTGGACCAAATCCATAATAGGCCAACACAGTAGAGACCCCCAAGCCTCCGACTACGACGCCGGCTATATCCGCTAACGCAATGCGAGAGAACGCACAGCGCCTCTGCATGAGAGCTTCAAACGTGGAGGAATAAGCTCGCACTAGAAATACTGGAGCCCCAAGAATCAAAAGAAGATCGAGGTCAGGGCTATTAAAAAAACCCGCTATGTCAGCCGAAGAGACATAACATGCAACGGTGGCTGCGAGCCCCAGTCCGATAGCAACCCAGAAAGAGACTGTGATGTGACTTTTCCTGATTCTGAGCTTTTGAACCAGAGCGGGTGAGAGACCAACATCAGCAAACAACTGTACTGTAGCAAAAATAGTCATTGCGGTAATAGCCACACCACTATCGCGGGGCCCCAACAATCTTGCAACCAAGACAACGGAGAGCAATGCCGTGAGTGCCGACCCGAGAGAGAACAAGAACCCTCGAAAAGCTCTTTTCTTTTTGTACATTAAGTCATGCGCTCAAATATATTTAGAAAAACAGGCTTGCAAAAAACGTAAATTTCATTTCAAACAAAGAAATAGAATTGTAAATGAGCATTTCAGATGAAATATTCAAGAGCGCCACTCGTTTTCTCTGTTGAAAAAACAAAAAGAAAGTCACAAACAACTCTCTCCACAACTGTCCAATCAGCAACAAATGTAACAGCCGGCACTCTGTGGAACAAACAAATCCCGAAGAGCAGATTGCTCATCGGGATTGCCAAGAAGAGCTCACTTATATGAATACGAATAGACGTGACCTTTGTATCCATAGCGGTGCCTTTGGAGTTCAAGATCTAGACCATTAAAGATAAAGCCCTTAACTTCTACACCAGCTGTATTCAGCTTCTTTACCGCTTGCCTTACCTCATCAATGGGGTGCTTGTCAGCCCGCAAGAGCATAAAGGTCGCCCCGACATACTTCGATATCAGCGCAGCATCTGCAACAGCCAAAACCGGAGGAGCATCGACAAGAACAATATCATACAAACTCTTGAGGGAATCCAAAAGAACCTTGAACCGTTCGTGCAAAATTAATTCCGAAGGATTCGGAGGAATAGCACCTGTGGTTACAACATCCAAGTTCGGGACAATGGTTGACTTCGTAATACTAGAAAGCTCAGCAGCAGACGATACAAATTCACTAACACCATTTTCGCGCCCCAAACCAAACTCTTTGTTAATGTGGCCGCGCCTTAAGTCCGCATCGACAAGAACGACGCGCTTTCCTACCTGAGCAAGAATGACCGCGAGATTTTTAGACACAAAACTCTTACCAACACCTGGACTGGGGCCGGTAATCAAGATGGAATTGTTTTCTGCATCAAATAGCGCGAAATGTATGGACGCCTGAAGCCCCCTGAGACTCTCGATAGATTCATCGTCAGGATGAAGTATCGCTAGAATTGAGGGGGCCTTATTTTTTCCTGAACTAATACGTTGCTCTACGCTACTAAAAGGAACCGTTGCATAAACTGGCAAACCTGTCTCCCTTTCGATAGTCTCAGGATCGCGCACCGTAACCTTTAGCGCGGTCAAACCCCAAATATTAATCAACGCCAGAACGAGTCCAAGAACTCCCGCTCCAAGGAGTACAACGATAGGTTTTGGGCCAATAGGCTGTATAGATGCGATTGCAACATCGAGAACTCTAACGTCACCCACAGCACCTGCTTTGGAAACACGTAGCTGCTGAGACGTATTCAAAATATTAGTGTACAGCGCAGTAGTTACTTCAACATCTCGAGCCAACTGCAACAACCGCTGCTGGGTTTCCGGCAAACCCGACACATCCTTTTCTAGGCTTGCCCTTTTCTCAACGAGCCTTGCGATCCGATTGTCAACAGCAATCACGCGAGGGTGCTCGGCAGTAAAGCTTTGGCGCAGCTCATCTTTTTCTTGCCTGAGCGCTAGAATTTGACCGTCGAATTCTACTACAGACTGCAAAACGGTCTGAGTTTCCAAAGCAAGATCCAAAGAACCCCTTGTTTTCCTGTAGCTATTGTACGCATATTCAGCCTTGTCCAAGTCGGACTTAAGCCGAGGGAGTTGCTGATCCAAAAAAGCAAGCGTCTTTTCCGCCTCTACAGAACGCGCTTCAACACTTTGTCTGACATACGCATCCAAAATTTCTTGCAGCGTATTAGTAGCGGCATCAACGCTATCTGCCACGTAGGAGATTTCAAGAACGCCGGAACCTTTTGTCTTTTCCTTTACAACAAATACCTTCTTAAGATCCTCTACAGAAGTCCCGATCCATTTTTTTCTCAACTTAAAACTAGTGCCTGGCCTCGCCTTAAGTTCCGATACAAAAATAGCACCCTTCTCAAACTCGGCTCTAGTCCCGGCGGAGCCAACACTCAACACATTTCCATCATCATCTTCGAGTTGAAACTTGCGATCTTCTAGCACCTTTAGCACAAGATCCTTATCTGCAAGCTGGAACGGAACAACTAGTGCATCTACTCGTGCAATCTCGCCCCCCCAAGCAAAGGAAGTAAATCCCAATAGAGGCGAAGCCACCCCAACACCGGAGTAGCGACTAGCTATAGCAGAACCCACAACTGGAAAATACTTGGGTTCAACTACAATATCGAGTTTTAACTTCTGTATAGCCATCCCAAGAATCGACCTTGAAATCAGAATTTCTTGCTGGGTAGAAACAGTAGTGCTTTCCGAGAGAAGCGGCTGAAGGTCTTTAAAAGCGGAAGTGATGCCAAGGGACTTCTCATCAACGTGAACAGAAGCGTCAGCTCGGTATGAAGGCTTACTCAGCACAACCCAAGCTCCGGCAAGAGCCAGCGCCAAAAGGCACCAGAAAACGACCAACGACCGACGATCCATAACTTCCGCGTAAATCCCCCTAAGGGAGATGAAGTCTCGGTCTGATTCGTCAAATTGCATTCGTGCGTCACCGAGAGATCTAACAGACGATTTATCTAGCGGGCTTGTCATTTTCATAGCACTCAACAATACAAAAAGATCTCATTAGATTAACCACGAACACCAGTACAAAAGAGATAACAAGAACAACTATCCACTAAGGAATAGCAGCTTGGCGCCCCCCAAACAATGGGTACTGCGTTCTGCTCACTTGGAACAGGGTCTGCGCAGTAGGCAGGATGTTGCTGATCACGCGGTTCCAGCGGACGACGTCGGCGGCATCCACGTACACGATGTCGCGCGGCTTGAGGTTGAAGCGGTCGGCCAGCAGCATGGCGTCAGGGGAGCTGCCGTCCAGGTGGAAGAGCTCGGGCACGTCGCCATCCCCGCGCATCACGTAGATCCACTTGGGATTGGAGCGGTCCTGGGTGATGTAGCCGGCGTCGGCCAGGGCTTCGGCCAGGGTGGAGCGCTTCTTGGTCATGACCAGGGA
>Ga0209097_10004648_pt1 | contig 10067 bp, 7 predicted proteins | sample AD_UKC052_MetaG_FD_184419 | JGI IMG/M metagenome (GOLD analysis project Ga0209097, IMG submission 184419) | Active sludge microbial communities of municipal wastewater-treating anaerobic digesters from USA - AD_UKC052_MetaG (SPAdes) (version 2) | ecosystem: Engineered > Bioreactor > Anaerobic >... | reverse complement strand
CACTTAATAACTTTATCAATCCAGGTTTGAAGACAGCCTTTAGGCCATTATCTGATATTAAATAGTTTTTTGCAATTGAATCTTGATTGTCAAGTACAATTTCCTGCTTATCAAAAGACTTTATCTGTTCTTTCAAAGCAAGGATTTCATTTTTTGCTTTTTCAAGGTCAGCTTCACATTGATTCTTCGAGGAGTTTTCAGAACAACTTTCCAGAAAAATTATTGCGAAAAAAAACAGCAACGCCTGATAGTACTTAATGGTCATTTCGTAATTGATTTGTTTGGCATTATATTAATGTACAACCCCTTTTTAATTTATCTATATTTTTGGTTGCTAACTAATTCATTATCATATAATTAATGGTCAATATTTTTGATTGTTACCGGTAAAAATACAAAATTCCCCCAATTCCCTCACCTCCAACCTCACCCCTGGCGCTACGGTAACCTTAGCATAAGGCCCGGCAAATATCGACCGGCAGCTTCCTTTACTTTTCAACTCCACTATTGCCCATACAGGAATAGTCCCCATCGTATTCCCATCCGGCACTACCCCGCAGGTCCAGTTGGTTGGGGTATAACAATCGCTTGTTCTGCCGGGTTTCCAGGTATTGGAAAATTCGAGGCGCCAGGGTTCGCCATAGCTGAAATTGGCAAACCGGCAGCGGAAAGTCCGTTTTAGGCAATAAGAGGGAACTGCGGCAAGCGAAAGGCATCGGTCTTGCAGCCCAAAACCCAACTTTTCCCCTGCAAATTGGCCCGAGCCACACCCAAAAACCCAAAATTCTTTACCCTCCCCCATCTTTAACAACCCAATTATCCCCCACATAACCTATTCACCTAATTTTACACCCGTTTAAAGCATCAGTACCTATATGATAAAACCAATGGCCTTTGTTATGGGCCTCCTATTTGCTATAAATGGTTCGGCGCAGCAGGCGCCTGCCACGGGGTATAAAATTGACCTCACCATCAAACCCTTCCAAAATCAGTGGGTTTACCTTGCCTACTATTACGGGGGCATTAAGGGTCTAGCCGACAGCATTTACCTCGACGCAAACAGCCGGGGGGCGCTTACGGGAGAAAAACTGATGCAGCAGGGCGTGTACATCATGGCTTCGCCGGGCAAAACCATCCTTTTCGAAATGCTGATACCCGAAGATCAGGTGTTCAGCGTAAGCATGGATACGCTGCAGCCCGATGCAAGCCTGAAGTTTGAGGGCAGCGAAGAAAATAAGCTGTTTACCGATTACACCAAATACATCAGCCCACGCGCCATGGCTATTGAGGAGGCAAGAAGGCAGATGGATTCGACCAAAGTTGCCGCTGAAAAGGAGAAGTACAGGAAGGAAATGGAGAAATATGGCAATGAAATCAATGGTTTTCGCCTCGATGTAATTAAAAAATACCCGGAAAGTATGCTGGCCCTGCTGTTTAAAACCATGCAGGAGGTACCCTACCCGGCAAATCTTCTGGCACCTAAAACAAGGGCCGACAGCCTGGCCCAATACCGTTTTGGCAAGGATCATTACTGGGATAATTTCGACTTTATGGATGGGCGCCTTGTACGCACCCCCATTTTTGAAAATAAACTGAAGGCCTACATCAACAACTGGGTAGTGCCCGATGCCGACAGCATTATTTTTGAGCAAAACTGGATGATGGCACTTGGCCGCAACGACCCCGAAATGTCGCGCTACCTGATCAGCTATTTTATTGACAATTACATGTACCCCAAAATAATGGGTCAGGATAAGGTATTTCTGCATACCTATGAGCGGTATGTGGCCAACAACAACCCAACTACAAGCTGGTTAAACGAAAAGCAGCGCAAAGCCATCACCGAAAGGGCTTATATGGTAATGGCCAATCAATTGGGTTCGCCCGCTTACGACATGGCACTGGTGGATACTGCCGGCAAAATGCGCAAATTGTATGACATAAAAGCTGAATATGTGGTTGTTGCTTTTTGGGATCCCCATTGCGGAAAGTGCCGTGAAGAATTGCCCAAAATTGACAGCCTGTATAAAACCACCTGGAAAAAGAGCAACATACAGGTATATGCCGTTATGGTAAACGAAGAATCGGTTACCGACTGGGCACCCTTTATCCGGAATACCGGTAAAGGCTGGGTACATGTACACCAAACCAAAGAAATGCGCGAAGCCGAAGAAAAAGCCCAACAGGCCAATTTCAGGCAGTTGTACGATATGCGCAGTACGCCCACCCTGTTTTTGCTGGATAAGGAAAAAAGGATAGTAGCCAAAAACCTGGGGCTCGAAGACCTGGATAATGTATTAAAACAGAAGTTAAGCCTGGAAACGAAGTAACTTTGCAAAATCCCAATAAACACAAGAAATGACTAGGTTCTTTTTAATCCCTGGAATCATTTTCCTCGGAATTTTGGCTCAGCAAGGTAAGGTCAATTCACAAACCCTGTTTACCTATGGTTCCAAAACAGCTACAAGCAAAGCATTTCTCAGGGCCTTCAACAAAAACCCCGGAGAAGGCGACCGCCGCAAAGCCATGGAGGAATACCTGCCGCTTTACATCAATTATGTACTCAAGGTTCAGGATGCTTACGATAAGCGGCTCGATACCCTGCCGGTGCAGCAGCAGGAACTGATGAATTACAAAGTTCAGCTTGCCGAGGGTTTTATTGCCGAAAAATCAGGTGCCGAAGCGTTGGTAGATGAAGCCATTGCCCGCATGCAGGAAGAAGTGCTGCTCGGGCATATTTATATAGGCTACAACAATGGCGACACTGCCGCGGCCATTAAGCGCGCGCAGGAGGCCATTGCGCAGTTAAAGGCGGGGAAAAACTGGAGCGACGTTGCCCTTCAGTACAGTACGGATGAAGCAGTAAAGGGACATAAGGGCGTTATTGGCTGGATTGGACCCTTTGTAATTCCTTACACCTACGAAACACTTGTGTATGGCCTGCCCAAAGGCGGATACAGTACACCACAACGCGCCTCCGAAGGGGTTCATATTTTCAGCAAACGCGATACAAGACCGGGGACAGGAACCGTGCAGGTGGCACAGATTTTAATAGCAGATATAGGCGGCCTTACCGCCGATGACCGGAAACAACGGGCACGGCTTGCCGATTCACTATACGATGCACTGCAAAAAGGAAGCAGTTTTCAAAATCTTGTAGCCGAATTCAGCGAAGACCGTTCAACCAAATACCAGGCCGGTGAGCTGCAACCCTTTGGTACCGGCAGTTACGATCCCGTTTTTGAAGCAACTGCGTTTGGTTTGAAAAACCCCGGCGATTACTCAAAGCCCTTTGTAACGGCATATGGCTGGCATATTCTGAAATTGATTTCGAAAACACCCCCACCGGCTAAAACCAACGAAGAGGCCCGCTCTTTACTGAGGCAAAAAGTGGCTGTGGATGGAAGGCTGGAAAATTCACGCGAAGCCTATGTAAAAAGCAAAATGACTGCCATGAAATTTAAGGCAGGTGTTGTTACCCCGTCGCAGTTGCAGGCTTTTACTGATAGTGTACTGTACAATACCGAAAAACGGCCTGCAGGTCTTACCAATAAAACCGTCCTTTTCAGCATTGGAAAAACAACATACACGCTGGAAGACTGGACAGCATTTGTAAGGGTGCAAGCCATGTCGGGCAGCATGGAAGCCGGTGAAAAAATAGGTGACCGTTATGAGGATTTTAAATTAGGTAAGGCTTCGGAATATTTACCCGAACACCTCGATGAAATAGAACCCGATTTTGCGCTTCAGTTTAAAGAATTTAAGGATGCCAACCTGTTGTTTGATGCCATGGAGCGCAACGTATGGAACAAAGCCATGGAAGATACTGCAGGGTTAAAAAAATACTATGATGCCCATAAGGATAAGTACCGCTGGGAAGAAAATGTACTGGCAATTCTGGTTACGGGAAGCGATTCCATGCTGGTGGTAAATGCCCGCACCCGCCTTGCCAACGATAAATCGGAGTGGCGCAAACTGAATGAGGAATTTGAAGGAAAGGTATATGCCGACAGTTCCCGCTACGAACTAACCGCGTTTGCCTGGGCAAGGGGAGGAAATATTGTTCCGGGCAATTGTACCAACCTGGAACACAACGATATGGATAACAGCTTCAGCTTTGCCTGTATCCTTGAAAAAGGAAAAGCAGGCGACCCACGTAATTTTGAGGAAGCAAGGGGCTTTGTTGCAAGCGATTATCAGCAGATACTCGAAACTGAATGGATCAGCAGGCTGAAGAAAAAGTATCCTGTAAAGGTGGTAGATGCGGAGTGGAAAAAGTTGGTGGCGGGGAAGTGAAGGTTGACGGTTTGAAGAGTTAACAAGTTAACTCGTCAACTTATCAACTCCTAAAAAGCCACCCTGAAACTCCCAAACACCCCAAACTTGCTCACCCAATTTTCCGGCAGTGGCTTGGGGCCAAATCGCCATATCAGGTCAAAACGAAGTACTTTCAGGATATTATCTATGCCAGTTCCGCCTTCAATATACATTTTGCCATCGAGGTTCTGAAAGGGATGGCCCTGTACAAAATTCAGCGCAACGTTTTCATCCGTTAATCCGCCTACCAGGGTTTTTACATTCCAGAACTGCCGCCACTTCATTCGCCGGGTGATACCTACATACTTGAAAAGGCCGCTGCCGATATTGTGTTCCACCGAAAACCCGGCATAGCGGTCGTTTATGTATTCAAACCGGTTCATCAGGTTGAAGGCGTATTTATTGTAATAGTAAATTTCATTGCCCGGGGCCACTTCAAGCAGCATATAGGGCAGAGTGCCAAAGGTTTTGCCGGCATACAGGTTATATTCAATGGTGCCAAAGGGGGCAATTTTAAAATAATCGTTGATGCGGAACTTTAGCTTGTGGTAATCGTAATTGCTGTTTAAAACACCGCTCCAGCCTTTGTGGTACTGTACCTCCACCGTAGGGTAATCGCTGCCAAGGCTTGTGCGGAAGTAATTACCGTTCAGGAATTTTTCCATGTAGGAAAACCGCAGGGTTACCGCCGTTTCAAAGTTGTTGAGCGCATCGCCCTTCCCTGATGGAAAATTTTCTTTTCCGGGCAAATTCTGCAGCGGATCAAATATTTTTTGCTGCACACCCAGTTTTACACTGAAACCGCTAAGCGTACTGTTGTAATACTCCAGTTCCTTCATTTCCACCTTCATAAACTTAATGGGAATACCGGTTTTACGGATGGCAAGGGCAAAAATATTGTCGAGGCTTACCTCGTCGTAATAGTTCTGACCGTTATCAAGATCGTTAAGGTAAGTGCCGTGGATATAGCTGCGGGGGTCTTTGCGGATATAATGATAGGCCTCGGCCTTCCCCTTAAAGGTTTGATCGCCAAAACCGTAGGCCAGGTAACCGTGCAGGTACCAGTTGGGGCTGAGTTTAGGGGTTGTACCAAGATCGAAACGGGTACGCAGCCCTTCCCAGGCATTCAGGGTAACCCAGTTGTACCAGGGACCAATTTCAAATTTGCCGATAGGCTTGTACCCGGTAGTTACAAAATATACCGTGTTACTGTATTTCTTAAAAAGTGGCATGGATTGCAGGGTATCAATCATTTTGTACACCGCTGCCTCGTTTTTGGTAAGCGCTTCGTGTCTTTCACCTTCCCAGTATTCATCGGTTTTTTTCTCCGAACCGGGCAATACCACTACCTCTTCCATTATTTTGTTGCCGGCCAGTGCCTGTTCTATTCTATCCGGATCAAAACTTATCTGCCGGTAAGTGGTGGTTTTTCGCCCTTTCATACCCACGTTGTTTTTACCGATAGGAAACACATCCGCTATAAATTTGTCTTTCGATAAAAACCAGGTACTGTCGTTCACCATGGAGAAGTCCTGGTAAACGCTCAGGTTTTCTATATAGTTTACAGTTGAAAGCCCGGTAAGCCGCAACTGAATTCGCTGTATGGCAAAAGTGGTATCGTGTACCCATGCATCGCCTTCAAAAGTGTTTTGGCCCTTGTGTTTGGCGGTAAACACCCAATGATAATATCGCCTGCCATTCAGCACAACGGTATCGGGGGTGCTGTACACATAATAATTATCACCCTGGCTGCTGAGCGGGCTTACAAACTGCTTATCGAAAACCGGAATAAAATTGCTGTACACATTTACATTCTGGTACATACCACCCAGCAGTTTGGTCACACTTTCATTGTTTATACCATTGGTTTGGCTTGCTTTAATTTCTTCACGGGTTTTGCGCGGACTTCGCCTGTAAAAATAATCCGAAAGCGTTTCTGTAAGAAAAACCGGTAATATCGGCGGACCCCCTTCCGAACTGTCAATGTTATCCAGGATAAAGGCAAATGGCTTGATGATGCCTTTTTTCTCCAGTTTCTCCTTGTTTATTTTATTAAAATCCAGTTCGAGTTTATTATGAAGCTCGTAGGCAAAATAAGGAAAACGGCTGCGGTCGTTCTTTGGTTTGTTGCGCACCACTTTTCGCCAGAGTATCAGGCCGCGGTCGGCCTTGGTTTTAACCACCACCCCCTGAGTAACCGCCCGCTGTAAATTTATTTTCAGAAAACCGGAATCGGGAAACTCTTTGGTAGAAATAGTAAACTTATCATAACCCACATAGGTAATCTCCAGCGAATCGGCCTGCCAGCCGGGCAATATTTCAATGCTGAAAAAGCCAAGCGAGTCAGTAACGGCACCCCGCTGAACGGGTTTTAGTACAACGGAGGCAAATGGAATGGCCTCCTCGTTGTGGGCATCCTTCACCTGCCCCTTCAGGGTGGTGGGCTGCCCGCTTGCAATTATACCGGAAAACAGCAGGATGAAGGGTAGCCAACCAATTTTGTTCATATCGTGCAAAAATAAGCGCATTCATTATGCGTTAATAATACCGTTTATGTATAGAACCAATAGAAATATCGCTTTTAACAGGCCGTTTAAATGCTTTGGAGAGCCCTATCGGTTAACTTTGCGCCGGAAAAATTGAATCAATCACATGTTTACCAAGTTGAAATACATAACCACCCTGCTGCTCCCTCTTCTTTTGCTTTCAGTAATCTCTTTAGATGCACAGGCACAGCGAAAAGGTAAAAAGAAGAAAAAGGGCGCCCTAACAGCCGAACAGGTTTTACAAACAAATTTAACCCGGCATGTGGGTGTGCTTGCTGCCGATAGCCTCGAAGGCAGGCGTACCGGCACCGAGGGCGAAAAGAAAGCGGTACGGTATATTGCCGCACAATACCAAACACTTGGAATTAACGGTGCTGGCACAGAAGGGCTTATCCAGCCTTTTGAAATTGATGAAGGCAAGAGTTACCTGAAACAAACCAGCCTCACGATTGACGGAAAATCATTGGTTGCCGGAAAGGATTATTTCCCTTTTGCATGGAGTGGTGAAGGTAAATTTGAGTCGAACGCCTCGGTTGCATTAAGCGAAGCAGGTGATACATGGTGGATTGATCTTGAATCCACCATCGAAATAAACGAAGAGAATCCCCATTTTATACTCGCTACTCATTTGCAGGAGTTAGCTAAAGGAGCAGCAGCAAAAGGGGCAAAGTCCATTATTTTTTACAACGACGGCAGCAAACCCGACAGTTTATCCTTTAATGCAAAAGACAGATCGGAAACGCTTTCCATTCCGGTAATTTACCTGACTGCTGAGGCAAAAAAAGCATTATCCATAACCGACGAAAGCAATCCGGAGGTAGTAGCACAAATAAAGTTTGAAAAAGTAATCCGCAAGGGTATGAATGTAGTGGCCGGTATTGATAACGGTGCCCCATCCACCATTGTTTTGGGTGCCCACCTCGACCATCTTGGCTATGGCGAAGATGCCAACAGCCGGCATACAGGCGAACCGGGCATACACAACGGTGCAGATGATAACGCGAGCGGCACTGCGGCCGTATTGGAGTTGGCCAGGATAATTAAAGCCAAAGGCGACAAACGCTTCAACTATATTTTCCTGCATTTTAGCGGCGAGGAATTGGGGCTTTACGGAAGTAAGTATTTTACCGAACACCCCACTTTTGATTTAAAAAAGGTTAATTATATGATTAACCTCGACATGGTTGGCCGGTACAACGACAGCAGCAAAGCACTTACGGTGGGAGGAATCGGTACTTCGCCCTCATGGGCACAATTGGTGCAGCCAACGGCCGATTTCCTGCTGAAAATTGACAGCAGCGGTACCGGCCCAAGCGATCATACCTCTTTTTACAGGAAAGATATACCGGTCCTGTTTTTCTTTACCGGCCTGCATACCGATTACCACAAGCCATCCGACGATGCGGATAAAATCAACTATGCCGGCATGGTAAAAATTGTAAACTATATCGATGGCATTATTGAGCGTTCGCCTGCCGATACCCGGCTTGCTTTTACCAAAACCCGCGAGCAAACCATGGGTAGCCGGGGCTTTAAAGTTAGCATTGGCATTATGCCCGACTATACTTTCAGCGGCACCGGTGTAAAAGCAGATGGCGTAATTGATGGAAGACCTGCACAAAAAGCCGGACTCCAGGCCAACGATGTAATCCTGCAACTTGGCGAACACCTGATTACGGGCGTAGATACCTACATGCAGGCACTTAACCGTTTCGAAAAAGGGCAAACCACCACTGTAGTAGTGAAAAGGGGAAGTGAGGTAAAGGAGCTACCGATTACGTTTTAAAAGCAAACCACATAGGCACAGTAGGGAACCGCACTACAACCAAAGAAAACAAACCACATAGGCACAGTAGGACACAATAGGGAAAGGCTTTACAGCTAATCTATGTTTCCTATGTGCCTATGTGGTAAAAAATGGTGGTTATTTGTTGTCACCCATCATTTTGGCCATTTCGCCGTAAGATATAAAGGTCCAGTGTTCGGTCATTTTACCCTCGGCGTTAAATTTGGTCACCTCAATAGCCTCCGAATCATAGGATTGTCCTTTTTTCATGCCAAATGCATCTTCTGCCATGGTACCGCTTGATTTCATCCATTGAAAAACGTAATCTTTGTCGGCCAGCTCTTTAATAACAGATGATTTCATATTGGGAGCCATTTTTGCCCAGCTCTGCATCATCGCAATAATGCTGTCGGCGCCCTTAATGTCACCGGTTTCGCCTGCATGGTCCACTGCATCATCAGCTAACAAACCCCTTATAGCGCTGAAATCTCCCGTTTCAAAGGCTTTGTTTACCGTATGCATGGCTTCCAGGTTTTTTTCGGCGGCTTCATCAGTAGCCACAGTTGCCGCAGCATCGGCCGGATCAGTATTTACCGTGGTTTGACAGGCAAATAACAGGCAACACAAAGCTGCCCCAAGCACAAAAGTTAACTTTCTCATAACCAGATTGTTTAAATATTAGCCACCAATGTAAAAAATCAATTTAACAAAAGCAACCATTTGAACCTTTTTTTCAGGAATCATGGCCCAAACGTGGAAATGCTTTTAACCGTGTACAGTGGTTAATTTCAAATATTCAATCATTTTGTTCGCTTAATTTGCGCCATTACCGCAAAACAAGTCCATTCTACCTCCTGACAAAACATGGCAAAACTTACCATAGATAACAGTCAGCTCGCCAACGAGTTTTTTGAGGATGCCCGGCTGCTCGGCATTCAATGCCCGGCCGAAACCACGCGTTTTGTATGGATGATCAACCGGATTTTCGGTTACCGGTTTCAGTATCAGCACGATGGCGAAATAAAACTTAGTGCGCAAAAAAGAAACTATGAGTTCCCGGTGTACACCTGCAAGGAACCCAATATGGAACTTATTCACCTGCTGTATGTAAACGGTGATGATGGCAAACATCTTTTGCCCGAACTGAAGCATATTGATTACCTGTGGTTGCTGAAAGGCGAATTATCGAACGAATCCTTTATCGTATCGCTGATGCAGGAACTGAGAAATATGGATGGGGTGCAATTGGTAATGGAGCTAACAAATGAGAAGATTCGCAACAAAGAACACCTTGTGTTGTAAATAGGAAACAGCTAAGGAAACATGATCGTTTTTACTTCAATTAAAATATTTAAACCATGTGGCAACAAACCGATAACAAACTGCACCGTCAGTTCAAGTTCGCCGATTTCAGCGAA
>Ga0209097_10004647_pt1 | contig 10069 bp, 6 predicted proteins | sample AD_UKC052_MetaG_FD_184419 | JGI IMG/M metagenome (GOLD analysis project Ga0209097, IMG submission 184419) | Active sludge microbial communities of municipal wastewater-treating anaerobic digesters from USA - AD_UKC052_MetaG (SPAdes) (version 2) | ecosystem: Engineered > Bioreactor > Anaerobic >... | reverse complement strand
ATGCTCCGCCACATCCTGCCGAGCATTGGCTCGCCGATTATTGTGCAAGCGACGTTTGGCCTGGCAGGCGTGGTGCTAGTCGAAGCCAGCCTGAGCTTTTTGGGACTGGGACCGCCGGTGCCTTACACCTGGGGCGCTTTGCTGGCGCAAGGCACCACCTACTTTTGGCGGACTCGCCACTTGGTCTTGGTGCCGGGGCTGGCGATTGCCTTGTTGGTGCTAGGCTGCAACCTGCTGGGCGACGGCCTGCGCGACTATCTAGACCCCAAGCGCGACCTGCGCCGCTAACCTGCCCCGCTGACTAAACCCAAGCCGCAGCCAAGCGGCCTGGGTCTGCGCTCGTAGCTACTTGCCAAATACCCACTCGTACACGTCCCGTACGACCAGCGTCAGCAGCAGCGCCAACAAAAGCAGCATGCCAACCATGTGTACGATCTGCTCAACGCGCTGATTCACCGGGCGTCGCGTCACCAGCTCAAAGCCCAGGAACATCAAGCGCCCACCGTCGAGAGCCGGCAGCGGCAGCAGGTTAAAAAAGCCCAGCAGCGTACTAATCATGGCGACAAACTTAAGGCCCTGCGAGAGCCCCAGGCCCATCTGCGCTTTCATGACGCGGATGATGTAGACCGGGCTGCGCAGATCCATCTTCTGCTTGCCTCGGAAGACCTCGCGAAACGCCTGCAACTGGTCCCACGTCAGCAGGTACGGTGCCGACAGGCCATAGCTCAAGGCCTCGCCGATCGACAGCCGCTGACGCTTTGGCGCAGAGCCGAGCATCACGCCAATCAGGAAGCTGTCACTTTCCTGGGCTGGCCTTACGCGCAGCACCTGGCTTACATCGTTGCGCAGCACCTCTACGGCCAGCTCTTTGCCCTTACTGCGCGAGATCGTGCGCTGCACCTGCTCGACGTCGAGCATGATGCGGCCATCAATTTTGACAATCTGGTCGCCCTTCAAAAAACCCGCCTGCGCCGCTGGCTTGCCCGCAATCGGCTGATCCACCAGCGCACCGTTTACCCCCACAAACCCCGCCAGCACCACGAACAGCAGCACCGCGAACGCGTAGTTGATGCCGGGGCCCGCCGCGATCGTGAGCACTCGCTGCCACGCCGGTCGATTGGGGTAGGCTCGCGGGTCGTCTTTATCAATGGCCTCATCCTCGGGGTTTAGGCCTGCGATCTGCACGTAGCCGCCCAGAGGGACCACGCCGACCTGGAACATCGTCTCGCCCCACTGACGACGAATCAGCGCCGGGCCAAAGCCGATGGCGAAGCGGTCCACGCGCATGTTGCACAGTCGCGCGACTGCGAAGTGCCCCCACTCGTGAACGATGATGAGGATTCCCAAAGCAAGGATGGCAAGCAGCCCGGTAAGCATGTCTAGCAGATTAGCCTGAAGGTCACGACGTCGCCAAGCAATCCTACACGGCCAGCCACCGCCGCTCATCTGGACTACTCCAGACTCGTCGGCGTGAAAAACCAGCCCTGCCCGTCACGGCTGCCAGTAGTCAGCAGCTTCGTCGGCGCAGCCAGCGCGCAAGTCAGCCCATCAACTGTGGGCCCAGCAAGCGCGGACCCAGCGTCTCCCAGTCCAGCTGTGGCGCCAAGAGCAGGGCTTGCTGCTGACACTGGTGTCGCCACGTGGGCTCACGCACCCTCTGCAGTGCATCCTGCAAGCTCTGGACATCATCGGGTGGCACCAGTAACCCGGCGCCCTGAACCAGCTGTGGCAGACCGCCGATGGCGCTGGCAATCACTGGGCAGCCTGCGGCCAGCGCTTCCATCACCGCCAGCGGCGCGCTGTCCGTGCGACCATCTGGCAGCACCCGCGACGGCAACACCAGCGCATCGCAGCCATGTAGCAGCTGCCGCTTTTGCTCGCCATGGACCTCGCCCAGAAAATGAACGCGCGCCTGTAGGCCCAACTGCTGCGACAGCGCTTGTAGCTCCGCTGCCAGAGGTCCGGTGCCAGCAAGCTGTAGCTGCACCTCGGGAAGCTGCGCCAACGCACGCAGCAGCACATCCAGGCCCTTGACCGGGACCAGGCGCGAGAGCACCAGCAGCGTCGGCTGCTGCAGGCCCAGCGCTTTTCGTGCAGCTGCCCGCTCGCCGGGCTTTGGGGTAAAGGCCGCCGTCTGTAGGCCCATCGGCACCACCACACCCGGCGCCCCAGGCACCTGCAGCGATGCCGAGGTGTAGCAAAGCCGCGCCCGTCGCGAGAGCGCCCGTACCACGGCTTCAGCCCGCAGCCGCCGCAGCAGGTGAATATCTGAGGAGTGCGCAATTGCCACCACTGGCCGTCCCGCCGCCACCAGCGCCGCCGTGACTCCGCACGGAACCAGCCAGTGCGCGATCAGCGCGTCGCAGTCGTGAAGAACGCGCAGCGCCTGCAGCAGCTGCGTGGACGAAAAGCGCAGCGCCGCCATCTTGGCCGCTAGCCCACCATGTGCCAGCTCGTCGGGGGCACCGCCGTGAAAAAACAGCGTCGACGACACCCGCTGCACCAAAACTCCGTCGAGTAGCTCGGGATTCGAAGCCCGCTTACCGTCCTCGCCCGCAGCTACCACCGCGACCTGATGACCGCGCCGAAGCAGCCAGCGATTCAAGCCGTGGACAAAGCACCCGGCAGAGTCCTCAGCCCAGCGCGGATACGAGGTCGTCAGAACGCCGATACGCAAAGCGGGCTCCGGCTACAGAGGCAAGCGAGGGTGATCGGAGGCGTCCGCTGGCAGCGACGGCAGGGACTCTACCGACGTCAGCAAGTCAGGCGGAGATACCTCGGCAGCAGCTCCAGTGGGCGCAAACTGGGGTCTTACTATCGACGCTGGCCTGGGAGCCGAGCGACCGATTTGGCGCAGCATCTTTTTGCGCCACCACAGCGACCGCAAGACCACAAACAACACCGGATACACCGCCGTGCGCAGCGAAATCCCCGAGCGCCAGCGCGGTCCATAAATCGGCTTCACCGGCACATCCACCACGCGCGCACCGACGACAAACAACCTGGCCAGCAGGTCATTTGGATAGCCGTAGCGCGGGAACAGGCCATCTAGGTCCAGTGCTCGCAGCACGCCACGGGTCGCCGCCGTATAGCCGCACTGCGAGTCAAACAGATGCCGATAGCCCGAAGTCAGCTGCGTCAGCAGCGACAGCAAGATATTGCCAAGGAGCCGCGACTTGGGCATCGCGCGCCAGACCTCGCGCACTGCGAAGCGATTGCCTTTTACGTAGTCGGCCTGGCCCGCCACGATCGGCGCCAGCAGCGCCGGCAGATCCGCTGGGTCCATCTGTCCGTCGCCAGCCATCACCAGTGCAACGTCGCTGTTTAGCTCAAGCGCCCGCCGATAGCCGGTAGCGACGGAAGCCCCGACGCCGCGATTTTGCGTATGCCGCAGCACCTGCAAGCCGGGACGCTGCAGCGCCTGCACAATCGAGGCGCTAGCGTCGGTACTACCGTCATCGACGACCAGGACGTCATCGACAAAGGCAGGAATAGTGGCAAGGGTGGCTGCGAGGTTGGACTCCTCGTTGAAGGCTGGCACCACAACAGCAACCCGAAGACCTAGATACATAGCGGCGATGTGTCCTTGTAGCGCGCCAAAAAGCGACGGTGGGCCCTGCGCGCAGTTTTTAGAGACATTCGCAGCACTTGCCAAGCCCGATTCTCTAATCACAGAGGGTGAAGCGCGGTGACGCAGCAGCCCTGTCGCGCACAGACGACGCTCGGCGCAAGTGCGTACGAGCCTACCTGCACCCCGCAGGACTGTGCTCTGCCGACTTTGAGCGCGACGCATCTGCAGCAAAAGTGACACAAAACGAAACCCGACACGGGCGCTGGTCGATAACCCAAGCTACACCGCTCTGCACAGCCAGCAGGGCATCGCGGGGAGTGCTTGCCATGTCAGGTCCCGAGCCACAAAACGCACAGCTGTCGAGTAAGCCCAGCGCCTGGGGCAGTGGCGGCGGCGGCATCGGAACTGCCGGTCGGCACGCAGGAAGCTCCGCGGGCACCGGCGGGAACCCGCTGCTGGGGATGGGACACTCGCCGCTGCTGTTTGGTGGACCCTTTGCACCGCTCCTAGGTCCGCCACAGGGTCGGGGAGGACTTGGCGGTGGCAGCGGCCACAAGGCAGAGTCGCCACTGGCCAAGCTCGCAGAGGAGCCCAAAAAGCTCGCCGACCAGCCCGGCATGCCTGGTGGCGTACTGATGGCGGCGACGATCGCCAAAGAAGCGGGCCCGCCGTCACCCAGCCATGATCCACCGACGGTGATGTTTACCGGGATCACCAACGGTCAAAGCGATGCCGATGCGATGTCGCGCAAGCTCGCGGCCACGGGTGGTTATGCAAACCCTCGGGACCCGCATGCCGTCGCTGCTTATGGCGACTTTCATGATGCCCCGCCACTTGTGGGCAGCGGCGATACCGCCCGCAACATCGCCGATGCGGCGCTCGACGTAAACGCGGTCCGCCAATACTTCACGGCAGCCGAGGGCATCCAGGTCGACAAAAACGGCCAGCTGGTCATCGACGAAAAAACGCGCAAGGGCCTCGACTCGCAGCACAACAACCTGGGCGAAAAGTATGCCTCTGCGACGGAGCTTGGCCAGCAAGGCGCGCAGCAGGCGCTGAGCCAGATGAAGCCCGCGCCGTCTATCGATCCCAAGACCGGCAAAGTTACCGACGAGAAAGCGGCGAACCAGTTTATCTCGCTGCTCGGGCACTCCGGCGGTGGACAGAGCTCGTTTTACAGCGCGATTGACCTGTACCAAAAGGGCTTCAAAAACATCGCCATCAACGGCTATGAGATGGCGATGTCCCCGCACCAGCGCGAGGTGCTTGAGAAGCTGGGCATCAAAGTCACCAATATCTCAGGCCACCTGGGCGACGGTGCGCAGGTCGATTCGGTGGTCGGCGAAGTGCTCAAAGACGCCGTCGGCAAGGGCGACCCCAACTACTACGACGTCAGCCTCAAGATGGAGGGCAAAAACCCGGCGGGACTGCACTCCATCGGCGACAAGGCAGCGTCGATGATGATGTACTCGGCGTGGCTCGACTCGCAGGGACGACATCAGCAGTTTAACGACAAGAGCTACGCCGAGTGGCAAAAGACCACCGGCGGTCAGTACGCGCAGGATCAGCAGAGCGCCCCCAAGGATGCCGCCGCGTTTAACCGCCCCAGCGATCTGATGGACGGAGCGCGCTTTAACCATCGCATCCCGGTGCAAAACAACCTGCTCGACGAGCGGGCCAGCATCGGCATCGGTCCGCTGACCGCCGGAGCCGGTGTCTACGCGGGCGGCAGCGTCGGCAACGCTCAGGGCAGCATCGGCAATGGCCGCGCCTCGGGCAGCGTCGACAATGCGGCGTTTACCTTCGGCGCCGATGCGCATGCGGGTGGCAATCGCGCTGTGTCGCTAAGTGGTGGCGCATCCGTCGGACACGCCGATGGAGCAATCGACCTAAACCGGGGCACCGCCAGCGGCAGCGTCGACAACGCTCGCGCCCAGCTAAGCTATGGCACCACCTCGCCCGGCGGACCATGGAATCTGCTGGGCTACAACGACCGCACCACGATGGGTGCTGGCGTCGACCACGCCAGCGGCAACCTCGACCTGGCGCATGGCCGCGCTTCCGGCGAGTTTCAGAACGCCAGCCTCGACTACCACAAGACCAGCGGCATCCGCGTCTTTGGCAATGATCTAAACCTCACCTACGGCGGGCATCTCAACGCTACCGGCGGCGGCTCCGTCGATGCGGCCCAGGGACGAGCCCAGGGCAACATCAACCTGGCTGGCTCCAGCCTCGATCTGGGACCACTGCACCTGCAAGCGGGCGACTGGGCGCAGGCCCAAGGCGGCGTGGACCTACGCCAGGGTGCGGCCAACCTGCAGCTGGGCGGCAAAAACGGCATCGGCGCCGACATGAACCTGGCCCAGGGCAACCTGGATTTAAATGTCCTCGGCCACAAGATCGACGTGGATCAAGGCATCCGCGACGGTGCCCACTGGGTCGGCGATCGAGTTAGCGACATCGGCCACGGCCTCTCCAACCTGGCCTCGCACATCCCTTGGTAGTCCCTGGCTTTGGTTTTTGACCCGTCCAACCAACCAAAACTGCCTTATATCAACATAAACCACCGCAGATTGGCGATTTCGGACGATTGCGTGCCATTTTTTTGGAAATGGGCATAATTTTTATTATTCAAAATTATGTATCGAAATAGCAGCAGCTGATGCAGAAGGCAGTTTCAGGACTTCTGGTGCCAACGCGGACGAAACGATCGAGATATCGACAGAATACGGACGAAACTCAGCTGACCGCTTGCGAAGTCATCTGGCCGATACATCAACATAAATTCGAGCTTCGCGCGCGGGGCAAACAGGCTCACACGACTGGGCGTGGCCTAAGCTGCGCGGTGCACTCGTCGCAAGTCGGCGTTTATAGAGCGCAAATAGCCCGCAGCGCAGGCTGACTGCAATCGGCAGCAGCGACAGCAGACCACCGAGGCCACCTCTGACCGTGCTACGCTGATAAGCAGCTTCGGAAGGTACAGGCCCATAAGTCATGAACGCTCCAGCAAATCTCGGCTCGCAGGAGTCTGCACCGACCACAGCATCCGCGACCGCAAGCAGTGCATCCGGCGGCGGTAGCACCACCACGTCCGCCTCTAGCCCTGGTCTCAGCCCCGCAACAGCGTCGACGTTAAGCCTGGAAGATCCCAGCCTGTACATCAACCGCGAGCTGTCCTGGCTGGACTTTAATCAGCGCGTCCTCGACGAGGCGTGCGATGCCAGCGTGCCGCTTTTGGAGCGGCTCAAGTTTCTGTGCATTAGCGCTTCGAACCTGGACGAGTTCTTTATGGTGCGCGTCGCGGGCCTAAAGCAGCAGCTGCTGTCGGGGGTTGTCGAGAGCGGCGCCGATGGTCTGCTGCCGTCGGAGACGCTGGCTCGAGTGGCACTGCGCGCGCAGCGCATGGTCGCCGAGCAGTACCGCCTGTGGCACAAAGAGCTGCTGCCGCGCCTGCTGCAAGCCGGCATTGCGTTCCTGCACCCGTCGGAGCTTGACCCCGAGCAGCGACGCTTTATCTACGCGCACTTTAACGCCCAAGTGTATCCGGCCCTGACGCCGCTGGCCGTCGATCCTGGGCATCCGTTTCCGCACGTTCGTAACAAGACGCTAAACCTTGCGATCCTGCTGCAGCGTGGAGGCGCAAGCACGCCGCCAAGCTCCGCCGGGCCGCCGGGTCGCGGTCAAGAAGCCAGCTTCGCAGTGATGCAGGTGCCAAGCGTCCTGGGCCGCCTGGTCGAGGTGCCGATGCCAGGCACTCGTCGCGCCTACGTCTACCTGGAAGATGTGATCGCGCTGCACGTCGCTGACCTGTTCCCCGGCACGCGCATCCTGGGCTGCTGGCCGTTTCGCGTCACCCGCAACTTCGACATGACCATCGATGAAGAAGAGTCGATGGATCTGCTAGAGACGATCCAAAAAGAAGTGCGGCGACGAGATCGCGGCGCCGCGGTGCGACTGGAGTGCCACAGCGGCATGGATCTGACGGTGCGGCGCTTTTTGGGCCGCGCGCTGAAGCTGGATCTGCAGGACATCTACCCCATCACCGGGCCGCTCAATCCGGCGGACTTGATGGAGGTCTATTCGCGACTGGCGCAAGGCGACGCGCGCGACCTGTACGACGAGCCTTTTTTGCCCAAAGTACAGAGCCGCTTGTCCGACGCCAACACAATGTTTGAGGCGATCGCGCAGGGCGATGTCCTGCTGCACCAGCCCTACGAGTCATTCGAGTCAGTGGTCGACTTCATCGAGGAAGCCGCTGAAGACCCCAATGTGCTGGCGATCAAGGGCACGCTGTATCGGACCTCGGGAAACTCACCGATTGTGGCGGCACTGGCGCGCGCTGCCGAGCTGGGCAAGCAAGTCACCGCGCTGGTCGAGCTTAAGGCCCGCTTCGACGAGGAAAACAACATCGTGTGGGCCCGTCAGCTCGAGGCGGCAGGCGTCCACGTGGTCTACGGTCTGATTGGTCTTAAGACGCACAGCAAGGTGGCGCTGGTGGTCCGCCGCGAGGGCAACGGCATCCGCCGCTACGTCCACTTATCGACGGGAAATTACAACAGCCAGACCGCGCGCTTGTATACCGACCTGTCGCTGTTTACCTGCCGCGAAGAGTTTGGCATCGACGCCAGCGCGCTGTTTAACATGCTGACTGGTTACTCGCAGCCGCCGCGCTGGCATCGGTTTGTGATTGCGCCGCTTGGCCTGCGCGAAAAAGTCATCGACTTGATCGACGCAGAGGCGCAAAACGCTCGCGCAGGAAGGCCGGCACGCATCATCGCGAAGATGAACGCACTGTCGGAGCGCGATGTCGTGCGCGCGCTGTATCGCGCCTCGCAAGCAGGGGTGCAGATCGACTTGGTGGTACGCGGCATCTGCTGCCTGCGTCCGGGCGTGCCGGGCGTCTCTGACAACATTCGCATCACCAGCGTGGTCGATCGGTTCCTGGAGCACAGCCGCATCTTTTACTTCGAAGCCGACGGCAAACAAGAGCTGCTGGTATCGAGCGCCGACTGGATGAACCGCAACTTCCAGCGCCGGGTCGAGGTGATGTTTCCGATCGAAGATCCAGTGCTGCGCGCGCGCATCCTGGATGAGATCCTGGGCATTACGCTGGCCGACAATACTCGCGCGCGACTGCTGCGCCGCGACGGCAGCTATGAGCGCCTCACGCCTGCTCCGGGCGAGACTCCGCTGCGCTCGCAGCTGCGATTCATCGAGCTAGCGCGGGCGCAAGCCACCGTGCCGCTGTCGGACAAGGGCCTGCGCATCCGACCGACCATGCGTCTGGCACCGCGCACCCTGGACCTCGAGCCACGCACAGTGGCCGCCCCATCTCGACTGGGCACGCGCGCCACCAGTGCGCTGACCACGAGCAAAGTTGCCACCACCGATAAACAAAGCGATGGCTAATTAGCGTCTAACGGTCGCTCGCTGGCGCGTGAGCCTGACGTGCTCGCAGCACGGACTCTAGCCAGCGCATCAGGTACGCGCGCAGGTGCGTCTTCGGAACTGCATCATCCGCACCCACGGCCAGCATGCGTCTGTTGGCATCACGATCGCTGCTGATGGCAACAATCCGTACCGGTAGCTGGTGCTGACGCAGCGCCACGATCGCATCGGTGCCACTACACCGCGCCTGCATGTAGTAGTCCATCAGCACCAGGTCGGGCTGCTGTTGCCGCACCGCTGCCACCACGTCGTCCGCGTGCGGATAAAACAGCAGCGTCAGCTCCGGCAGCTTGAACAGCGCCTGCTTCTCTTGCAGCTCGTCGTCGAAAAGCAGCACCTTCATCAGCAGCAGTCTACCTTTTTGCCGCGCAGAAAAACGCGACTGCGCAAAGTTATGGGCCGCCGACCTTGACCACCGTGGCCAGCCCTGACAGCTGCGCCGAGGGCCACATGCGAAAGCCGCTGACCACCTGCCGCGCCACCACCACATTGTCGGGATGCCACAGCGGCAACATCGGAAGCTCTGCTGCTAGCAGACGCTGCACCTGCGCGTAGATCACGCGGCGCTTGTTGCGATCCATCTCACGCTGGCCCTCGTCGAGCAGGGCATCAAGCTGCGGGTTTGCATAGCGCATGCGATTAAGGCCCGCATCCAAATTTTTAGCGCTGGGAATGTACGCAGAGTGAAAAAAGTTGCGATACACATTCGGCTCCGCAACCTCGGAAGAGCTGAGCGTGTAGAGCTGAAAGTTTCCTTTTTTCACGTCGGACAGGAACAGATGAAATTCCAGCGGGCGCAGCTCCACAGCGATGCCGATCTCGGCCAGCTGCGCAGCAATCACGCGCGCAATCGCCACCGGCAGCGCATCGGTCGAGGTCTTGTACTGCAGCACGAAGCGCGGCTTTGGCCCCGGCCCATCAGGGTCGACAAACCCTGCCTCATCAAGCAGCCGCCGCGCCTCTGCCGGATCGTAGCGTAGCGGCTGCTCAGGCGCGGAGTAGGCCCAGTGAAACGGCGCGAGCAGACCCGTAGCCAGCGTGGCTTTGCCG
>Ga0209097_10004643_pt1 | contig 10075 bp, 12 predicted proteins | sample AD_UKC052_MetaG_FD_184419 | JGI IMG/M metagenome (GOLD analysis project Ga0209097, IMG submission 184419) | Active sludge microbial communities of municipal wastewater-treating anaerobic digesters from USA - AD_UKC052_MetaG (SPAdes) (version 2) | ecosystem: Engineered > Bioreactor > Anaerobic >... | reverse complement strand
ACATTCCTTGGCATAAGAACTCCGAACATGAATCCCTAACAACAGGAGTTCTTATGCAAATCGGCTACGCACGCGTCTCAACAGACGATCAAAAACTCGACCTGCAGCTTGACGCCCTGAACCAGGCCGGGTGCAACCAGATTTATCAGGACATTGCTTCGGGCGCTAGATCAGATCGAGTTGGATTGGACAATGCAACGCGTTATCTAAGGCCAGGCGATACATTGGTTGTCTGGAAGCTGGACCGGCTGGGAAGATCATTGAAGCATTTGATTGACGTTGTCAATCAGCTCAACCAAAAAGGCGTGTTCTTCAAATCCATCCGAGAAAACATCGACACTTCCTCCTCAGGAGGCAAACTCACCTTTCATCTCTTCGGCGCATTGGCTGAATTCGAGCGGGACATTATTCGGGAACGAACAATGGCTGGCTTATTAGCTGCTCGGGCCAGAGGACGCATCGGTGGAAGGCCAAAAGCGATGAATGACACCCAAGTCAGCCTTGCCAGGCAGATGATGTCCAATCCCAATGCATCGGCTCAATTTGTATCAAATGCCCTTGGAGTTTCGAGAGCCACATTGTACCGGTACCTGAAATCGAAATCATAGGTCAGATGACCTATGGCTTTGTTTTTTGGTATAAGAACATTGTGAGATAATTATCTCACAATTAACCCTAATCACAGGAGAATATCATGGACAAATTTAAAAACAGCAAAATGACGGACAAGGTCGAACTCGTAGCCCAGGTCGGCAGCCTCCTTTTCGGCGCAATTCTCACCACGATGCAGATTGTCAAAACCATCAAGGGTGACAATGAAATCCCGATGCCCGCATCGATGCGATGAGCACAAATCAACCAAGGCTCCCGACTATGCAGGACAACAATGTCATCGAAATCTCGCTCAAAGAAGTGATATTAGGCATCGGCAGCATCATTGTATTAATCATCGCCAGAGACTATGCCAAATTCAGAAGACAGAAAGCCATCGTAGATGCTGCCGGCCGGTTAATTACCTACGCAATGAACGGAGGTGATATCCCCTGCAAAGAATCAATGACGCCAGAATCCGAATCACGATGAACCCGCACAATGTTATTAAACTTGCCAAACTTCTTTCAAACTCCCTGATCTTATCAGCCAACATCGTTCTATTATCCAATGATGTTCGAAATCGGGTCCAGGAAAAGAGGGCATTGGAGCTCTCCCATCGTCTGCAATTGACGGCCGAGGTCGCAGATGCCATCGCAGGGTTGACCAATGTCATTGTGAAGGCAATCGATCATTCATGATATCATGGAGGACCAATGAGTGACTATAACCTGTTAAATGATGTAATACTCGGCCTCAATGAGTTCATCGAGAGGTTGAATCGCCATCCGATGGGAAAACAGCTGTCCCTCTTCCCTGCTGCCCGCAATGAACAAACGCAATGTCTCCCGGAATGGTATCATGACATCGATGATCCACGTGTACGAGATAAAGTTCTTAATAAACTGAAATCGGCTTATAACAGCTACGCCCAATCCAGGGGCGATGATGTGTCGATGAAAGACTTTATCTCCAGGTATTCCGAGCATCTGATACGCAACGGGTATCTTTATCATTATTGCTCATACCATGACAAACCCATCGATGTCAGCGACGACGGAAAATGCCAGGAGTTATACTGCACAATGAAGCCCGATGATAATATTTGCCGGTTCGCAAAACTGAAATTCGGAAAGGAATAATCTTATGGTCAATGCTCTATTGCGTTTTCTGCCGATGGCTGAGAAAGTGATTCCAAAGCGCACCACCATCGGGATATTAGAGAATATCTGCATCAAGGACGGCATCATACGGGCAACGAATCTGGAGATGGAGATTGCGATGCCTATTGATTCCGATGCATCGTGCGTCATTCCATTGTCAATAATAAAGTCCATCATTAAATCCAGGCCCCGGGAAATCAATGTCGAACAGGCATCGGATTCGAGGCTGCGCATATTATATGACGACCGCAATGTGGAATTTGCCTCGCATTGCATCGATGATTATCCGTTTCCCGATGAATCAGGATTCATCGAAGTCGGCACCTGGCGTAGGGGAGTAATAGATGTGCTGAATTCGATGACGAATTTCTGTTCCAATGATCTGCAGCGCCCTTCATTGTGCGGCGTAGATGTCTGCCTAAACGGCTCGATGACCACATCGGCAACCGATGGGCATGTTTTGAAAAAGGTGGTACTGCATGGCGACTATGCACCGATGCACGCAATAATCCCCAAGAGGTTATTACAGATCCTGCCATTGATGGTTAACAGGCACGCATCGATCAGCAGATCAGACGAGCTGATTAAACTGGTTACGGATTCCGATTTCCGGATTATCGCCAGGCCCATCGACATCGCCTTTCCCGACATTAATAGGGTCATGCCGAAGACGTTTTCACACATCGCATCGATGAACCGCGATGAGTTGTTGCGTCTCTTTCTCGAGGCAGCATCTTTTGCCGACAATGAGACAAGGCGGGTGATACTGCGATTCATTGAATCAAAACTCGTCGTTTCTGTGGAGAACAAGGAAAGATGTATCGAGTGGGAAGGCACGATGCCCCACGGAGGCACAATGCCCAATGACTACGCCGTTGGTATCAACATCGACTACGGGATTAAAGTGCTCAAGGACATCACCGCGCATGATGTATTATGGAAATTCAACGATCCCGCATCGGCCATCATCGTGCATGGTGCTGACGCAGAGAATGAAATACTGCTTCTAATGCCGATTCGATTGAAGTAATTGCCGGCAATGATCCACGGCTTGTGATTGTATCTTTTTACCTCCTCTAAAGTAGAATGCTGTTACATGAGCATTCCACTATGAGCAAGGGTTTGAGGACTGGCTGAGCCGCTAATCAGACAAGGATCAAACTGAACAAAAAGCCTGGCAAATGCTGGGCTTTTTATTAGGTTAAGTTGAGCAAATATTGAGCAAATTGGCAGCATATTTTTTGTAAGTCATTTATAAACAGCGATTCGATGCTCATAAAAGAGTTATTAAAATGGTATCATTTTGCTTGCAAAATTTGATCAAATTTCGAGCCTATTAACAGGTAAATTTTTAATAAAAAAAATATTTTACATCGGGTTTTTAACCAGGAATCGATGAGGGGGGCGGGGTATGGAACCTAAATTCTAAAGAAAATATTAGTTTTCCTTGCGCATTTCGATCTTTTTTCCTTATTATCTAATACCTTCAATTTGTTCGTCACAACAGGAGAGCAATTATGAAAGCTCATAGGCAGGGCATAGTCTGTTTGTGGGCTTTTTGTGTTCATAATAGGAATTCCTGTAATTATTATAGGAAATCCTCAATTTTGCATTTTTTCCATGCAAATCTGCTTGCTTATCCTTTTGGCATTCAAAAGGTGATGTGGATGTGATAGCTAATTTAATCACAATAATTTAGCATAACACCCATTATTTAATCAGCGGATTCTGCTGAATAAATTTTATGTGCTAAAAATAGAAATCGAAAATGTCTTGGAATGAAGGTTTAACGGATGAACAGATAAATGCAGCATCATATGCTGGTAAAAGATGTAAATTGACTGTTCCGCAACCCTCAGCAGTTGAAAATTGTTGTTATGTGTAATCAAGAATCTATTGGATAAGTAATGGAATACTTCATAGGTGTACTACTTGCTGTTGTAATGCTCTTTATCTTTCTCCACTTACGGCCTCTCGAAGAGCACGAAATCACGGCACTGAGCACAAAACGGCGAAAGCGCAACATCGAAGCATATTTTCATCTGGAGAACACCGAACGGTATGTTAATCCTGATTTCAAGAAGTCCCTTAACCCACGCGGCGGGTTTTACCGCGTAGAATTGCCACTCTATTCGGCCGCATCAATAGTAGCGGGTTTGCTTAAATACAAGAAACACGAGTGGATTGTGGTCGCGTTTGAGAAAGGTAAACAAGTGGGTCAATTATGGGTCAACAAAGGTCACAACAATTCCTCAGCAACTATCTACTTGTCTGTCGAGGAGACTCTTGAAACGGCTACTCGAAACGGGTATTCCTCTGTCCTAATGTTCCATAACCACCCAAATTCAAACCCAGGGAGATACAGCTGTACTCAAGCCAGTAATGCCGATTTCGCGAGTGCGTCGCATTGGGCCGCGAGGCTGAATCCTGGAGGAGTAAATCTGGCAGAGTATGTTTGCGAACGTGGCCGGCACTATCGTTACTGCCTCTCGCCTTCAGACTCGTTCATGCCAATTGGGCAGTTTACTGATGCCATAATCAAGTCCAACGGTAGTTCACGGCTGAGTAATTTGCGACTCCACATGGAGAGGATATTTTGAAATAGTTGGCGTAAAGAGGCAGCCACATCATAACAACTAAGCATTGCGTTCAATCTGAGAATCGCGGAAGTAAAAGATCAAACATGCAACTGCATTCTTATTAAATTGGAAGGCAAAATATCACTATCATCCTATGCATCACTATTTTGCTTATATCGTTCCGATATGGGTAGTTTTCATCGATTGATTTGTGAATTAGATGGATCAAGGAGTAGTAGGTCTATACATAACCATTGCTAATAAATACGAAGAAGACCTATTATACAATCAGAGTATTTTCTGCTAAATATAATTTTTAGCTGTGTTTATTATAAGGGCAATTTATATGTTTGGAGCAATTGCAGGAGATGTAATAGGCTCGGTATATGAGAACCGAAATATTAAAGTAACAGATTTTCCACTGTTTCATAAATATTCATGTTTCACTGATGATAGTGTTTTAACAATAGCTATTGCTGATGCTATTTTAAATCAAACAGATTATGCCAAATCACTTAAAATTTTTGGACGTAAATATCCAGATGCGGGTTACGGTGGAGCGTTTTTTGAATGGTTATCTGAACCTGAAAGTAAACCTTACAACAGTTGGGGAAACGGCTCAGCTATGCGGGTGAGTCCGATAGGGTTTGCTTTTTCAAAAATTGAAGAAGTGTTATCAGAAGCCCAAAAGAGTGCTGAAGTTTCTCATAATCATCCGGAGGGAATCAAAGGTGCACAGGCTACAGCACTTGCTATTTTTCTGGCTCGAACAGGAGAAAACAAAGAATACATTCGAAAAGAAATCAGTGAACGATTTGGTTATAATCTTAGAAGGACAATAAACGACATCAGACCAAATTACAGGTTTGACGTTTCCTGTCAAGGTTCAGTTCCAGAAGCCATCATTGCTTTTCTTGACTCAGACAGCTATGAGGATGCTGTCAGAAAAGCAATATCATTAGGCGGAGACAGTGATACCTTAGCTTGTATCGCTGGTGGAATTTCTCAGGCGTTCTATAAGGAAATTCCAGCAGAGCTTGCTATAGAAGTTAGGAAAAGATTACCTCAGGAGTTTTTGGAGATTATTGATATGTTCAATACAAAATATATGTACAGCTAACCAATCGTTTCATTGGACAGGGCTAGCGCCCAGCCAGTGAAGTTATTGTTATAGGCGTGCTAAAATGATAAGGGAAGATATCTTTATTTCGAAAATGGAGAATTAACTATCATTCAAAACTAACATTTTCTAATGGTAATTTTCAGCAAATTATATTCCATCATAGGGATTTTGATGGTAATCTTTTATATCAATAATCACTTATAAAGGAGGTATTAACCATGCCTTACCAAGCAGAAATTAGCCGAAAAAATCCAAGCTGTTTGCTTTTCTTAATTGATCAATCCGGTTCTATGTCTGATCCATTCGGTGGAGGCGAACCGAACAAGCAAAAAGCAGATCAAGTTGCAGTTATCATGAATCGTTGGCTGCAAAATCTTGTGATAAAATGTGCTAAAAGCGAAGGAGTTCGCGACTTTTATTACATTGGTGTAATCGGCTATGGCAATTCTGTTGGACCTGCATTTGCTGGTTCTCTTGCTGAACATGACTTAGTACCTATTAGCCAAATTGCTGACTCGCCAATGCGAATTGAAGAGCGTAAAAAGAAAGTCGATGACGGCGCAGGTGGGCTTGTAGAGCAATCGTTCAAGTTCCCCATTTGGTTTGATTCAGTTGCCAACGGGGGTACTCCAATGTGTCAAGCATTATCAAAGGCAAAAAAAATTGTCCAAGATTGGTTAAGCAAACACCCATCCTGTTTTCCCCCCATTGTTATCAATATAACAGATGGAGAAGCTACAGACGGTAATCCATCAGAGGCTGCCAATGAAATTAGGGAATTATCTAATGCTGACGGCAATGTATTGCTCTTTAACGTTCACCTCTCCTCGACACAAGCTGATCCAATTGAATTCCCTGATAGTGACAGCTCATTGCCTGATGATTTTGCACGCCTACTGTTTAATATGTCGAGTATTTTGCCACCCCACATACAAAATGCTGCTAAGGAATACGAAAATAAGATAACCGAGGCAAGTCGTGGTTTTGCATTTCATGCAGACGGGGTTTCGTTAATTAAGTTTTTAGATATTGGAACACGACCTAGTAATTTACGATAATCTCTATGAACCTAAAGGCTAAACTGAATTATTTCTGGCTACAAAAGCTCGGAAATGAACAGGAAGATTATGAGGACGCATTTGCCTCCAAAAACAAAGACATAATTAATAATATAAGTATAACCTTAGCTGTTGCCGATGGCGCAACTGAGAGTTTATTTGCGTCTATTTGGGCAAAAATGCTCACCAAATCTTTTGTAGAGAAGCCGTTTTTCATAAGGAGAACTCTGCAGAGGAGAACGAATGATCTTTCCAATGAATGGCAAAGATACATTCAATCTTTAGGCCCATTGCCATGGTATGCTGAAGAAAAAACGCATCTAGGAGCATTCGCGACAATCTTGGGAGTAAGATTTAAATCAAAACGGAATAGCCAACACTCCGGCTCTTGGTCAGCTATAGCATTAGGTGATACTTGTCTCTTTCAAATACGCAATAACGAGCTCATCTGTTCATTTCCGATTTCATCTGCAGACAAATTTGGACGCTTCCCTCACCTGCTTTCAAGCAACTTGTCGTACAATTTAGTAGTTTGGGATAAAGTTAGATTTAAAAAAAGCGAGTGGCGAACTGGTGACCTTTTTATCCTTGCCACAGACGCTCTTGCTTATTGGTTTTTATCTCAAAACGAGCAAAACAAAAAGCCTTGGAATGATATTTTAAACCTTACAAGAAATCTATCACCATCAGAATCATTCAAATCCTGGGTGAACGATTTAAGAAAATCTTCCCAGTTGAAAAACGATGACGTAACAATTTTATTATTAAGACTTTGAGATATCAAATGCCATTGCCGAGAGGTGATGAATATTTAGCCGCCGTTCAGAATCCGCACATTGCATTTAGTGATGGAGAACTGAAAGTCTGTACACCTGAAACCGACAAATTTGGTATTCCTAAACCTTACGCTGGCGGCTTTACAACCACATTTCATCTCAAGAACCACTCCCAAAATTGGGCTGTCCGTTGCTTCACTAGACAAATTCCTGATTTGCAGAAGCGCTATGAAGCTATTGGACGGTTCCTCCAAACGAGTTCGGATGGATTTCTGGTAAAAGCCACCTGTCTTGATCAAGGTATCAGAATTGCCAGCCAGTGGTACCCCATAATAAAAATGCAATGGCTTGAAGGCAAAACTCTAAATACCTACATTGACCAGAATATTTCAATCCCTGCTAATATCTCAAAGATTATTCCAGAATTTCTCAGGTTAGTACATCAACTTGAGAATATAGGAGTAGCTCATGGTGATCTTCAGCACGGCAACATCCTTGTAAAACAAGGGAAGCTCTACCTTATTGATTACGACGGATTTTTTCTGCCTGATCTATCAACTCTTAAGACAAATGAAATTGGACACATAAATTACCAACATCCGGCAAGAAGCGCAGTTCATTACAATCCGACCATTGATCGCTTTTCCTCAATCGTGATTTATCTAGGTCTTTCTGCTGTTGTCCTTTTACCCTCTCTTTGGCAAAAATATAACAATAGTGAGAATATCCTTTTCCGTGCTGAGGATTTTACCAAGGTTGATAAATCTCCTCTTCTATTCGACATTTCAAAAATTGAACAACTTAAACCTTTGGTTGACAGATTCAGGGGAGTTTGCAGGCTTGAATTCAACAAAGTCCCAAAGCTAGATCAATTTATATCGGGCAATTTTACATACCCGAAAATTTCTGTTTCTGCTTTTCCAATAGTAGATATTGCAACGAGGAGAAGCCAATATCCGGTCATTGATGCTTCTCACCTTGGTTCACTCAAAGAGCATATAGGAGACCGCGTTGAAGTTATTGGATTAATTACTCATTATCATTCAGCACATACAAGGTACGGAGATCCATACTTATTCCTTAACTTTGGTTCCTATCCACATCAAACGTTTACCCTTGTTTTATGGTCAACAGCACTCACTGCTTTCGAACATAGTGGTATTGATGCTTGCTCTCTTGTTAACAAATGGGTAAAAGTTACAGGTGTTATTGGGAGATATTCTAATAAGCCGCAAATGACGGTAGAAATTCCTGCTCAGATTCAAATTCTAGAAAGCGAAAATGAAGGTCGTCAGTTGCTTAGAATAAAACGGGCTGGGTTAAAATCTACTCAAACTCAAGTGAAACGACCAATTCCTGAACCTGCTGAGGCAATTTTTAATGAAATGTATGCTGGACGACATACAACCAAAGTTCCCTCTTCAACAAAACCTACAACAACACAAACGGGGGGACAGTCACAATGTTTTGTAGCCACTGCTACTTTTGGTTCCTATGATGCATATGAAGTTTATATATTAAGACGTTATAGAGATCATGTTCTATCGAAGCACTACATAGGCAAGTCATTTATCAAAACATACTACAAAATCGGACCATTTTTGGCGTTGCTCGTTCTAAAGAGCAAATTATTGAAATCGATTTCGGTATTTTTAATATCCCGAATAGTGTATGTTGTTCAACACAAATTAAAGTACTATAAAGATTTGTTGTAGTAACTTTTTCAAAAGTGTTCAATCTACATCTAAGGATAATTCTGATAAGCAGATAGCAAAGCAATTAAATAAATATGGTAATGAAATTATTTCCTTAAGATTTGAAATAAATCGTCTATCCTCAAAACTAACTAATAAAACCATTTTCAAACCTTCTATTGAGAGCGAAAAAATAACTGGGATTTTGCCTATATTTTAGCTGGAATTGAAGAAAATTTCAAAAATTGGATAGACATGATGTACAAATATTTTTATGAATCGTCAGGTGGTAAAAATGCAAAAGGTACGATTGTTGACTTGAAAAATGTTAATTTTAAAACAAGATGGGAAATTAATAGAATAAGGAATGATTTTTATTATGATAACGAACAATCTTCAAGTGGGCTGCGTATTCCGGGCCAAACCTGCCACTGATTCCGGCTGAAAACTGCCACTCGTATAATTTTATTTTAAAGAATGTTCGAGAAAATAAAGTGGTAAACTTTCAAACGGAATAGGTGGCAAGTTTCACCGGAATACGCAATAATCTCCCAATCCATTCTTGATAAGCAGCAAAGGAACTGACGTGTCCGACAAAGAAGCCAATGCTAGAATCAAAATCAACAAATTGCTCGAATACTCCGGCTGGCGATTCTTTCCCGATCAAAGCAAACCCGCTAATATCCGCCTGGAACCCAGCGTTACACTCAAAACCATTGATCTCAATGCCATGGGCAATGACTTTGAGAAAACGACCCATGGCTATGTTGACTTTTTGCTCCTCGATGAAAAAGGTTTTCCATTGATCGTGCTGGAAGCGAAGGCAGAGCACAAGAATCCCCTCATAGGCAAAGAACAAGCTCGTAAATATGCACGTTCACTGAATGCTCGATTCGTCATTCTTTCCAATGGAAATCTGCATTACTTTTGGGACCTCGAACGCGGCAATCCTTATATCATTACTTCGTTTCCAACGCCTGATTCTGTCATCGGATACCAGAAAGTAACTCCGAATCCTCAAATCATCATCGATGAGGTTGTCGAAGATGATTACATCGTTCTTACGCAGAGGCCCAATTATGCATCAGATG
>Ga0209097_10004635_pt1 | contig 10087 bp, 8 predicted proteins | sample AD_UKC052_MetaG_FD_184419 | JGI IMG/M metagenome (GOLD analysis project Ga0209097, IMG submission 184419) | Active sludge microbial communities of municipal wastewater-treating anaerobic digesters from USA - AD_UKC052_MetaG (SPAdes) (version 2) | ecosystem: Engineered > Bioreactor > Anaerobic >... | reverse complement strand
ATTTTTACCTTATAGAATAATTAATTTAGGCCGCATCGGCTGATAGCTCTTTGAAAGTCTTGGTTTTAATTGACACCACTCTCTGCATTATATTTCGAAAAATGTACTGTTCTGTGTTTCGTCGGTTGGTTCGGAAGCAATACTCATCTAAGTACTTTTGATAATGCTTATCACTACATTGATGATGTATTCCTCTTAGCCATCCCTTCATATTCATTATTTGTTGATGAAGGATTGGGAAACCTTTACCTGTATTGCTTTTCCGCTGTTTGGCTTTGGGGAATTTTTCTTTAATCTTATCATAACTAGGGTATTCGTCAGTCACAACTTTTGCATCTTCGGAAACCGTTGATTCAATGATAGGATACAAGGTATCTTTCTTAAAATCGGCAATCTTTCGGCAATAAACGCGACCTGTTTTACATCCTGGCCTTACTTCCACCATGATAAGCGTCTTTTTCTTTTTGCCATTAGATCGTCCAGGCTTCCCTTTTTCGGGCCCTCCAGTTACAAATTCGTCAATATGCACTTCACCGGTTAAGGGATTTTTACCACTCGATTCAAATGTTTGTTGAATCTTACAATGGAATAACCATGCTGTAGGCTGGCTAACACCAATTTCCTTTGCCAATTCGTAGGAAGAGATACCTTTCTTCTTACAATATCTGAAAACGGCGTAAAAAGCCTTTTGCAGACTGAATTTCAAGTTATGAAAGACGGTATGGGCAGAAGCAGATTCATCATAACGACAACCAGCACAGCGCCTTGCAAATGGATGATAACCTTTTGTAAAGGATTTACAGCCACACTTTTTGCAGACATATCCATCTTTCCATTTTAGCTCAGCTAGATATTGAAGACATTCATTTCGATCTGTGAACTTTTGTTGAAATTCAAATGCCGATAGTGTTGAAAACATAACCAATTTATTTAGTGCAAAAATACTAAACAATTTAGACTTTTCAAAGAACTGTGTTAGCTTTGCGGCTAATCTTTATTGACCTATGTTTTTAATAATGGTAAGTACGCCTGAAGTTACTGCATAGTCGTTGCGGTCTGGAGTAGCATCAGCGCCCTGTACAACGGTTGAGTCGTAGAAGGGAGAAAAGACTGTGGAATCCGGTTGGGTAACCAGAGACCTTGAAACGGTTGGTGCAATGGTATTATCCTTTGTACAATGAACGGAGAACATCATGATGGATGCAGCCCCCATTACGGATAAAATTGCCCTGGTTTGATTGAAATAAGCCATACCTTTTAATATTAGGTTATCAAAAAAAATTACTAAACGTGCTGGTCAATTGGAGGTGGTCTCTGTAATCAGCAAGCAGTTAAATCACAGTACAAAGATTGTCACGAAATTGTCAGGGAATGATGATGTGAATCACCTCATTTTATGATTATAGTCATGTGGTGGGTTAATATTTGTCATTGACTGGTAACAGTTGCCAGGGTAATTTCGCTTATTGAAATGAAAGTAATTCCGACCGTGAACTGACTTTAGCTTACGTTTCGTGTAATGTACTTTTTCTTCCTTCGTTCTTAATGTTAATACTTTTTAAATAACCAATTATGACTTTAACCAAAAAAACCAAACAGATTTTAATTGCCTTAGTATTAGTAGGTGCCATTGTTGGCGGATGGGCCGTTTGGTATGTGTTTTTCAAACCGCATCGTGATGTTTCATCCGAAAAGGCTGCCTATACCCTAACCGCGGAAGAATTGAATCAGGCTATTGCAGACGGAAAGATTGCTACTTACATTGATCAGGCCATAATGGTTACCGGCGAAGTGACTGAATCTGATACAAAACACCTGGTAATGGGTTCGGTTGTATGCAATTTTGAAGAAACAAGCCCGCTTGACGTTAGTAAAGCGGCAGTAGGAGCCAAAGTAAGTGTGCAGGGCCGGGTAAGTACTTTTAATGACCTGATGGGTGAGGTTGTAATGGATAAATGCACAATAAAATAGAAAAATTTTTTCTAAATAATTTGGGTGGTGGAAAAAATGGGGTACATTAGTATCCCTTTTTTTATGGCCTTACCCCTGTACATAAATGACCTTGCACGCCTTTTTTATCCGCATACCTGTGTGGGTTGTGGTTATGAAATATACGATACACGGCATTTGATGTGCCTGAAATGTCTGTCAGGATTGCCCCTGACGGGATTTGAAAAGTCTGCGGAGAATTATGTGGCGCGGCTTTTTTCTGGCAGACTGGGCTTTCAAAAGGCCGCCTCCTGGCTTTTTTTTGGCAAAACAGGCATTACGCAAACCCTGATTCATCAGGTTAAATACCGGGGAAATATTGATCTTGGAGAATATATTGGCCGGCAAATGGGCACAAATCTGGGTAAAACCGGCTGGTTCAACGATATTGATGTGCTGATTCCCCTGCCACTTAATAAGAAGAAGCTGAATATCAGGGGGTATAACCAAAGTACGGTGCTTTGCCGGGGTTTGCAGGCCTCTACAGGTATTCCGGTAGAGGAGGTAGCGGTGATGCGTACCATTTTTACTGAAACCCAAACCCGTAAAAGCAGGCTGCAGCGCTGGTCGAACGTTCAGCATGTTTTTGATTTGCAGGAAGCAGGGCATTTACAGGGAAGGCATGCCCTTTTGGTGGATGACGTAATTACCACCGGGGCTACCATGGATGCCTGCGGGCAGGTGCTGCTGAAAGTGCCCGGCTTAAAACTTTCTTTGCTTAGCCTTGCGGTAGCGGCGAAAATTTAGCATTTAATTGGTGGCCAGGTACGCGTTTTCCGAACGGCAAATGCTAATTTGCCGTCTGAATGTTATCGTGGGCTGATGGAAATGGTCATAGTACATTACCTTGTCAGCCAACAATGCGGCGTTTTATTTGTTATCTAAAAAAATACCTTCAATGAAATTGTTAACCATTTTTACTGCCATTTTGCTAATGGCTTTTGTTCCCGCCAAAATTGATTCAGCGTACACCTTTAAGGTAAAAAGCATTGATGGCGGCAATATTGACCTTTCGGCCTACAAAGGCAAGAAGATCCTGATTGTAAATACAGCTTCCAAATGCGGCTATACCCGTCAGTACGAAGGACTGGAGACACTTTACAAGCAATATCGTTCAAAACTGGTGGTCATTGGTTTTCCGGCTAACAATTTTGGCGGACAGGAGCCCGGCAGCAACGAGGAAATCAAGGAGTTCTGCACAAGCAAGTTTAGCGTTACTTTTCCAATGGCCTCTAAAGTGAGTGTAAAGGGCAGCGATATGGATCCGTTGTTTAAATGGCTCACCAATAAAAGCGAAAACGGGGTTCTTGATGCCAATATCACCTGGAATTTCAATAAGTTTCTGCTTGATGAAAACGGCAAGCTGATCCAGCATTTCAGCAGTAATGTAGAGCCAATGGATGAGGCGATCACGAAGTATCTTAAGTAGGTTTTTGGGTTGACTTGTTGATTGGTAGACTTGTTGACTTGTTGACTTGTTGATTGGTTAACTTGTTGATTGGTTAACCTGTTGACTAGTTAACTGGTTAACTAGTTAACTGGTCAACTTTCCAACTTTCCAACCCTTCAACCTTCCAACTTATCAACTTGTCAACTTTCCAACCCGTCAACCCAAAATCGCATTAACTTTCCTCCCTGAAAAATAGGTATGTCCGTGAACGTGGAATTTCCCTCTGTAATTGGTCAGCATGAGGTACAGCAGCAATTGAGGCAAATGGTTGAGCAAAACCGCCTGAGCCACGCCCTGATGATTTTAGGCGGGGAAGGAAGCGGTGCTTTACCATTGGCAATAGGTTTTGGACAATATGTGGTAAGTTATCCGCAACAGAGGCGGGCGGCACCGCAGGTAGCCGATTTGTTTGGTGGTTTAAGTGCGCTGCCATCGGAGGAATCAGACTCTCAGGTCGTTTTTCCCGGATTCGAAAAAAAAGCACTAGAACTTGTACACCCTGATCTTCATTTTTCCTACCCCGTAATTAAACGAAATCAGGAAAAGGATTCGCCGCCGGTAAGCGCCGATTGGGCCACCGAATGGCGTGCATTTTATAAAACCAATCCTTACGGCAACCTTTTCGACTGGTTACAATATATAAAAGCTGAAAATAAGCAAGGCAATATTACTGCCCGGGAGTGCAACGAAATCATACACAAACTCAGCCTGAAGCCATTTGAAAGCCGGTACAAAGTGCTGATCATGTGGATGCCCGAAATGCTTGGTACTGAAGGAAACCGGCTGCTGAAGCTGATTGAGGAACCACCTCCGGATACCCTTTTTATTTTTGTGGCCGAAAAGGAAGACCGGATATTGCCAACCATTCTCAGCAGGTGTCAGTTGGTGCGTGTACCCCCCCTGGCTGCAGATGATATTGCTGACGCGCTTGAAAAGCAGCAGGGAATTGAGCCGGAGAGGGCCCGGCAGATAGCCCTGGTTAGTAATGGTAATTTTCATGATGCAATAGAACTGCTGCAGCACCATGAAGATAACTGGAATGTGATGCTGCGCGACTGGCTGAATGCTACCCTTATGCGCACCGGTACCGGAGGAAACCCATACGCAACCCTTAATAAGATTGTGGCCGACCTGAGTACGCTTGGGCGGGAAAAACAAAAGCAATTGCTGCAATATTTTTTGCAACTGATTGAGCAAAGCCTCCGTTTAAAGCTCATTGGAGAAAGTTACCTGAACCTGCCACAGCAGGAGGCTGAATTTGCCCATCGCCTGAATAAAATTGCCGGTCCAAGCACACTTGGGGCGCTTGCCTCTTTGCTTGAAGATTCAACTTATTATGTGGAACGCAATGCCAATCCAAAAATCCTCTTTCATAGTCTTTCTATAAAAATGCGGAACATAATTAACGAGAAAAACAGGGTGGGCGTATTACCCTGAGAGCCGGTATTTGCAGCTTTAGTGATTTTAATACCAATATTCTCCTATTTTTGATGGGCAAACAGTGAAGTAAGATAATGGTGGGCCGGATGGCAAATGAAAATGGGCAGGGGCATTTATAATGGTTTGAAAATCATTAAAATGTATTTGCATAATGGTAAGTTGGATTCATATTTTTATATAACCAGGGGTTCTTGGTACGTAATTGACTGATAATCAATTATAATTTTTAAAGTCACCTGGCTTTGAGCCTGTTGAACTTTTGTTTGTTTCCGACTGCCTGCCTTGCCGTTTTTTGCGTCTTCTTCCGGTTTTACCATCTGATTGTTTTCCAGGAGCCTGCTTATAATGATTTCCGGTGGAGGAAATTCAGGTTCGGATAAAATGATTGCAAACTGCCGAATGCTGTTTTGTGGAATTTGTATTTTTTAAGATTTGGAATTTCTGATAACCTATGGGATGTAGCAGTTGTGGTACGAAGGCAGGGGACAAACCCGGTGGATGCCAAAGCAATGGTGGTTGCAGCAGTGGTGGCTGCAACAGGATGAATGTGCACGATTGGCTCATGAATCTGCCATTCAGCGATCCTGAAAGTAGCTGCCGTGTTGTGGAAATTTCCTTTAATCAGGGTAGCCGTAAGGATTATTATCATAACGCCACATTACAATATTTTGAAAAGGGCGAATTGGTTACCGTGGAGGGGGTAAGCGGCTTTGATGTGGGAGAAGTAAGCATGACCGGCGAATTGGTAAGGCTGCAACTTAAAAAACATCGGGTGCCGGAGGATTCGGCCGATATGCGGAAAATTATACGCCGGGCCAGTCAGATCGATATTGAAAAATGGCGGGAAAGCAAGTCCCGCGAGCGGGAATTATTGATTCGCAGCCGGGCTATTGCGCGTACCCTCGGGCTTCAAATGAAACTGGCAGAGGTAGAATTGCAGGCTGATGGAAAAAAGGCCACTTTTTTTTATACGGCCGACGACCGGGTCGATTTCAGGGAACTGATAAAACAATATAACAGCGATTTTAAGGTAAAGGTAGAAATGCGGCAGATTGGCGCCCGGCAGGAAGCGGCCAAAGTAGGCGGCATTGGCAGTTGCGGCCGCGAACTATGCTGCAGCACCTGGCTTACCGATTTTAAAAGCGTAAATACGCAGGCGGCACGTTACCAAAACCTGAGTATCAATCAAACCAAACTAAGTGGCCAGTGCGGAAGGTTGAAATGCTGCCTGAATTATGAACTGGATACCTATCTTGATGCCCTGCAGCACTTTCCCAATAATGCCGATATGCTGGAAATAAACCGGGGAAGGGCCATGCTGGTGAAGAAGGATATTTTCCGCAACCTGATTTGGTATACCCTTCCCGACAGCAACAAACAGTACCCGCTTACCATCACCAGGGTTTTGGAGATTAAGGAAATGAATAAACTGGGTCAAAAGCCCGACGAATTGCAGGCGGTTGAGGTAGTAAGCTCCAAACCCCGCGAAATAGAACCCGAATTTGTAGATGTGGTTGGCCAGATCAGCCTGCGAAGCCTGGAAAAAACCAGCCGCCGGAACAGGGATAGGGAACAAAGCCGCGGAAGGGAACAGCAGCAGCAAAAAGGGCGCGAACAGCAGCAGCCCAAAGGACGCGATCAGCAGCGGGGGAGAGGGAATGAGCCACAAAAGGGCGGACCGAAACCCGGAGGCAATCAGCCGCAACAACAACCGCAGGGCCCAAGGCAAAAGGGTCCGCAGCAAGGGCAAAAGTCACCACAAGGGCCTCAGCAGGGCCCGCCGCAGGGCCAGCGCCCTCAGCAGGGTGGCGGTCAGCCAGGCCAGCGTCCTCTCCAGGGTCAGTCACAGCAGCGCCCGCCTTCAGGCAGGCCTGAAGGGGGTGGTGGAAAACCGCAGCAGCCTCAGCAGCCGGGTAATAAGCCCGGTGGAGGCAGGCCGCAGCACAGGCAACGTCCGCCACAAAACCGCAATGAGCCCAATAAGCCAGGTGGTGGCCCGGAGCAGGGGGCTTAATGCTCCATAAATTTTTACTGTTATCTGCACAATGGTGATCTAATGTCCCGTTATAAAAGCGATTCCACCATCAGTGGTTACAATCAGCAAATTATCCGAAGCTCTTTCCACGGCATCCAGCACATTATTCGAAGGGAGGCCTTCCGCGGTGGTGACCCTTTTGTATGAGGCGGGGTTTGTTTTATCGCCACCATTATAGATTAACAGCCCCTGGCTTGTGGCGATAAATACCTTCCCAAATTTGCCACTGCTGATTCCGTTGGTACTGATAGCAGTGGATGCCGGCAAAATTTCGGGCATATTGATATTGGCCCAGTTACCATTTTCCATCACCAATAATCCGCCGGAAATCAATCCGATCCAGCGGGCACCTGCCGCATCAAAATGAATGGCCCTTGCTACAAAGTTGCTGGTCAAACCGCTAACCGTGGTATTTTCATAGTCGTAGGCCCCCAGTAAACTGTTGTTGGCCGCCGAATATCGTAGAATCTGGCTTTTGCCAAAATTGACCGAAGCATAAGCCCAGATTTCATCCTGGTTGCCTCCTATACAGGGTATGCTACCGTTTTGTAACGATATGTCTATACCATTGGTAATTTTATTGAAAAAGGGATTGTTTGCATTTAATCCCAGTCCAATAGCCCCGGTTCCGGAAACGCCACCCGTAATTTGTGCCATATGGGCCGTCCATATCCTTGGCCTTCCGTCGCCGTTGGTGCGGGTTGTATCGCAAATTATTCCCCTTGCATTCCTTGTAGGTGCACCAAGGGTTGCCCCGTAGTAAGCAAAACCATTCATTGAAGAATCCGGAAAATGGTTAATGCCACCTGTGGTAGCCTGCGCACCGCTGCTTCCATATTGTGCGACCCAAACTCCGCCAAACTGATCCGTTTGAATATCGTTTATATTGTTATTGGTAAGTACGCCAAGTTTTGTCCAGGTAGAATCCACGCATTTATATAAACCATTGTTAATAGTACCAGCATAAATATATCCACCTTTACCAACGCCCACCTGCTTGAAAAAATTGGTAGTAAAAACCGGTGTATTGGCCTGGTTGAATATCTTTTCAACCTTCAATTCCTTTTTGGCACCGAATAATGCCGTAAAAGTTACCGGCGATCCCGGGATTTGTTCGTCTGCCCCATTTAAAACAGTAACTTCTGCTTCCTGTTCAGGTTGGCTTCCAATTCGCCAGCCCATATCAGCAATACCCATAGCGTTGGAAATATCCATAGTATCAGTTAAGGATCCTGTTCCGCTTAATTTCCGGAACTTAACCCGGATGCCTGATTGAGGCTCATTATTTTCATCAACAATCTTTACCTGCAGAAGTTTGGGCAGGTTTTGTATGGTATCTTGTGAAACCTGAAGGTCGCCGTCAACTTTTAATATTTTAAATGGGGTTCTGTAATTGAGCGTATCGGTACTCCATATTTTTGGGCCAAATTCACCTATTTTTTTGGTGAAAATGCGGGCTTCAACCCCCACGCCTGTTTCTGCCCATGCGCGGTAATGGAAATCCCAATTGATTGAAGGATAGGAAGCGCGGCCTGCGATAGATTGTTTTAAATCCAGGAATATATAGGGAGCCACTACCCTGTAAAACCTGATTTTGAAGAGTGGCTTGAGGGAATAAGTCAGTTCCACCTTTGCATCCCCGCTTGTACTGCCCGGGTCAATGGTGTTGGTTGAAGAGGTCAGGGCAAAATTGTTTGACCAATCTCCGTTCTCATAATTTACATTCAGGTTAAAGTTGTTATTAGTATTACAGGTGAAGGTTCTTTGTACCGTGGCATCCACATTCAGCCCAAGTGTACCAATCAGGTAAAATTCCATTCTCATATTAACCGGTACGCCACCTACCAACACGGTAACTGATTTTCCCGCCCGCATAAGGGTGTCCGTTTCCTCCTCTTCTATTTTTCCTGTTGCTGAAAGCTTTACCTGCATTTCTCCGTTAAAGTTGCCGTTTGTACAATGCATACTCCAATAGTTCAATCCGGTAAGACCATAATCATAATCGAAAAAAATATTGGGGGAAAGCGAAAATTTTGCTTTTTCCAGGTCCACAGATATCGGGCCTGCCTGGTAGAGGTTTCTGGGGGTTAGTTCAAAATCAAAAATTCCATTCGCATTATTCAGGGCAATATTGTCTGGTTGAATAATGTTCCCTCCTTGCATAATTTCCATGTCGGATAAATTGAACCCATAGCCAAATTGTGCATGCTGAAAAAGGTCTTCCATATCACCCTGGGTTGTGTTCAGGGTAATAGTATTTGGGCCTGTGGTAACTTTTGAAACTTTTCTGAGGTATCCTTCACCATAAGGCCCCACAATTAAATCTCCTGTTTTTATAGGCGGCAAAGGGCCGGTAACTGCATATTTATACAGGCCATTTTCCAAATCATTTGCTGTGCTGGTTATTTTCAGAAAATTTGAATCTATCAGGGTGGTATTTGGGTTAATTACCGGATCATATCCTTTTATGTCAAGTGATTTTCCTGCATTGATATTTACATTTTTTCCATTTGCAACAAATGCCCTGCAAACTGCATTTACATCAATGGTAATATCGTGCATCAGGTAAACACTATCCCCCTGCCCGGGTACGCGGAATCCTTTCCAAACAAGCGGGTCACTCCAATTTCCTGCTTTAAGGTTAGTAACTGCAGTATCAGTTACAATGCCGGGTTGAGCTAAGCCGGTTTGCGAAAAAATGGCAAGAATAGCCAGTAAGTTCAATAAAATTTTTCGTATCATATTTACAAGCAGTTCAAATCATTGACGATTTAAAAATATGTAAATTTTCACTTACCTACCGCACAATCATCACATTCCCCTTTGTTTCCAGGTTCTGCCCGTTATCGCAAACGGTTCCCAGGGTGTACACAAATACATCGGGTTGCAGCGGCTGTCCCTGGTAAGTTCCATCCCAACCAGCGCTGCGGTCGTCGGTATTAAAGTTTGTACGTTCAAAAATCAACTGCCCCCAGCGATTGAATACTTTCAGGTATCGGACCGTTTTTATGCCACCGCCTCGTGGGTACCAGATGTCGTTGGCGCCATCCCCATTGGGGGTAAATGTATTGGGTAAAAAGATACTTTCGGCATTGCACCGCAGTTCGATCCTTATTTTATCTGCAGCCTTGCAGCCAAATGAATTGCTTACATCAATGGTGTACTCTATTGGT
>Ga0209097_10004632_pt1 | contig 10091 bp, 9 predicted proteins | sample AD_UKC052_MetaG_FD_184419 | JGI IMG/M metagenome (GOLD analysis project Ga0209097, IMG submission 184419) | Active sludge microbial communities of municipal wastewater-treating anaerobic digesters from USA - AD_UKC052_MetaG (SPAdes) (version 2) | ecosystem: Engineered > Bioreactor > Anaerobic >... | reverse complement strand
GGCAAATCCTCCCCGCCAATTTTTGCATTCGGGTCGGTGCTGTACACAAGGCCTCCGAGCGCGCTAAGTCCGGATAATTTTTTAGGTTTCATAAAAGGATAAATTCCAAATAGAGAAATTCCAAATTCCAAATCATCAAATTCACTTCGACAGGGGTTCGGCAGGCTCACCCCATCAGCTCAGTGCAATGCCAAATTCCTAAACAGGGTATTAATCAATAAGTTAAACAGGTCAATATTAAATATTCAATCTTAAATATTACCTATAAAACCTTCGCTTTCAAGCTCAAATCTAAACTCCGCGCCTGATGAATTAAACCGCCAACACTAACAAAATCAACCCCGGTAGCTGCAAAAGCTTCAATCGTATCCATATTAATACCTCCGCTCGCCTCGGTTTCGCACCGGCCTTCAATTATTTTAAGTCCTTCAACAATCAGTTCCGGGGTAAAATTATCCAGCATAATCCGGTCTACTTTTCCGGTACCTACAGCCAGCCTGATATCATCCAGCGATCTTGTTTCTACCTCAATTTGCAAACCCGGTTTTTTCTCCTGTACATAATTCCAGGCCAGTTCCACCGCTTTTACAATGCCCCCGCAATAATCAATATGGTTATCCTTCAGCATAATCATGTCATACAATCCAAACCGGTGATTGGTTGCCCCGCCAATTTTTACTGCTGCCTTTTCAAGCAATCGAAAATTGGGCGTGGTTTTGCGGGTATCGAGCAAACGGGTTTTATAACCAAGCAGTTTTTGGGTGTATTGGCGGGTTAAGGTGGCTATTCCGCTCATCCGCTGCATGGTATTCAGCACAAGGCGTTCGGTTTTTAAAATAGTATGTACCGCTGCACCAACCTCAAAGGCAATTTCTCCCGGTACCATTTTGTCGCCATCCTTTTTATAGCCTACAAAAGAAGCAGATGGCTCCACCATTTTAAAAATCTTTTCAGCGGCAACCATGCCTGCAAGCACCCCCGCCTCTTTTACCTTCAGCACCGCTTCGCCCTCCTGTATTGCCGGAATGCAACTCAGGGTGCTGTGGTCGCCATCTCCTACATCTTCATTTAAAGCGGCTTCTACCAGGGTGGCAAGCATCCTGTCAAATTCCATTTCAGACATAATCTGTCAATTTCCTTCAAAAGTAATTTATGCATGCTAACTCCTCAAAAAAACATAGCCGGCGATAACGCCGGCTATGTTTTATCAAATTATGCAACAATTATTTTAGCTTGTTTTCGCCACCAGGTTCAGTTCCAGTTCAAAATCGTCATAAATAGCCTTGTCACCGAGGTTTTCAACCCAGTTAGAAGAGCGATACTTAATTTCAAACTTAGTCCTGTCCACAATAATTTTTGCCTTAGCCGTCATTGTTTTACCGCTGAACCCTATTTCCGCCGGAAATTCAATTTCCTGCGTAATGCCCTTAATGGTAAGTTTTCCTTTAACGGTATAGGTACTTCCGCTTTTTTGTGTAACAGAAGTAAGCACAAAATTGGTTGAAGGAAATTTGTCTACACTGAAAAAATCATCACTTTTCAGGTGCCCGAGCAGTTTGGCATTGCTTCCTCCCTGAATATCAAGAATCACCATAGAATTCATATCAATGGCAAAGTTGCCCGACTGTACTTTTACCCCGTCGATGGTAATATTACCGCCCGAAACCTTGATGGTTCCGTTGTGCGATCCGGTAACCTTCTTGGCAAGCCAGTTAAGTGAAGTAGCTGCGGTATCTACCACATATTTTTTTGGGGGAGCAGCCGAGGCATTTACAAAGGCTGTAAAAGAAAGACCGATTATTGCAACGGCAGTTAAAAGACGCTTCATTTTTTGGATAGTTTGGTGTTGGACGACAAATGTATGTTTAACCATCAATAACGTTTTGTTAAGGAATCAGGGGAAGAGAAAGGACAGGAGGGAGATTACAAATTACAATAGGGAGAACAGTGGAATTTGGGTGAGGAAAGTAAGTACAGTAAGGTCCACTATGCCACAGGAAATGCACAGAAAATGGATTGGGTTGGAATGCATGTCGGCTTTTTTGGGTATGAATACCGGTTTTCTTCACCTGCGATGGGGTTCAGTTTTTTAAGATTGCCTGTGATGGTTTATCTTGCACCCATGAGTAAAAAAGCCATGTTAGTAATCATGGATGGCTGGGGCCTCGGGCAGGTTCCCGCAGCAGATGCCATTCGTGCCGCCAATACCCCCTTTGTAGATAGCCTGTATAGTAAATACCCCAATACCACCCTCATCACCTGCGGCGAACAGGTAGGTTTACCCGAAGGGCAAATGGGAAATAGCGAAGTAGGCCACCTGAACCTTGGAGCAGGACGGGTGGTGTACCAGGAATTGCAACGCATCAATGTTGCTATACGCAACGGTACTTTTCAGCAAAATGAAACCATTCTGAACAGTATACGCTATGCAAAAAATAACAATAAACCGCTGCATTTGCTGGGATTAGTGAGTGATGGCGGCGTTCACAGCCACATAAATCACATCAAAGCCATCGTATCATTGTGCGAGGCCGAAGGATTGAGGGATGTATTTATCCATGCTTTTACCGATGGAAGGGACTGCGACCCCAAAAGCGGTCTTGGCTTTATTACCGAATTGCAGGCCCATCTTAACCAAAGCGTAGGAAAAATTGCAAGTGTAAGCGGGCGGTATTTTGCCATGGACCGCGATAAGCGATGGGAGCGGGTAAAAAAAGCCTGGGATGTTTTGGTAAAAGGTGTTGGAGGTCTGGCAACCGATGCCATCCAGGCCGTTGAAAAATCTTACGCCGCCGATGTGTTTGACGAATTCATTCTGCCAACTGTAATAGTAAATGAATCGCAGGAACCCCTTGCCTTGATTAAGGATGGAGATGCGGTTTTATGTTTCAACTTCCGTACCGACCGATGCAGGGAGATTACAGAAGTGCTTACACAGAAAAACCATCCTGCACAAAATATGCACATTCTTAACCTGCATTATACCACCCTAACCGAATACGACAAAAGCTGGCTGCACGTAAATGTGGCCTTTGAAACCGATAACCTGAACAATACCATTGGCGCGGTGCTTGAAGTGCATGGACTCAAGCAAATCCGTATTGCCGAAACAGAAAAATACCCGCATGTAACCTTCTTTTTTAGTGGCGGTCGCGAAACCCCCTATAATGGTGAAGTAAGAATTATAGTTCAAAGCCCCAAAGTGGCTACTTATGATTTACAACCCGAAATGAGTGCAAGGGAAATTACCGCTACTTTATTACCGGAGATTGCAACCGGGGAATATGCCTTTATCTGCCTGAATTTTGCCAATACTGATATGGTTGGCCATACAGGCATTTGGGAAGCTGCCATAAAAGCTGCCGAAACGGTGGATGATTGTGTCAGGCAGGTGGTTACTGCAGGGTTGGCACAGGACTATACCATTTTCCTTACCGCAGACCATGGAAACAGCGATTACCTGATAAATGAAGACGGCAGCCCTAATACGGCGCATACCCTTAACCCGGTTCCGCTTTTTGTAATCAGCAATGATTATAAAGGAACGGTACATCCAGGGAAACTCGGGGATATTGCACCAAGTATCTTAACCATAATGGGATTGGCCATTCCAAAGGAAATGACAGGGGAAGTTTTGGTGGGATAATACATAGTGAACTGAAAGTTTTCGGAACTTTTTCTTCCCGAATTATTCATTAATAATATAACTTTACCACTACCCAAAGGGCTGTTCATTCAGCCCTTTTTGGTTAAGTCACTATTAAAACCTGTTGGTATGCCTTTTAAACCAATGTTTTGTAAAACGATCCGGTTGGCACTGCTTTGTTGCATCCTATCGATTGTTTGTTTTAATTTCGGTTGCAAGGCCCCCTCCGAATCAAACCCATATCCATACACCCCCTATGATTTTTCGGATGAAATAATGGATGTTTTAAGAAAAATTGAGCAGCACAATGTTGTTTACATAAGGCATTCGGGTTGCAGGGGAAGCGGCGAAATTTATGATTCGGCTGAATTGTATTTCGATCAATTGGGCAATCAGGCTTCTAAAGAAGAATTGCTGAAAGCATCCAAATGCTTTAACCCAACCATAAGGGCATCCGCACTTTCCATACTCCTGTATGATACTACTGTAAATGCTGCCGATTTGGTTCGGGAACATATGTATGATACCGCTCAGGTGTTTGATGACTATGATAACAACAAATGGACCATTATTTCCTTTATGCTCCACAATAGTTATCGCTGGCCCGACAAAGCAAGCTGGCAGGCAGTTCGTAAAGAATTGCTGCAGCAAACCCCCCTTGAATTTGCCGCTTACCACCTGTTGGATGCGGAAACCCCGGTCGATACTTTTCCCGGCTATTACCAAACTGTAAAAAAGATGGCCCGGTTTGTGGACAGCCGGTTATTCAACGATCATTTAAATTGGTTTACCGGCATTTCAGCATTAAAAAAACTGGCAAGCTACCGGTACAAAGAAGATATTCCATTGATAGATTCATTAATTGAATCGAGTCTTTATTATGGACAAGGGCAGTTTTTGCCTGCAGATGTTATCAGAACCTTTCCCGCACAGGCATTTGAAAAATATTACCTCGATACGGGTATCAGTTGGATGAGTCAATTTCGATTTTTAAGATATGAAGAATATGTAAAGTACTATTATGAACCTGCCCATGGCCTTGGAGCATTTATAGAACTCGTTTTGGAGCATAAAAGCATCAGGAGTGCCAATTTGCTTGAAAAAATATGGGATAAGCCACCACAGCTTTTCTATGCAAAGCTTACAAATTATGAGAGAGAATATTCTGTAGAAAACATGAAACGACAAATAGCGCTTGGGGTTCGGAGGCTTAACAATCCATACTACGATAGGCTCATATATAAAACGGCTGGGTATTTTAAGTCCTATGTAAAAGAGAATGGGGACCCGTTTTCAGGTTCTCCTTCAAATGCCGCTGATTCAATGGATTTGCCTGATGAAACTGAACTGCAAAAAGATAAAAACGGATACTATGAAGCATATTGGTGGCAATAGCAGGAACCCAACTTTAAATTTAAGAATTTTTTACTTTTTGCGCCTTGTGAAACTGGAAAAACAAAAAGAAATTGCACCAGGAATCTTACAAATGATGGACCTGGGTATTTCCGATAAGATGAGGCATTGAGATTAATTTATGCTGTAAACTTTTCAGCTTTTTTCAGGAAACTAAGTAATACTATAACCATGAAAGCATTTTTTCTGCTGGTTTTTCAATTCGGTATGCAATTCAATTCTTACGCTCAAAATGAAAACACCGGGTTTTCTCCAACCTTAAGTGTTCAACAAAATTACACCATTGAAAACCAAAATGATAAACCCAAAATGGCCCCCAAAGGCGACCGGCAGGCATTTAAGCATTTCAGGCTTACCACAGGAATGAATTATGCCAATATCAGCGGTGATAATAAAAGCTATGACGGTGGAATTGCCGGGTTCATTGGCGGTTTTAATGTAAACCTGGCAAAATTTGGAAAGTCTTTTATATTGGATGGCGGTTTATTTTATTCTCAGCAGGGCTCTTTATACAAAACCTATGGCCCAACTACTGGTGGGGGGCAGGGCGAGGAAACCATTACAACAAGAAGGTTGAATTGCCTGAACTTACCCCTTTCCATCAGGTATCAACCAAAGGAACAGAAAGGATTTTTTGCCGAAGCAGGAATGCAGGGCGGTTTGCTTTTGTCGGCAAATGAAAGGGGGGGCGACAATGATGGCAGCATCAAAGATCTATTCAATTCATTGGATGCCGCAGTGCTTGCCGGTGCAGGTTACCAATTCAACCAAAGGTTTAAAGCAGGGGTAAGGGCGGTTACGGGTTTCACCAATGTTAACAAGAAAACCGAATACTCGGTATTCGACAACCACATGGTAGTTTCTGCATTGATCAGCTATGTTCTTTTTAAAAATTAAGAAGAGCTAATCCGGGGAAAGTGACCCCGCTCAATAATCAGAATTTTCATTAATTTGCCCGGATTAACCCAATTTTAAGGAAATGGCCACTGTAAATTCATCAAAAAGTAAATTTCGTAAAATCTTAAAGACTATATCAATTACCTTTTTATTGATTTTTGTTATAATCCAGTTTTTCCAGCCTGCAAAAAACAATCAGAGCATGGATATGACCTATGATATCAGCAAGGTTGTAACTGTTCCTGCCGAGGTTCATCAAATTTTAAAAACATCCTGCTACGATTGCCACAGCAACAACACCAATTACCCATGGTATGCAAGCATACAACCGGTTGGCTGGTGGCTGAAAGACCATATTGATGAAGGTAAAAGCCACCTGAATTTCCAGGAATTTGCATTGGTAGAACCCCGGCCAAACAGTGAATATAATACAAGGGAAAAAAGGCAGGACCATAAACTGGAAGAAGTAACTGAAACGGTGGATACAGGTGAAATGCCTTTGGAGAGTTATACCCTGATTCACGGCGATGCCAAACTAAGCCCTGAACAGAAAAAATCGCTGCTGAACTGGGTGACTGCCGCGAGGGCTGAAATCATGAAGCCTGCTTTGCCAAACGCTCCCATCCTTCCATAGTATTTTTAAAACTTTCTTTATAAAACAGGCATTTGTATTACCCCATTGGTAAGCTTTTGCCTGTTTTTCGCTTCAAAAGCTATATTTACATCCACTAAGGTTGAAAGGCAATACACTATACCGCAAATTCATTATTTCGCTCATCGGGGTTTGCCTGTTCATGCCACTTATTTACAGCGTTCATTTCTACTTTAACCGCATGCTCCACCGTATGGAAATGTGGCGGGAGGCCGAAAGTAAATTGCTGCAAACCATAGAACTGGATAGCGCAACCATTCACTGGACCAAAAAAGACCGGGAACTAATCTTTAATAATGAATATTTCGACGTTGTAAAAATTGGTTACAAGGAAGGCAAAGCCCATATTACAGGTGTATTTGACAAGAAGGAGACAAAAATGCATGAGGCCTTTGCAAGCAAACAAAAAAAGGATACCAACCACGGAAGTTCAACCCAAAAAATTGCCGATTGGTTACTGTTGCAATGGACATTTGAAGATGCCCCGGCAACAAATGAACTGAATGGCTTCTTCGTAAAAAAATATCCCCTTATCCGTGCATCCTTCCTGCTAAAAATGGGCAATCAGCCGCCTGTTCCTCCTCCCTGGCCCTGCTGATTTTTTTTTCATTTTATTTTCAATGTCGTTTAGTTAAAATCAGCGAGCATCTGCGTGTATTGTTTTGCGGCATCTGCGGGCTAATATCCCTGCTGATTTCCGCTGATTAAATACAGCGCTGATTTCCGTAGAAAATTGCCAAATCATTTTTTTACTTAAGTAAACGACATTGATTTGATTATTCCAAAACAAGTTATTTTCATTTATGTCCGGTGATTCAGAACAGGCTGGATGAAATTATTTCTGCATATCAATTACTTAAATAATTCTTTATGAAAAACCTAACGGTTGCTTTGGCAGCCCTGGGCTTTTCATTGTTGGGGTATGGCCAAACCGATACCATTTCGGGTGGGGCCAATGTGGTGATTTCTGCCAATAAGTGGGAACAGAAACTAAATGAGGTTCCCAATAAAATCACCAAAATTACCCAAAATGACATAGCCTTTAATAATCCGCAAACCGCTGCGGATATGCTTGCGCAAACCGGCGCGGTTTATGTACAAAAAAGTCAGTTGGCAGGCGGAAGCCCGATGATACGTGGCTTTGCAACCAACCGGGTATTGCTTATAGTTGACGGCGTACGCATGAACAATGCCATTTACCGTAGTGGCAACCTGCAAAACATAATCAGTATTGACCCGCTTGCCACCCAGAATGCCGAAGTGATTTTTGGCCCCGGTTCCACTATTTATGGCAGCGATGCCATTGGCGGGGTTATGGATTTTCACAGCCTGCCGGCAAAGCTGAACCCTGCTGATGCCACTAAAAAGCTAAAAACAAATGGTAATGCCCTTGCAAGGTATAGCAGCGCCAATGCCGAGCAAACCTACCATGCCGATGTAACAATTGGAAGTAAAAAACTGGCGTGGATGGGGAGTTTTACCTATAGTAGTTTTGATGACCTTGTAATGGGTACCAATGGCGGGCAAAATAGCTATCTCCGTCCCGAATATGTAAAACGAATCGGCAATAAGGATAGTATTGTAGCAAACAGCAACTCCCGCAAGCAGGTTTTTTCCGGTTTCAATCAAACCAATGTGGTGCAAAAACTGCGGTATAAACCCACCGACGGGCTTGAATTGCAATACAGTTTTTTTTACGGAGGAACCGGAACCGCCTCGCGCTACGACAGGCTCATTGAATACAGAAATGGGAGTTTAAGGTTTGCAGAATGGAATTACGGCCCCATGCTTTGGCGAATGCATCATTTGCAGGCCAATCTGCTGAAGGCAAATGCCCTTTATGATGAAGCGCGCATTACGGTTGCCTATCAGAACTATGAAGAAAGCCGCATTGACCGGCAGCGTAATAACGTGAACCGCCGCACGCAAAAGGAACAGGTGGAAGCCTGGAGCGCAAACTTTGATGCCAATAAAAAAATGGGTCCGGGTGAAATATACTATGGTATTGAATGGGTGGGTAATACAGTAAACAGTTTTGGCTGGAGCGACAACATCAATACGGGCGCAAGAACACAGGTGGCAAGCCGTTATCCTGATGGCAGTACCTGGAGCAATATGGGGGCCTATGCCATGTACAAATGGAACCTGCATCCAAAATGGACACTTGACGGGGGAATGCGGTATACTTTGGGAAAGGTGGATGCCACTTTCGATAAAAACTTTCTGCCGTTATCTTTTGAGGAAGCCCATATTCAGGACGGTGCATTAACCCCCACCCTTGGGGCTGTTTTCCGACCGGCGGTAAACTGGCAGATTAATGCCAATATCAGCACTGGTTTCCGTATTCCGAATATTGATGACATGGGGAAATTATTTGAAAGTAATCCCGGTAATGTAATCATTCCAAATCCTGACCTGGAAAGTGAATATGCCTGGAACTTTGAAGCCGGCACTTCATACCGAAAAAATCAGCAGTTTCAGTTTGAATTGAATGTTTTTCACACGAGGCTTCAAAATGCCATTGTGCGGCGACCCTCTACCCTGGAAGGGCAGGACAGCATCCTATTCGATGGTGTAAAAAGCCAGGTGGAATCGCTTCAGAACATTGGTTTGCTGACCGTTTATGGTATTCAGCTAATGGCCGAAGTTTGGTTAAATAAATCAATGAGCATTTACACCATGGCAAACTTTATTGACGGTGAGGAAACGGATGATGTAAAAAATGAACAGGTTGCGCTGCGTCATGCGCCACCTTTTTACGGTACGTCGGGTATTCGCTTTAAAAAGAACGGGTTACAGGCGGAGTTTTTCACCCAGTACAACAGCGAAATTTCCTACGAAAACCTGGCGCCGAGTGAGCAGGCGAAAACGACCATTTATGCAAAGGACAAAAACGGGAAACCATACAGCCCGGGCTGGTACACCATTAACCTGCGAACGGGTTATTCCTGGAATAAGTTTAGCCTGAATATAGCCTGGGAAAACATGACCAATCAGCGATACAGGCCTTACAGCAGCGGAATAGTTGCTGCAGGAAGCAACCTGATTGTGTCGCTCAGGGCAGGATTTTAGTAAAAAAGAAAAAGGATTTATTGTAAAAGATTGATCCTTTTTCTTTTTGAAATCAAATACCCCCCTCCACCTTCAATTGGGGGAAAGTACCGGCAAATAGTACCCACATAAGAATTTTTTAACTTTTTTGGCATTTTTGGGGGTAAATAATAAGCAAAAGCAGCATTTGAATACAAATATTGTCTAATTTAGTGTAGTTGAATTTTCCCAACTATAAATGAATGAGGATTTAATCATAGAGGGCTGCCTGAACAACAGCCCGGTTGCGCAGCGGGAGTTGTACAACAGATATAGTCCAAAGATGCTCTCGGTATGTTACCGTTTCGCCCCTTCGCGGGAAGATGCGGAGGATATGCTGCAGGAAGGTTTTATCAAGGTATTCAGCCAGATACATACTTTCCAGAACAAAGG
>Ga0209097_10004630_pt1 | contig 10095 bp, 12 predicted proteins | sample AD_UKC052_MetaG_FD_184419 | JGI IMG/M metagenome (GOLD analysis project Ga0209097, IMG submission 184419) | Active sludge microbial communities of municipal wastewater-treating anaerobic digesters from USA - AD_UKC052_MetaG (SPAdes) (version 2) | ecosystem: Engineered > Bioreactor > Anaerobic >... | reverse complement strand
TTGCGGGTGCAAAAGTACACTGTTTATTCAGTTATACAAGCCCTTTTCCAATCTTTTTTGAAAGTATTTTTTAAGTCATTGGTTTTTTGATATTTACAAGGGTGCTTTTTTGTGGATTTATGATTTTGAAATAGGCTTTTTGAGGATTTGGTTGATTTTGATTGCACGAGCCTTCAATTGGAACGCAGATTAACGCGGATTCGATAAAGCGAAAACGCAGATGAAAACGGATTTTTGTTCTGAAATAGCTTGAAAAACCTCTCCCCGACCCTCTCCAAAGGAGAGGGAGATGTGATACGAAGCGCATTTATGGAGCAATGTTGTCGATTATTGTCCAAAACAGGGATGCTTTTTTGAAAAGCTTCCATTATATAAGGAGAAAAGTGCTTTTATAAAAACCAATGCCATAGCCCTGATGGGAACGGCATCCTCTTGTGGCGGGGTTCGCCACAAGAGATACAGTGGACAGCAGGATTAAGCTCCTAGAAAAAATCTAATCGAAACGGATGGCTTTTACTGGGGATATCTTGGTTATTATATAGGAAGGAATTAGCAAGACCAAGAAGCAAACTGTGATTGTGAGCAGATTTAAAAGCAATATATAACCCAAGTTGATGTAAACTGGCGCTTGATTGACGTAATAATTTTCGGGATTGAGTTTGATTATTCCAAAATACTGCTGGATTAATAGTAGAGAAATACCTATTAGATTTCCCCAAAACAGTCCTCTTATTATAAGATAAAATGCGTTGTATAAAAATATTTTGCGTACGGACCAATTGTTTGAACCTAATGCTTTGAGTATTCCTATCATTTGGGTTCGTTCGAGGATGAGTACTAATAAAGCGACTACCATATTGATGGTGGCGACTAGTATCATTACCGCAAGAATAATTATGATGTTTAAATCGAAGAGTTTGAGCCATTCGAAGATGTAACTGTATTTTTCGATTATGGTTTTGGTGTCGAGTGTTGAGGATGTTTGCTCGTAAACTTGTTCGCCGATAGATTTTATATTATCAAAATCATTGGCAAAAACTTCGAAAGCACCGACTTGATCGGATTTCCACTTATTGATGCGTTGTATGTGTCGAATATCGCCTATTATATAGGTCGCATCGAAATCCTGAAATCCTGAATTGAAAATTCCTGTAATTTTAAATCTTCGGATGTTGGGTAATTTATTCTGGTCTTCTTTAATGAAAAATGTATTGAAAGAATCTCCCGCTTTTAGATTCAGTCTGTTGGCAAGCAATTGTGATATTAGTACTTCTTGATTGAGGTTTTTTGAAAAATCAGGTAATTTGCCAGACACAATATACTCCTTGATATTATCCCATTGATAATCTGTACCTACTCCTTTAAGAATTATCCCTTCGAAAGCTGTTTCTGTCCTAATTATACCTGCTTTGCTAGCAATTGCCTGAATATGACTTAGTCCAGGGACAGAATTGAATTTTGGATAAAAATCTTGATTTTTTGAAACGGGAACTAATGTAACTTCGGATTGGTTGTTGTCGTAATTTGAAATTATGATATGACCATTGAAAGCGGAAACTTTATCCCGGATTTTCTGCTGAAGCCCAATTCCAGTGGCAACCGAAACTATCATCATAATCATCCCGATGGCAATGGCCGAAATGGCAATTTTGATAATTGGTGATGATATGCTGCTTTTATAGTCTTTAGCAGTTATGAGTCTTTTGGCTATGAAATATTCTAAATTCAATTTGATATATCTAATTTGGATTTGCTTGTGCCAAAATTACGGTTTAAATTTATGAAATTCATTTCCATTTTTTAAAAGAATATGTTTTACAGTGGCATTTTCTTCTTCATTTCTTCCACAATATTAAAAGCTGCTGGACATATTGCCACGTTTTTTAAAGTTAAATCTGCTATTTGCTGAAACTTTTTTCTATCCGTATGTGGAAATTCGCGGCAGGCTTTTGGGCGCACATCATAAATGAAACACGTATTATCGTTATCCAGAAAAGTACAAGGAACGCTTTTTAATACATAATCTTTGTCTTCGTCAATGCGTAAATATTGATCAATAAACTGTTGTGGTTTTTGACGCAGATGTTTCGAAATGCGTTCTATATCAGCCAAAGTAAATAATGGCCCAGTAGTTTTACAGCAATTGGCACATTTTAAACAATCCGTTTTCTTGAATTCGGCACTATGCAATTCCTGCATTACGTAATCCAAATTTTTAGGCACCTTCTTTTTCAACTTATCGAAATACTTTTTGTTTTCGATATGCTTATCTTTGGCAAGTTTCTCTAATAATCTGAGTTGGTTTAACATTGTTTAAAGTAGTTTAATCTCGTTGCAAAAAAACAAATTTAAACTTTTAAACTCTTAAACTATTTCAAACATTTATTTTATTTTTATGAAAGACCTTTTCGGAAAAGCCATACTCGATTTTCAAACCAATAATTCTCCCGAGGATTTAATTACCGAAACTTCTATTTCCGAAGCTGACGAAATGAGTGTTGCTTATCTTTTTCGAAGTTATAATGAAATGCCAAAATTGGAACAAAAAGCACTGCAATTAGCCAAAGGAAAAGTGCTGGATGTGGGATGTGGAGCAGGAAGCCATAGTTTGACTTTGCAAAATGATAGAAATCTTGACGTAACTTCAATCGATATTTCACCCAATGCCATCAAAGCTTGTGAACTTCGTGGTTTGAAAAATGCAAAAGTTCAAGATGTAATGACATTGGAAAACGAAAAATTCGATACTATTTTATTATTAATGAACGGCACGGGAATTTTTGGAACATTGAAAGAAACTCCCATTTTTTTACAAAAATTAAAAAGTCTTCTCAATCCAAATGGCCAAATTCTTATTGACTCTTCGGACATCATCTATATGTTTGACGAGGATGAAGATGGTGGAAAGTGGATTGCTGGAGAGGGTTATTATGGCGAATTGACTTTCACTGTTTCCTATAAAAAAGAAACTGAAGACGAATTTCCTTGGCTTTATTTGGATTACAACACTTTGCAAAATGCGGCTTTCGCCAATGGACTACAATGCGAATTGATTCTAAAGGGCGAACATTATGATTATTTAGCGAAACTTTCGATTTAGAAAATAGATAAAACTTTAGACTTCAATTAAATCCGTTGTTGCAATTATATCTTGCAATGCTTTGTATAGAATATCTAAATCTTCCTGAGAATTATAGGCATTTATGGAATATCTCAAAAAATAATTTCCATTTAAAGGCATTACCGGAATTTCAATTTTATATTTATTAAAAAGCAACTCCTTCAATTCAACAGGATTTGAAGTTCTTATTGGAATACTTGCCATTTGTACCAAAAACTCTTCTGTTATTGGACAAATAGGTTGGGTTTGAAGCAAATCGCAGAAGCGTTGGTAATTATCGAAAACTAATTTTCTACATTCTTTTGCTATAGTTTTCCAGTTGTTTTCTTCGAGAAAATCAATCACTTTTGGTGTGCATAAAAATGCCGAAATATCTCTTGTGCCCTGAAATTCCTGATAATCCAAAAATTGACTCTCGCCGGGAGTAACACTTTCATAACCCCAACCCACTACAAGTGGATCCAACATTTCCTGAAAATCTTTTTTTACGTACAAAAAAGAACTCCCTTTTGGAGCCAACATCCATTTGTGGAGTGTTCCTGTATAAAAGTCTGGATTTAATTCTGTTAAATCCAAATCTATTTGGCCCGGAACGTGAGCGCCATCGATAATCGTAATCAATCCCAATTCACGAGCTTTATCGCAAATCTCTTTTACTGGAAATATCAAGGCGGTGCAACTTGAAATTTGGTTTAGGAAAACAATTTTGGTTTTTGAAGTATATCCACTCCAGAATTCTTCCAGAATTTGTTCTTTAGAAACTACTGGAAGCGAAATGTTTTGACGAATGTATTTGGCTCCAGATTTTTTGCAATAGAAATTCCAAGTTCTGTCCATTGCACCATATTCGTGGTTTGTGGTCAGGATTTCATCGCCAGCTGCCAAATTCAAACTCCGCATTATGGTATTTATAGCAAAGGTTGGATTTGGTGTAAAAAAGAAATCATTTGCATTACAGCCAATATATTTTGCTAACTTTTCTTTGGCAATTTTCAAATATACTGCCTGTTTTTTTTGAATGAAATAAACTGGTTCGCTTTCGAGTTCCAATTGCAACCGTTGGTATTCCTCAAAAATGGGTTTTGGGCAAGCACCAAACGAACCGTGATTTAAGAAGGTGATATTTTTGTCTAAAAGGAATTGTGATTTCATTTATTGATTTTTTGTAAATATAAAAAATCCCAAAGATTGTTAGGGAAAATTATCTTCTGGTGTCTATTCTAATCGGCAACTGATAATGACATCTTACTGCTAGCCCGTTTAAAGTAGCAGGAACCCATTTTCCAGATTTTTTTAAAACTCTAATAATTTCATCACTTGAACCATAGCCCACATCTTTGAGTACTTTAATATCTGTAATACTGCCATCAGTTTCAATAACGAAAGTAGATATTACATTTCCGTAAAGTCCTTCTTTCTTTGGTTTCTGGAAATTTTTATTTATAAATTTATAAAGCCCTCCAACTCCTTCTGAAAAATCAGGCTTCACATCCACATTTTTATAATCATAAATAGTATCTTTTAGTTGGGAAGTTTGTTCTTGAGCAGAAACAATTTGAATTGCAAAAAATGTAATTAGTAAAAGTGAAATTTTCTTCATTGGATTATTATTGTTTGGATATTGCCTTTGAGTTATCTTTTGTTTTAAATATCAGCGGCATTTTTATTACTACACTAAAAGGATTACCAGCTCGTTTAGCAGGTTCCCATTTTGGAGATTTATTCAAAACTCTTATAATTTCAGAAGCAGCTTCAACGTTAGGAAACTCTAAAACTTTAATTTTTTTGACCTCTCCTAATTCAGTAACTGCAAATGAAACCACAATTCCCCCTGCCTTAGTTACGGTCGAATAATTAAATTCCAGATCAATAAATTCGTAAAACTTATTGAGATCGCCACCATTAAATCTTGGATTAGAAACATCGGGGCTTGTTACAAGTTCGGTTTCCATTAAAAGTTCACTTTCTTGTGCTGAAACTATTTGAATTAAAAAAAAGGAAATTGCCAGGAATAAAATTTTCTTCATTAGGTTCTCGTTATTGTTTGGGCTTTTTGGGATATTTTTCGGCTGACCGAATTGTTATTGGAAATTGGTAAAGAACCCTAACGGGAACATCGTTTAATTTGGCTGGAATCCATTTTTTAGACATCTCCAAAACCTTGAAAACCTCTGCTCCTGAACCATATCCAATATCTTGCAAGACTTTAATATCAGTAATACTACCGTCAATTTCAATTACAAAAGTGGTTATTATTTTTCCGTTTAATCCTTCTTCTTCAGGCGCTTTAAAGTTTTTTGCAATAAATTTATAAAAAGCCTCAACTCCACCCGGATATTCGGGTTTAATGTCAACTTCTTTGAAATCATAAATTGTATCCTGTAGTTGGGAAGTTTGTTCTTGGGCATTAATTAATTGGAAAGAAAAAAAAGTAATTACCAGTAACAATAAGTTTTTCATTTTATGGAATATTCAGGTATTTATGTGTTTGTAAAGATACGCGCCATTTTGGATTGTTCATTACATAATCTACAATAAGTGGAGTCATCTCTTCTTTTTTGCTCCATTCGGGTTGGAGGAATAAAATGGCATTTTTGTTGACTTTTTCGGCTTGTTCTTCGGCAAAGATAAAATCGTGTTTATTGAAAATAATAACTTTCAGTTCATGTGCTTTGTCATAGACTGTTTGAGTTGGCAATTTATTTTTCTTTGGCGAAAGACAAATCCAATCCCAATTTCCTGTAAGATTATAAGCTCCTGAAGTTTCAATATGCACTTTCAGGTTTTGGTCTTTTAACTTTTGGGTTAGCAAGGACATATCCCAAGTTAAAGGTTCGCCTCCGGTAACCACAACAGTATCTGCATATTTTTTGGCATTGGCAACAATCAAATCGATATTCGTTGGCGGATGCAATTCAGCATTCCAACTTTCTTTTACATCACACCAGTGACAGCCTACGTCGCAACCTCCAATTCTTATAAAATAAGCTGCAGTTCCGGTATGAAATCCTTCCCCTTGAATAGTGTAAAATTCTTCCATTAAGGGAAGCATTGCTCCTTTGTTGACTTCTAATTGTATTTCTTTTGATAACATTTTTTGGATTTAAAGTGCAAAGATAGTGAATAAAAAGCATTGACTTATTTGCATAAAAAAACCGATAGTTTTTTTGAAACTATCGGTTTTAAACAAATATTAAAAATATTATTTTTTCAATTTAGCTAATGACTCCGTTGCATAAGGATTTGATGGATCAATAGTAAGTGTTTTAGTTAAAAATTCAATTGCTTTTCCTTTATCGGTATTTGCATAACTAGCTGCAATATTATTATAGGACTCTATAACTTTTTTAGTTGTAGTAGGTTTTGCTAATTCTTCAGGCCCTTTTTCAGTAATTTTAGCAATATAAGTTTCATAATATTTTATTGTCATTTCATCATTACCAATCAAACTATTCGTTCTTGCTCTGTAAAGATAAGCATCTTGATAAGAAGGAGAAGCTACTATAACTTTTTCAAAAGCAAGATCTGCTTTTTGCAAATCAATAGGATTTGGCGTCAAATCTTTTTTATTATTGGCATAATAAATAGACAAACCATAATAAATATTATCTTCTATATAATTTTTATATTCAGTATTTGATGTTCCAAACTCGAAAACTGACGTAGCCTCTTTGTACAATTTTAAAGCAAATAATTTTTTACCTACTTCATTCAAGTCTTCTATAATCAAAGGCTCAATTTCTATTGCTTTTCTAATATCTGCCAAACCTGAATCAAAAAGAGCTGGGTCAATAGTTAATCCGTCAGCAGCCAAACCCTTTTTGAATTTAGCCGTTCCTAAATACAGATAATCTTTCGCGATTACTTTATTTACAGGATTAGCAATAAAACTTTCTAACGATTTTATCGCAAGATCAGCATTACCATTTTCATAAGCAGAATATCCTAGGTAACGAAAGATTCTGGGGTTCACTTTATCCATTTCAATCATCTTATTGGCTTCCGCTTCTAATGCTTTGTAATCTTTTACCAAAACTAAGAAATCAGCATGACGCATTCTAGAGTGCAAAGAATGATCAGTTAAACCAAGATATTTTTCATAATATGTGATAGCCGTTTGCATGTACTCTGAAGATTTAGAAGGCTTATTTCTTCCCCATTTATAATACGTTTCAGCTAATTCTCTGTAAACTGGTCCGTAACTTGCATTCAAAGCTATAACTTCGTTAAAAGATTTAATTGCTTCATCATAGGATTTTGCTCCTTTTAACAAAACTCCTAATTGCATTTTTGCTCTTAACAAAGTTGGGTCAAATTGAAAAGCATTTCTATAAGCTGCGTAAGCTTCATTTTGGTTTTTATCACCAAAAAAAGCATCTCCAAGTGCTAATTGAAGTATAGCATCATTTGGGTTAATAAGTTTAGCTTTATTTAAAACTTCTAATGCTTTTTTATAGTTAGGCTTTGATGAATTAGTGTAAGACCTTCCAATAGCAACTAATTCTTCAATATCTTTCTTTTTGGTATCTTTCAAAGCTAAGGCAAAATTTGCTTCGGCAGCCGTGGGATTACCATTATCCAAATCTAAAGTACCTAAACCTATATAATTCAATCTAGCCCCTTCTTTTCCAGTTAATCCATTTTGATAAGCAATTTTTGCTGAATCTGTTACGGACTGAATAAGATAAACATTACCAAGAATAAAATTGGCGCGTCCATCTATTGGATTAGTTTTTATAATGGACTTTAAAATAGATTTTGCATTTTCATATTGTTCAGCATCTACTGCTTTTCTAGCTTGACTTAGATCTTGTGCAAATACAAAAGTAACTGATGTTAAAAAAGCTGTACTAAAAAATTTAAGTTTGTTCATCTCTAATATTATATTTATTTATTTCTTCTCAATACTTATCTCATTCCTAATGTTTATTTTTCTGCCAGGTACTCTTGCGGGTAATAAACCAGACTTCAAAATAATTCTTTGACCAATATCTCCAGCTACAAAAGAGGCGAAACCCATTCCTAAACCTGAATATCCTTGTGCATTGATAATATACAAATCACGTGCCAAAGAATATTTGCCTTCTGCTATATTATTTTGACTAGGAAAATAATATTTCTCTTTACTACCGCCTTTGACACTCAATATATTAACCTTGTCAACAAATTCTTGCATAGCTGGCACGGGTTGTGTTAACCAATTAAGTCCCACCACACCAATCATTCCATTGTTTTCTGCAACAAACTTAATTACCTCTTCGTTTGTTTTAAAAGAATAAACTCTCTCTTTAGGAAAAGCATTTATTTTGGCAATTTCATTCATATACCGCACTGTACTTGAATTAGGATTGTCGAAAACTATGCCTTTAATTTTAGAATTTTGCTTACCCTGCATGAACTCTACTATACTCTTTAACTCAATTAAAGTGTCATTATTACTTTTATTTGAAATAAAAGCAATTGCGTCGGTTGCAAATTTAGTGATTTTTGGTGTAATTTTTTTTTGCTCAAAGATTTTATTTTCATTTATTGTTAAATTTCTGGTCAAAATTGCAATACCTGACTTCTCTTTGAACAATGAAACGACTAATTCAGCTTCCGATTGAGAAACAATTTTGATTTTAGCCTTATATTTACTTTCAAAAATAGCCACCTGATCCTCTATTATTGGAGTCAAAGTTTCGTCAACAAGAATAGTTGCAGAACCTTTTAATATTGATTCCTTGCTGTTTTTAGATTGATCTGATTTGTTACACATAACTAAACAAACACATACAAATCCTAATAAAAAAAGCTTGCTCTTTTTAAACATATCTATTCATTATTTAAGTTAAAAATCCTAAAAAAACGTATAAACGAATACACTATTAAAAGCACACCAAAAGCAATTCTATAAGTTGGTTGCATATCGATTGGCATAGATTTCCAAAATATAAAAATCAATCCAAAAATGAGATAAGCAAGAAATAACATCATACCTATAACGAGAAGAAATCGCTCTTTGAGCGATTTCTTCTGAAAGTCTTTAATACTATTTTTTAGCATTATTCCGCTGATTGAATGCTAATAGGTAAACTGAAAGTACATCTTACTTTTTTACCATTTTGCTCTCCAGGTGTCCATTTTGGACATTTGTTCAAAACACGAATAGCTTCTTTTCCTGTACCGTAACCAATATCTCTAAGAACTTTGATATCTGTTAATGATCCATCTTTTTCTACTACAAATGTTACATACACTTTCCCTTTAAGTCCTTCTTCTTCTGGAGCTTGATAATTTTTAGCTACAAAAGCGTTGAATTTTTCCATTCCTCCAGGAAAATCTGGTTTTACCTCGATACCAGCTGTGTTGTAAACTGTATTGTCTTCTTCAACAACCGCAGCAACTCCAGTTCCTACAGGCTCATCGACAACAAAATCAGCATTTGGATCACCTTTTACAGTCTCTTTACCAATGTTTTTGTCTTTAAGATCTTTAACTACAGCAATCTCTTCAACAACTTCATCAGCTTTAGCAACCACAGGTTTCACAAATTTCACTTGGTCCACTTTTGGTGGTGGTGGTGGTGGTGGTGGCAGATTTTCTTTTGGCTTCTCCTTTTTAGGAGGCATTTTTACTGCCGTAATTTTTGTATCTAAGGTCGTTTCTTCTTGTCTGTCTGGAATCATACGCATAAGAGTGGGTACGCTTACTAGCACAGCAAAAATAATGGTTCCAATGATAAAGGCTCTTGTAGTGTTCTTTGTTATTGATTTTCTCAAATCGTAAGCACCGTAACTTTTATTACGTCCTTCAAAAACAATTTCAAGCCAGTGATTATTTAATAAATCTAATTTCATATTTCTTAATTATTAGGTTATTGGGTTATTAAGAATAAATCTTATTTTCCTTCTAACAATTTTGCTTCTTCGGGTGTAAATTCATTTACGATGGCATAAGTAGGAACATCAACTATTGCCATTTCATCTAATATA
>Ga0209097_10004629_pt1 | contig 10095 bp, 8 predicted proteins | sample AD_UKC052_MetaG_FD_184419 | JGI IMG/M metagenome (GOLD analysis project Ga0209097, IMG submission 184419) | Active sludge microbial communities of municipal wastewater-treating anaerobic digesters from USA - AD_UKC052_MetaG (SPAdes) (version 2) | ecosystem: Engineered > Bioreactor > Anaerobic >... | reverse complement strand
GGGCCCCTGAAAGTTGCTGCATACAAAGGTGTTGTAGTAGTTGGCAGCAACCGTACCGGTTCCAGCAGATTCAATGATCGTGATGTCGGTCGCCTCATCCACCGATACCGCGCCTGTGGTGCCGCCGTTGCCTACGTTGTTGGCGGGATTGGTGCCTCCCGCTGGGTTGCCGCCGGACACGCTCAAGTTGAAACGCCCAGCGTCAGGCGGGGTGCCGACGATCACGCTGTTGAGGGTCACCGTGGGACGGGGAGCCGCCTCAAATGCCCCTACGTCGGCGGCGGCACCGCGTACCCGAGCGAATGGTGCACCGCGTTGATCGGTAGTTGCGCCGTATACATTGTTGCCCTGATCAACCGCGCAGGACGTCGGGCTGATCGCGCGTGTTGGAATCACTCCGGTGGATGAAGGGAAAATTGTGCCGGCATTGTTGTCGGCCAACGGGGCGAGTTGAGGGTTGCAGGTTTGGCTGCCCGTAACTACGACATTGTGGCTGGTGTTGTAAATGTTGTTTGCGCCCGAAGTCGGTGTGGCCAGCGGGGAATAGAGGTCAAAGCCAGGATTGCCGTAAACGATGCTGCTTTCAATCGTGACCGCCATTGCTGAAGCATCTGTACAGGCGACCTCAAAATCTAAACTCACGGAGCCACCGTTGGAATCACAGATGTAGACGCCGCCTCCCTTGAGACCGCTATTGCCGCTGATCGTACTGTTGTAGATTTTGTTGCCATCGCCTGCGGCGGTTCTGGTTCCCCAATGAAACACACCTCCACCTAGTCCGCCTGGCACTGCGTTGCCGCTGATCGTGCTATGAGCGATCACGATGTCACCTGCGACATAAAGACCGCCGCCACGCCCGTACCCCTTGGCCACGTCGGTCGCCGTGCGGGTGCTCGTCACCGTGTTGTCATTGATGGTGCTGTTGGTGACGCGAGTCGTTGCGCTTGTACCGTCGACCATGAGGCCACCTCCAATCGCATTGGCTGCCTGCACGGAATTGGATGCAATCCACGTGCGATCAACCGTCGAGGTCGCGTTGGGCGAGAACAAGTACAGCCCGCCACCGAAGCCGCTTTCAAGCGCCACCACCCTGTTGTTGCGCACTGTGGTGTTCGACATGGCGAGGACCCCGGCCCACATGCCGCCGCCAAGCGCGCCACTCGCGGTCGCTTCGGCCACGTTATCTTCGATTGCAGCATCGGATAGCGTGAGGGTGCCAAGGACAGAGAGGCCGCCGCCCTGGACATTGGTGCCGTAAACTGCGTTGTCGCGAACCGACACGCGACTTAGCGTTACGTTCTTGGTGGCAAACAGACCGCCACCTTTGTTGTTGCTTGCGTTCGACAACAGATTTACACGAGTGCCGGAGACGTCGTCGGCAGCGTAGATTCCTCCCCCGATGCCAGTACTTCCGCTTGCCGGGTTCGCGCCGCAGTCCCTGACGGTGACGTCCTGAAGCGACAACGTTCCAAAGTTGGCGATACACCCACCTTTGGTGTGTGCCGGGTCGAGTGGTAAAGCGAGTACCTCCGTGACGCGGCCGCTCGCTACCTCAAGATTTCTGTACGACACTGCGGGGCCGGTCGGGTTATTGGTGTAGGTGGTCAGGTAGCCAATATCAAATGCGTTGAATAGTCGGAAGTTGCTCGCAGCGGCAGGATCGCGCTGAATGCGGACGGTGCCGCCTCCGTTGTACCCTCCGCCGCTACCGTCGATGGTGAGCGCTTCATGTATGCGTAGCGCGTCGATGGTGCCGGGCAAAGGTGCCTGGAAGTTAATGACGGTTACGTTGTTGGTGAATACGATAGTGTCCGCCCCCGCTGTCCCCGCTGCGCAGCCATTAACCGAATTGTTGAAATTGGCCGCCTCAATCGCGTCGACCAATGCACATTGACCGGCAACCGGGGCGGCGCTGTTGGTGTTGACGGTGATGGTGGCTGCGGACGAGAGCGACCACGGCGCGATGACTGCGAACGCTATCGCGCCGCGTGTGATTAATGCGTTGGCGCGTCGAACAACAATTTTGGCGGTGGCATACATTCGGTACATACGGGCATTTCCCCAAGTTGATAAATTTGCATCGATGGACGCGATGAATCGTAGGGGCAGCAATTCGCTCGCAACAGTCAAAAGGCGAAGGTTTGGACGAAACGCGCAATGCGCTTTCGCTTTTTGTTTTGCCCTGTTATGGTCATGGCTTCGGAGTGGATGCCACTTCACAGCAACGATTCGTCAATGGCAGAAATTCGAAGCTTTGAACAGAACCAGATTGACGCCATCCTTGCCGATGCGGCGCGGTCGTTGGCCGAGGACAGACCCGACGAAGCCATGCGCCTGCTCGACAAACATCAAGCACGCCTGGCGAAAACGGCGGCAACCGAGTGCCGCGCGGCTGTTTTGGCATCGCGTGCTCTAGAACTCACCGGCGAAATGGAGGCGGCGAAGCAGCGCGCCGTGGAGGCGGAGCGGCTCGCCGTGTCGTGTGACGACTTGCTCTGCCAGGCGGAGAGCGTGGAAATGCAGGGGAAAGTGGCGCTACGGCAGCGCGATCTGCCCGTATGCATTCGCTTCTTTGAGCGCGCGATTCCGTTATGGCAGCGCGCGCAGAAGAGTAGCGAAGCGTTGACGCAACGTGGGCTCGCACGTACCTTGATCGGTCTCACATACGGCACGCTTGCGGCCCGGCAACTTAGCGTGGCGCGCGGTCATGTTGTCGAGGCCGTGCGCGTAGCGCGGCTCGCGCAACAACCCCGTATTCTTGGCAATGCACTCAATGCGGCCGGTGCCGTTTATCAGGCGCTGGCCGTATCGCATCACCCCAGTTACTCCGAAGGCGACTCGATCACAGTGCTGGACCCGTGCGCTGATCCGCTCGTGCAGCGCTATGCGGAGGCAGGGATTGCGACCTGCGTCGAGGCGGCACAGCATGCACTGGACGCAGGCAGTGAGCTCGACTACGTCATGATGCAATCGAACAGCGCGACGTTTGAAAATCTGGCGGGGCGCACCGAAACTGCCCTTGCGAAACACGAGGCACTGGTTAAATTTTGCCGTCGTAGCGGTCACAAGTATCTGCTGACCAGTGCGTTGCAGATGGTTGGTTGGTCGCTTCGAATTCTTGGTCGGAATCAGGAAGCAGAAAACACGCTACAGGAAGCGCTGGCCATCGCCAAGGATGCGAATACACGCGATATTGTCCTTTCGCTTCACTATGACCTTTCATTGGTTTACGAACAATTGGGACAGCCTAATAAGGCGCTGTTTCACCTGCGTGAATACATTCGCCGCGACGCGCGACGGACTCCATCAGTCGCACCCATCGCGTCGCCGCCGTCAGCCAAGGCTGCGGATGTTGAGATGCACGAGGCGCTGCTCGAAGACACCGGCGTTAAGGAGCCTAATCGACCGCTCATCGGTGTAACAAGTTACGACCCTTCGCACGTGTTTCGCGCCGAGAGCTACATCAATGCGCATTTGCGCGAGCGTATCGCGGTCGCTGACGTGGCTCGACACGCCGGGGTGAGCGTGCGCAACCTGCAGTTGGCATTCATGCGTCACCGGACGCAGTCTCCGCTCGCGTTCATACTTGCGGCGCGCCTGTCAGCCGCTCATAAGTACATGCTGCAGCCGCGTAGTCAAAAAATTACGGTTGCCGAAGTTGCGGAGTACTGGGGTTTTGAAAACGTCAGCCGCTTTAGCCGTGCCTACAAAGCGCAATACGGCAAGAGCCCGGCCGAGACTTTGGCGGGGTAGATTCGATGTTCAAGGTTGATCAAATTTTCCCGGCGCGCGGTGTTTCTGCTTGCCGACCGCTGATTCACTCACTCATTGCCTTCGCCTGCGGCGTCGGTACCATCTGTACATGTGCCATGGCTCAATCGCAGAGTGCTCGGCCCGAACCCCTGAGCGAATTGCGTTGGCTGCGTTCGGTTCGGCTCGCAACGGGTCTTGATCATCCGCAGGGCGTGGTGTCGGACGGTCAAAACGCGTATGTTGTTACTGGCGGCTTTGAACGGGGCGACAACGCCGTCAAACGAATTGCGCTGGCGGGTGGCAAAGTGGAGACGCTGGCGGCAGGCGGCGGGGTGACGACAGGTGTTATCGCGAGCGACGGTGTCTGGGTGTACTGGGGCGGAATCGGCGGCGGCAACGCGACGGGTACAACAAGCGGAACCGCACTGCCTGATCGCGCGACGTCGCTTCGGGCAGTGCCGACGGGCGGGGGCAACCCAATCGTACTCGCGTCCCTTCCTGCGCGACCGGCTGCAATAGCGCTTGATGAGACGTTTGCGTACGTCACAACATCCTCACGACAGCCAGAGAGCGGACGAATTGTGCGCGCCCCGAAGCGTGGCGGCACGGCGACGACGCTGCTGAGCGGCTACGCGGGACTTAGCGGCCTGGTGGTTGACGCGACATCGCTCTACTTCACGACGCCGGAGGGGCTCTATCGCGCGAATAAGGACGGCGCTTCGCCCACGTTGATAGTGGCTGGCGCGCGCAAGGCGATTCATCTTGCTGCCGACCGGGATCACCTCTATTTCTACGGCGAGCAGTCGGCTGGAAAGTGGGGGCTGTTCAAGCTCGCCAAAGCGGGTGGGTCGCCGATACGTCTGGCGAGCGACGTGCATTCGAACATGGATTTCGCCCTGTCTGAATCGGCGGCGTACTTCTTTCAGGAAACCCGTTCAACGTATTCAGGGCAAATCACTGTTTATGCGTTGCGCCGCGTGTCGAAAGCCGGCGGCAATGTCGAGACGATCGACGTTGGAGAAATTCCATCCGGCAAGCTTTCGGTGCGCGGCGATCACGTCGTGTTCACCGACATCAACAGCGTGTATTCCATCACGCCGTAGCCCGCGCCGGATTGACCGGGCCACAACGTCGCTAACCGACTGGCGGTAGCCAACCCATATTGGCGGCGAGTTGGGCAGCACTTGCGACGGCGACGATGAGTTCAATGGCGGCTAGCAGCGCGAAACCAGCAACGTGTAGTGCGCGACGGGATGGCGCGCGAGCCGGACGCTGTCCCACGCGGCCCACGGCAAGACCATTGCTGTCCCAAGCAATAGCACGTTAAGCGCGACATCAAACGAGATCCAGGGCAGGACGATGGCAACGAGGCCGAAAACGCTAGCGCAGATGAGTGCCTTTTTACTGGGCCGAGGGCTGTTGTCGTTGCTTGCCATGCTTACTCTGTCCTTCCTGGTCGCATTCGTCCTGATCGCGTCAACTGCATCAATCCACCACATTGCACCGCGTTGACCCGTTTCAGCGCACCTCTATCGAACAACCTGCGCCGCGCGCAACCAGCGCAACTGATCCGTCGCAAGGCTGCGTCTGCCTGCTACGTAGTCTGCGAGCGCTGCGTCCACGTGTCCTTCTGTCACATAGGCGCCAGTCGGCATTGTGTCGTTGAACACGAGAATGCGTCCTGCCGCGCGCTCAAAGCGGTAAGTCCAGTGCGTGTTGTGCGAATCAGCAATCAGCGCCACGACGTCAATGACGGGCACATACGGGAAGTCGGCCGCGTAGCGCGCTAAATGCGCGGCTACTTCAGCGCTTCGCCACTGCCCGCGCTCCACGTGTGAAGAGTTTGCCAGCGCAATGCGCGCGCGCGGCCCCACCGAAAGGGTACCGGGAACAAAGCCCACATCCACGAGCACGCGACCAGAGTACGTGGTGATGGTGGGGTGTTCAAATCGCTCTCGCGTGCGAACCTCCAGCCACTTCAAACCGCCGGGAGATCGCATGGCGGCAATCATCTCGGTCTGCGCGTAGGCAACGAGTTCGGCGCGGCGCTCACGCTCGACAGGGACGCGGCCTGCGAAGTATTTTTCGACAAGCCGTTGAATGGTCGCGTCGATTACGCCGGAATCCGTCATGCAGTATTCACGGCGCCCGGCGAAGCCGCACCCTGACGCGGCAATCGCTTCAACTACGGCCTTGCGCAGCGCGACCACGTCATCGAACTGGGCCCGCGCAGTCACCGCCGGTGGCGATGCGATCACAGCGTAGGGCGTGAACGCGATTGACGAAACCAAAGTGACGCACGAACGTAGCCATTTCGCGTATCGCTGCAAGACTCTCCCCTCTTATGTTCGCAATTTGACGCCGATTCTGGCATCAAAATGCGCGAGCGTCGTGGACGTTTTGCGCAACTACTTGTCGAAACTGTCTTGTTGGCTGCCATGCGTGTTGCTACGCTCTAGACAACAACTTGGATGGTTGCCGGGTACACGCATTCGATTTGCTCGTGACGACCGGGTTGAACGTGAACTGAGCATTGGCATTCAACGGAGGGGCGCTGGCGATGATTGTGTTGGCAGTATTGGTAACGTTCGCGACAGCCGCGTTTACCTTTGGCATCGGCGTGATCGTCGCGCTGGTTGCAATGGCCCTGTTCAAGGCGAACCGCAAGACCGCTTCTCCTATCAAGTCTTGGGGCATCGGTTCACTGAGTGTTGCCACGATGACAACCGCGCTGGTGATGCGCTCACATAGCGGGTGGGGTTACGCCGCCGGAGCGGCTGAACTCTGCGAGTTGATTTTCGGCGGTATCGCAGCGCTGCTACTGGTGCTAATCGGATTGGGGCAGGCCGGTCTCACCCGGTTGTTTCGGCGCAAGCCCGCGTCCATGCCCGCTGCGACTGCTGAAGGTGCGAATGCGCCAACCCCAACGACCGAGCCACGCCATGACTAGCGTCAACGGTGCCACCGACGCGACGTATGGGGCGGACGCGGCCAATCGCATCGTGTGGAACTGGCAGCACCAGAGGCGCGGCACGCTACAAACGATTATCGAGGCGACACCGGAGCGGCGACACTGGGTCGATCCATCTGCGCGACCTCCAGTGCCTGCGGCGCGAGCGAAGCTCGCCCAGGTACAACACTGCGCGTGCAGAATTAAAGACCGTCAAAATCTGACCCGCGCCCAGACAATGCATTCCTTCCAGTTGCCATGCGCCGGCGTTCGTTCGCGCGTAACGCTCGACCTGAAAAATACGCCACGCACCGCCTTCCATTCCCTGCGTCGAGTACTGGCTGATCCAGCCACCGCAGGAGTGAGACTTCGCATGGTCATGCGGCGTTACTTCGGCTGGCGGCATCATCTCCGAAGTGATGGCGACAGTCCGTATGGCTTGCGTCACCTTGTCGGGGCAATGGCACTTGCTCTGCTGGCACCCGTGTTGCACGCAGAAGAAGCGAACTGTTCTGTGGCCGCCTGGGTGACCGATGACGATCCTGCGGGACTCAATGTGCGCGCCCGCCCGAATGCGCGGTCGCCTGTGCTGGCTCGCCTCAAACCGCCGGTCGCTGACGCCAAGGTCACCGTGAGCGCGGTTGCGGTGCAATCCGGTTGGGTCAAGATCGGTGCGGCCCATTCTGGAGACATCCAAATCTTCGCCGACGAAGGTTGGGTATCCAGCAAATGGGTTGCTGCAACCCTCGCGAAGGACCGCACGGATAGCAGCGGCGCGAATCAGGTGCCCTTGCGGTTGCGGCCGACGCTTCATAGTCCTCCCGCTGGAGTGATCGAAGCAGGCCTTGATGTGCGGCTGCTCGGTGTGCGATGCGGATGGGTCAACGTCGCAAGGCATGATCAACACGGTTGGGTGCGCAGTGGACAACTCTGTACTGACGCGGCGTCGCGCTGCCGATGGTGATACTAACGAAACTAGCGCAAAGAATGACTGCGAAGGACTTTTTAACTCTGAACACGCTGCGCGTCGTGATCGGCCGCATCGGTGCTCGCGCAGCGGGGTGGGGCGGCCTTGTCGCAATGATGCTGCTTACTGGTTGCGCCAGTGGCTTGCCCGACGAGAAGCGTTATGGCTATGCTCTTCCTGTGCAGCCCGCGCCCGACGCGTGGCCCGCCAAACCACCGTTATTGGCGATGCCAACGACAGCGAACGCCGGGTCGATCTTTCGATTCGTAGATCAGCCTGTGGGCACCGGCACCCAGATAGAAGCCATTGACGCCAACTCCGGCAGACGCCGCTGGCAAACGACCCTGCCTATACCCGCGCTGGTCTCGCCGTACAACCGCAATGAAACGTCCTTCGTGACCGATGCGACGTTGTTACCGGCAGGGTCGCAGGTGCTTGCGACGTATCGTTTCTTCGCGCCACCGCAACACGAACCTGGCAGCGTGCGGCCGGCGAACTACTACTGGGAGTTTGCGATTCTCGACGCCACTACGGGCCGCTTGCTGCGCCATGAGCGCCTTCCCGCGCCCGCGAGCGAGCTTTCCTACCTGCTCGTCGGCCGCACATGGTTGCTCACCGACAGCAAGCGCCACGAAACCAGTCGCCTCGACGTCAGCACGGGTGGGCGGCTGTGGGTTCACGCCGGTCTTTTCCGTGTCTCGGTTTTGACAGCGCAGACGATCGCGCTCTACCGCCACATTCTGGGCGACCGCTGGAGCGTGGCAGTACTGGACATCAATTCTGGCCGTGCGATCTTTGAGCAGACTTTCGACGCCCTGCCGTTGCAAACCATTCGCGCGGTGAGTTACCGCGACAACGTCGTCTATGTTGAATTTGGCGCGCAGTATGAATTCAATGTCGAACTAGGCGCACGTTACCAAAGCTATACCGTTGCGTTCGATGCCAATTCAAAAAAAGCGCTCTGGCGAACTGCTTTTTCACCCGTTCAATGAAGGAGGCATAGCGATGCTTACATGGATTACTACTGTCGCGTGTGCCATCATTTCCGTTGCGCTACTCGGCTGTGGATCGTCCGATCCATCGAGCACAGAGAGCGATCCGCTGGCAAGGTTGACCCACGAGGAACGATCAGCCGTGGAGCAATTGCTGAAGGGGGCGGGCTTGACAGCAAAGCAGTTGCGGCCGGTGGGTCGATTGGGGATCGAGAAGAACGCACAGTCCATCGTTGTAGAAAATGGCCATGTCAAAGCGCTTCGAATCTCCGACTCGCCGCTTGCATCGATGCGTGCGGTCATTGCTCTACCAGAACTTGAAATGTTGTGGCTTTCGAATAACCAAATTTCCGAAATCGAAGGATTAGAGGCTGCCCGAAAGCTCACATCGCTCGTGCTTTCGCGCAATCAAATTCGTACCGTCGACAGACTGACAGGCGCGACGTCGCTGGAGACGCTTTCGCTCAACGACAATCGCCTCGAAAAGCTTATTGACATTCCCACGCTGTCAGCTTTGCACACACTGGACATTTCAAACAATCAACTCCTATCGCTTGATGGGCTGGCAGGCCTACCAAAACTCTGGACAGTGCGCGCGAAAGGCAATCCGTTGAACAATGCGGACGCGGTGCGAGGTGTGCGAGCACGCGGTGGCTTGCTTGAACTGCCTGAGTCTGTGGCAGCCGTCGCACTCGGTGTCAACGCAGCGCGGCCCGCCGGTGAGTCAGTTTCTACCTTCGTGATGAATTTACCGGCGACGAACGGCATCAAAGTTGGACAAGAGAACTTTGACGCGCGCAGCACAGGGCAAATCTTCGACTACAGTGGACGCATGAAATCGTTGTCTGGCGCAGCGAGGCTGGGTCTCGTTGAGGGAACAAACTCGTCTTCCGATCCAGTCACCATAGAGCTAAAAGTAACTTCCGGTCGCGTCCGCGTTTATCTGGCCGACTTGAACGGGTTTCGCTATGTTGAGGCGCGCCAGGAGCAACCCGCGCGCCTTACCGGAAGGCTGATCTTGGGACTCAATTACTACGCGGTCCTGGAGTCGCTTGACGGCGAAGCCGCTGGTCTCGCGTGGCGTGTGTATCGCAAATAGTGCAATGGATTGGGCCTGGTTCAGGCGCGTCGCGTAGCCAAAATCAATCGAAAAACGGGGTTCGCCATAACGGCCTTGCAGTGGCCGCATCAAACGCAACGCTATAGGTGCGATACATGGCCCCGCGCTCCAGATTCCAGTCGTACTGTGCACCCAACTCGACAAAGACGCTTCCGTCGCGAGCCAGCACCCCTTTGACAATGTGCCTGTCGAGCCGCTCAAAACGCTGATTGAATAGGGGTTTTCCGGTATCCAGGTCGAGAGCGGTCACTTGCCACGCATCGTCTCGAATTCGCTTGTAGAACGAAATGGCCTTCTCCGTGACCGTTGAAAA
>Ga0209097_10004622_pt1 | contig 10103 bp, 6 predicted proteins | sample AD_UKC052_MetaG_FD_184419 | JGI IMG/M metagenome (GOLD analysis project Ga0209097, IMG submission 184419) | Active sludge microbial communities of municipal wastewater-treating anaerobic digesters from USA - AD_UKC052_MetaG (SPAdes) (version 2) | ecosystem: Engineered > Bioreactor > Anaerobic >... | reverse complement strand
TATTGCTTTGTTTCCCGGGATAGGCATTGGCTTTTTCATTCTGCCCTTCTCCATTCCGGGCTGGTTGTATGGAATATTGTATGTTCTTTATTCCATTTACGGAATCAGGTCAACAAAGGATAATATCGGGCATGAAGCACATTTGGGCGGAGCTTTAATTGGAATGACTACCGCTTTAATAATGGAGCCTGTTGCATTTTTAGATAACTACCTGACGATCCTGATCATTGCAATCCCCACCATGGCCTTCATTTATTTAATCATTACAAAGCCACATTTATTATTGGTTGATAATTTTTATTTTAAAAACCAATCCAAACACTATTCAATTGACCACAAATACAATGAAGAGAAAAATAACAATCAAAGGGAAATTGACAGGATTCTTGACAAGATAAGTACCGGTGGCATGCAAAGTTTGAGCATGAAAGAAAAGGAGAGGCTTAAACAATTTTCTCAAAAAGTTCGTTAGCCGGTCATTTTTTCCTGGTTGTTCATTTAATTTTAAGGGACACTGACCAAGCGGGTAAACAGGAGAAACTGAATGGTATTGAAAAAAAATGGGAGGAGCAGATTTGCATGGTTGGGGCCAAAAATTGTTTTGCAGGGGGACGCTTGTTTTCCTGAACCCAGGCAGGCAGGGTAAAAAAATCCGGATAATTTCTTACCCGGATTTTTTTAAATGGTTCAATTTCAAGATCACGGTTCCAGTGCAAAAGCGGCTAGTGCCGAAGCATCGTAACCATTTAGGTTCTGGTTACCGTCAATGGTAAGCGCGTTTACATATACATGTTCGGCAAAAGCGCCCTTACCTCCTTTCTTGCAAACCCCAAGCAGGATGGGTGGTTTGAAGGCCTTTTTGTAAATACCATTGGCATCACGTACGTATCCATTTACATTGCCTGCCACATCTCCGTCAGCATTGGCCGCAGCACTCATAGGCAGATCGCTGCAGGTTCCTTTTTGTACGGTAAAGGTAAAATCGGCATGGTTGTGCGGATGCATGGCTTTAAAGCCAATTTCAATGTCCGCATCGGGGTCGCCATAATTTACAAAGCCGCAACAATCAGGCGAAGCCTCCACACCGTTCAGCTTGATCTTATAAACGGCAGCTTCGCATTTTTGGTTATTGATGCGTACACGCATGTCAAATCCTTCGGAAACCACCGCTGCCGGCGCTGCAAGAACCTGCATTACATCCGGCGCAACCACACTTGGTGTAAAATTGGCAGGATGCGGCACCTGGTATATACTCTTAGGCGCATTAACCACCTTTACCCCTGCACTGTTGTAAAGTTCAAGCCTGAACTCGTACAGCCCGTCGCCCGGCAGTCCTTTGGTATCAATACCCATGCTATAGGTATTCTGATCCCAGAATGGGCTGCTTTCCGGAACATTAAATGGCGGCATGGCAGGGCTTGTTGGGGGTATCCTGTATAATCGCTGTGTGGGGCCAACATTTATGGGTCCCAATGGAACCGCCTTACTGTCAAAGTGCTTGATAAGCGTTACCGGGTCAATGTATTCAAAAGTATAGCTCTTGCTTACAGGGTTGGCAAGGTCGGTAAAATCAGCATCGGCAGGATTGGCAACCAATACCTGCATATCTGCATTATGGGTGCGGCAATATTTCCACTTGTAATAGGTTATTTGCGGTTTAGGCAAACCACTGCTGAACTGTACGATAAAATAGATGGAGCTGCCAAAGGGGTTTTTATAATTTCCGGCAACATTAAAATCGGCCATTCCTATCCGTTGATAGTTTACAGCCGGTGTGTTATTGCTTGGCTGCATTAAAGGAGTTTGCCTTATGCGGCTTACGCTTGCACCATGCCCGATTGTTTTAATCCATACAATTTCACCGGGCAACATTTGCTGACATCCCCAAAACACCCTTGGGTCGGTAACATTTAGTGTAACCTCGGTGCCACAGGCATAATCCCACCAGGTATTACAGGGAACGTTTGGCCTGTAAACAGTGGTCCATACCCCGTTTATCATCATTTCCACCCAAAAATAAAGGTCAGGTTTGTCGCCACCTTCCAGGTAAAGAATGGTGGTATCAAAACGGCCGTTGAGGTCGGTGTACACCACTGCAAGTTCGTCGCTGCGGTACAGGTAAGGCCAAAACCAGGGGTGATAGCAAAAATAGGGGTGGAATAACTGAAAGTTATCCAGCAGTGATTTCCTGATGGTGGCAACATTCCGAGTGGTTAGTTGTCGCTTAATGGTATCCGAAATAGGAGGAAGGGCTTTTAGGGCATCGGCTGAAACGGTGGTTTCTCCAAAGGTATCAAAAGCATTTCCCTTTAAACCGAGGTTGATTTTAGTAGTTAACAATGGCTTTACCAGGGGGTTTACCCCAATTACCGGGCCAATGGGATCTGGTATTGGCCTCGGAATACGGATGGGTATTTCGGGTTTAAGAATAATGTCGGGGATGCGCACAATCACATAATCCGGAATATTGGGCAGCCAGAGTTTTAGCTGGTCAATTTCGCAAATATGCACCCTCGCCCTGCATAGTGGCCGGTAGCCCTCGGTTCCATAAAGGTTGAACCATTTTTGCACGCGTCCGCTTACGTTGCAAAACCGCAATTTCCACCATTCAAAAAATTGCTTGGGAATAGGTTTAATGATGATTTTATCTTTTTCAATACCAATTACCGGTTCGTAGGCCCTGAGTTTTACAAGGCTTTCAATGGTTTTAATGTTTTCAACTCCCGGTAATTCTTTGGGAACAATAAAAATCCTGAGTTCCGAAGGTGGCAAATCAAGATTGTCGAATTGGGCTTTTCCTGCGCTTACATCACGGTTGCCCATTAACTTCCCGCTCCTTGAAAATGCAAATACTGTAAGCTGTTGTTCTCCGGTCTGCTGTTTTTCCACAGGTACCGGAATGGTGAATCCTTTGGCCATAACAAAAAGTTTTTTGGTAATCCTTACAAAGTATGAATAAAAATCCACATAAACAAGGCGGGTTTTGTGGCCTGACCATCCTGATTTTTAAATCCCTGAAAAGGCGAACTCTTTTGCTTTAAACGCCCTATTCCATTGCCCTGGCAAGTGAAAAGGCTGGCGCCGGCAGAATATTTCTCGCAGGCGCGGAGAAATACATTTGCCTGCGCGGAGAAATACAAATCCCACGCAGAGAGGCGCAAAGACGCAGAGAAATACAATAGGCTACGCGGAGAAATGCAAATCCCACGCGGAGGCGCAAAGACGCAGGGGAATACAATGGCCTGCGCGGAGAAATACAAATCCCACGCGGAGGCGCAAAGACGCAGGGGAATACAATAGCCTACGCAGGATAAAGCAAATCCCCCCAGCGAAAAATGTTAGCGTGCGTCAGCCCTGACTATTGTCAGGCAAGCCTCTGCGTCTCTGCTCCTCTGCGAGAAAAAAGTTAGCGTGCGTCAGCCCTGACTATTGTCAGGCAAGCTTCTGTGCCTCTGTGAGAAAAAAGTTAGCGTGCGTCCGCCCTGACAATTGTCAGGCAAGCCTCTGAATCTCTGCAGGGAAAAAGGAAGCCTGCGGCAGCAATTAAAGCCTTTGCGAGAAACGGCGCCTCGCCCTTACCTTTGCCATTCCTGAAAAATCAGGTATTCAAGAAAAAGATAGCATCCTGTGGCATTTAAACTGATAGAAAGGCGGAATCAAGCTTTGGAAGAAGGGGCGGAAATGAGTTTTGTGGACCACCTCGAAGAACTCCGCTGGCACATAGTACGTTCATTGCTGGCTGTTATCATTATGGCCATCCTTATTTTTGTTTTCCTCGACCCCATCATGGACCTGGTGGTGCTTGGCCCGTTGAATGAAGGGTTTGTCACTTATAAATGGCTGTGTAAGTTTGGAAGAAGTATAGGCTTTGGCGACAGCCTTTGCCTGCCGCCCCCGCATGTGCAAATGCAAACCACCACTTTTGGCGGTCAGTTTATGAGTGCCATCAGCGTTGCCTTTGTAGGTGGTTTTATTGTTGCCTTCCCTTACATTTTCTGGGAGTTATGGCGGTTTATTAAGCCTGCCCTTACCCCAAAAGAACTGAAAAGCAGCCGTGGAGCCATCTTATTTGTTACCTTTTTCTTTTTACTGGGTATTTCATTCGGGTATTTTTTACTGGCTCCTTTTACCTTTAGCTTCCTGGCCAATTTTAAAATAGGCAGCCTTAATGCCATTGAAACCAAACCTGTTCTGAACGATTATATCAGCAACCTCGTGGATATTACCATTGGTACCGGACTAGCCTTTCAGCTGCCGGTTATCAGTTATGTACTTACCCGTATTGGTTTAATTACGCCAGGTTTTCTAAGGGAATACCGCAAATATGCCGTGGTGGCATTGCTTGTAGTGGCCGCCGTTATTACCCCAAGCCCCGACTGGATGAGTCAGTTGATTGTTGTGTTGCCTTTGCTGGCTTTATATGAATTCAGCATTGTGGTAAGCATACGCGTGTATAAGCAGGATATAGAGAAAGAAGAACAGGAGTGGGGGTAGTTGGGTTGGATTGCATCAGCACGAAACAGTGAAACGGGGGGAATCTACATATTACCTGTAGCATAATTACCGAAGGATTGTTTCCTGACTTTCATGCGAAAAAGCATTACAAGGGGCCGGGTTCTGTACCTTTATTTCACTTTTAAATACAGATTGCGCATTCCAACACTGTTCATGACGCATCAGGCGAAATGATCTCCCCGACCGGGGGCTGCGGGCCGCCTGACCGAAATTAAACCCGGGCGGTATCCGTTATATGAAACATCAGCCGGGATTTCCTTATTTAAAAATAATAATCGGCTTTTTTTGCCGGTAATGGCCGGTAAAAACCGGTCAGCATGATTTAGGAAAATCACTGGAGAAGGTGTTTTGTATTTTTGATCCTTTAAAATATAGGTTATACACTTTATGAAATCAATCCTTTTCATAACTACGTTTTGCACGCTGCTCGCCCAGGCATTTACCCAAAACCTGGTGCTGGCTACCTATCAGTATGCCGATAATAACCGCCTGGCAAATATTCAGCCACTTGCCGATTACCTCAGCAAAGAGCTCAATCGAAAAGTAGAAATCAAAAGTTATCCAACCGTTCATCAGTTTATTGACGGCATTCAGGCAAACGAAGTGGATATTGCCCTGATCAATACCTTCGGATTTTTGCTGCTCGATGTTTCCTCCAAACCCTATTTCATGAAGCCGTATGCTGTATTGAAAGTAAAAGAAGGTACACAGGATAATTATAAAACAGCCATTATTGCCAGGCCAGATCTTCCTATTGATTCAATTGTGGAAATTAACAAGGTGGCAGCAGGCTCAAAGCTGGCGCTGGTAAATGCCGGTTCAACCTCGGGCAACCTTATTCCGAGGTTGATTTTAAATTCACGGGGAATTACGGAGCCGGAGCAACAGTTTCAATCCTTTTTCTACGGGGGAAACCATAAAACCACCACCGATGCCCTGGTGGAAGGGAAGGCCGATGTGGCCGCAGTAGGCAGTACAGAGTATTTCAGTGCCATGGCTGACCCTGCGAAGGCGGCAAGGATGAAATTGCTCTGGCTTTCACCCGAAATACCCCTGGGTCCGGTTTTGCTGCACAACCGCCTTGATGTTGCACTTAAAACCAGGATTACCAGTCTCCTGCTGAACCTTCATCAAACCAATCCTGGCGCGCTTGAGTCGGTAAAAAATGGCTGGAGCGAAGCCAAACAGGCAGAAAAATACATCGGTATGGATGCGGGCTATTACGCACCTTTTAAACAGCAGTTCGGCCCGGCAAGTGGTATGGAAAAAATTTTGGCCCGGTTTGCCAACTGACAGAAAAATCTAGGAACTTTTGCCCGGGGCCGACTATATTTTAACAAACAGCGGGAAGATACCATTCAGCACCCGTCTTCTTATGGCGCCCCGGCCGCCGCATTTCCCCGAAAAGGAGCGGGCTATCCATCATTGCGGGTGTCCAATAGGTAACATTTGTCATTGACTGCCCTCTTAAGCCGGTTTACCTTTGAATCCAATCATGCATCCTGCAACCAACAGGTAATGATCTAACAGGCAAAAAAGTGGAAAATTGTTTCGAGAAGCATTTTGAGCTCAGGTACTTTGAAATGAACCGGTTTGGCCAAGCCTCGCCTGCAATGGTGCTTACTTTGCTGGAAGAAACCGCTGCGGATCATTGCTTTTCCATTGGCCATAGTTTGTATGACCTTGAAAAGCAAAAAATTGGCTGGGTACTGCTTTCGGGGGTCATCAGGATGGAACGTTACCCGGTTTACAGGGAGCGTATTACCATCCGGACCTGGCTTTCAAAGTATTCGCAGATAAAGGGGTTCAGGGAAAATATTATATTGGATGCTGCAGGAAATATCATTGGCAGGGCAAAGGGTCTGTGGCTTTTTTTTGACATCAGTAAAAGGAGACCTGTCCCTATTTTCAATAGTTTTCTGGAGAAATGGCAATTTAATGAGGAAGTGAGTATTGATCACGACATTTCAGTTAAACTGCAGCCGGTTGATATTTTGAAACCCGGGCTCGAATTCAGGATCAGGAAAAGTGATATGGATGCCAACAGGCATGTAAACAATATCAGCTACTTGCATTGGCTGATGGAAGCGGTTCCACAGGAAATTACGGATCAATATTTTCTGCATCAGATTGAAGGCCGTTTTATTGCCGAGGCACAATATGGCGACAGTATTATCAGTTTAATAGAAAGGGGAACAGCCCCGCATTCATTTGTGCATACCATTATTACCAAATCAAACAACCGGGTGTGTGCCACAGCCAATACCATTTGGAAGCCTAGATAAATTACTTTTAACGTGTTGTGCTATTGAATTTTTGAATGAGGAATTGAATTCATTGAATAAAATCCGGGAATAAATGCAAAAGCCGGTAAGTCGGTAAGGTCAGTAAGAAATCGGTAAGTTGGACATATGTATTCTTCCCGGCGCCTTCCCGTTCTTCCCGGCCTGAATCTGACTTTTTAATAGCACAACACATTACTTTTACAATAATTCAATTTTTGCATGGAAGCCCGCATACAAACCAAAGGCGAAGAGGTAGTAAACGCCATCACTCATGCTGCAGGGATTATTTTTTGCCTGGCAGCCATGCCCTTTTTATTGATGAACGCTTATCAAAACCATACCATGCCTGTTTTTTGTGGGGTATTTGCTTTTGGGTTGGGCATGCTGATGGTTTATACAAGTTCCACATTGTACCATGCGGTGCAGCATAAGCGGGTAAAGGAGTATTTGCAGCGATTAGACCACATGAGTATCTATTTTCTTATTGCCGGCACTTATACCCCGCTGGTAATCAGGTATTTGCCTAGCACCACCGCAGCCATTTTTTTATCGGTTATGTGGGGGTTGGTGGGGGTTGGGGTGGTATTTAAATTACTTTTCACCAACCGTTTTCATTTGGTTTCCCTGCTCATATACCTGGTAATGGGCTGGATGATTGTATTTATTATAAAGCCTGCCTGGGATCATATTCCCCTTTCAATAATTGGATGGATCATTGCCGGCGGTCTCAGTTATACCGCAGGGGTTTATTTTTTTATCCGCAGCAGGGTAAATTATTTTCATGCCATCTGGCATTGTTTTGTGCTTGGGGGTACCATTGCCCATTACGTATGTGTGTACAAGAGTATTTAATTTTTCAATCTTCAATGGTTCCAGTATTTCAACTGCCACTTTCAGGCATTTTTGCCGGTGCCACCCTTTTCTCTCACCATTAAAATAGCGGCAATACCGGCTACCGATATTTATTGAGGTATTCGGGATTAATCCTGATATTGTCGCCTTTAAATCATATTGAGGGATGGTCGGTATCATTGTTCAACTAATACTTTCCTGGGCAATTGTCTGGCTGGTGGAAAGAAAAAACCTGTCAGTTCTGGGCCTGATGCCAACTGTTCAGCGGTTAAAGGATTTCCTGTTTTTCTTTTTACTGGCAGCAGCCTGCTGTTTTTCGGGGTTTGCATTGCGCATGTACCTGGCCGGGCAGGCCTGGAAGTTGAACCCCGATCTTTCCTTTTCCCTGGTTTTAGAGGGCTTTTGGTGGAACCTGAAATCCGTTATTTTTGAGGAACTGATTTTCAGGGGGGTGTTGCTATACCTTATCATCAGGCGTTGGGGCCCGGTGGCAGGCATTACCCTTTCAGCCATTGGGTTTGGCATTTACCATTGGTTTTCGTTTGAGGTAATTGGCAATATCCCCCAAATGATCATCATTTTCCTGATTACCGGCATCATGGGCGTAGTATATGCCTATGGTTACGCCAAAAGCTGGTCGTTGTACATCCCTGCAGCCATTCACCTTGGCTGGAACCTCACCACTAGTGTGGTATTTTCAGAAACTAGCATTGGCAATCAGTTACTTGTAAGGATTAAGCCCGACCCGGTGGTTACCTTATCCTATTTCTCTTACTACTTTATGACCTTTTTTGCCCTGGTAACGGTGATCGGGCTGAATTTTTGGATATTGAAAAGAAAAAGGCAGGTGGAATTGGAGTGGCAATAAGCAATTGGCAATAAGCAAAAGGCAGTTGGGCAGTTTGCAGTAGGCAAGAGGGCAATTGGCAATTAGTAAAGAGGGTAAATAAAGTAGGTAAGGATTTTAGAAAGGGGAAAATAGTTACATTTGAAAAACGTATTTATGCTATAATAAACTGAAGCAGTAACCATTAAATACAAAATGTATAATTGTAACTAAATGAAAATCAATAGCCGGTTTTGCAGGCGAGGCTAAAAATGATTCGCCTGATAACATAAATACTAATCGTTGGTGGCAAGGCTAAATGAAACATTCTAATGGAACGAAAAAGACTTATAAGAATTACAAAGAACAGAATTTTTTTGACACCTGAGATGAGCTTAACTCTTTCTCAAACAAGTTTAATTGGCAACCACCTTAGCTTCAGAACATATCAGGACATTTACTTTGAAATTGAAATATTAGGTTATGATAAGAACACCAATAGTATTAGTGTCGAGATTACTGACTATCAGCCACAAAATATAAGCATATTCAAAGAACAAACAGCCAAAGGTCAAGTTTCATTCATCCATTTTAAACCTCTCAAATGGCAAAATCTTGAAAAGTATCTTACAAGTTATACCAAAAGTGTATTACTTAGAGAAAAAATAGTAATTGACTATGTCACTCCATCATCAAGTCACGATGAAAAGAATTCCCTTCAGAGACCAACACAAACAAATGGAGTGGAATATGCTGAAAATCCAAAACCACTCATTTCAGGAGATAGCCAAAAATACATTGAGCCTAAACCAACAGAGCCAATCATTGAAAAAATATCGGAAGATGGAAAAATTTATTTCAAAGACGTCGATTTCAATATGGGATTCGTTGCATTTTCATACAAGTCAAAATTGCTTAATGAAACTTTTAATCTCAAAATTGAAAATCACTTTTTACTGAAGGAGTTCAATGCAGTAAAATCGTATTTTCCAAAAGTATTTGGTGGCAAAAAGCAGTTTTCGATAAATACAATTTTCACAATCACAGATAAAATTGTGACTGATATTGTAACAACTTCTCAAGAAATATCAAGTATCAATGAAGATATTCTTGACAGTATAAAACATCAGCGTGTTGCAAATCTTACCTCGACCCCCTTGCGAAACTCTGTTGACAAATCACTATTTACCGCAGAGGACATATTTGATAGTTTTGAAGACAACTTAAAAGATGGTAACATTTTTAAGCAATCGGAAAATGACATTTTAAACTTTTTAATTGAAACAAGAGATGTTAGGAACGCAAAACATCTTCAATTTTTGGCAGGCTCAAAGCATTCGACAAAGCAAAAGCTACGATTTACTTTAAAACCGTTATTTGGCTTTGTTTTTTTTATTGAAGGAGAAACTAAAAATCATTTTTGTTGGGAGTTATTAAATTCACATGCCACATATCTATGGTCATTCGACAAAATTGAGACTGATGCTAAGTTTCAATTCAAAAGAGTTGAAGAAACCATCAACATTATAAGGGATATGGGCAGAGAAACATACAAGAATGATTTTAGAAATAACAAAGTCGACAGCGACTTGATTTTCTGTACAATTGAACACTGTAATATAAAT
>Ga0209097_10004621_pt1 | contig 10103 bp, 8 predicted proteins | sample AD_UKC052_MetaG_FD_184419 | JGI IMG/M metagenome (GOLD analysis project Ga0209097, IMG submission 184419) | Active sludge microbial communities of municipal wastewater-treating anaerobic digesters from USA - AD_UKC052_MetaG (SPAdes) (version 2) | ecosystem: Engineered > Bioreactor > Anaerobic >... | reverse complement strand
TCCGCGAGGAGCAGCGCAGTGGCGAGCCTTGGTTGATTCCTACAACGGAATCCCATCCCAGTTCGTTGCCGAAGCAGTGGTTAAGGAGGCTGCAGGTAGCTCGCTGGATGTGATTGCGCTTGGGGTTGGAACAGGCCACCGCGAGGTCCAGTTCGTCAAGCAGCTGGCAGATCTTGATTCCGTCGACCTACGACTGTTTATGGTCGATATCAGTCAGCCGCTCTTGGCTGCTGCATCAAGCCTTGCGGCGGAGACACTGGGCTACCTGGACATTCCGCAGGTGACGATCTCGGGCGACTTTAATCGGCTGCCCAGCTTCATGCACTTCTTCCGCGCTGCAGACTGGAGCGCCCGCCGCCGCATCCTGTGCATGTTCGGCTACACGTTTGGGAACTTCGACAACGAAGTGCGCTTCGTCAAAAATGCACTGAGCGGCTTCCCTGTTGGTGACTTTCTGGCCATCGAAGTAACGCTTGCCTACGCTCCTGCCGACCAGCCGCCAGAGGTCATGGCCAAAGACCCTGCTCTGTCTCGGAAGCGCTCCCCAGAGTTTCAGCGGCGCTACGACGACTTCCTAACCGGCCCCATCCAGCGCCATGCGCGCGGCGTTAGTAGCATCACTGTCACACCACACCTAGACCTAGAGTCGTGCCCGATTAAGGGCAGCTACGCAATCGACATGCGTGCAGCGGTCACTGTTCCCGGTGCCGCCACCAAGCAGTTTTCCGTCGGATTTAGCCGCCGCTACGAGCCTCAAGCTTTGGCTGAGTGCATGCGTCAGCTCGGCTGGCGCTGCATTGACAAGTGGACCTACGGCGATGGCTGGCCGAGTATGCTGCTGCTGTTTCAGAAGGTGGCGTAGGCGGAGTAGCGGCCTATGGGCGCGCAAGAACTTGGGGTCTTACGTAGAAGCAGTCCCCGGCGGGAACAGCGATGCCATCGCCTTGCCTGAGACGTATGAAGCGATGAACAATGCTTGTTGTCTGGGCAAAGGACTTGGAATTCTCTAAGTGGCAACGCATTTCGGTGCTTCCCTGGTTGAGTGAGTCGGGCTTACGCTGCGGCGTATGTCTACTCCTCAATCCTCGGAATCCTCCCGAGCGCAACTTTTGGTGGTGCGGTTGGCGCTCGGGCTAGCTACCTTGACGTTTCTGGTGCCGCTCGCACTGGCGGCGCTGGCAGTCACCGCAATACTGTCCTTCGCAGCGGGGGCTAAGTCGCTGCGGTTTGCGCATGGCCTCGATTCGGGCTCCTTTAGTGCTGGCTTTTATCTGGCGACGTTGCTGCTAATCGGAGCAGGAGCTTGGCAGATCATTCATACCGTGAAGGTTCGGCTCGCTCGACGCACCCAGCAGCAACAAGAGATTGGCGAGGGAGAGCCCAAGGAGCTGGCCCCGGCTAAGGCCAAGGGGCTTTGGGCATCGCTGTCGCAACGGCCTTGGATGCATCTGGGCGTCGCGCTGCTGCTGGTCGACATGTCCCTGGTTCGCTGGGAGATTCGCGGGCGGCTGGATAGCCCGGATGGGCTCCTCGCGGCGGCGATTCTTGCATCGATGGTGTGGGCAACGGTCTTCGTTGCGGTGATGGGCGTTCGACTCACCGGATTGTTGTGGCGGACGCTGCTCAGGAATTCTCGTCGGTCGGCCTACGTCGGAGGCTTGGTCACGGCCTTTAGCCTTGCGATCAGCGTCGCTTCTGTGCTGACGATCCGCAGCTACGCGGGTGAAACTGCGGAGGCTGCAGTCCAGCAGAATGTCGTCACCTCCATCGAAGAGGCTCCATCCGCGGACTCGTCCCTGGAGCAAATCCGCTTGGCTTTCGTCGAGTTCGCCGAGCCAAAGAAGACAAGCGACGATGCGCAGCCACTCATTAAAGAGGAGCTGCCTAACACGCCACAGCAGCTGGAGCCAGCAGCGGTGCCGACTGTCGCAGCAGAAGCCGCAGATCCCCTGGGGCCAACAGCCCGCGGTATCTTGGGCGGGGGAACGGCCGGGCTTGTCCCTTCCTCAGCGCCATCTGCCGATGTCGTTCCTGTCGCATCACCACATGCTGATGTCGTTCCTGTCGATGGATCCCCGACGGCGCAAGATGCACCGCTTCTGGATATTTCCTTCGGTCCTCCGTTCGCAGGCTGTGTCGACCGCCTCACGGAGCGGATTGCGGCCGAGGACCCAATTGAACAGCACGTCCAACGCTTGGTGGGTCGATTCGGCATGAGTGAGCACGACGCTAGAGCCATCGTCATCGAGACGCTGGTTTCGGTCTGTGTGAAGAAGGCCGAGGATCGCGAAGACCTGCGCCGCTACTTCTGGCGCTCCGTAACGAATGCCGGACGTAACTTTGTGACACGCCATCTCAGCAACCGCCGAACCTGCTCAATCGAGCTAGTGCCGGTGCTCGACTTCCCCGAAGAGACAAATAGCTGGCACTACGCGGATGACACGGAGCAGCGTGCTCAGCATGCATTCTGCGAGCTTTCGGAGATGGACCAGGCGCTTGTTCAGGCGCGGGTCCTACGTGGCCTGACATTTGGAAAGATTGGTGAGCTCACCGGACTAACTGAAAGTGGAGCTGCGAAGGCATTTGACCGCGCGCTCCGACGGCTAAAGCAGAATTTTGAAAAAAATTAGCCTGCCGATGTCCGGTTTGGCGTCCTGCCTGTGTGGACCTTCTGAACGCCCGAGAGGGCATCGGAGGCACACATGGACATCGCAGCTGGTACAACATCTTCCTACCCCCCATCCGTAAACTTCCACCTTTGGGAACCGTGCAATATGCGTTGCCGGTTCTGCTTTGCGACCTTCCAAGACGTCAAGCAGACGGTTCTTCCGCGCGGACATCTGCCGCGTGAGCAAGCGCTTGTCGTCGTTGAGCAGCTTGCCGCCGCAGGTTTCGACAAGATCACTTTTGCTGGTGGTGAGCCAACGCTCTGCCCCTGGTTGGGCGAGCTGATTGCACGGGCCAAGCAGCGCGGGTTGACGACCATGCTGGTCACGAATGGCTCGCGTCTCCTCCAGCCGGGATGGCTCGACGCTGTTGGTGCATACCTCGATTGGGTCGTCCTCAGCATCGACAGCACCGACCCGCGCACGCACGAGCGAATGGGGCGCCGCATCGCAGGCAAGGTAGGCCGCGCGCTCTCTGTCGAGCACTACCTTGCGGTTGCGGCCGAGCTGCACCGCCGCAATATCCGGTTAAAGGTCAACACCGTTGTAACGGCAGAGAACGCGGAAGAGGACATGGGAGAGTTCTTGCTCGCGCTCCGGGCAGAGCGCTGGAAGGTGCTTCAAGTCCTTCCGGTAGTCGGCCAGAACGATGGCAAGGTCGAGCCGCTGCTCATCGACGAGCTGACGTTCCACCGCTACTGCACTCGCCATCAGCGAGTTGCGGACGCGGGGATCTGCCTGGTCCCTGAAGACAACGATGACATGACTGGCAGCTACGCCATGGTCGATCCTGCCGGACGCTTTTTCGACAACACCGCTGGCCGCTACCGATACAGCCGCTCGATCCTCGATGTGGGAGTCGCCACCGCTTGGCAGGACATCCGCTTCGATGCGCGCCGCTTTGAGGAACGTGGCGGTATCTATGACTGGAACGCTCCCGGCGACGCGAACCTAGTTCGACTCCGACTACCGCGCTGAGGGAAAGCAGCGATATGCGACTGGGCTAGCCAGCTGGACCGCTGGCTCAGGAGCGAACCAGATCTTAACAGCGTATGGGCGCTTTCCTGACGAGCGCTCTGCCGACCCCGAGCGAAAGATAAACATCATGGGTTTTCGGAAGAGTACGATCTGCCTCGGTAAGACGTCACGGCAGCCCGTCACAGAGTATGACTCCCAAGCAGAGGCACGGGATGGCGCAGACTACGCGCGGCTGACACATCGGAGCCACCTCGTGCCGTACCTCTGCGATTGTTGTCGGCTCTGGCACTTGGCTCCTAAGAATCGGCATACACCGAGCACAACCTGCTATTTCTGCACAGCAGCCAACGGCAAGCCAAAGCAGGCCTACGTTACCGAGGAGGTTGCCCGAAGACGGGCGAAAATAGTTGGCATAGAGCGTGGCATCACCCTGTGTTCGTACCCCTGCCGGTACGGGCAAGGCTGGCACCTAACCAAGAGCAGAGGGAGTATCCGCGCCTGAGACGAGCACATCGCTGTGACTTTATGCATGGCCCTGCAGTGTTGCAGACGGTGAAACGACTGTAACACTGCAGGCTTGTTACCGCGCACCTGAGACGCAGGGAAAAGATGGGGCAGGACCAGGTTGTTTGATGGCGTCCTGGCTCGCCAGGACGGCTTGCCTTGCTGGCATGAGAACTTCACGCTGCAGACCGTAGGGCGCTGTCTCGGGTCGCGAAGCGACGCGCGTAGCTCGCTTGCCCAGGACGGCACCCTGAGGGCTGTGGTACCCACGTAATCACCGCATCGCCATCAACTAGGCTGCTCGGTAACACACGCCGATGTCTGTCATGGACCGCTGCTGCACGGAGGCGGCACGACCCAGCCGGTGCGAATTCACGCGCTGCTCGATGATGCGTCCCGATATGTCATCGCCATCCAGGCACTCTCCACGGAAAAGGAACAGGACATGCTGAACCTGATGGTCGCCGCGCTGCGTCGCCACGGCCCGCCCGATGCGCTGTATCTGGACAACGGCGCAACGTATCGCGGCGAGGCGCTGCGCGTGGGCTGCGAGCGCTTGGGAATCACACTCCTACACGCCCGTCCCTACGACGCTCCGGCGCGGGGGAAGATGGAGCGGTTTTGGCGCACGCTGCGTCAGGGGTGTCTGGACTTTATCGGGGAGCTGGGGTCGCTGCACGACCTCAACGTCCGACTGTGGGCTTTCGTCGACCAGCACTACCACCAAGCGACCCATGGCGCGCTGTTTGGAAAGACTCCCGCGCAGGTCTACGCCGATCATCTGGACCGGCCCGCCGATTCGCTGAGCGAGCAGCAGCTGTGCGAAGCGCTGACCGTCCGCGAGCGGCGCCGCGTACGCCGCGACAGCACGCTATCGGTCGACGGTCATGACTACGAGCTGGATGACTTTTTCCTGACCGGCAAGGTCGTCACCATCGTGCGCTGTCTGGTCGATAAGGACACCGATAAGGCCCCCCGTCCCTACGTCGAGCACGAGGGCAAGCGCCTGGAATTGCACCCCGTGGACCCGGTGCTCAACGCCAAGCGCAAGCGCAAGCCGCTGGTCCTCCCATCCACAGCAGGCTCGATTGGGAATCTTCCCTTTGACCCTCCCGGACCGCTGCAAGACTTTATGTGCCGACCTCCTCATTCTGCGCAGCGACCACACATATGCACACGGGCCCCAGCTATGCCTACCGGCGTAGCTGAGCATCGCCTGGGCACGGAACAGAGAATCCTTCCGTGACAGCTGCTCGGCGACCTTCAACTGGACGAGATTCTTGGTGTTTGATTTTTGGCGGACTGTCTATGCAGTAAGGTCACCTTTGGGTATGTGACTCCCCCCGTTTCCAATACCGCCCTCCAACTGTAACCTGGTTGGGATAATGCCAAGACCGTGTTGACAATCCCTGTAATGGCACGCTTCGGACCCTGGGTCTTGCTCCGCGTCGACGATTTGATGCCGGACAAGGCAAATTGGCAGTACTGCGAACGCTGTGGTGAACACATAAGGTACGCCTACGTTTGCCAGGTGGACGGCGAGACCAAGGAGTGGCGAATCGGGAGTACCTGCGGGCCAACTCTCATCGATGTGAGCGACGCGATATGGGATGGAGTGGCCACGGCAGCGGCGCGGGACCTGCGCCTACTGCACCGCGCCTTGCGGCTGAAACCCTACGAGCAGGGACCCAACCCGTGGAGCAGTCATCTCGGCGCCGACTGGCTTGACCAGTTTATCGCGTGCCTCATCGCCCGCGAGACCGGTGAGTACGACCTCTCTGGCAGCAAGTATCGCCCGATTGAAAATCTGAAATTCATCCAGACGCGGCTGCAGCTCGCCGAGAAGCACCACGCGCTAGGACCGTTTCAGATTGGCGTAGGCAAATAGCGCCCCCATGGGCGCGGAAGGTTCCCGCCGAAAGAGGGGCATGTGGCAGCCCTCCTCTGTGCATGCCCTGCTGGCAAGCGAGGAGCTATCTGTCTGGGGTAGACGATTATGCGGAGGAACGTCCACGGCGGCTCTCCAGCAACAGAGACGACCCTAGTCTGGTGAGTGACCGCAGAGTCATGCGGACGGCCTCTTACCACCGTCGAGATACCGTCTACAGCGCAGTGGGCCCCCTGCCCTAAACGAACGATTGTTCCGCCTATACGTCGCTTCCTCCGAGTCTGCCGCCGCGCTTCTGCCTGCGGAGCCGCCACCGTTCCCTCCGCCCTTGTCCATGCGAACATCCGTCGAGACGACGGTGAAGAGTCGGTCGAATTTGCGTCGCGACAAGGGCGACGCGCGTAGATGGTGAACTTTTCGTCGGGATGTCGGACGCGACGGCCTGAGCGCCCAGCAGGTCCTGCGCATCCTGGTGCTCTACGTCGTGCTCAAGGTCGACTTCGAGCAGCTCGAGTTTCACCTGGCCGACTCGCCCACCTACGGCGCCTTCTGTCTGCTAGGCATCGGTGACTCCGCTCCCAAGCGGGCTTGTCTGCACCACAATATCAGCCGCATCCGGCCCGAGACTCTCCAGGCCCTTCATCGCATCCTGGTCGAGCAGGCGATCAGCACCGGCGTCGAATCGGGCCACGCCGTGCGCACCGACACCACGCCGGTCGCGGCGCCCATTCGCGCTCCGTACGACTCCACCCTGCTGGGCGATGCGGTCCGGGTGCTTTTGCGCCTGCTCCGCCGCGCCCAGCAGCTCGTCCCGATGTCCATCCCCAGCCACCATCGCCGCGTCCGTCGCCGCACCGCCGCGCTGCGCGCCGAAGAGCTCGGCGAACAGGAGCGCGCGGCCCTATATTTCGACCTGCTCCAAGACACCAAGCGCTACGTCGAAGCGGCGCTTTTGGCGGCTGAATTTCTCGACGGATTGGACGGCGCAAAGGCGCTCCGGCTCGCCGCCCATCTGCGCGCTCAGGCCGAAAATGCCCTGTGCATCATCGACCAGACCGAGCGCCGCGTTCTGGAGGGACAGAAAGTTGCGGCCACGGAAAAGCGCGTCTCGATGTTCGAGACGCACGCCGACACGCTGTGCAAGCGCGACCAGGTTCTGTTCGGGCACAAAGTCTGCGTGTCCTTCGGCAAGACGGGCGTGGTGCTCGCGGCCGAGATCCTGCGCGGAAATCCTGCTGACTCGATGCTGGCCGTGCCTGCCATCGAGCAGGTAAAGCGCAATACCGGCCGGACTCCGCACGATGCCGCGATGGATCTGGGCTTCGCCTCTCAGGGCAATGTCGCGGGGCTCAAGGACCTGGGCGTGCAGCGCGTGGCGTTTCACAAAGGGCGCGGCATCGACGCTGGCAAGGTCTGCGGCAGCGCGCGCGTGCGGCGGAAGCTGTACCGATTTCGCGCCGGAGTCGAGGGCCTGATCTCCTGGCTCAAGCGCAGCCTGGCGATGGGCCGGAGCCGCTGGAAAGGCGAGCAGGGCTTCTGCGCCTACGTCTGGGGCGTGGTGGTGACCGCCAGCCTGCAAGCGCTCGCCCAGGCGGGCTGAGCCAGCAAATAAACCGACGGGGACGCTTCTGCTGCCGGACTGAAGGGTCTGGGTTGGGCAAGCTCTGTCCGCAGCGAGGCAGAATGCGCTTGTGGACGCGGCTGCGATGCCTTTTCGCTCGGGCAGTCGGCCCCGGTAACTGCTTCAGTTCGCTAACTGGCGCGATACTTGGCAGCCTCTGCTTGGGGTTCTTGGATCGGAACTAGCTAGGCGCCCGGCTGCCGATAGTGCCGCGTCCAGATGGAAGCACGCGCTTTCCGATTCGGCTCGCCTATCGGCACTACCGAAATGGATTGCGACGTCCTCGAAGGAAGACCTCGCGGGCCTGGTAGACAGCATCCCAGAGGTCCGCTAGCCGACCGAGGTTTTCAAGGTGCATCACTATGGCGCGTGCGAAATCGTCGCGGTCTTCGGGACGCAGCTTCACGTCCTCGGGATGCAACCCGAGGCGGAAGAGCAGGCTCTCACGCTCAGACTGACGGAAACGCCGCTTGAGCAGATCCGCGAGTTCGTTTCGGGCCGCCTGATCATCCTGTCCAGGGGGCTGTGAACCAGTCTGGCCGAGCGTGAGCAGGGACAGCTTGCCGGGATCTACATCGGGCCGAAAAATGGGCCGCGGTACTTCGCGCTGACTATCGTTCGGCCTGACCTGGTTCTCTTTCAACTCGATTGCCAATTTCCCGAGTTCCCAGGCCGCAAAGAATGTCTTGCCAAAGGCCAGGCCTTGGTAGAAGCCGGTGGCGAACGCCTGTGCAGCCTCGTCGGTCACCTCGCGCGACATACCGACAACGCAAGGGACTACCGACGATAGCTGGCGCGCGATGATCTCGGAGTAGCAGGCGTTAAGGACCACGCACAGGAGGCCATCCTTCAGCGTTTTGAGGATCCCAAGCAGGGTCTCTGCTGCCAGCTGGCTGGTCTCGGCTGGTCGACTGCCGGCAAATACTAGGTCGCCAGAGGCCAGGCCGTGGCCGCTGAAATGCACGATATGGGGCTGGTGGCGCAATAGAGCCTTGGGAAGCTCGTCGGCGCGTACAGCCCACTCCTCCACGATCTCAATGCGCACAACGGAGTCTCTGTCTTGTAGAGACTCCTTGATTGCCCGGCTTTCTTCGTCTAGTGCCAGCCGAGTGGTAACCTGGGGATTGGCTGCCAAAAATAGGATGCGTAGCGAGGCCATCGTGTGATTATAGCCGACTCACAGATTGTATCGTCCAGACACATTCGTACAATGGGGCTTACATTGTGTGTCGACGGTGCTGATCAGCAAGGGATCAGAGGGCTACCCAAAGAGCGGGCGATATCCATCGGAGGTCGGCCCGACGGGGGCGGCTCTGGTGCGCCCCCGTCGTGGCGCTGAGTCTGATTTGCGGTGCTGGCGTTGGCGGGGTCTGCCTGGGAAGTGCCGGGGCCGCATCGGAACAAAGGGTGTCCGCCGATGCGGTGCAAGCCCTGGTTGCCCAGGCTCTGTATGACTTCTCGGTCACCAAGGCCACCGCTGACCGCCTTGCCGATGCACGGCTCTCGGCTCAGCGCAAACAGATCGACCAGCTGCGCACCCAGGGCGCACGCGCTGCCGCGCAGCTTGCCACGGCACAGCGGTCCTTCGTCGCGGCTCTGGAATCCCGCGATCGTGCCTATGCACAGGCCGTCGGAGTATTTCGGAAGACCGTGCAAGACATCGCCGCCACGGCCGAAGGCGTCGCGGCCTTGCAGCGGTTCAATGCCGGAGATGAACTGGGAGCCCTGACGATCCTCGATAAGCTCCAAGCCAGCCGAGACCAGGCCATCGCCCAGGCTGCCAACATCGAGCGGGCAGCAGGTCGCCGCCGCATCGCCGAGCTGGCACTAGAAGCGCGAGCCCGCGGCAAGCTGGACACCAGCGCGGTGCTGGCGCGGTACGAGGAAGTGACGAAGCTGGATCCGGGGGTGTTCTGGGACTGGGTAGAACTGAGCCGGCTGTATCAAGACGCTGGCCGGCTGTCGGAGGCACGCGAGGCGGCCCGGAGCGCGGCACGGGTGGCGCAGGATGCGCGGGATCGGTGTGCAGCGCTGGATGAAGAGGGAACCATCGCCGTGGCGCAAGGAGACCTGGTGGGTGCCCAGGCCCGCTTCCAGGAAAGCCTGGAGCTGATCAAACGCCTGGCCGCCGCCGACCCCAGCTCCGCCCGCCTTCAGTGCGACGTCTCGGTCTGCTTAAGCAAGGTCGGCGACGTGCTTGTGGCGCAAGGAGACCTGGTGGGGGCCCGCGCCCGCTTCCAGGAAAGCCTGGAGCTGATCAAACGCCTGGCCGCCGTCGACCCCAGCTCCGCCAGCCTTCAGCGCGACCTCTCGGTCAGCTTCAACAAGGTCGGCGAGGTGCTTGTGGCGCAAGGAGACCTGGTGGGGGCCCGCGCCCGCTTCCAGGAAAGCCTGGAGCTGAGAAAACGCCTGGCCGCCGCCGACCCCAGCTCCGCCAGCCTTCAGC
>Ga0209097_10004610_pt1 | contig 10117 bp, 6 predicted proteins | sample AD_UKC052_MetaG_FD_184419 | JGI IMG/M metagenome (GOLD analysis project Ga0209097, IMG submission 184419) | Active sludge microbial communities of municipal wastewater-treating anaerobic digesters from USA - AD_UKC052_MetaG (SPAdes) (version 2) | ecosystem: Engineered > Bioreactor > Anaerobic >... | reverse complement strand
CCCACAAGCTCCTATCCGCACGACATCAACGAAGAGTCTACAACCGCAGCCAAATGGCCGCTTAACCGAGCTCAACCCTTATAATCTTGAGAGCTGAAAGAAGTCTGGGTTGACGTGAAGCGCAACAGGGATCAACCAGCTCTTGATCGCCGATGGCGAAACCCTACAACTTGGAAATCTAGTCCGCCACACCCTCACGGTTTTCAATGTTGGTCACAACAAGGCCGTCGCAGTTGCCGCTCGTCTCAATGCCAGCTCTCTTAACGTAAAGGTGACAGCATATCAGGGAAAGCTCAGCAGCCTGACCCTGCCAGAGCTGATGGCAAGGGCACCAGACCTCGTACTTGACACGACTGGGAGTGACCAAGTCTTGAGCGACCTTGCAGGCTGGAACCGCCCGACTCTGTTTCTCTCAATTTCTCTCGGCCTGTACGCACGACGAATTTATGCCTTTGCTGCACGCGCGGAGGGTTTTCCGGTCGAGGATTTTCATTCAAGAATTCAGCCCTGGCTGGAGCGAGACCAAACGGACACAAAAGACCTGCCGCATCCGGCAACCGAAGGCATTGGTTGCTGGAGTCCGGTATTTCCGGCCCGACTCGATGACATCTACTTGCTGGCTTCGGCCGTCGTGAAATGGATCGAAGAAGTTGCTGCCCAGCCACCAGCGGAACCCATCCTTGCGGTATTTGAGAAAGTCACCGAGTCCGGTCAGTTCATGGGTGTGAGGAGGGTACAGTGACCACTGCATTCCCGCCCCTCCCGAACGGGACAGCAGACCATCCGGTCGATATCCGCCTACTCTCAGCGGACCGACGCTTTGGCATCCAACTGCCCGCGCAGTGCATGCAAACCATGCTGGAGTACGCGGCACGCGATTACCCTAAGGAAACCGGCGGCGTACTGCTCGGAAGATACACTCCTTCTTTAGAGATTGCGATTGTGACCGAAGTATCCGGGCCCCCAATGGACTCGCAGAAAGCGCGTTCTGGGTTTTGGCGCGGAATCTTGGGACTCCAGTCACTAATCAGCCGACTCTGGAAGGAACAACAATACTACCTTGGGGAGTGGCACGTCCATCCTGATGGACCACCGGTTCCTAGCGTCACCGACCATGATCAGATGCGTGCGATATCGGAGAGTTCTGCATACCAGTGTCCGGAGCCACTACTCCTCATTCTGGGCTACTCCAAAAAATCCTTTCCTCCCCGATGGAGTGCTGGAGGGTATGTATTCCCTCGGCAGGGAAGCCCCATTGCGTTGAGTAACCCCGGACCTTCAGGACGTGTCGGAATCTAACCATCATGGACGTAATAGCTCGACGAGTCACACCATGTTGTCTGCGGAAGTCTTAGCTGAAATTGAATCACTACTTGCCCGAGTTCGTGCGGGGGAGCTGCAAGCGCTGGACGCGCTGATTGCCAAGGCTCTGCCGCACATGAAGAAGTATATTTCCTCGACAGCAAAGGGTCTTGAGAACGATCTGACTGCCTCTGATGCCGATGTACTCATGGACGCAGCTGCTCGTGCTGCACGTAAGCTCCCCACGTTTAAAGGAGGCACCGCACCAAGTTTCCTGAGCTGGCTCAAGAAAATCGTTGTTCATGGCAAGATTGATTCCGACCGGCGGAAAGGGAGAAAGAAACGGAATGTAGATGTCCTAGCTCAGCAGATACCAGTCGAACTACTCAACGGTGCAGAGTTGGGCTCTCAGGAGCAAAAACCCAACGCGCGAATGGATGCCATCGAGACATGGCTCACGCTCATGTCTGCTCTGCTAGAGTTACCAGCCAAGCAGCGGGAGCCATTCTGGTTGTGCGTCATCTGCGAGAGAGACCGCGATGAAGTGGCTACAAAACTCGGAGCCACCCGTGCCTCCATCGGTGGCGCTATCAACCGCGCACGCGAAGCCCTAGCTGACGTCCTGGGCATGACGCAGGGGACAAATAGTTCCCTCGCAGTCAGCGACGCTTCAGCGCGGGGTTCGACTGGTCTGCCGATGGAAACAAGTCTGCTTGCCGGCCGGTTTGAGGTGGGACCCTTGATTTCCGCTGGGGTAGTGAGCCACGTCTATCAAGGCAGCGATCAATTGACGGGACAGACCGTTGCGATTTCCATGTTGAACTACGACCACTGTAGTTCCGCCGAGGCGGTGGCGCGTTTTATAAATGAGTCGCATTGGCTACGTTCGATCTCGGCCCCTAATATTGGCAGAGTCCTCTCAGGCGGTATGCTCCGTGGGGGTCGTCCGTACCTAGTTCAAGAGTGGCTCCCTGTTAGCCTCGCTGATGTTCTGAAGCAAGGACCTCTGAGTGTTGCGGCGGTGCACGCAGTGATCCACCAAGTCGTTCGTGCGATTACCGCGCTGCATGCATGCGGTCTGATTCACCGCGATATCGCACCATCTCAGTTCAGGATGGCACGATGGGAGTTTGGCCAGACCGCGCACTCGTCTGAGTCCGTCAAACTCGCCAACCTGCGCCTCGCCAAACCTGTGACCACCAACAGGATGGAAACGCCTCTCCCAATTTCAACTGTTGGTGGCGTCTTGCCCGGTGCTGTTGAATATCGTGCCCCTGAGTTGTGGGTTGACGTCAAGCAGGCCAATGATATGGCGGACGTTTACTCAATCGGAGCGCTCTGGTTCGCACTCCTTACTGGGAGGCCCCCGTTCGTTCGGGCTACGAACGAATCTGTGCAGTCCTTGATGCAGCGCTGCCTGTACGAACCGCCTCCGGTTGATCTCGTTGCGGAGCCGCATCCTTTGCTGGTGCAGTCACTATCAAAGGCACCATCGGCTCGACCCACTATCGCGGATCTCTGCGAGGCGTTGAGCAGGAGTTGAGAAATTGTCCATCCCATATCGAGCGACACGTTGGCAGAGAGCATCCCAGCTTAGCGACATTGAGAACGCGCTTGAGGAAATGAAGCGATCTCTGGAACTTACTCAAGATGAGCGCTGGGAAGCGTCCTACTATCAGAACCTCGTACGAGATAAGCTTAAACAGACGCTGGGCGGATTTCAGGAGAGCTTCTTGACCGGCTCCTATGCCCGTCACACAGCAATCGCACCGCTGAACGACATCGATATCTTTGTCGTGATCGACGAGGAGCGTCGACACGATCTGGTAGAGGGAGAGCCTTCGCAGTGCATAAATGCAGTGCGTGCCGCGGCAGCTGATGCGCTGCAGCGAATGCATAGGAGTCCCATCGTACAACGTCGGTCTGTAGGACTGAAATTTGAGCGTGCAGACCTGAAGATAGAGTTGGTTCCAGCGTTCCGTACGAATCTCACTGAGGTCTTTCGGATTGCAGATCGTCACTCAGGGCAGTGGATTTATAGTGCACCGAATGCGCACTCTGACCTGAGTACTCTTGCTAACAGTCGTTCGGGAGGATTTCTGAAGCCAGTCATCAAGATGCTCAAAGCGTGGAAGAGGATGCATGACATTCCGCTTAAATCATTCCATCTGGAAGTTATGTGCTATGGCGCGATGCCGTCCCCCCCTCCGTCCCTATCAGTTGCACTTGGCATGACATTTCGCCATCTCCGTGCTGCGATACAGCGGCCATGCGCTGACCCAACGGCAGTTGGCACTGATATCGACGTTGACTTGTCCAGGGAAGATCGGGTCGCCGCGAGGATGGCTCTTGAGCATGCCTTCTACGCGGCAAGCGAGGCGCTTCGACAAGAATTTACTTGCGTGGTCGAATCGCATAACCGATGGAAGGATATCTTTGGGGAACGGTACCCCCGGGACTACTGGCGATCTCGCCGAGGTTGATATTGTGCTTTGCCTATGGTTGCCACTGTTTTGTCTTCTATCGATTGCGCCATGGGCAAAGCACTGAACGACGATCTTTGGGTTCAACAATGTGCCGCATCAAGGGCTGAACATCTTCGTGACGGAAGTGGCGCACGGCGTCGAGCAGTGACGCCGCATTGAAGTTGGGACTCTGGTCGATAAGCAAGAGATCGTGGCCGCAAGCAATCACGAGTCTTGTCGTTGGCAGAACCCCATCCACCATCTTCTCGTACTGGTTATCGAGACATCCCTTAAGTGGGGCAAGCTCGACTACAAGCTGTGTTCTGCACAGCGCCTGAAGATCATCTGCGTTGCGGAGGCTCTTACTTCGCTCGCGTTGTACGTACCAGGTGAGGTATCGACGCAGCCGCCGCTCGGACAGGCGACGCAGCATGTCTCCCTGCTCTAGCCTGTCGAATGCTTCGACGCCGCAGACGTACGACGTCAAGAACCCCTCTGTGATCTCTGCGATCTGCTCGACGGCCTTTTGACCGCCACGCCGCACAGACCACCGCACAGCTGTTTCCAACGAGAAGACGTCGGCGATGAAATCAAGTTGCCCCAGCGCTACCGCAGCTTGCCCGACTCTCCGATAGTTTCCATTCACTAAGTTTTGCTCAAAGTGTAGGACTTCATGCAGCAGAAATAGGAGTCCGATCTGGCGCTGCTGGGTTTCAGTGAGAGGGCGGAGTGCCTCGAGCAGACTTTCGCCGAGTTCAAGTTTGTCCTCTAGGAGCGTGAGTCGCGTATCGCCAGAAGAGGGCTCCTGCGGCAATCGTAGGTTCTTGATGTGCTCGACGAGCAAATCGATGGGGAACGGTGGGCCGGGAAGATCGCCTAGCTCGAATGTGCGTTTGAACTCACTCAGCTCCTTGCTGATGGTGTCAAAGACTCGACGGCGAGCCACGATGTCTCCATCGCTCTGGCTGATGTGAGGGGCTCCGAGCGGCGCAAGCGGGAGTTCATAGGCAAGCTCGTAGCTCTTGGTCTTCGAGCGGTAATCAAAGAAGCGAGTGGCACCATGCGGTACCGCTTTGGGATTCAGCTCTCGCCCAATGAAGAACGCGAGAGGGGTAGGCCCGGCGTAAAAGAGAGCTACTCCCTTGGCCTGTTGGTAGCGAGCCTGAATCAGGCTGATCGCGGAGCGAATTTCGCTCACTGCAAGAGTGAAATTCTCAGGCGTCAGTAATGCAGGAGCCATGACACTTAGCTCGACAATGTCTGCCAACTCTCCCGTTAGAGCACTGCGCACTGCCGCACGGTCCACAGGCCCTTGCAAGGAGATACAGAGCGCAACCCAGCCGGATGCCTCCGAGATATGCTGCCCTTCCGATGGCTGGGGATTGGTCGTCGCTTGTGGTCGCGTCGTGAAGAACTCAGTTTGCACTGGCGCGGCGCTCCCGTCAGCTGATGCCAAAGGTGCCAGCCGGAAAGTCTGCCACTCCTCTGAGCGGGTGCGATTGTGAATGACGTGCCGAGCTGTGAATCCCTGAAGCAGATAGCCCATCAAAGCGGCTACAGAGAGAGGCGCACGCGAGGCAATGTGGTACTCAATCGCTCGCTCCGGAGCGAGCCTGGTTTGTGCCGCGCTGAGCATCGCAACTAAGGCCTGACCGAGACCAATCCAGTCAACAGGGGCAGTGGGATCGCTTTGGCGACGAACATCAGGAGGAAAGTAGTCCGCCAGTGTAAACCACTCGCGCTGGCGATGCTCAGGAGGGAGTAGGGGCAGCAGTTCATCCTGTGCCAACAAGCCATCCACAGGTAGCAGGAACACCATCTGGTCTGGATAGCTAATCACCCGGGTCGTCATATGCAGGTCTCCATATCCACGATAAGACGTCATATCTAGCTAGGCGGATCGCGAAAGGCGTAGCTTTCAGGCAATATTTCGCTTCACCAGACAGTTGCGCTACCGATTGGGGCGGCGGAGAGCGTGAACGCCAGACCTAAACGCCAAGTGCTACACGTCTGTGTCTGCCGCATGGTGAGTTTTGTCGGGGCCGACAAGCGATAGCCGCGCGCTGGAGCCTAGGACTGCGCCGCATCAGACTAAGCCGATCCAGAACTCCCACATCGAGAGCGGAAGCGGCAAGCTACCTGACTAGTACCTAAACCAAAACAACAGGAAGGGCATCGACTGGATTGGGTAGCCAGGGTGGTTGTTGCCCCCAGCTCCCACACCACGGGATGCGCCGTTCGGCTTCCGGCGGTTCAACTGAAGCGCGCAAGTCTCTAGAGTTCCTCCTGGCAGTTCACAAGTTCCATCTGCAGCAGCTTCGCGTTGGGCACTACTTGGTTCATGTGGCTCGATCTTGCATTCCACCATGGACCTCGACTGTTCATCGAGCCTGCATGCAAGCGACCCACATCGACGCCCCCCCCTTCGCAGTGTTCCATACTGCGGTGAGACCCTGCGGCTCAGCGTCCGCACCCTGGGGACCGTGACGTTGACCGCAGTGGGGTCATATCGCCGAAACAGCAGGTACTGAAGCATTCTTCATTCCGCACGCTGTCATGTCTTTTGCTATGGGTTTGATGGGTTTGAGGCAATGCAAGCGACAGCGTATCAACAAGAGGCATCGAGCCGACTTTAAGCTCTCGTCGCTGGTCGGTAGCCCCAGCCGAGCGTCCACGCTGCCGACCAGCTCGATGTATTCATGGTTTCTGCGAACTGAACCCGGTCACGAGATGGCAGTGACCCTATTCCGTCTTTGGCTTAACACGCAGCAGGATTCCTGATGCAAAGCAGAATCGCCTTCAGGTCGCGTAACCGCTCACCATCACGCGCATCCCATAGAACAACCGATCCGTCATATGAGGACGTAACTACGCTAGCTCCATCCGGGGAGAAATCAACGTCAGTTATGGCTCGCTTATGACCTAATATTACTATCGAATTATTCGATTGCATATCCCAGATGCGTGCCGTCTGGTCCTCACTCGCGGATACGACGTTTTTATTATCGTGGCTAAATCGCGCCATTGTAGCCGGCGCCTTATGCCCAGAAAATAGTTTAATCAAATTCCCAGTGCTGACATCCCAGACTCGAACCGATTTATCATTACTTGCTGTCACTATGAAATTCCCATCGGAGGAATATCGCGCAGAATATACTATATCAGTGTGTCCTTTGTACTCATGCAAAATCTGTCCAGTTTCAATGCTAAATGTTATTGCTGAATTGCGGAGACTATTGCTCATAAGGATTTGCTTGCCATCTGGAGAAAACTCGACAGATAGGGCATTCCCTGGCAATCCTCCGAGCCTCCTTGATTCATGCCCTGTGGCGCTGTGGTAGATATGTACCAGCCAGTCATCTTCAGCAACAGCTATAAGCTGGCCACCGGGAGCAAATGAGGCATCCAATATTTTGCTGCCGTGACCAGATATTTTAGTTAATGGCTTACAGGACCGGAGATTCCAAATACCAATCATATTATCAGCACCGACTGTTGCTGCATAATCAGACTCTAACGAAATAGTGCTTTTGCGAATGTAATCCTTGTGTGCAGTCAGATTGCATATCGGTTTGCCTGTTGTTGCATCCCACAGCTGACCAATATCGCCTGAGCTTGATAATACCCATTTTCCATCGGCAGAAAATGATGCAGACATAGATGCCGCATTGCCACTCCATTGTGAACATTTCACTTCGCAGAATACCATTAATACCACTAAACCAGATGGTACGGATACCGAAAGCAATGAAGTCAGGACAACCAGTAATGCTTTTTTCCATCTACTTGTCGCTACTTGCCTATCAGCTTTAGCGCTGGACTTCCTACCCTTGGGGCGATTACTGGCAGAAGACCGGGTGTTATCCTGGTTTCGGGTAGAGTCACCTCGTAGAGTTACCGGCTTTTTTGCTCTTTTATTGGAACCCGGGTTTACGTTGCTGAGCGGCTGTTCGATGCGAGCATCAGCAGCGCTTGCGCGTGGGCTGATTTCGACCGCAGCATCAGGCGTGAGCCTCGACTGCAGTTGCGGTAACAGCGTTCGCAGGTCCACGCCCTTATAAAGGGCTACATGACCGCTATCATGACCTGGCTTGAGGCGGGCCAGTAGCGCTTGATTCTGGCTCTTGATTGCATCCTCGTTAGAGTCATAAAATGCCCATAGTATCTCTCCCTTTCCGCCATAGCTCTGAAGTGCTTCATCAAGTGCTTGAGAAAAGACGTCTTCCCATCCTCCATAACCCAGAACCACGATGGCGTTCTTCTCGATAAGCCGTCGCAGGAACTCAACCAGCCTGGGGCGCGGCTGGTTGAGCTGCATTTGAGTGTGTAGGGTGTCGGCCTCCGTCCAATGTCCATGCAGGTGGATTACATGACATGCTGGGTCGCGGATTGACCCAATCCATCCATCTTTATCCAGTGCGGATATTTGAACATGCCCCCCCGAGTGCTCAATCGCTAGCTCAATCAATGGGTCAAAGTTTGTAGTCAATACTAAATTTGCAAGCTGTTCTGGCCGCCTAGTCATCAGCATCCCAAGAGCCTGAAGCCACGGCGGAAGGTGCCAGAGTTTCGGATCGCCCTCGGCTCGCGCACAAGCCATCGGGTCTCTGGGATCGGGTATTTCGGTCCCAACGTAAGCTGACAGGACGGCCTGGCGGATGATCGCGTTAGCAGCGTCGACATTTGTCCGCGCTAGCAGCTGTTTAAATGCGTTCTGGTATGGGTTTTGCCCTATCTCAAGAGGTCGATGAAGATCGAGTAGCCCATCAGGAAAGTTTTTGCGGTGGTATTGCTCAATAAGGTCGACAATCCCGCGTACTCCCAGCACGCCCTTACCGTCTGGTGGGTGCGGGGCGGTTAGCGCCGAGCCGAACAGGAAGACATGCTTACGGCTGTGCTCCGAGCGCGCTAGCCTATCGATAAGCGTATCCACGTTATGGAACGTGCACATGGCCGGCAGCATATAGCAGCAAATCCCGCACGGGCACGGCATCTTGTCTGTTGCAATCGGTAGCGCTGGGTAACCCAGCGGCTATGCTGCTTGCCGATACAGTGCAAGCGTGTAATAGCGCGTCACCCTATTTGATCAGCGGATCGATGCGCAGGTCTGGCTGTCATGATTGACCTGTGGATAGCCAACCTGATGCCCGGCTGGGCCAACTAATCTGCCGCAGTCTCCCGGCTCATGGTTCGCCAAAGCCGCATCAGCGAACCCAGTAGAGCCAAACCAGAAACTTGCCCTGTCGCAGCGTCATGATACGCCGGACCAATGCGTGCCCTGCCTTGGTCCAGGCTTAGTCGGAACACTACCGACTTACTATTTTACGCTGCTGGCCTCATTGTCCGCACAGGTTCGCTTCTGCAGCGCTGGCGAACCATGAGCCTGTGGTTCCTCGCCTGCCTACTCTCAGCATCCACAGCACTAGCGCAAACCGCTCCAACGGACCAACCCGCCCCCCGTCCCATCAACCCCGTCCTCACCAGCACCGGCGGCAACTGCGGCACCCTCTTTACCCCGTGCCCGTCCATCGCTCGGCTCGGCATGTTCTTTTGGTTCAACGGCCAGTATCTATGGCTCGGCGAACCACATCGAACCTCCACCTTCGGCGGCTCCGTCGATATCGCGATGGAAGTCGCCAACCGAGTCGCTGTCAGCATCAACATCCCAGGCGCAGCCACTCGACTGGCCACTCGCCCCAGCGAAGACTTCTATCTAGTCGGCGGGCCGCTCGAACTACGCGCCCGCCTCCGCCTCGGGCCACAGTCACCCGCGTTCTACTCCGTCGAGCATCGCCCGTGGTGGTCCTCCGTCATCGAAGTTCGCACGCAGCTACTACTCGACAACTTTGAGGGCGACCCCAAGCACGTCGGACGCCTCAAGCGCGGCATCGTGCAGCCGTCGCTATACGGTGCGGCTGAGCTGAACTGGTGGCGACTGCAGTTCGCGCCCGGCTTCGGAATCCTCGTCGGCGACCGAGAAGCGCACGTCGACCTGACCTTGCGCACCAGCGTGCAGTTTATGGACCGCATCTTCGGCGACGTAGAGCTGATGCGCCGTCAAGCCTTCGGCGTCCCCGACGAGCCGGGCCGCTGCAAATCAGGCTGGATGGCCGCCGCCGGTCTGCGCTCCGAGTTCCGACGCGGCGTGTACGTCACCGCCCGCTACGCCGCAGGCCACGGCGACTGCGTGCCCGACCACGCCTTCATGCTCAACCTGGGCCTCGCGTTCGGCGAGGGCTTCATCCACGTCCCCCGCGCCGACGAGCTGGCCTGGATCAAGACCTGGCACGCGCTGGTCTTGGGAATGATCGACCCGATCCTAGACTGCCAGGGCGTCATGCGAGCCGACG
>Ga0209097_10004609_pt1 | contig 10117 bp, 6 predicted proteins | sample AD_UKC052_MetaG_FD_184419 | JGI IMG/M metagenome (GOLD analysis project Ga0209097, IMG submission 184419) | Active sludge microbial communities of municipal wastewater-treating anaerobic digesters from USA - AD_UKC052_MetaG (SPAdes) (version 2) | ecosystem: Engineered > Bioreactor > Anaerobic >... | reverse complement strand
CGGCCTGTCGTGTCAGCGCCAAAACGCCTGGCCCTCGGCCAGCTTGGATGTCCTTGGAGCCGCCGACCTGATGTTCCCGGAGGGCATGGACCATCACGCGCTCATGACCTCGCCGCGGCTGCTAAACCAAGTCATGCAGCGCGTCGTGCAAGAGTTGGGCGGTCTAGGCCGTCTGCCCGACCACGCACCGTCGCTCTCTGAGCTGCCCGTCGGCCAAAGTCGTCATGTTCAAGTGCTGGTCATCGGCGGCGGTCCGGCTGGCCTTGCCGCAGCCACCGCTGCGGCCACGGCACTGCCACGTACCGACGGTGCGGTGCTGCTGGTGGATGCCGCCCCCGAGCCAGGAGGCAGCTATCTTTCCCACGCTGCATATGGTCGCGCCGCCGCAGAGCAGGCCATCGCTGAAGCTAGCGCCGCGGGTGTGCAAATCCTGTCTCAAGCGGCTGCCATCGGCTACTACCCCGAGGAAACCACCGACGCTGCGCCACCAAATAGCAAAGGCCTGCTGGCGGTCGCGACCCCACACGGAATGTTCAAGCTCACTGCCGACCGCTATGTCTACGCGACCGGTGGGCACCCGCAAAATGCGCTGTTTATCGACAATGATCTGCCCGGGGTGATGTCAGGCCGCGCCGTCGGTCGACTGCTGACCGGGCACGGCATCCTGCTCTCCGAACGACCGCTTGTCGTCGGAGATAGCGATGAAGCCGAAGCCCTCGCGACCGCGCTGCAGGCCGCTGGAGCGCAAGTGACTCGCATCGATGGCAAGCAGCAGCATGTCGCCCAAGCATTCGGCAGCCCGTGGGTCGATGGCGCACAAGTGCAAGATCAGCGAGGCCAGCAGCATCACGTGCGCTGCGACTTGATTGCGGTGGTGAGTCCTCCAGCGGCAGCATCGCAACTGGCGCAGCTACATGGCGCGCGCGTGGCCTTTGACCCGCAGCACGGCTTTGCCGTGGTCACCGACGCGCACGGGCAGACCTCAGCCACAGCGGTGCTGGCGTGTGGAGAAGTGACCGGCTGCGGCTCGCTGGCCGCTGCTGTTTTGCAAGGTCGCGCAGTCGGTGCCGCTGCTGCTGCCGGACTTTCGGGTTAAAAGAGAAACCATGTCGCAAAAGACCATCGTCTGTCGCTGCGAAGACGTCACGCTGTGGGACCTGCAGCAGTGCTTTGCCGAGGGCTACCTGGACATCGAGGAGGTCAAGCGCTTCACCGGTCTGGGCACCGGCCCCTGTCAAGGCAAGGAGTGCCAGCTGCACACCTGTCGCCTGCTGCAAGTCGAGCGCCTAAAGCACCCAGAGCGCACCGCGCAGCAGCCAGAAGCGCCGCAGACCGACCACCCCTTTACCACCCGCCCCCCGGTCTATTCCGTGCCCCTGGGAGTGCTGGCGCGCAGTAGCAGCGCTAGTCCGCAGGCACCACAAGCCCCCGCAACCAGCAAGAGGAAGCCATGAACGGCCACGGCCTGCCCGCCGGCAGTGGCCCTCTTGCCAACAGCGCCGAGACCGTCATCATCGGCGGCGGCATCATGGGCCTAGGCATCGCCTACCAGCTGGCCAAGCGCGGACGCAGTAACGTCGCCGTCTTAGAGAGCAGCTACCTCGCCTCGGGCGCCTCGGGCCGCAACGGTGGCGGCGTGCGCATGCAGTGGTCCACCGAGATGAACATCCAGCTGATGCAGCAGTCGATCGCGCTGTGTCGCGACTTTGCCAGCGAGATGGGCATCAACATCTGGCTACGCCAAGGCGGCTACCTGTTCCTGGCCCGCACCCCCGAGGAACGCACGCGCATGGAGCGCAACGTCGCGCTGCAAAACCGCTGCGGCGTCCCCACTCGCATGCTAGAGCCGCGCGAGCTGCTGCGCATCGTGCCCGAGCTAAACCTGGACGGCCTTTTGTGCGGCTGCTTTAACCCGCGTGACGGCGTCGTATTTCCGTGGCCGTTTCTGTGGGGTTATGCAAACCGGGCCGTGGCGCTGGGCGTAAAGCTGCACACCTACACCAAAGTAGTCGGCATCGATCCACTGCCAAGCGGCGGCTTCTTGGTCCACACCAGCAAGGGCAACATCCGCGCCGACCGCATCATCAACGCCGCCGGAGCCTGGTCGCCGCAGGTCGCAAAGCTCGTCGGCATCACCCTCCCCAACCACCCGCACCGTCACGAGATCCTATCCACCGAGCCGCTAAAGCCATTCCTAAAGCCGCTGGTGAGCTTGCTCTCGACCGGCCTATATTTCTCGCAGTCGATGCGCGGCGAGATCGTCGGTGGCATCACGGTGCCGGACGACTCCCACGGCATTCAGCTGGGTTCGCGGCTTTTGTTTCTAGAGAAGATTGCGGCGGAGCTGGTGGCGCTGATGCCGCGCCTGGCCGGGGTCAAGGTCGTGCGCCAGTGGGCCGGTCCGTATGATGTCTCGCCCGACGGCTATCCGATCTTGGGCACGCCGGACTCGGTGCCGGGGTTTTATCTGGCGTGCGGCTTTGTCGGCCACGGCTTCATGATGGCGCCGGTGATGGCCAATCTTTACGCTGACCTTTTGTGCGGTGGGCCTCGGCATCCCATCTTTGACCGCTGCCTGCTGCGCCGCTTTGACCAGGCCCTGACCGACCGCGAAGAGATGATCATCGGCTAGCAGCACGTCACGGTGCTGCCGCAGCTAGCGACGAGAAGCCCCCCGCTCTGCCACTTTCTCGGCCAGCCCGCGCAACAGCAGGTCGAGGCCAAACTCAAACTCAGTATCCGGACCCAGCTTCGGTGGGCGCGCGCGCAAAGCGGTGGTAATCGCCACAATGTGCGGAAAGTCCGTCGCTGCCAGCTTGTGATACTCGGGATAGTTGGGCCGCGACTCTCCGTCATTAGAGTCCAGGCTGCCCAGCTGCCACAGCGTGTGCCCCGTCACAAACGCTAGCAGCGAGTGCAGCGTATAAAGACACTGCGGCGGCGGCAGTCCCGCCTCGCGCAACAGCCCCAGCACCCCATCTAAGTGCTGCAGCGCCGCCGGAGTCACTGCGGGCCGCGTGGCGATGATGCGAATCGCCCGAGGATGCGCCACCAGCGCCGCTCGCAGGGCCCGCGCCAGCTCTGCCAGCGCGCGCAGGCAGTCCTGACTCCGCGACGGCGGAATCTCGGCCAAGATAACCTCGTAGATACCGTCGAGCAGCGCGGCTTTGTTGGGGACGTGGTTGTACAGCGACATCGCCTCGACCCCCAGCTCCTGCCCAAGCCGACGCATGCTCACGGCCTCAAGGCCTTCGCGATCGCACAAGGTTAAAGCGGTGCGATAGATCCGCTCCGCGGTCAGCGGCTCACGCACGGGAGTTGCGACGTTGGCGGCTTTGGTTTGCGGACGCCTAGAGTCTCGTTTCATAGCCAAGACTTACACCATATGTTTACGCCGTAAGTCAATTCAACTTACAACGTATGTTTACATCGTAAGTCGATCGGACTTACGATGTAAGTACAGCCCAGCCCGCTGTGCCAACACCGGAGGAAGTCCATGTGGATCTCAAAGCAGCCAGCCTCTGTTCCTGCCACCCCAACCGACGCCGCCGAGCTACGCGAGTACCTGGGGCGGTTTGCCGTGCCGCGCCACTTTCATGCCCAGTCGCAGCAAAACACTCGCATCGGAGATGCCATCGCGCGCCTCCTGTCCGACTTTGGGTACGAGGTGTGGCTGCAAGGCCGCTACCGCAACGTCCTTGCCCGCCCGCGCGGCGTCGCCGGTCCCTACTTTCTAATCGGAGCGCACTTTGACAGCGTGCCCGGAACCCAAGGTGCCGACGACAACGGCAGCGGACTGGCGGTCCTTCTGGCCGTTGCGCGCGCGCTGGCCGGAAAAAATTTACCCATCCTTATCGCGGCATTTAACAGCGAAGAAGATGGCCTGCTTGGTAGCGCGGACTTTGCCGCCAACTGCGTGTGTACCGGCCAGCTCGCGCTGCAAGGAGCACACATCTTGGAGATGGTCGGCTACTGCTCACGCAAGCGCGACTCCCAGCGCTCGCCGATTCCCTACCTACCGGGCGTGCCCACAGTAGGAGACTTTTTGGGACTGCTTGGACGCGGCCCGGAGAGTGCCTTGTTACGCACCGTACTAAAGACCGCCGCAGCGTCGACACCAGAGCTAAGCGTGATCGGCCTCCGCACATTTTTCGGAATCGACAAGCTGCTGCCAGTGCTGCATCGCAGCGATCACTCTCCGCTGTGGGCCGCAGGGGTGCCCGCGCTGATGTGGACTGATACCGCAGAGTTTCGCAACCCCAACTATCACCAAGGCAGCGACCAAATAAAGACACTGGATTTTTCATTCATGCAGTCGATAAGTACGCTGCTGCAAAACGTCGTCACCGCGACCTGCACACCAGCTTCTCCGTCGGCAATTCACGCGTAAGAGAGGCGGCGCAGTCACCCGCACAGCAAGCCGCAGCGCGCGGTAGAGAGCTTATCCTACCGCGCGCTACGGAATCCAAACGGAAGTGGGAAAGGGAATGCGAAAGGAATGAAAAAGGGAATACGAAAGGAGGACTACGCCGGGTTCTGCGCGGGGAACTGCACCTGATGAGACTCGCGGTACTCTTGCTCAAACGCCGCCAGCTGCTCCATCACGATACCCAGGTTCCGCTCGTTCATCTCCGTCGGCTCGGTGCGATTCAAGTCGGCCATCTGGCGCGCGATCTCGCCCAGCTTGTCGCACAGCAAGGACAAGACCGACAGGTCCACGGTGCGCCGATCCTTGCCATCAAACTTCTTGCGATACTCCTCAAAGACCTCGTTGGCCGCGCCACCCAGCTGCCCCTGAATGTCTCGCAGCGAGATCGCCTGACGCGCCTTGCGAATCTCGGCCAGCTCCGCTTCGTTCGAGCGAATGTTGGCTTCCACGATCGAGATATTGGACTTGTTGTTCGCAGCCATCTCGCCGGCAATCTTCAGCTCGCGCATGGCTTTTAGGGTGCGCTTCAAGTTGTCGATCATGCGCTGCAGCAGCGCCGGTCGACGCGTCGTGCGCGCGTGGTTGACGAAGTGGCTGCGGTACAGATCAAACTGCGCATTGGCCAGCCCTGCCAGCTTGCTCGCTTGCTCCTCCGCAGTGCCGGCACCAATCGCTTTGGGAATCTCGCGCAGCTCGCCTTTGTACATCTCGGTCATGCGCGTCACCAGGTCGGCGTCGCGCTGAAAAGCAGCCTGCGGCTTTACCACCAAGATGACGCTCATGCGCTGCCGAATCGCGCCCAGCTCCTCGACCATCTCGGTCAAAAGTCCCAGGTCGCGAGAGCCACGATCCTTGCCCGCAAAGTGCCGGAAGTAGCGCGCAAAGACAAAGTTTGCCGACGCTGCCAGCTGCGCAAACTCTGGGTACTCAGGACCCGCAGCCTTGGCGTCTTTGATGGCTTGCTGCTCGTTCTCGTACGTGGCCAGCCGCGCCTGCGCCTCCGCCAAAAGCGACGACCCTGCTGCACCTGCTGGCAGTGCCTCGGCTTCCTTAATCAGCGTCCGCAGCTGCGAGAGCAGTTCGCCCATCAGCTTCAGATCCCGCGTGGCCCGCGACTGCCCCGCAAAGTCCGCTTCATACGCGGCGCCAATCCGATCAAATTCCTGCTGTAAAGTCTCAGTCTTTGTACTTGCCATGGAGTGATCCTAGTTCTAAGGCGGTGCGCGCTCAGCTAATTTCTGATGCTTGCGCGCGATTTTTTTGTGCGTGTCTTCCTACATGAAGGCCGCGCCAACTGAAAGTCCTTTGGGCTTGGGACTAGCGGCGAATGTACTCAAGGACCTCGGCCAGCGTCTGTTCTGGAGAGCAGCGACGACTGGGCGCAGCGTAGCCATCGACTTGCGTATCCAGCGCGCCCAGCACGGGTCGCGCATCGGTGAGCACCTGCCAATAGGAAGGATGGGCTGCGGCTAAAAACACCAGCAGCCGCTGACCCTGCGGCCAGGGAGCTTTCTTCAAACGCTCCTGCAGCGCGGAAAGGAGGGTCCCAATCCCGATGAACGTGCGCTGGATCAACCGCAGATCAAGCTCTGGATCGGAATAGGAGCCGCCCCATGGCAGCTTCACAAACAGTCCCAGCGGACTTTGCACCAAGTAGTAGACCAGCGCGTAGGAGTTTGAGCCGTGACCATCGTGCGCAAACAGTAGGGAGTCCGGTTGCACACTGCGGGTCCACTCCGCAAGGTAGTCGGGATGCCAATAGGGAGTGGTGATAAGCTCGCGCGTACTCCAGCACCACGCTCCCGTACTCTTGAGTGCATCCCCCAGCGGATGCGGCAGAGGAGGCGTCGGAATCCCCGCCTTCTCACACGCACTGCGCAGCATCGCCACCGGCGAGTCCGTTAAGGGAGGAGCCGCAGACAAGTCTTCAAAGACCAGCTCGACATCGCTGACAACGATGATGTCGCCATGCACCAAGCGACGCGGCCCAGAGACCAGCTGACCGTTTAAACGCGTACCGCTGGCGCTGCCAAGATCGCGCAAGACGTAGCCGTCCGCTTCTGGATCAAAGCCACAGTGAACGCGACTTAGGAATGCGCTGTGCAGTCGCAGCGTACACTCCCTTCCTTGCCCCACCGTGGTCCGCATGCTGCTACTTAACGAGTGCATGCGCGTCTGCGGAACTTCTGTACTACTGCGCAAGTGGTCGTGATAACGAAGCGTCGCCATATTTCGTATTCTTCCTAAGTAATCTGCGGCTGATTCCAAGGGACGGGCAGCAGCAAAAATCAAGCAGCTACAGCACTCCTAAAAACACTCCCTTCACAGCTGTGTCTCCGCTTGTGAAGGCGAACCGGCTGCGGGCAGTAGTGCAGCAAGGCGCTGCTGAGCAGCCCGCACCATCTTTAGCTCTTCCAGGTTTGCGATGTACTCCGTCTTCACCGCTGCGCCCTCAACCTTCGAGAGCACGACGTCGATGCGCCTTTGCAGCTCCTGCAGCCACACTGCAGCGGCGCCAAGCTCTCCGGCTTGAATCAGCGCATCGGCATACACCGCGTGCGCATAAAGAGCATCGGTTGCAAGCTGCGTGTTGTTCTGAAAAAACAAGCTCGCGTCACGCGCGTAGCTCAGCGCTTCCTGCACCTGCCCGCGCCGCAGTAGCAACGATGCCTTCAGCGCAAAAGCGCGACTGCGAAAGCGCTCACTTTTGCCGAAGGCTTCCAGCCCTGCATCCAGCTCTGCGCTGGCCTGGTCCAGCATTCCCATCGCCAAGTGGATTCGCGCCAAAGTCAGTCGCGCATTTGAGCCCATACGAAGGTCGCCAAGCGAAGCCAGCTCACGATTGGCCAGCTGCGCCATGGGCAGCGCTTCCTCAAGGCGTCCGGTACGCATCAGCAGCTGCGCCAAGAAGTTGTGAATGACCGAGACCAGCCGATTTAAGCCCATGCGCTCAGAGGTACGCAGCGACTCCGTAAGCAGCTGCTCTGCGCGCTGATTGGCTCCAAGCTCGGTGTAAAAGATGCTGGCGTCTACCCGCTGCGCGCAAGCAGCCCGCAGATCTCCGGCTTGCTCAAACAGCACCGCCGATTCCTCAAGCAGCTTCGAGCTTTGTTCAACTTTTTGCTCGAGCAGCGCGCGATTGGAGCGCAGCATCAGCAGCAGTCCCTGCGCCGCTTTGGAGGGCTCAGGAATGCTCGCCATCGCTTCCTCAATCTGCATCGAGAGTCGCGACGCCAGCTCAAAGGAACCAGAGATGTAGGCCTGCACGGCGGTGCGCGCGGCTGCACTTAGGAATGCAAAGCTGCGCTCTCCCTCCTGTGCAAGCCCAAGCAGAAGCTCGGTCAGATGATTGACGGCGCGGTAGTCCAAGCGACGCGACCGCGCAATCGCCTGCACCTCCAGCATCGAGAACCACCGTGCGCTGCGCGGAACCAGCAGGCCCTGCGCTTCCGCTGCCAGCTGCGCCGCATCTTCGTACGCCCCGCGCCACAGGTTGGCTTCCGCACGCAGCGCCAGACTCTCTCCTTGCTCCTCACCACTGGCGCCGCAAATGCTAGCTCGCTCGGCATAGCGCAGCACACTTGGGAAGTCGCTTCCTAACAGCGACTCCCGCGCTGCACGCAGGTAATAACCACGGGCCTGCGCTGGCTCTCCACCGCGCTCATAATGGACGGCCAGCGTCGCAGCCTGCGACTCTCCTGCAGCCAGCAGAAACTCTGCGGCCAGGCGATGCCCAAGCTGGCGATCCGATTCCGTAAGCATCGCATACGCGGCCTCGCGCACCAGCGCATGGCGGAACATAAACTCCTGCTCCCCCGGAAAGCGCGACTGGAGTCTTGGACTTACCAGCTCCTGCTCTGTAAGAAGACGCAGCCAGTCGGGCAGCTGCGGACTGCGCTGTGGTCCTCCCAAGAGCTTTAGGACAGCTCCACTCCAGAAGATCTCTCCTAATACGCTGGCGGCGCGTAGCACATGGCGGGCTTGCGGATTTAGTCGCTCAATGCGCGACTGCACCATCGCCACCACCGTCGCAGGAACATCAACTTCCCCGCTCTCCGGTGCGGCTCCTACCGCGGCCCGCAACAGCTCCTCTAACAGCAGCGCATTGCCTGCAGCTTTGTCGATCAGCGCTGCGATGCGCTGCGTATCCGCGCTGGGCAGCACCTCGCGCACCAGCCGCTCTGCCGCTTTGCGCGATAAACCAGAGAGGCGAATCTCATGCACGCTGCGACTGGCCCATAGGTTAGGAAACTCCTGGTGCAGCTCCGGTCGCGCCAGCGACAGCAGCATCAGCGGCTTTTCGGCCAGGTTCCGCAGCAGTCCATCTAGGAGTTTTACCGAAGCCAAGTCACCCCAGTGCAGATCTTCGATGATCCACAGCACGGGATGAATCGCGCACTCTGCAGCTACGAAGTCTTCCACTGCGCGCTGAACTTGATCTCCCATCAGCAGCGGCTGCTCACGCGCCAGCTGCAGCTGCTCACTTCCTAGTGGCAGCGGAGCACCACACAGCTCGCACAAGAACTCATGAATGCGCGCGACCTGATCCTCGGGGGCGACCCGGCGAATGCGCGCTCTTAGCTTGCTGATGCGAGCCTTGATGGGCTCCCCATCGTGAATGCCTGCTGCACGCCGCAGCGCGGGTGCAATCACGGAATAGGGAGCATTGGCCGAGACGTTATCCCCGCGTCCCGTCCACACTTCCACCGCGGGCTCCTTTTCACGCACGCGGGCCACCAACTCTTGCGCGAGCCGGGACTTGCCAAGCCCTGGTGCGCCCGTAATCAGGACCACGCGCGCGCTGGACTCATCGCGACAGTCTAGGAACGTACTCTCTAGCATCGCGAGATCGCGCTCGCGTCCCACTAGAGGTGCGGGCTTGCCCAGCAGCAGGCGCGGCGGCTCTGCTACATCCTGCTCTCCGAGCAGCCGAAAGAATCTTCCTACCGGTTGCAAGGTAAAGCGCGGCCCACACAAGCTGCGCGTCATCTCATCTAGCAGGATGATGCCCGCTTTCCCTTGCACCGGAACTTTGTCCGTAACCTCCGCTGAGTATTCACTTAGGAGGTGCGCCGCGCGATCCAAGACCTCGGCCTGCGGAGCTCCCAACGTGATGTGACCGCGACCGGTACACAGCGCCAGGTGCGCACAGGGTAGCTCGTCGCGTAGACGCAGCGCGCAGCGGGCTCCTTCCGCGGCTTGATCCGTAGCTGTAGCACGACCCGAGAGCACCACAATCAGCGCGCCTGTAGGCAGAAGCTCGACCCGCTCACTATAGGGAGCCGCAGCAGCCCGCAAGGAATCCACCACCAGCTTCTGGCTCTGCTCAGAGACCGTTTCGGCACTGCCTACCCGTGGTGAGGAATTGCCGGTCATCACGCTGGGCATGACCACAAAGACAATCGACATCAGCCGCTGCTCGACGGCGGTCAGGGCTTGCGGTGCGCGCTCCCTTACAGCTGGCAGCTCATGCGCAGAGAGCGCGGAGAGCGGAATCTGCTCCAGCGCTTCTGCCACCAGACCGGCCCGCGCAGGCCGACGCTCCGGATCTTTTTCCAGCAGCTGCGCAATCAGCTCGTCCAGAGCGGCAGGCACATCGGAGCGCAGCATGCTCACGCGCGGAGCGGGCTCCAGCAGCACTTTGGCAAAGATGCTCATCAAGTGCTCGGAAACAAAAGGAGGCTGCCC
>Ga0209097_10004608_pt1 | contig 10118 bp, 6 predicted proteins | sample AD_UKC052_MetaG_FD_184419 | JGI IMG/M metagenome (GOLD analysis project Ga0209097, IMG submission 184419) | Active sludge microbial communities of municipal wastewater-treating anaerobic digesters from USA - AD_UKC052_MetaG (SPAdes) (version 2) | ecosystem: Engineered > Bioreactor > Anaerobic >... | reverse complement strand
GCTGTCCCATGCCGGGATCCGCACGTCACTCTGCTTGCCCGCCAAGCGCAGGAGCTCATCGATCGAGAAAGCGCCGACGTCGAGTACATTTAGAAGATCATTTGCGAGATAGACGTGCTTACCGACGCTGACAGACCAAATATCGTTCCGTCCCAACCGCGAAGCGCTTGCACCCCGTCGAGGAACTTGACGGAACGATGTTTGGTTGAACTTGTAGCCCGTCGGTAAACAAATATCGCCTGCTCATTGCCATCAGTTCGGAGTCGGTGGGCGGTCGTGCGGGTCGAGATTGCCAGGCTGAACCGAGCTGACACTCCATGCGTGCGATAGGTCATCACATGGCCGGTGGTTTCCTTGCAACAGCGCTCAAATCCTCAAGATGTAGTCCTTCCGGATCTCGGATGAACACCTGCACCGACACACCCGAGAGGCAGAATTTGGTCGCGTGAAGGAGAAAGAAGTCCACGTCGCGGTGGTGGCTTTGTCCTTTTGGCTCCAGCGCTGACGGCATAGCTTCTTGAGCAAGTAGGCCTGGTTCAGGAACTGGTTGGGCCGAGCAAGGCCTTCAGGCGAATCTGCTTGGAGGGCTGCTCGCTCAGCGACTGGGAGCCGGCCAGTAGGAGATAGCGAGCGTCTTTGAGCACGCGCTTACGTTGCTCCTCGGTGCGTGGCTGCTCCAGACGACGGACTTTGCCGCAAAGTAGGTTCGTTCATGGCCACCAGCTTGATCTCCGCCTCACCTTCGAAGCGCCATCAACAATGTAGAGCATAGCCGCAGCCATGGCCCTCATCAGGTTGCAGTGTATCGGGCTCACCCATAGGCACAGAGCCCAGTCATCGTCGCGAGGCTCCAGCCTTCTGAGCTCGTGTGAGAATTGGACTGTGCAGCGGGAGTCGCCAGCCTTGTAAAAGATAATGGGGGATCGACTTGCTACCAAAGTCGGGCCTACTCTAGTAATATCATATAGTGAGCTCAAGTAGACCGAATCTCGAGAACTATCAAGTCAAAGAACGGCTCGATGGCGATTCAGGGGGCAGTCTCGGTGAAGCCTGGCTTGCAGTGAGTCAAGTGTCGGGCCAGCTAGTAGTGCTCAAGCACGTGTACCCCCATGTTGCCGCTGCACCTTCCTTCGCCCCGACCCTGCAGAAGTGTGCCGAACTCTCCGCCACAAAGGGGCCGGTCAACGACCGTGTTGCCTCCGTCGTGGCGGTCCACGCAAGAGGCCAGGACCAACTCTATATCGTTAGCGCATACACGCCGGGATGCTCCCTGCGTAACTTTGTTCACCATCACAAGAAAATACCTGCAGAGTATGCCATTTATCTCACCCAGCAGATACTTGCCGCTCTATCTGCCTTGAGATCAAGCGGTTTCACGTTCCACGGTCATCTGCATCCAGGAAACATCGTCATCAGCAATGACTACGCTGCTGACGGTCATAAGAAGATCATACTGACTGATTATTACCTCGGCATCGCACTGCAAGAATACAACCAAGCTCGCAACACGCCGTACGCAAAACGAAAGACTTTGGCGAGCACAGTTCTTCTGGGGGACCCGGCTTTCTTGTCACCAGAGCAGTGTAAATCTGCGACAGAGATCGGAGAGGCAGCTGACTGTTATTCTTTAGGTATGATTTTATACTACCTCGTCACTGGGATTGTTCCATTGGCGAACGAGAGTACGTCGAGTTCAAACATTATTTTTCGCCAGATTGACGAGGATCCCGAGCCGCCGAGGAAGCTTGACCCCAGCATCAATCCTGAGATTGAAGCACTAATCCTAAGCCTAATCGGGAAGAAACCAGCAGAAAGGCTATCGCTCACGGAGCTAGAGGCCAACCTGAACAAATGCGCTCTCGGCCTCATGCACACACCGCGGTACAAGATCCAGAAGTATACCGATTCAAATGGAAGCCTCTTCCAGTATAGCGCTCTAGATCGTTTCGAGAAAGACTGCACTGTCCTTGTTCCTCAAATCGATCGCTGCGTCCGGCCCTATGAGGAGGCGCTTCGTCGGGTACGGACGGCCATGGCGGCTATGCACCAAGCAGCACTGTCCGGGTTTCGCAAAATTGTGGATCTTGGGAATTCTATTGATGAGCACACTTTGTCGGAATTCATTCCGTATGCCACGCTTGCCGATGTCGCCGCAAGCCGGGCTGAGCAAGACACGCAAGAATGGACGGACAAGTCGCTGAGAATCTGTCGTCGCATTGCATCAATTCTCAGCGAGGCCCACTCCAAAGGATGGCTATATCTAGGATTAAGGCCGACCAGCGTCCTCCTGCGGTTCGATGAAGGAGTGGTTGGTGGGCTTGTTGTCAAGCTGGCGGAGTCGGAGACATTCTGTAAGACCGACCTTGTCGCAGGTACGCTAGGCTTGGCGCGTCCAGAAGATGATTCTCCGACCAGCAGCCGATATGCTGCGCCGGAACAATTATCCGGTCAGTCTTCGACAAAATCAGATGTTTTTTCGTTGGGCTTGATTCTTTGCGAATTGATAACCGGGTCTGTGCCTGAACCGGAAGTCGCCCCGAGCCCAGACAAGTTGAAGGGCGTCAATGCTTCTATTGATGCGATTCTTACAAAGAAGTTGACCGGCTATGCTGACCTGAGTCAGCTAGTCTGGTCTATGTTGGACCTAGACCCGCAGCATCGTCCGAGTATGACAAAGGTCGAGGAAGATCTGATTAGCTTTTCAGATTCCGCAACCACCCAGCGCTTGACGCTACCTAAGATCCTCGGGAGCCTCGACTTGCATCAGGAGCCCACACCGCAGGTACCGATATCAGATCGCTCGGATCCAACACCGGATCCGCTAGGCCCCGCGGCGGCACCGCCGAAGCCATCACAAAGCGATCCTGTCAGCGCGATCCCAGACGCACAGCCCAAGGCTTCCGACAGGCACCGACGCAAAGTTGCCACCACAGAGGACATGTCTCCAGGTGAATCGGTCCCGAGTTCTCCTCAGTTCCCAGGCTATAAGGACGCAAAAATTATTGGGAAAGGAGGGACTGGGGTCGTCTACAGCGCTATCGACATTGTGACCGGTCAACTCGTTGCAATAAAAGTCTTGTTGTCAGAACACATGCAGAGCGAGGTGCAACTGCAGCGATTCCGCGTTGAGCATACACTGACGACTCTGGTAAAGCATTCAGGTGTAGTAAAGATCATTGGCGTTTTTGATGACGTCGATGACAAACCGCCATACATAGTTATGGAATTTGTTCAGGGAGACACGCTGCATCAGTACCTTGCCCAAAAAGGTAAGCTGGGCCCTGAAGAGGCGTTACAGATAGCCGGGTGGGTAACTGACATCTTATGCTCAGTCCATGATGCAGGTATCGTTCATCGCGATGTGAAACCAGAGAATATTATATTGCAGAAAAATGCCAGTGGGGATCACTCTGCAAAATTATTAGATTTTGGAATAGCAAAGCGCCTTGAGAGAGAAAATAGCACAAAGATAAGAGGGCTTGTACCAACCAACACAGGCGCTGTATTTGGGACTCCCCTGTATATGCCGCCTGAGCAAAGATTGGATTCCAGCTCCGTTACCGAATCAGCAGATATCTTCGCGCTGGGTGCTATTTTGTATGAAATGCTGTCTGGCCGGCGCGCCCAAGGCGAAGTTAAGCTACGCTCAAATGCGTATGATTTCCCTAAGTCGCTCCAAATACTGGTGCCAGACCTTCCAGTACAACTGACTCAGTTTGTTAGCCTCATGATGGCCTTCGAACCAAAGACAAGACCGAGTATCCATCAAGTACGGACCTTCCTCCGGGCTATGCAGCAGCGAATACTTCACGGATACGGGGCCTGGTTAGCCGTCAGTTTTTATCACGCAACTACTGAATTTATTCGACGATATCATGTTGCTATTATTGTTGTGATTATTTCTTGTCTCTCGGCTGGAATCGGAGGCGCCTGGATGTATTCTAGTTACCAGAAAAATCAATATAATAGCAATTTAGCAGATTTGGATTCCAAGTTCGGTGAACAGAATTGGTCATATGCTAAATTTCAAGCATTACGCATGCTTGCATTCCCCGGCCTAACCCTTGAACAGCGTCAGTATTTGCAAAAAATAGTACGACAGGCAGAGATAGAAGAGACGAGCAAGATTCTTTTTAATAATTTCAATTCTGCAAGCGATGCTGAACATGCATTAGCTGTTTTTGCCGCAATTCCGGAAGTATCTACCTACAAGCAGATGGGAACGACGCGCGCTGCGCAACTCGTGGAGCAACGAGTATCCGAGATCAGCAACGAGGCCAGAGCCGCTGCGCGCGAGGGTCGATGCGAGGCTTGGCAGTTGGCTCTGGGCAAGCTGAAGAAGTTCGCTCCTCAGTCGCCGCAATTGAGGGCGCACGTTGCTGCGGGGTGCAAGACCAAGCCGGCTGCTCTCGCTGAATTATCTGGGGGGGGAAGCATCACGCCATCTGTGCCGCAGGTTGCAAAACCGCAACCGGGAGTTCGACCGCAACCAAGTGTTGGCGAACAACGGTTGCAGCTCGCTCGTAACTATTTCGTCGCGAAGAAATATGAGGAGGCGCGAAGGAATGCGCAGTTAGCTTTAGCTTCTATGTCAAGTGCGGCGGACCAGGTCGAGAGTCACCTGATCCGAGGAAGGGCAGACTGTGCACTCATTAAAAAGGAAGGCTCAAATTTACCTGCAAATGAAATTTCTTTGCTCTTAAAAGATGCTACCAATGCAGCTAGCATGATCGCTCAAAAAGGTGAGCATTTTAGAACGGAGCATTCGCAGCTATTGAAATTCTGCAATGGGAATGGCGTTGATTGGAGCCCGAAACATGAACAGTTTGTCCTCAAAAGTAAATAGACGATGAGGCGTCATGCTCATCACAAACCTATGTCGGAGATGAAGACACGTGCGTAAGCTTGCAATGTTGTTGGTGTTTTATTTGGCACTTGTGACACCTCGGGCACACGCTACCGAGGCCCCGAATAGCACCCAGGTGGTTCTTGGGGTATTTGCCCCAGGAAAAAGCGAGGAACGCGTCTTAAATGAGGCTCTGACGCGGGTGTTAACGCACCAGTTAGACCTCACCGCCGAGCCGTATCGTCTTGCTCGACGCATTCTGTCAGTTCCTGAGCGAGCCTGTCGTACTCTTGAGTGCCTCGTTCAGTTAGCCCGGGCCGCGGATGCTCAGCGGTTACTAGGGGCCGATCTAATTACGCCCACCCCCCAGATGACAACCGTCAAGTTGTGGATCTTCGATGCCCGTACTCACCAGACCGCCGAGGAGGAACTCCGCTGCGAAACATGTGATGAGACGCGGCTTGCGAAGCAACTTAGCGATGGAATCAACCAGTTCATCGGCCGTTATCCTCAGGGCACGCCCATCCAGACAAGCATCCAGCCGCTGCCGCCGGTAATCCCAACTCCCGGGCTTGGCGACCCGGCGACCTGCCCTGATCCTCAGGCCGCGTGCATCAAATCCTCGCCGCTTCTGAGGAAGCAGCACACCAGGCATGTTACTGGGGCCGTTCTCGGAGGCGCCCTAGTCGCGACACTGAGCTTGTCAATCGCGGCGGCAGTAATGACCAGCGAGGGAGGTCATCTATGTACGCTTAGCGCCGACAACACCCACCGTACTTGCGCGGATAGCGCTGGAGTCTTAGCCGCCGGGTTCGGGACGTCAGGTGCGCTGACCCTGGGGATCATTCTTTCACTGGCGCTTCCCGTCCATTAAAAGTCATGAGAGCGTCGGCAACAAACCTTTGCCTTTCTGAATAGGTGCCGTAATGAAAATTACAAAAATTCTCGCCCTTATCCTGCCGATCTTCTTCGCTGCCTCGTGCCACAGCGAACCAAATGAGAACGGAGACCTTAACCCTCCCATCAACTCGGACGGCCTGGTGGCACCGGGAGCGCGGCCGATCATTACGAGCGTAATACTGACGCCTCCGGCGACACCTACCGGGACGATAACCCTTCAAATAGCAGGGACGGGTCTGGATAACTGTGAGTTCGATCTTAATGGCGACAAAACCAGCCTGATGAATTTGAAGGACATTCCGCCCGCCGACAAGCAGGTCACGATAGACGCTCCTGCGCTGCGGGCTCGGGCACCGCTCTCAGTCGCGTGGTTGCGCGCGACGCGGCGTGCTACACAAGTACAGAGCGAGCCCTACCTGTTTTCAACCGGCTATGTTGAGCAAACAAGTTATTTGAATTCAACCAAACAAGGTACAAATCCAATACAAAGGCTAGGATTCGTACCAAAAATAAATGATACCAATGCAGATGGTCCACTAGTTGTTTCCGCAGACCGTGCAACTATTGTCATCAAGACTGATACCACTCTCACGATTAATTCCGCCGGTGTAGCTGACGTAGCTTGGGCAGACATGAACAAAGACGGAATACCAGATCTGGTATATCTGACTATTGGAAGCAGTTCAAACGGCGGCTATCCAATGACCGCTCACATTCATTTCGGGAAAAAATCGATGGGAAGTCTTAGCTTCAGCAACATGGAGAGCGTCTCTGTTAAGTTATCTCCGGATTCGATTGGGGAGTATGGGACAAACAATCCCGCATGTGCAGGGTTGCCGGTACAGGGCAAGCTGCTAGTCGCTGATCTGGATAACGATGGGCGTCTTGATCTTGGCGCGCAGTGGTTCTGTTCAATGACTCCCGGAAGCAACACTCAATATTCGTGGTCCTACCAATCCTTGCAGAAGCCACTTTGACCTAGGGCAAAATCAGTCAATGTGATGATCGACCTCGTTATCTGGTAAAATGGGGGGAGCTTATGGTATTCGGAAGGCCGCGAGAAGATGCGAGAAGCGTCTCCTGGTTGATCGTTAGTCTGAACCTGACAGGCTGTCTGACACTGTACGACAAAAGCCTCTTGGACGATCAAAACCAACGCCTGAGCGATGAGGTAAAAGAGCTTCGGGCAGACATGCAGCTGGCCTGGGGAAACGCTCTATGTACAGATGACGTACGATATCTAGTGCAGCAGGTCAGCGCGAGCTGTGCCGAGTCTCTCAAGAAAACACCTGATAAGAAATCGGCCGGTGTCTGCATGGACTCTTCCATTGGTACTTACTTGTTGGAAGCTGATCCAAAAGGGCAAGGTCGCTTCCTGTCGCTTATGGGAAGCCAGCGCCATGTCGTGTTCTACACCGCTCCCAGTGAGCTCGGCTTGTCGAGCCGCCGAGTTCAAAAGGTGGCCAAGCGCCTGTTGGGGGAGAAACTGCTTCCTACAACGCGGTTCTTAATCGCTTCCGAATCAGTACCTAATCCTTCACCGCCGATGATTAAAGATAAGAAGGGGAAATCCGTCAGACCGCCGTCCGTTTCGGCAGAAGCGGCGAAGGCTGAAGGCCTCCGGCGAGTCAACTTGGTCGCTGACCTCCTGCAAGGTGCGCAAGTTCAGCCTGAACGTATCCTTAAATGGCTGTTTGGGTTTCCTATTGATTCAAAAGAATTCAGTCGGGAAGAAGATAAGCCTGCGCTTGGAGAATCAGATGACTATTATGCCGGTGTATGGGTATTTCGTGTTGACTGTGGCGAGCCTCTTCAAAGCGATGATCATTCCAACACCAGCGGTTCTGCTACCGCCAAGTGAAGATGTCGAGCTCCGTAAAGCCGAGAGCAGCCTGCTAAACCGTCGGCTGCCGATGGGATCTGGCCTGCGAATTTGGAACCGCCAGGCGAAACAGTGGGAAGGCTATAGACCCGCAACTGCGCGTCTTACAATGGTAAATCTCTGGTCGGTTGACTGCCCACCATGCATCGCCGAAATGCCCACTCTTGATGCCATGGCAAGGCAGTTTACGAAGGAGTATGCAGGGTATTCTTCCTTGATTGTGTCGGAGACTACGGACGAACGAGAGTTGTTTCTGTCGATACATAAGTATAAGCTCTTCACAAATCAAGAGAATATACTGATTTATACCGGAAGCGCGCTTCGCGATACGCTTGGGACCAACAAAAAACCTATAACAGTTCTCATAGATCGAGATGCCGTGATCCGACAGGCCTTTGTTGGTTCAATCATAAACCGACGCGGTGAACTCGCGGAAAGCGTTGCCAAGTTATCTGAAGTCGCAAAATAAATCGTCCATTTGCGAACATTTTTTTGGGAGAGATCGATGGGGGCTCGCGCGTTCTTAATGTATTTTGACAAGAATCAGCAGTGGCGATCCTTCCCGCTTAGCACAGCAAGGATCACACTGGGCCGATCAGAAACGTGCGATTTTATACTCGACGACCCCAAGTCATCTTCCGAGCACGCACTGTTCTATGACGTGAATGGAACCTGGCTTGTCCAAGATCTCCAATCTCGGAATGGAGTCTTTGTGAATGGCCTGCGGCTAAATAAGCCCGCGACCCTGCGTCATCTCGACATGGTACAGATCGGGAATTTACAGTTTCACTTCATGTTCCTCTCCGATGCTAACCAGCCCACTTACCTAGACAGTGACGGGCGGGTCGCCCCGCGCCCGGACGTGCGTAGCGAAACTAACGGGCAAGAAAAACTGTCTGACGCGGTGGTGCAGAAGTTGCAGGCGAAGAGTAAGCAGTTTGATGAAGCGATTGAGCAGGCCAGCAAACGAGCGGATCTTCTCGAAGGACGCAACAAACTTTATGAGAAGGAGCTCAGCGAGCTACGTGCCAAACTCGATGCCGCCACAAATCAGGCCACCCAGCAAAGGATCAGCGCCGAGCGGCTGATAGAAGACAACCGCAAACTAACGCAGATTGTAGTTGACCTTCAATCCGAAAACAAGTCGCTGAAAAGCGCGCTAACCGCAGAGAAAAGCAAGCTGACTACGGCTATCAGCGCGGCCGAGAAAGAGTCTGGTCAACGGAACCAGGTAGAGCGAGAGAACCGAGCCCTACGGTCCAAATTGGACGTGCAGGAAGCTGCTTTCAACACATTGAACCAGCGGGCATCTGAGCAAACTACAGCATATCGAAAAGACTATTCTGCGCACCAAGAAGGCCTTGAGAGCCTTGCCCGGGAAGTGACTCACTATAAGAGCAAGATCGATGAAGTCAACTACGAGCTAAAGGTTAAGGATATCCAGCTAAGCAGTGCGTATGCAGAACTGGAAGAGGTAGATAAACTCACGTTCAAGCTGCGATCAGATCTGTCGCATAGCAATGAGCGAAGGCAGGAACACAGCAATCGCACCCGAGCTCTGCGTGATGCGCTAGAGCAAATGATGGCAAATTATGAAGCGCGCTTGAAAGGCCAGTCTCTGGACGTCAAGCGACTAGGGAACGAGGCAGTGCAGTTGAGAGCCGAGCTCGCGACCGCTCAAAAAGGGTCCGCGAGCGTGCAGCAACCTACGTACGCCGATGATAACGCAAAGCAACTCGTGAGCGCCGACTATCGTCTACTGGCTGAGCATGTCACTCGCCTAGGGCAATCGGCCTCAAAAGCGCTGAAACACTCACTTGATCCCAGCTTGTCCGGTGTAGGGAATGAGCTGAAGTCGTGCATCGAACTAATCTACGGCTATTCCTTTGACTTAACTCGGCTCATTGGTCGGTTATAATAATCATGTGGAGACGCGGTAGCCGCCTCCTCTGCAGGCATGCCGTACCGCGAGGCCAGCGTATACACGCTGGTCCATGTGTTTTGCACCAGCTGAATCCCACCACTGGCATTCCTGTGTTAATGACACAGTGAGGAGTGTCTGTTGCGCTTCAAGTCACCCCTGTGTAGCTTCAACGCAATCTAGACTACGTCCCTCTCCCAAGATTAGAGGTCGAGCTCATCCACAAAGCCTCGTAGCGCGGATTCCCTAAGCGCGTCTACGAGGCGTCAGCGAGAGGGCAGACCAGATGAACAAGCGCAAGTATCGACGATTTACGACCGACGAGAAGCGGATGATTTTAACCGAGGTGCAGCGTACGCCCCCGCCCCCCCACATCTATCGCCAAGTAACCGCCCGCTTCAGATTTGCTCTCGGAGGTTGTTATGCCTATCGAGACACTGGAACAAGAGCTAAAGAATCCGAGGTTGCAAGCGGCGCTGGCGTCGGCGTGGTGGAGTGAAGAGGAGGCCGAGCTGATTCTGTCTGCGCTTGAGCGCAGCGGGCTGACGGTGCGCGAGTTCGCCAAACGG
>Ga0209097_10004603_pt1 | contig 10119 bp, 8 predicted proteins | sample AD_UKC052_MetaG_FD_184419 | JGI IMG/M metagenome (GOLD analysis project Ga0209097, IMG submission 184419) | Active sludge microbial communities of municipal wastewater-treating anaerobic digesters from USA - AD_UKC052_MetaG (SPAdes) (version 2) | ecosystem: Engineered > Bioreactor > Anaerobic >... | reverse complement strand
GAGGGAAGCAAGCAGTATTCGGTTCGTCTCCGAGACCTCATCAAGCGTGGCGACGTCTCTGCGAACGTCGAGCTCAAGCCGGGCGATGTCCTGATCATTCCTCAAAGCTGGTTTTGACCCATTCTTCATGATTTCCTCCCCGGGGCATCCCGGGGAGCCGCCTTCGGAATCTCCCAATGGAAGACATACTAAGACAGCTGTCGGTGATCCTCCGCGGCATGTGGCTCTATCGCTGGTGGGGCTTGGCTGCGGCATGGATCGTCGGCCCGATCGCTGCCGCGACGGTTTACTTGCTGCCTGACCGTTATGAGTCCTCGGCGCGGGTCTATGTGGATACCCAATCGATCCTCAAGCCCCTGATGTCCGGGCTTGCCGTTCAGCCCAACGTTGATCAGCAGATCAGCATTCTCAGTCGAACCCTGATCAGCCGTCCCAATGTGGAAAAATTGATCCGGATGGCCGATCTCGATCTGACAGTCAAGACCAAGGAAGAGCGCGAAGCGCTCATCCTTGGTGTCACGAAGTCACTTGAGATTCGGGTTGCCGGTCGCGACAACCTCTATACGCTGGCCTATACGGATACGGATGCGGAGCGTGCCAAGCGTGTCGTTCAGTCAATGGTGTCCATGTTCGTCGAATCCGGACTTGGCGACAAGCGCAAGGATTCAGACACTGCCCGCAAGTTCATCGAAGAGCAGATCAAGTCTTACGAGCAGAAGCTTGAGGAAGCCGAGAACCGGCTCAAGGAGTACAAGCTACGCAATCTGACCACCGTCGGATCTGGTGGGCGGGATTACTTCGCCAAGATGAACGAAGCCAACGAGCAGCTCGGGCAGGCTCGTCTGGCCTTGCGTGAAGCGGAGAACTCCCGTGATGCCCTGAAGCGCCAGATCGTTGGCGAAGAGCCCATCCTGCTACCTGATAACGTCAGCAGCGCGTCGCTGGCAGCGGTGTCGGTGCCCGAACTCGACGGACGGATCGAAGCGCTGAAAAAGACGCTGGATGGCTTACTGCAGCGTTACACCGACCAACATCCTGATGTTGTCGGGACCCGCAAGACCATTGAAATGCTCGAAGCGCAAAAGATCCAGGAGATCCAGAATCGCCGGAAGACGGCACCTACCGGCATGTCGAGTTCGGCGGGCTCCAATCCTGTTTACCAGCAACTCAAGATGTCTCTTGCCGAGGCGGAGGCGAATGTGGCGTCCTTGCGTGCCCGGGTTGCAGAGTACGAGAGCCGTGTCCAGTCGCTGTCGGCGGCGTCGCGCATGCTGCCGCAAATCGAGGCCGAATACACACAGCTTAACCGGGACTACGATGTTAACAAGCGCAACTATGATCAACTGGTGGCGCGCCGCGAGTCCGCTACGATGGCCGTCGAGATGGGGGCTACATCCGGTGTGGCTGACTTCCGTCTGATTGACCCGCCGACGGTGCCGAACAAGCCTGCCGCGCCGAATCGGTTGTTGTTGATGCCGGCAGCCGGCCTTGCTGCCTTGCTGATGGGGGCTGCGATCAGTTTCCTGATCAGTCAGATCCGTCCGACGTTCTCGGACACAAACGTGTTGCGGGACGTGACGGGGCTTGCGGTGCTTGGTGCTGTCAGCATGATTGCTGATCCTGACCGGGCGCGAAATCAGCGTCGGGGCAAGATCGCGTTTCTGGGTGGGGTGGGAGCCTTGGTGGGGTTGTTTGGCGCAATGACGGTCTGGTTGATGTTGGCCAGAATGGCTTGAGGGGCAGATATGAGCATTATTGAAAAGGCCGTCGAGCGGCTCGAGCAACTCCAGCGAGCTGCCGGCAACGGCGATACCGCCGAGCGTCAGGAGCCTTCCGACCAAGTGCCGGCGGTGGCGCCAATCTCAGTCCAAGTGCCGCCACTGGCTGCTGCAGTGACTGAGCAGCCTGCTTCGGCAGTACCGGCAGCTGCCGTGTCCCGTGCGCAAAGTCCAGATCGTTTTGTTGACATCGATCTTGATCGCCTCCATTCGATTGGAATCGTTACACCCAATGCACCGCGTTCCTTGATTGGGGACGAATTCCGTATCGTCAAGCGCCCCCTGTTGCGCAACGTTCAGGGCAAAGGTGCTGCTGCAGTCAAGAACGCAAACCTGATCATGGTCACGAGTTCCCTGCCTGGTGAGGGAAAGAGCTTCAGTTCCATCAACCTCGCGATCAGCATGGCCATGGAGCTGGACCATACCGTGCTCCTGATCGACGCGGATGTCTCCCGTCCGTCCGTACTTAACATCCTGGGCTTGGCGCCGCGCAAGGGGCTGATGGATGTACTGACCTCCAATGACATGCATTTGGGCGATGTGCTTCTCAAGACGAATATTGAAAAGCTCAGCATCCTTCCCGCCGGGACGCCTCATCCGCGGGCAACCGAATTGCTGGCCAGCGATGCGATGAACCATCTGTTGGCGGAGCTTGCTGACCGCTATTCAGATCGGATCATTGTGTTCGACTCCCCGCCGCTTCTGGTGACGACGGAGTCCCGTGTGCTCGCCACCCATATGGGGCAGATAGTGATGGTTGTTGAGTCCAATCGCACCACGCAAGCTGCTGTCAAGCAGGCGCTGGGTACCATCGAATCTTGTCCGGTCAGATTGATGCTTTTGAACAAGGCTCAGCAAACCAGCGGTGGTTCCTATGGCTACGGCTATGGCTACGGTTATGGCTATGGCTATGGTCATCAGGGGCCGAGGGAGGGCGCGTGAAGCTCCGTCACCCTTCCTGTTGTCCTGGCTCCTTGCCGAGCCTGTGTTTTGCTGCATTGTCTGCGGCGTTTGCTGGCCCGGCCTTTTCCCAAGTGCAGGAAAAGACTCAGGTGCAGGCAATGGCGCCAATCTTCCAGACTGCTGTCCGTGTAACGGAGACCATCACCGACAACGTTCAGCTACGCAGTGGTTCTGAGGCCAAAGGTGACTGGATCACGACGATCAGCCCGAGTGTCGCGATGAGATCCAATGGGGCGCGAGTCAAGGGAAATCTGCAAGCAGCGTTCAATGCGTCGCTGTATGGGCGTGACTCGGACTTGAGCCGGGGATATCTGACCCTGCGTGGAGATGGGAAGGTGACGGCCTGGGAAAATCTGGCTTTTGTTGATCTGCAGGCCTCGGTTTCCCAGGAAGCGCTGTCAAGTCTCGGTGTGCAGTCCGGAGATGGTGTTACCGGGCGGTCCAATCAGACCAGTGTTCGGAATATCGTTGTCAGTCCCTACCTCACAGGGCGTTTCGCCTCTACCGGCAAGGCGGAATTTCGCTACACCCTGTCAGATACCGATACTTCCTCGAGTACTTTCCAGAAGTTGCAGAGTCGAACGCTGTCGGCGAATGTTTCGGATCCGAAGGCGTTTGGCAGAATAGGATGGTCGGTGGTCGCCGTTGATAGTGCCATTGAGGCAACTGATCGGCGTGATCTGAATAGCAATTCAATTCGTGGCAGCGCCCTGCTTCAGATTGATCCGCAACTTCAGATGCGTCTCATCGTTGGGTCGGAATCCAATAACTACCGGACGGTCGACAGCGATCGCTCTACCATCACTGGTGTTGCGCTGGACTGGATGGCAAGCCCTCAGACGAAGTTCTCGGGGCTCTGGGAGGATCGGTTCTTCGGCCCCGGCTACTTGATGAGCGCCAGTCACCAAAGCGGGCGCTATATCGTTTCGGCGCGCTACTCCAAGGACGCAAGTTCCACGAATCAATCCCTAAGCTCGAGTGCTCAGCTGGATACTTATGGCCTGCTGATGGCCATGACCGCCGCACGCTTCCCCGATTTGGCTGAAAGGGATGCGTTCGTGCGTTCCTACATCGCGGAGCGGGGACTTCCCAATCGTCTGGGTGTGAGTCAGGCTGTGCTGTCGAACGGGGTCTTTCTGGATCGGCGAATCAATCTGGATATGATGGTGACCGGCCCCAGGAATACCGTCCAGTTTTCCGTTTATCGCTCCGAGCGCTCCACGCTGACCAACCAGGATTTTGCCTTGACCGGAGATTTTGCGTCGAACTCGCGGATAACCGATATCAGCGGTACGGTGAGTCTCACGCGTCTGCTTACGCCCGTCACTTCGGCCAACATCGGCCTGACACTGATGCGCAGCCATCAGGACAGTGTCAGTACCGTCTCAAGTTTGGATCTGAGCAACCGGACGCGCCGCATCTATGCCGGTGTGATGACTCAGTTCACGTCCAAGGCCGATGGCTCACTGCAGATTCGCAACAGCGAGGGCAAAGGAACTAGCTCCTATTCCGAGAATGCCATCATCGGTTCGGTCTCCGTCAGGTTCTGAGGGCGCTCATGTACGAAGCTTATTTCGGTCTGCGCGGAAAACCCTTTCAGTTGAACCCGGACCCGTCCTTTTTTTATGGTAGCCGAGGTCATCGCAGGGCGATGGCTTATTTGGAGTATGGGCTTCACCAGAATGAGGGCTTTATTGTCGTGACCGGTGAGGTCGGCGCTGGTAAGACACTACTGGTGCGCAGCCTGCTGGAGAAGCTCGACCCCAGCAAGATCGTTGCTGCCAACCTGGTGAGTACTCAGATAGATGCTGATGACATACTTCGACTGGTTGCAGCTGCTTTCGGAATACCGAGCAAGCATCTTTCCAAGAGCGACTTGCTGCTGGCTATCGAAGCATTTCTGGTATCTACCACTGCAGCCGGAAAGCGTGCGCTGCTGATCGTTGATGAGGCGCAGAACCTTACCCAACGTGCGGTGGAAGAATTGCGGATGCTTTCCAACTTTCAGCTGGAAGATCATGCCTTGCTGCAGAGTTTTCTGGTCGGGCAGCCCGAATTCAGAAGCATCATGCAAAGTCCTGAAATGGTGCAGCTGCGTCAGCGGGTCATTGCGTCATATCACCTCGGCCCTTTGGACCTGGCGGAAACCCAGGCCTACGTGGAGCATCGTCTTGGATGTGTTGGCTGGAAGGGTAATCCGGCTTTCGAAGCGGAGGCCCAAAAGGGGATCTTCAATCATAGCCAGGGGATTCCCCGTCGCATCAATGCCCTTTGCGACAGAATAATGCTGGCTGCATTCTTGTCTGACAAGCATCAGGTTTCGGCAGAGCTCGTGGAGCAAGTCGCTGCCGAGATGAGCGAGGAACAGGTTGTGCCTTCAGCAAGTCAGACCGAAGCGGCCGTGCCTGATCAGGTCCATTCCGGGGGCAATCTTTTGCGCCTTCTGGCCGATCCGGAAGCATCACGGACCCTTGCCGGTTTGGGGGCCGGCTATGATACGAGCCGCTTTGAGGACCGTCTGGCCCTCCTTGAGCGGACTCTCTCCACTACCCTGAACGCTCTCAGTCAGTTAATCGGTGCTGCAGAGCAGCGCATTGACGGAGAAGGGAAAGAGGTTGCCAGCAAATGACCGTATCGCGAGATGACGGAGGAAACGTCACCAATGCCCTGACCATCGATGTGGAGGACTACTTCCAGGTTTCCGCCTTGGCATCCCATTTTCCAAAAGATGTTTGGAATACTACTCCGTGCCGAGTGGAGCAGAACGTGGAGCGTATTCTTGCGATTCTTGCTGAGCGTGGTGCCAAGGGCACCTTCTTCACTTTGGGCTGGATTGCGGAGCGATATCCCGCGTTGGTGAGACGAATCGCTGCCGAAGGGCATGAACTAGCCAGTCATGGCTATGCCCACGAGCGGGCCAGTGACCAGTCACCTGAAGCCTTTCTAGCCGATATCAAGCTCGCCAAGGTGGTGCTTGAGGATGTGGCTAGCTGCGAGGTGCGGGGGTATCGGGCGCCCAGTTTCTCGGTCGGGCTGTCGAATCCCTGGGCTCATGGCTGCATCGAGGAAGCGGGCTATGCCTATAGTTCCAGCGTCTATCCGGTAAAGCATGACCACTACGGAGTGCCAGATGCACCCCGATTCCCTTACGCGGTCGGCGCGAAGCTTGTCGAGATCCCCATCACCACGGTGAGGCGTTTCGGGCGAAACTGGCCGGTTGGCGGGGGAGGATACTTCCGTTTGCTGCCTTACCCTGTTTCGGCTTGGGGTATTCGGAAAGTTAACCAGGAAGACCGCAAACCCGCCATCTTCTATTTCCATCCTTGGGAGATTGATCCCGGGCAGCCGGTCGTGCGCGAGGCTTCTGCCAAGGCGCGATTCCGGCATTACGTCAATCTCGCGCAGACTGAGGCACGTCTCCAGCGCCTTCTCCAGGATTTTTCCTGGGGCAGGATGGACGATGTGTTTCTGCCTGCGGCAAGTCAGTCTGTTTAGGGTTCCCGGCATGGTTTCTGTAGTCAAAGTGCGTCCATTCGCAGAGGTTGACTCTGTACGCTGGAACGAGTTCGTGTTCGCTTGCCCCAGTGCAACCTTCTTTCACCGGATCGAGTGGAGAGGGATCATGCGGGACGTGTTCCGGCACAACACGCACTATCTGATCGCCGAGCGTGATAACAGGGTTGTGGCCGTCCTTCCGCTGGCGGAGGTGAAGAGCCGGCTGTTTGGCCATGCCCTGACATCCTTGCCTTTTGCCGTTTATGGCGGGATTGCTGGAGACGATGCGGATGCTGTGGCGGCCCTTGAGGCGGCGGCGGAAGATCTGGCCCGCAAAATAGGCGTCCAGCATCTCGAATACCGGAATGTCAGCGCCCGACACCTGGATTGGCCGCGGCAGGAGGTCTATTTCACCTTCCGCAAGGAGATCCTCCCGGACGAAGACGCGAATATGGCGGCAATTCCGCGCAAGCAGCGTGCGATGGTCCGAAAGGGCATCAAGAACGGCTTGGAGGCGACGTTCGACCCCACGCCGGATCGCTTCTTTGCCCTGTACTCCGACAATGTGTTGCGCCACGGTACGCCAGCATTGTCCAAGAGATTTTTCCAGACGCTTTTGTCGGTTTTCGGTAAGGATTGCGACATCCTTACGGTGTCCACCGCTGATGGCAAGCCGCTGTCGAGTGTCCTGAGTTTCTATTTTCGCGAGGAAATCCTGCCGTATTACGCGGGAGACGATTTGGCTGCGCGGGATCTGGCCGCCAACGATTTCAAGTACTGGGAGTTGATGCGTCACGCCTGTAACCGGGGTTGCCGCATCTTTGACTACGGCCGCAGCAAGGCGGGTACCGGACCCTTTAGTTTCAAGAAGAACTGGGGGTTCGAACCGCAGCCCCTGTCTTACGAGTACCGTCTTTTCAAACGGGACGCCATACCCCAGAACAATCCCCTGAACCCCAAGTACCGTGCCTTCATTGCCTTGTGGCGACGCTTGCCGATCGGAGTGGCCAACCGTCTTGGTCCGACGCTTGTGCGTAATCTCGGATAGACATTTGCTCGATACCATGAACATGTCGTTCGTCTCCAAGTGCCAAACCTGCTGATGGCAGTCGACGTGCCCATGCCGCGTAAACAACAGGAAAACTCAATGAGCCCTATCTTGCGGGTGTCTTCAGTCATGGCAGCCGTCTTGGCGTGGGTTGTTGCATGGTATTCAGGTACCGCCCAGGAGGTGTTTTCCATCTGGTGGCGGTCCGAAACCTTTGCCCATGGACTTCTGGTGCTGCCAATCTCTGGCTGGCTGGTTTGGCGCAACAGGGATCGCCTAGTCGGGCGTCAGATCGGGACTGCCCCGGTGATGGCCTTGCCGATCCTCGCCGCTGGCTTTGGCTGGTTACTCGGAGAATTGGCCAGTGTCGCTTCCGTAACGCATGTGGCCCTGGCCTTGATCCTCGTCTTCAGTTTGGTAGGTGTGCTCGGTTTTCAACTCGCCCGCCCTCTGGCCTTCCCTATTCTGTTCCTCCTTTTCGGGGTTCCGATCGGGGAATTCCTGCTACCGGTTATGATGGATTACACGGCCGAATTTACGGTCTCGGCAGTCCGTCTTTCAGGTGTCCCCGTCTATCAGGAAGGGCTCCACTTTGTTGTTCCCAATGGGCGCTGGTCGGTGGTTGAGGCGTGCAGTGGAGTTCGCTACCTGATGGCTTCCCTGATGGTGGGTACCCTGTACGCTTACCTGAGTTATCGCTCGCTTCACCGGCGCCTGCTTTTCTTGGTAGCGGCAATCGTTGTGCCGGTCGTTGCAAACTGGTTGCGCGCCTACATGATCGTTATGCTGGGTTTCCTCAGCGACAATCGAATTGCAACGGGCGTTGACCATATTTTGTACGGCTGGCTGTTCTTTGGCATTGTAATTGTGCTGATGTTCTGGATTGGGGGGCATTGGCGTGAGGATCTCGACCCGGTGGAAGCGCCCCGACAACTGTCTCCGGTGAAGGTGGGCGTGGCGCGATCAGGTCTTGTCCGGCTCGTTCCCTTGGCGCTGGCCGTTGCTGCTGCACCACTGGTTTTGCATCATCTCGAAAGCTCCGAGGCATTGCATCCGGCCGCCGCTTCGCCCATACCTGCGTTGGCTACCGCTGCACCTTGGAGTGAGCTTGCCGCTCCACCCGTCAGTTTCAAGCCGTCTTTCATGGGCTATCGGGAGGAAAGTCTTCGTCACTACACGAATGGCAAGCAGGTCGTGTCGGTTTATGTGGCGAGTTATGCCGATCAGCAGCCCGGTCATGAATTGGTGCAGAGCCAGAACGCCTTGTTGCTGCCGAACGACCCGCACTGGAACCGTCTGACTCAAAGTCGAGGGTCCGATTCCGGTGCAGGGCATTGGATGGTGACCAGTATGGCGCGGGAGTCGATCAGGGCGGTGGTGTGGTCGGGATACTGGATAAATGGGCGTCTCGTTACCAATGATTACCTAGCCAAGTCGTTGCTGGTGCTGGAGCGCTTGCAGGGTCACCCGGATACTTCTGTCTTCATTGCAGTTTGGGCGACGGCAGATGATCTGACAGCCGCAGCGTCGGCGCTTCAGGGCTTCCATCAGGCGAACGGGCCGGCGCTCCTCGACATGATTGTGAAGACCGTCCAGCCGGCCCCGAAATGAGCGCTTCAAGCAAGGATGGGCGCCTCCTCGTGATGCATGTGGTATTCAGCTTCGCTGTCGGCGGGCTGGAGAATGGCGTGGTCAATCTGATCAATCGGCTTGATGTGCGCCGCTTTCGGCACGTGGTTGTGGCTCTGACAAAATGTGACCCGGTGTTCTGCGCCCGAGTAAGCCGCCCGGATGTAGAATTTGTCGCATTGCACAAACCCCCCGGGCACAGCATCAGATTGTTTCCGGCGCTCTTTCGCCTGTTTCGCAAGTACCGCCCGGATGTTGTTCATACCCGCAATCTCGCTGCGCTTGAGACGACTCTGCCGGCGTGGTTGGCAGGTGTTCCCGTGCGGATTCACGGCGAGCACGGGTGGGACGTTACCGATCCGGACGGGACCAACCCGACCTATCGTCTGATCCGTCGCCTGCACCGTCCTTTTGTGACCCACTACATCGCGCTCTCCGGACATCTTGAGTCCTATCTGCGCGACGCCATCGGAGTTCCCGGAGAGCGTGTTACCCGGATCTGCAATGGTGTGGATCTGACGCGCTTTGTGCCACGAGGGCTCCAGAGGGCAGCGATTGCGGGGTCTCCGTTCAACGATCCGAAGTTCTACGTCTTTGGCACGGTGGGGCGTCTGCAGGAGGTAAAGGACCAGATGAATCTGCTTCGGGCCTTCGTCCTGCTCATTCGGCGCCAGCCTGAACTGGCGGCGCTCGCCCGGCTGATCCTCGTCGGTGAGGGACCGCTTCGGAAGGTGCTTGAGGCAGAAATCTCCCGGGAGTGTGTCGACGGTCACGTCTGGTTGGCCGGGGAGCGTGGCGACGTGCCGAATGTCATGTCGGGGTTCGATTGTTTTGTGCTTCCCTCACGAGCTGAAGGGATTTCCAACACCATCCTTGAGGCAATGGCGGCTGGCCTGCCGGTCGTTGCGACCGCTGTAGGTGGTAGCGGCGAGCTGGTCGAGGACGGGGTGACCGGTGTGCTGGTCCCTCCTCAGGATGCAGATGCGTTGGCCGGTGCACTTGAGCCTTACCTGATCCGGCGTGAGCTCGCTGCCGAGCAGGGTGGGGCAGGACGCAAGCGCGTCGAAACGTTCTTCAGTATTGATGGCATGGTGGGGCAGTACGCAGGTTTGTATCAATCCCTGTCGGGACTTTCAAATTGACTTGCCCGGGCAAGACGACGGAATAAGGGTTAGCAACTATGTGCGGCATTGCCGGACTTTTCGA
>Ga0209097_10004602_pt1 | contig 10123 bp, 8 predicted proteins | sample AD_UKC052_MetaG_FD_184419 | JGI IMG/M metagenome (GOLD analysis project Ga0209097, IMG submission 184419) | Active sludge microbial communities of municipal wastewater-treating anaerobic digesters from USA - AD_UKC052_MetaG (SPAdes) (version 2) | ecosystem: Engineered > Bioreactor > Anaerobic >... | reverse complement strand
GAAAATAAAAAAATCTTCAATTTTTCCGTTTGATCCTCTGCAATGTTTCTGCAGGGCAAAAAAAAATCCTTTGAAACTCAATAGTAACAAAGGATTCCTTAAAAATATTTGTACCCCGGGCGGGACTTGAACCCGCACGACCGCAATGGTCACAGGATTTTAAGTCCTGCGTGTCTACCAGTTCCACCACCAGGGCAACAAAGAACGTTGGTATTCTAAAAAAAAACCTCTCTGCATCGAGAGGATTTATTCTGGAGCGGAAGACGGGACTCGAACCCGCGACCCCGACCTTGGCAAGGTCGTGCTCTACCAACTGAGCTACTTCCGCATTTGAGGGTGCAAATATACAAATTTTTTTTAAAACAAAATATTTTAAGTCTTTCTCTGATAATTTTTTTTAATTTTATTCCTGATATTTTCCTGCCATGGCAAAACTTTTTATCGTCCCCACTCCTATCGGCAACCTCGAAGACATTACCCTCCGCGCACTCCGCATCCTGCAGGAAGCCGACACCATACTGGCTGAAGACACCCGTACCAGCGGCATCCTGCTGAAACACCACGGCATAGCCAACAAAATGTTGCCCTACCACCAGTTTAATGAACACCGCAGCTTGCAAAACCTGACAAAACGCATACAAGCAGGCGAAAACCTTGCGATGATTTCTGATGCCGGCACCCCGGGCATTTCCGATGCAGGATTCCTGCTTATCCGGGAATGCATCAGCCAGGGCATCGAGGTGGAATGCCTGCCCGGACCTACGGCTTTTGTACCTGCACTGGTAATTTCGGGCCTCCCCTGCGACCGTTTTCATTTCGAGGGCTTCCTGCCTCATAAAAAAGGCCGCCAGACGCGACTCTCCTGGCTCGCCCAATTGGAATCCACCCTAATACTTTACGAATCGCCGCACCGCCTGGTTAAAACCCTCCAACAATGCTGCGAATTTTTTGGCGAAGAAAGAAAAGCCGCCGTCATCAGGGAATTGAGCAAAATTCACGAAGAAGTGATACGCGGCAGCCTCAAAGAAATAGTTCTATCTTTGCAGGACAAGACCATCAAAGGAGAAATCGTAATTGTTGTTGCCGGAAAATAGTACCATGCAGAAAAAATTTTTCATATCGCTGTTGCTTATCCTGATTGCTTTGACCGGTACAGCGCAGGAAAACATTCCCCTGCAACGCGATATTGTTTTTTCGCTGGACAAGTACCTCAACCGCAAAAATACCGGAGTGTTTACCGCCCTGAAACCTTATAATAAAACAGTGGTTGACCAGGTGGTTAAGGCCGATTCGGCTATTACGCCCGGCTGCAGACCGGCAAAAGAAAAAGAACGCTGGGTGATGCGGAAGATTTTTCGCGAAGATTTTTTTGTGATCAATTACCAGGATTTTCATTTGTACGTTAGCCCTCTGTTCAACTTCGGCTATGGCATGTCGCTGGCCGAAAAGAAAAGTTTATACTACAACACGCGCGGAGTGCAGCTCAAAGGAACGTTTGGAAAAAAAATTTATTTTATCACCAGTTATTACGAAACTCAGGCCAGGTTTCCCGATTACATCACGGACCACATAAAAACATTTGAAGTAGGCCCCGGCACCGGCAGGGTGAAAGATTATAAAACCGGCGGTTACGATTACGGGACTCCCTACGGATTGATTTCGTTTACTCCCGAACCGCACTGGAACATACAATTCGGCTTCGACAAAAATTTTATCGGAGACGGATACCGGTCACTACTCCTGTCCGACAACACCTACCAATACCCGTTTCTCAAGATTCACGTAAACTATGAATGGTTTTACTACCAGACGATTTTCACCGCGTTTCAGAACCTCAACACCGCGGCGGTGCTTAATGCTCCTTATGCCTGGTATCACGGGTACCAGACCAAACCGGGGTCCTTTAACTATGCCGGCTTCCGCATAGGAAAATCAGTGGAATTGGGACTTTTTGAGGGAATAATATGGAGAGCCGCCGAAGGAAGCAGGAAATTCAACTGGAACAGCTTAATCCCGGTAATTTTTGTTAACACCATACATTATTCACTTTTCGACCAGAACAACATTGTGGTAGGCCTTACCGCCAAATACAAACCGCTGAACACGCTCAACTTCTACGGTCAACTGATGATTGACAACCTCAAATTCAACAAATTGTTTAAAAGAGGCTACCAGAGCAATGCCGTAGGGTTTCAGCTGGGAGGAAAATGGTACAACATGTTCGGCATACAAAACTGGAACATCCAGGCGGAATACAACCAGGTGCGGCCTTTTGCTTATTCGTCGCCCAATCCGTTACAGAGCTATACGCACTACAACCAGGCGCTGGCGCACCCGCTGGGAGCCAATTTCAGGGAGCTTATCGGATTTATGAACTACCGCTGGCACAGGATTTATGCCGAAGCACAACTGGCTTATGCCATGACCGGCGTGGACACCGACACCACAAACTGGGGGCAAAACATCTTTCTTTCGCAAACCACCAACCAGCGCGGATACGATTCGCAAGGCAATTTTATCACGCAGGGACTCAAAACCGACATCCTCAACGCAGGAATAAGAGTCGGATACCTGTTTAACCCGAAAACCAACCTGGTGGTGGAAGCCGGTTACAACATGCGTCGCTATAAAAACAGTACCGACAACCGGCTGACACACTATTTTTATTTTGGGCTCAAAACATCCCTGACTAACATTTACAACGACTTTTAACACCATTGAAAAATAAAATAACACATAGTATCCTTTTGTTGGCGGCCATGCTGCAATGCCTGTGCGGGTTTTCGCAACAATCGCATTACTACGGGTTTTCGGGAATGCAGGAGGTGCTCAATGCCAGGCTGTATGCCTACAAAGCCCGTTTTCATCCCGATGTGCAGCCTTATTATCAGATGGAATTCGACAGCGTGGGAAATTTCGATAGCGTTTTCTGCTATAAAATTCCCAAACAAACAAAGTTCTACAAAACTACCCTTACCGACAACCTCATAAAATATTACGACGGCGATGTGTTTATTGCAGCCGATCCCCTGCTCGACGCGGTAGGAGGCTATGACATTTCGGGGAAGAAGGCGGTGTTTGAATCGGGTATTGGCGCACGACTTGCTATCAACCTGTACAGAAAAGTATATATAGGCGGGTCTATCATGTACAATCAGTCGTCATTCCCGCAATACATTGATGACAAGATAACATCGGGAAGGGCTGTCCCCGGGCATAACTACGCATACAAATCGGCGCTGGGCGGGTACAACTACCTGGATTATGATTTTTATATAGCCTACAATTTTTATAAATATTTTACCCTGGAGGCAGGATTTGGAAAAAATTTCTGGGGCGATGGGTACCGTTCGCTTTTTTTGTCGGACGCAGCCTATAACTATCCGTATTTGAAATTAAGCACCAATGTCTGGAAAATAAAACTTGTCAATCTATACACCAACTTTAAGGACATGACAGGCATTTATAATACCACCAAATGGAAAAACATGACCAACAAATTCGGGGCTTTTCATTACCTGAGCTGGGATATTTCCAGGCGAGTGAATTTAGGATTTTTCGAGTCTATCATCTGGCAAGCCAAGACCAGCGGAGGTTCGCGTGGTTTTGACATTGCGTACCTCAACCCGGTTATTTTTCTTCGTCCCATAGAATTTCAGCGTGGATCGCCCGACAATTCACTGCTCGGGGTTAGCCTGCGGGTGAAGGTTGGGAAAAAGACTTCGTTGTATGGGCAATTGCTCATCGATGATATTATCTTCGGTGAAGTAAAAAAAGGCATTATCAACCGGTTTAAACGCATCCGCCATCCCGAGGATAACAGCCTGGTGTATGGTTTCTGGACCAACAAACAGGCATGGCAAATCGGCGTCCGCTCCTATGATATGTTCAAACTAAAAAACCTTTCGGCCCTGCTCGAATTTAATTTTGCCCGGCCTTATACCTATGCTCACCGCATCGTTACACAAAATTACGGACATTACAACCAGCCCCTGGCACATCCCGGAGGCGCCAATTTTATGGAGGCCTCGGCGTTTCTGCGTTACAATTACCACCGCTGGTTTTTTGAACTACATGCCAATTATACCGTTACAGGGTTGGATTCCGTCAATTCTGATGTTGGCCAGGACATCTACAAACCCGCCTGGGATGCCTACGATGCCTCGGTCGGCAATGTTGTGCTGAACCCATATTTCAATGAGATCGCACAAGGCATAAAAACGCGCATAGGCTATTATTCTCTGAATATTACATACCTGCTGAACCCCAAAAACAACATGCGTTTGGTGCTGAACTATTATTACCGCCATGCCTCCTCGAAACTCGCCAGCCAGTCAGCAAATGTTATCCAGCTGGGAATAAAAATGTCGGTACCCGACCGGCATTTCGATTATTAATATTGTATCGTTACGTTGGTTGATTTCTACCGCATTGCGAATAATGTGGCAGACTTCGGTGGAGATCAATAAACTTTTTCTTCAGCAGCCTGCAGAATTACGCCGTTATCGGTATCATACACGTAGGCAACCACCTTGCAGTGTTTGTCATTCCAGGCAGGGTCCAGAATTTTTTTATACGTGCGAACCACGGCCGAATCCATTGCCACGCTGCCACTGGTAAGCACTTCGCCGAAACTGCCGACAAAAGCATCCCGCATCACATCCATGAAAACATAGTTTTCTATTTCCGGTGTAGTGCCCACGGTATTATTGTTATTCAACTGATACCCGGTAATGCTGTCTTCGGAGACAAACAGCGCAATTTTCAGGTTTTGGGTGTTGGCCGATAAAAATTTTGATTTCACGTGTGCGCATAGTTTTCTGCTGGCCGAATCATAATTATTAATAATCTGCAAGGTCATCACGGGGCTCTGTGCCAAAACCTGTTCGGCTTTGGTCTGCCATGTGGTCGGCGTTCCGTAAAAGACATTGGTGCCGTCGATTTTTTCGCGGTTAAACCCTGCACGGGGTTGGGAGGGGCTTCCAAAGTATGCATACAGCTCCTCGCCAAAAGTTCCGGGGCGTAAATCCAGGTCATAATTGCCGGGCTCGGGTTCTGAAAGGCCTCCGGAGTGTATGGCCAGGGCCACTACCCTGCTGCCATAGGCCTGTTGCTTGATCAGATGAATATAATGCGCCCCTGTCGGGCAATACACGCATTTATGACCGGTAAACTCTTCTATCAGCAAGGTTTTTTCAGGTGTGGCAATATCGGGAAATACAGGCACCGGGCAATCAGAAACGTCGGTTACCACCATATACGGCGCATCCACTTTATCGCATGAAAAAAATAATACTACCGAAGAGATCAGGAGTGCGCAAACAATAAAAAGTTTCGTTTTCATATTTTCAATTTTAAAAACTTGAAGTAATTGACAACATCAGGCCGTTGGCTGCTGGTACATACCTGCAGACCCCGCCCACGCATAAAATGCCGGCCCGCTGACGGCCATAACTGAGCGCGATGCGTGTGGAGCCCACTGCAAAAGCCGTAGCCACATTATAATAATGAAGTCTTTTTTCGGCTATGCTGTTGCCATAATTATACATATCGGAAACAGAAAAAAACCATTTAGGGGCTATGGTATATTCTACCAGGCCGAAAGCCCATGAACCTTCGCCCTGCTTGGTGTACATGTGCTGAAGCTCGGTGCGGATGGCATGTTTGTCGTTGATAGAAAAGGTCATGTCAACAACCGCGGTGTGCGAATGAATATTGGGCATCTCATGGCCTTCTATGACAGTGGAATTATATTGTATATAAAAATAATCCACTATGAGTTTGAATGTTTTGGAAAACTTTTTCGAAAATTCGAAATTGAAATTTTCGTAGTAAGCATTTTTACCGATTTTAAAGAAATCCGACTTATAACCCAGCGTGCCGGTAGAATCTATAGGAGTATTTTCGTCGATGGGTGCTTTATGTATGGCGTTATACCTTGAATAGGTCAATGCCAGTGTGGTACCGTATTTGCCGCCCAGCTTCGATTTCTTTTTGAAAGTATAAATCCCTTGTGCCTGCAAACCGAATTCTCCATTAGGTTGGGTGCCGTAAGTATATATCGCTGGAAGGCTATAGGTAGTTTGTTTGGCCAGCGAAGGAATATAATTTATATTGAGATCATTGCCTTCGGCATTCCGGTCTGATTTAAAACTCATATTATCCGTACGAATGGCGGCAAGGTAAAACCCCATACCTTTCTTTGCATAGGTAAATTGAAGTAAGGTGGCATTGCCGGGCTTGTAGATACGATTGTTTATTGTGGAGGGGTCGTTGATTTTGTGTGCATACTCTCCATTAAACAAAAAATTCTTATAGCTCACCGAAGCCCTGCCGCCGTATGCTGCCACATTTTTCGGAAGTTTGTACACGGGGTCGTCGGCCTCCTGGTATTTGCTCACGAAACTACCGCCAATACTGACCCTGAGCGCTTTATCATTAAGTTTTGTAAAAATATCATTAATGCTGAATTCGGCATCGGCGCCTCTCACCACGCCAGGGCCCCAGTCAAAGTAATAGCGTTGTTTGCCCCAAATACCTTTAATCGTGATACCTTTCCATGGGTTCACCTTAACATTCAATCCGTCGAGCGAGTTGTCGAACCCCAGAGCGGGATCCTGCCAGGTACGGTACACCAGGCCAGAGCCAAACTGATCGTAAGAATTGCCCACGGTGATGGTAAATTTATCTTTTTCAAACGAAACAAAGCGATACGGAATGCCAATGCCTTTATAACGGGCATCGTAGCCCTGAAGGGCATACAAGTAATTTTCAAAACGGAATCCCGCGGAAAACGGGCCATTAGTGTAATTGATATTCGCGAAGGCATTCATCAGCACTTTTTGAGGCACATCGGGAGCGCCAATCAAAGAATCTTTGTTATAATACATGCCATCGAACTGGAAATTTCCGCTGATCTGGCTGTTTCGTAAAAATTTTTCAAAACCTTGTGCCTGTGCGGAATTAAAAGTGAAAAAACCCAACACAATAAAGGTGAGGACAAAAATAATTTTGTATCTCATAAAGAAAATCTTAAAAATAATTGGTGATGGCTATTAGTGTGCATCCAGCGTTTCGCCTTTGGCAATTTTCCTGACAATATTAATCAGCTCCAGTTCACTCCCCTGCGAAAAAGAGGTGTGTTGCCACACGATTTCGTTATTTCCGTTGATGACAAAAGTATGGGGAATGAGGTTAACATTCATGGCTCTTTTAAAGTCGCTGTTGATATCCAGGTACACTTCGTAATCCCAGTTTTTACCGTTGACCAGCGGACTTACATTGGCTGATGTTTTGGAGTCGTCAATGGAAATGGCAATCAGTTTTACGCCGGTTTCTTCCTGCCAGTCCTGGTAAACGTCGGCAATGGTGGTAAGTTCGTTGATACAGGGCTTACACCAGGTTGCCCAAAAACTGATAATAACCGGCTTGCCCTCGTTGGCAATAGCAGCGGTGTTAAATGTTTTTCCGTCAAGGGTTTTTAAATCGGTGGCGGGAATTTTTTTCAAACCCAGTGGATTGGCCGGTTGCTGTTCCTGGGCAAAAGCCATGGTTACACTTAACAGAAATATCAATGCAAAATTTACTGTTGTTTTCATAAGTTTATTATTAATGCACAAATTTACTTTAATTAAACAAAAACCAGGCTATTAAAATATTTTGTTAGTTAATTTAGTGTTAATGGTTGAAAACCGGCCTTTTTTGTATTATTTTTGTTAATTAGAATAAACAAATACTTTTCAACGTTAAATATAGAAAATACAAGGTACAAACAAAAATTTCCGCCATGAAAAAAACACTATTATTTACCTTCGGACTGCTCCTGGTTTTTTTATCGGGAAGCGCTCAAAACCTGGTGATTTCCACCAGCGGACACAACCTTGTCAACGGTGATACGGTAACGGTGAGCGGCCCTTCGACTAATACCTTGCATGCTTTGGTTGATGTTACTAATAATGCTGCAACATCGCTTGCAGTGGTTTGCCGACGGAAAGTTGTGCAATCATTACCCGGTTCCTCCAATTCAATATGCTGGGGTGGCCAGTGCTGGCCGTCGAATGTGTCGCAGACCCCCGATTCCACGGTAATTGATGCCGGTACAACCACTTCGGAGTTTATGGGTGATTTCAGCCCAACAGGAGCCGAAGGAACTGCCATAATCCGTTATACCTTTTTCGATATGTTCAACACTTTTGATTCGGTATGCTTCGTCGCCAAGTTTATAAGTACCGGCAATTCAGCAGTGCATGAGTTGTCAAATTCGCTGTCTGTCAGTGGTATTTATCCCAATCCGTCAGATAAAGCAGGTTTTATCGATTACCGGTTACCGGAATCCGGCCTTACTGCTGAAATTATTATCAACGACATGATTGGCAACGAAGTAAGGGTTATCCCTGTGCAGGAAAAAGAAGGAAAAATTCGCATCGCCACCAACGATATGCCCGAAGGAGTTTACTTTTATTCTTTTGTCATCAATGGCAAAGTACATTACACCAAAAAACTGGTGGTTGCTCACTACTAAGATTTTTACGTAATAAAGCAAAAAAAGCCGCAACCTTTGAGATTGCGGCTTTTTTGTTTTAAAGAAAATCCTTATTTTAACTTGAACTCTTTTTTTATCTTATCGACATAGTCGAGTTTTTCCCAAGCAAAGAATTCTACTTTTTTGAAGTATTTTACCTCTCCATTGACTTTTTTGGATTTGGTAGTACCGTTCTGATAATAAACTTCAACTTCTTCGAAACGGTTAGTTCTTCCAAAATGTCCGTAGGTGGTTGTTTCCTGGAAGATGGGGTTTTTCAAACTAAAGCGTTCGATGATGGCATAAGGGCGAAGGTCAAATATTTTTTCCACTTTTTTGGCAATTTCTCCGTCCTTCATAATTTTTCCTTTGGCATCCTTGACTTTGGCGGTGCCGTGGGTATCCACATACACGCCTACAGGCTGTGCCACGCCGATAGCATAAGCCACCTGAATAAGTACTTCGTCGGCCACGCCGGCAGCTACCAGGTTTTTAGCAATGTGGCGAGCTGCATAGGCTGCTGAGCGGTCCACCTTGGAGCTGTCTTTTCCGGAAAAAGCGCCACCGCCATGCGCACCTTTACCGCCATATGTGTCCACAATAATTTTTCTTCCGGTTAATCCGGTATCGCCGTGAGGTCCGCCGATGATGAATTTTCCGGTTGGGTTGACAAAAAGTTTGTAATTACTCTGAAACAAATTCTGTACACGTTTGGGCAATGTTTTTACAACGCGCGGAACCAGTACAGTTCTTATATCAACAGCAATCTGGTCTTGCATAGCTTTTTCGGCAGCTTTGATATCTTTTTCGCTGTTGCTTTTTGGGGCAACAAAATCATCATGCTGTGTGGAAATAACGATGGTATCAATACGCACTGGTTTGCCGTCATCATCATATTCTATGGTAACCTGTGATTTTGAATCCGGACGAAGGTATTTCATTTTTTTACCTTCGCGGCGGATGGCGGCCAGTTCCTGGAGCAGGATATGTGCCAGTTCAATAGGCATCGGCATGTAGTTATCCATGTCTTTACAGGCATAGCCAAACATCATGCCCTGGTCGCCGGCACCCTGATCTTCTTTTTTCTGACGGACGACGCCCTGGTTGATGTCGGGTGATTGTCCATGAATGGTTGAGATTACACCGCAGGAAGTCGCATCGAAATTGTAAGCGGCTTTGGTATAACCAATTTTTTTTATGACATCGCGAACCACCTTTTGGATATCGACAAATCCTGTAGTTTTCACTTCGCCGCTACACACGGCCAGGCCGGTGGTAACAAGGGTTTCGCAGGCAACTTTCGATTCGGGGTCGAAACGAAGAAATTCATCAAGTAAAGCATCTGAAATCTGATCGGCAACTTTATCCGGGTGTCCCTCAGAAACGGACTCGGATGTAAATAAATATCCCATAACAATTGTTTTTGGTTAGTTAATAAATTATTCGGAAAAGGGTGGATTGTATTGCGGGATAATCATGTTTTAGCATTTTTTTCCGTGGTTGCAAGCAATCCAAATCTTTCCACTTTTGAATGTGCAAAGATACAACTTTTTTGGAAAACCAAAATTTTTTCTTAATCCATCAATCGTGTTAATTATTCAG
>Ga0209097_10004599_pt1 | contig 10128 bp, 7 predicted proteins | sample AD_UKC052_MetaG_FD_184419 | JGI IMG/M metagenome (GOLD analysis project Ga0209097, IMG submission 184419) | Active sludge microbial communities of municipal wastewater-treating anaerobic digesters from USA - AD_UKC052_MetaG (SPAdes) (version 2) | ecosystem: Engineered > Bioreactor > Anaerobic >... | reverse complement strand
ACTCTGCAGGTGACGGCGGCGGCGCTGTCGGCGCTGCGCGTGGACCCAAGCCCGGCCAAGCTGGCCAAGGGCGTGCGCAAGCAGTTCGCGGTGCTGGGCAGTTACACCGATGGTAGCTCGCTGGATCTGACGGCGATGTCGGTGTGGAAAGCGGTTGATGTCACAGGCGCGGGCGTGCTGTCAGTGACGGGCGCTGGTCAGGTGACGGCACTGTCCCCAGGAACGGCCAAGCTCTCTGCGACCTATCTAACAGAGACGGCGGTGGCGGAAGTGGAAGTCACCCCAGCTGTGCTTAATGCGCTGGCGGTGGCGCCAAAGACGATGAGCCTGTCGCGGACGGCCTCACGCGCGGTGCAAGCGGTGGGGAGCTATAGCGACGGCACCAGCCAAGATCTGTCGAGCATGGTCAGCTGGTCGGCGGTGGATGTGACGGGCAGCGGTGTGGTCTCTGTGGACGCCAAGGGCGTGGTCACAGGGCGCAGTTTGGGTACGGCCACGGTGACCGCCAGCTATTTGGGCCTTTTGGACAGCAGCGCAGTCACGGTGGTGGACGGCTTTGTAAAGGTGCCATCGGGCACGACCAACAACATCTGGAGCCTGTGGGCTGCGGCAGAAGACGATGTCTGGGCCGCTGGAGCCGGTGGCACCCTCCTGCACTGGAACGGTACCAGCTGGAGCGCAGTCGCCAGCGGTCGCACCACCACCTTCGTCAAAGTGTGGGGAAGCGGGGCGCGCGATGTGTGGTTTGTCGACCAGAACTGCGGTCTTCTGCACTGGAACGGGACGGCCATGGCGTCTAGCTCACTATCGCTGGGCAGCTGCAACACGGCCTACGGCACGGGGCCGAATGACTTCTGGGTCTCTGGACTCTTAAGCCTGGCGCGCTGGAATGGCACTACCTGGACCACGGTGTCTGCTGGCTTTCCTTTTCCGCTGTTTACTGGCAACGCGATGTGGGGCAGCAGCCCCACGAACTACTGGGCGGGAGGCACCAGCGGTTTTCTGCAGCACTATCAGGGCAGCAGCTGGTCGTTTGACACGTTCCTTGCCAATGATGTGCAGGGCCTCTGGGGCTCAGGCAGCAGCGATGTCTGGGCGGTGGGCGCGGCTGGCTCCATCTATCACTACAACGGTAGTGCTTGGACGGGGTATGCAAGCGGCGTGACCGGATCGCTGATTGATGTTGGGGGCTCTTCCAACAAGGATGCGTGGGCAGTTGGAGCTACGGGCATGGTGCTGCGCTGGGATGGCAGCAAGTGGGCGACGGTAAAGGTAGATACAACCCAGAACTTGTTTGCGACGGCGGTGCTGCCAAACTCAGTGTGGGTGGCTGGCGTAGGCGGTGAGATTCATCGTCTAGCCCGATAGTTTCCGCGACCTTAAAGTGAGCTAGTGCCAGGGGCCAGTGAAGAGCTGGCCCTTGGCACTAGTTTTTGACGCGTGCAGCGCTGACTTGTTCCGCAAGCGCCAACAGCTGCGACAGCACCTGTGGATCGAGCGTGGCGAGCAGCTCTTGGGCGCGCTGCTGCGCGGGAGGCTGCGCGGTTCCGTTGTTGCTGCTGGCTGGGGCATCTGCAGTGCCATGCAGGACGCCGTGACCATGGCCGGCGCGACCGCCATGCTCGGCCCCGTGCGAAGTATCCAGCATATCGAGCACGCGCGCGGTCTGGGCATTGCGCACCGAGTTGGGCTGCGCATAGTGCCGCTCGGTCATCGCAAACGAGCCGTGACCCAAGCTGGCGGCAACCGCATCGGCGACGGCGCCGGACTCGATGGCCAAGGTCGCGTACAGACCGCGCAAGCTATGCGGACACACGCGCGGCACGCCTGCTTTGGCACACACCCGCGCCACCGCCGTATGTAGCGTCTGCCGACGATGCGGCTGGCCCGTGCGACCGCGCCCGAACAGCGGATCTTCGGGCTGCAGTCCCTCAATCATCTTTAGCAGGTGCGGCTGCAGCACCTCGGGCACGCGCAGGTGGCGCTTGGCGTTGTGCGTCTTACCGGCATCAATCCACAGCACGCGGCCATGATCATCGACATCGCGCGCCGTACGCAGCAGCACCTCACTTGCGCGCAGTCCCAGCAGCAGCGCCATCAGCGCCGCCAGCGCCATCATGTCGTTGTTCTCGTTGTACAGACCCAGCGCAGTTTCGGCAAAGCGGCGCGCTTCATCGATGCGCAGCTGCGGCTTGCCGGTGCGCACCTTGCCCGTCGGCTGCACGCCTTTGAACGGACTCTCTTTGACGTAGCCTTGCTTGACCGCCCAGTTAAAGAAGCTCTTGGCCAGGCCCAGGTAGAAGCGCTGCGTTGCAGCCGAGACCACAGCCCCAGTCTTTTCGCTGGTCCGCTCGGTGGCTTTCAAATACAGGTTGGCGGCAGCGCGTGGCGTCAGAACCGCGATGTCCTGGTCGACGTACGGACCCAGAAATACCCGCAGGCGCGCCATCTGCTCGATGCTGGTGCGCTCCAGGCAGCGACCGGTGTTGACGCGGTTGTACGCGTACTCGTCCAGCGCCTCATCCAGACGCCGAGTCGGCGGGCGCTCTAGCTGTCGCTCCAGCTCATCTTTGGTGATGGTGGCGGCTTCCAAGCTGTCCACGTACAGGGACTTGCGCGCGCCGTCTTCAATGACGACCAAGCGGTAGCGATTCCGCTCTGGATAGGGCCCCAGAACGCGGGGCGGACCCTTTTTACGCATACTCATTCCTTTGCTATGAAAAGGAGTCGCATTCCCAATCGGGAATCACGCTCTCCAGGAAATAGGAATCAAGACTCCTTTGGTCATTCCTAATGAGAAAAGGAGTCTTTTCTTCGCACCCGTGAACTGTCCTCACCCCTCCTTGTTGGACCCAGATCACTTCAGCCGGATTCAGTCTCCGACTTGCGTGCTGTACGTCCTGCTGTGCGTGCCTTGGTGCGACTGAGCAGACGCAGCTTTTCGACGGTGATTCGGGCCAGCTCGGCGCGAGCTTCTGCGTCTTGCAGATCCTCGGCTCCCAGGTCCTTGATCACCGCGCCAAGTCGCTTCTGCAGCTCAGCCGCAGACTCCTGAATGGCACGCAGTTCCTTAACTACACGCTCTACTTTTTCTGGTTTTTCAGACTCGGACACGAGCTCACTTTAGCACGTCATAAGCTGTCAGATCGACAAGGATAATGATTGCGGAATGAAAATAAGGAGGACACTGTGCGCGGATGTAAACGCAGGCGCGGAAGCCGATTCCTAAACGGGAAGACGGGCAGACGGGAAGGCTTTGGGATTCCTACTTGAGTCGTTTACTTCTCGATGGTCTGCTGCAGCCTGCGGCGGCGGCTTGCTGAAGCCTGCGGCGGCGAGTTTTTACTTACAAAAGGGAGACGAAAATGAGAGCAAGGAATGATAGGGAATGGCGGACTTTAAGCGGTCGTAGCAAGTGGTGGCTGGGGACAGCGCTGCTACCTTCGCTATTCGTGCTGTCCTGTGGCAGCGCGATACCAAGTGGCGCGGAGTCAGATGGCTTTGACTATGCGGATCAGAGCTTAGAAGGAGCGCGCGCGACTGGGAGCACGGCGCAGCTTGCAGCTCCGCTTTTGGGGCTGCGTGACACGGCCTGCGTGGGCGTAAAGGCGGATGTGCCGCTGGCCAAGCGCCCGGTCGATATCATCTTTGCCGTCGATAACTCCGGCAGCATGACCGATGAGATTGTCGCGATTCAGAACAACATCAACACTGGCTTTGCCGACATCATTGCGCGCTCGGGTCTGGACTATCGCGTGATCATGGTGGCGGCGCACGGCAACGCGCGCGTCAACCAGTCGATCTGCATCAGCAGTCCGCTGTCCACGATCAGCTGCTCACCAGTGCCGACCATGCCCGGCAACAACCCCCCGCGCTTTTATCAGTACAGCATTGAGATCGGCAGTCTTGATACCTTCCAGCGGCTACTCGACTCGTATAACGGCACGCTCAAGGATCAGTTCAACCTGGCTCCGCTTGGCTGGTCGAGCTGGCTGCGGCCCGAGGCCTACAAGGTCTTTATCAACATCAGCGATGACGGCTCGTCCATGTCTGCTGCGGACTTTGAGCGACTGCTTCTCGCCAAGACTCCGGCGATGTTTGGCGATGTTACAAGTCGCAACTACCAGTGGCACTCCATTGTTGGGGTGAAGGAAAACACCCCTGCAACCAAGCCTTGGGCGGCGACCGATCCGCTACAGGTTGTAAAGTGCAGCAGCGGCACTGGCGGCTCGATCAACGCGGGCACCGAGTATCAAAAGCTAAGCATCACCACCGGTGGCCTGCGCTTCCCCATCTGTCAGTACGCAAGCTTTGACAGCGTCTTTTCCTCCATCGCGTCCGGGGTGCTGTCGGGCACCAAGGCTTCCTGTGACTTTGCGCTGCCTACGCCGCCGCCTGGTCGCGATATCTCGCTGTCATCGGTGTTTGTCGAGTACACGCCCCTGGGCGGAGGACCGGTGCTGACGCTGCGCCAAGTGCCAAACGCGGCAGCTTGTACTCCCAACACGGTTTATATCGACAAAGGTCGCGTCAACTTGTGTCCCGATGTCTGCAAGGTGGTGCAACTAGACAAGATGGCCAAGCTGCAGGTGGTCTACGACTGCAGCGCCAACCTCGGAAGCGCATGTACCAGCGATGCCAGCTGCTCTAGCAACTTCTGTGTCGATGGCGTCTGCTGTGAATCGGCCTGTGGTGGCGGCGCGGACGGAGACTGTCAGGTCTGCAGCAAAGCCAAAGGAGCCAGCGCCGATGGCAAGTGCAGTCCAGTAGCTGCAGGCTCGCTGTGTCGCGCGGCAGCAGGCAGCTGCGATGTGCCCGAGTCTTGCGATGGCACAAGCCTGTCGTGTCCAAGCGATGCCTTGCAAGCTGCAGCCACCATCTGTCGCGCAGCGGCTGGCGCCTGTGACTTGCCTGAGGCCTGCACGGGCACCAGTGCTGTGTGTCCTGCTGATGGCCTGATTGCCGCAGGCACGACTTGTCGCGCAGCTGCTGGCGCGTGTGACTCTGCCGAGGTCTGCTCTGGTACCAGCGCCGCGTGTCCTGCTGATAGCTTGACTGCAGCGGGCACCACCTGTCGTCCGGCTGTGGGAGCTTGCGATTCTGCAGAGACTTGCAGTGGCACCAGCGCCGCCTGTCCGGCTGATGCGCTGCTGCCTGCGGCAACGGTGTGTCGCGCAGCAGCGGGACCTTGTGACAACGCCGAGGTTTGCAGTGGAACTTCCGCAGCGTGTCCTGCTGACAAGCTGCGCTCTGCCAACGCCATCTGTCGGCCTTCTGCCGGTCCTTGTGATGTAGCCGACAAGTGCAGCGGCAAGAGCGCAGCCTGCCCACAAGACAAGTTCCAGACCAATGTCACCGTGTGTCGCTCTGCCTCGGGCGCTTGTGACCTGGCTGAGTTTTGCAGCGGCACCAGCGCAGGCTGTCCCGTGGACCAGTTCAAGCCCACCATTGCGGTGTGTCGTCCTGCGGCGGGCGCTTGTGATCTGGCCGACTACTGCACCGGCTCTAGTCCTGCGTGTCCGCCCGATGATGTGCTGGCGGCAGGCACGGTCTGTCGCGGCGCAACCAGCGCTTGTGATCAAGACGAGGTCTGCTCGGGCACTACGTCCGCGTGTCCTGCGGATCAGTCGCGTCCCGATGGCTCCACCTGTCCGGGCGGCATGTGCAAAGCCGGAATCTGTCTGTAGTGGCGCGCGCTGAAGCAAGCGCCTAGCTGTCCTTAGCTGGCATCTGCGTGCGTAAGCGGCTGTGACCGCGCGCAGATGCCAGCTCCTTCCGTCGCAGCTTTCCTCGGGGCCCAATGCGTGCTCTGATATTGCTATCTACGCTGTGACTTCCTACTTCCCTCATCGCTTACGGGATACTGCGCTGCACGGCTGGGCAGGCGTCGCGCTGCTTCTGCTTTTCACTTCGGTGGGCTGCAATAAAAACAGCGCAGCCACAGCGCTTGCAACCTCATCCCCTACGCCTGCCGCGAGCCTGCCATGGCAGCCGCATGGCTTGCGTAGGCCTACGGTGCGCTGTGACTTTGCGGTGCCTGCGGGCTGGACGCGCAGCGCATCCCCGATGCCTGATCATCTGGCCGAGCTGCTTGGTCCTAGCAGTCAGGCGCACCTCATCCTGGCCGAGCGGGTAGAGACTTCCCTGCCGCAAGCGCGCGAGCGCGCAGTCGCCTACTACCAGTCGGGGCTGCTAACTGCAGTCGATGCCAAGCTGCTGCAAGACGCAGCACTGCCAGGCTGCCAGGCCCAAGCGCATCAGCTACAGCTACGCAGCGGCCCCAAAGAATCAGGACGGGTCGAGCTTGTGATCCTGCTGGCGTTCCCAGAGCTGCCGGTCATAAACCTGGTGGCGCGCTTTCCCGAGTCTGACTTGCCAGCGCAGCAAGCTGTCCTGGCGGTGGCAAGCTCGCTGCGCTGTCAGAAATAGCCAGGTCGGCGCTGTGCGAACAGCAACAGTCCCTAGTGCGCCTCCCGAATACTACTGCGCTGCAGACTTGTGTAGCGCGCGGGCGTGGTGGGCGATGTGGTCTTCCACAAACGTGGTGATGAAGTAGTAGCCGTGGTCGTAGCCCGCATGCAGGCGGTAGTCGACCGCGATGCCGCGCTGCTTGGCGATGTCCAGCAGCACTTGCGGATGTAGCTGGTCCTTTAAGAATCCGTCCGCATCCCCCTGATCAATCAAGATCGGGCTTGGTACATCCTGCACCGCGACGTTCTTTAGCAGCTCGCTGGCGTCGTAAGCGGCCCAGGCGGCGCGGTCGGTTCCCAGGTAGGCGGTGAAGGCTTTTTGTCCCCACGGGCACAGCGACGGCGCGCAGATGGGCGCAAAAGCCGATACCGACTGGTACATTCCCGGATTTTTTAGCGCGCAGATTAGCGCCCCATGCCCGCCCATCGAGTGCCCAAAGATCGAAGCTCGGTCCGCGCGCGCGGGAAAGTGCGCGGCGATTAGCGCAGGCAGCTCACGCGTTACGTAGTCGTACATGCGATAGCGCGGAGCCCACGGCGCCTCGGTTGCGTTTACATAAAAGCCTGCTCCAGTGCCAAGGTCGTAGCTGTCGTCTTCTGTGGGCACACCGGCACCGCGCGGGCTGGTATCGGGCGCAACCAGCAAAAGTCCATGCTGCGCGCAGTACTTTTGCGCGGCGGCTTTGGTTGTAAAGTTTTCGGCAGTGCAGGACAGCCCCGACAAAAAGTACAGCACCGGCACCGGTCCCGCCTGCGCCTGCGGTGGAATAAACACACTAAAGGTCATCGGCGTTAAAGTGGTGCTAGATAGATGGCGAACAAACTGCACCTGGCCGCCGTGGCACTTGTGTGCAGACAAAAGCTGAAGCGGTGGCAGCGAAGTAGAGGCGGTGGGCGCGGTCATAAGCGGACTCCGTTGGCAAATCGTCGGCTATTATTTTGAAGCGGGGCAGGGGAAAAGCGCCAGTCTGCACGCGGCTGCAGTTGCAAATAGAAAGCTACTTTGCGCTGGGCAGGGGTGATATCCTACACAGGGCGCGATTGAACCGGTGCGCAGCGATGGGGGTCCATGAAAGCCAGTGACATAAACCTGCAGCAGCTGCTGGAGTTTCGGCCTTCCGAAGGGAAGCTGCTGCTTGGGCGAGAGCGCATGCTGCTGTTTCGGCAGGATGCCATGGTGGTGATGCGGCAGCTTGCGCAAGAGCACCTAGGGCCCGAGCTGTCGCGGGCGATGTGGGCGCAGTTTGGTTATCGCTGCGGCAAAGGTGACTATGCGGCGCTGTCGCGCAGCCACTCTTGGGAATCGGAGCGCGACAAGATTGCGTCGGGCCCGGTGATGCACATGTGGGAAGGCCTGGTACACGTCGAGGTCACGCAGCTTGCATTTGATCATGCGGCGCGCACCTTTGCGATGTCTGGCATCTGGCGCAGCTCGTATGAGGCCGAGATCTCGCTGCAGCAGTTTGGCGTACTTGCGCAGCCGTGCTGTCACTCTCTGACCGGATATGCCAGCGGCTGGGCTACGGCGTTTTTTGATCATGAGCTAGTTGCAGTCGAGACGCTGTGCATTGGCAAAGGCGACCCGCACTGCGCCTTTGAGATCCGCAAAGCAGAAGACTGGGGCCCCGAAGCAGAGCCGTATCGGCAGGCGCTGGGTACAAACCTAGAGTCGGTGGTGCAAAAGCGCGACTCCATCATCGAGCAGCAGCGGCTGGCCATGCGTGAGCTGGCCGCGCCGGTGATTCAGGTCTGGGACGGTGTGCTTACGGTGGCTTTGGTCGGCGACCTAGACAGCGAGCGTGCTGGCACGATCACTGAGAGGCTGCTGGCCGCCGTGGTCGAGCGTCGCGCCAAGTTTGCGCTGCTAGATATCACCGCCATCGAGAGCGTAGATGCCGAGACGGCCAGCCTATTTCTGCGCATCGTGCGCGCAGTACAGCTTCTAGGCGCCCAGTGCGTGATCACCGGCATCCGCCCCGCAGTTGCGCAGAGCATCGTTCAGACCAGCATCGATCTAGCGCACATTGTCACGCTGGCCTCGCTGCAAGATGGCCTGCGCTACGCTTTGGACCGGATGGGCGTGCGCATTACGGCTACCAAGTAGCCACTCCAAGAACGCAAGGCCAAGCTGTAAGCCGTCGCAACGCGGTTCAAAGAACGTAGAACCGCGTTGTAAGGCCTTGCAGCACGGTTCCAAGAACGCGGAAGCATGCTGTAAGGCTTTACAGCACGGTTCCAAGAACGCGGAAGCATGCTGTAAGGCTTTACAGCACGGTTCCAAGAACGCGGAAGCATGCTGTAAGGCCTTACAGCACAGTTCCAAGAACGCGGAAGCATGCTGTAAGGCTTTGCAGCGCGGTTCCAAGATCGCGGAAGCATGCTGTAAGGCTTTGCAGCGCGGTTCCAAGAACGCGGAAGCATGCTGTAAGGCTTTGCAGCGCAATTCCAAGAATGCGGAATCGTGTTGTAAGCCGTTTTGGCACGATTTCAGGTACGCAGAGTCGCGCGGCTGGTCCAAAAAGCACGCTGCAAACAGCAGCAGCAGCACAAACTGCCCTTCGCTTTAGGATTTATCCGCGTCAAAGCCGCCATGCGTAAGTGCGGCGCCAAAAGTCATTGGGCACAGTAGCGCTGAAGCCACGCGCTGTAGGATTGAGCCGCTATTTTCTGATTCGCTTTGCGGGCTTCCATTTCCTCATATTGTGCGATTGCGTCTGTGACGCTGCTGTGACAGAACAGACTTTGGTCATATCCGTCGACAACCAGCAAGCCGCGCGGATAGTTGTGGTCCCGTCTGCTCGGGGCCCTGGTGTAACAAGTTGTGCAGCAGCCAAACCAGACCGCCCTTGCCCGCTTGCTGATTGTGGAGTGTTCTCGTGAGCGTATTAAGGCTAGGTGCCCACGTTCGCATTGGCATCGTCGGTGCGGGATGTGCTGGTCTGACGGCTGCCGAGGAGCTGCGCAAAAAGGGCTACCAAAACATCACTGTCATCGAGGGCAAAAAGCGCCCCGGTGGCAAGGCGATGTCGATTCCGTTTGTCTCTGGCGACGGTACTCGGCGCGGCATCTACGAAGGCGGCACCGTCTTTGTCCTTCCCGGTCGCATCTACAACGAGTACGCAAAGCGCTTCGGCGTAACCACCGTCTACAACACCATCCCACGCGCGCGCACCATCGACGTCAACACCGGCCAGGTCAGCAGCCCGTTTCTAATTCAGAGCGGTCTGCCTTGGTACAAGCGCGCCGCCGATCTATTCCGCTTTATCCGCACCGTACGTCACTTCAGCAAGATCGAAGAGCCGGGCTTTGACCATCCCGACTACGCGCAGCTGTCAGAGCCGTGCTCGGTGTGGTTTACGCGGCATGCGCTGGACTTTGCGCGGCAGGCGGTGGTGCCGCTGGCCAGCGCGCTGCAGTTCCCGTCGATTGGCGGGCAGATCCCGATTGCTTACTTTATCAAGACGGCGGCGCTGCTGGACCGGCTGAGCTGGTATCGCCGCCTGGCCATGAGCTTTCCCAAGTTTGCCGAAGGCAACCAGATGCTGTGGCAGCGCGTCGCCGCCGAGCACGATGTGCGGTATCGCAGCACCGTGCGCAAGATCGTGCGCGGCAAGACTGTGCGCGTGACCACCTCGACCGAGGAGCTAGAGTTTGATGT